>PPFU01003938.1_pt1 | contig 22475 bp, 18 predicted proteins | sample 1535991 | NCBI WGS metagenome assembly PPFU01 (sample SAMN04901290, study PRJNA319586) | Hypolithon metagenome, whole genome shotgun sequencing project. | isolation source: Antarctic Hypolithon | place: Antarctica: Miers Valley | collected 2014
GAACTCCCCAAGCGAATGGCCGGCGGCGGCACGCACGCGCTGGCGAGCCGCCGCCGCGATCAGCGTCCACACGGCCGCGCCATGCAGGAAGAGCGCGGGCTGCGCGTTCTGCGTCTGCGTCAGCTCGTCGTCAGGCCCGAAAAACGCGAAGTCGCTGACCGAGACGCCGAGCGCCTCGTCGCCGCGATCGAAGAGTTCGCGTGCGGCGGGGTGAGCGCTGACGAGATCCTTCGCCATGCCGGCTTTCTGCGAGCCCTGGCCGGGAAAGAGGAGAATGAGGTCCATGGGTCAGTGACGAACGTGGATGGGCAACAGGGGCCGCACGACGCGCTCAGAAGCGAACGACCATCGAAGCCCAGGTGAATCCCGCGCCGAACGCACAGAGCAGCGCCGTCGAGCCGGGATGGATGCGGCCGGTCGCGATCGCCTCCTGAAGCGCGATCGGAATCGAGGCCGACGAGGTGTTCCCGTAGCGATCGACGTTCACGAACACCTTCGTCATCGGAATGCCCGCGTGCTTCGCCGTTGCCTCGATAATGCGGATGTTCGCCTGATGCGGAATCAGCAGGTCGATGTCGACGCCGGTGAGGCCCGCCCGCTCGAGCGCGCGGTCGCACGCATCGGACATGGAGCGTACGGCGTGCTTGAACACCTCGCGCCCGGCCATCTTGACGAAGTGCGAGCGGCCCTCGAGCACTTCGGCGGAGAACGGGTCGCGCGCGCCGCCGCCGGGGCGGTAGAGCAGATCGGCCAGCTGGCCGTCGCTGCGCATGTACGTCGACAGGATGCCGGCGCCATTCGGCTCGTCAGGCGCCGCGAGGCGCAGGACAGCGGCCCCGGCGCCATCGCCGAACAGAACGCACGTGGACCGGTCCGTCCAGTCGATGATCGCGCTCATCTTCTCGGCGCCGATCACCAGCACCGACTCGGCGGCCCCGGTCGCGATCAGCCCCTCACCCACCGTGAGACCATAGATCCAACCGGAGCAGGCGGCGGAGATGTCGAACGCGGCGGCGCGTGAGGCGCCCAACTCCGCCTGCACATCCACCGCGGTCGAGGGGAGCAGGCGGTCGGGGGTCGCGGTGCTCAGAATGATCGTGTCGACCTCGCCGACGTCGACACCGGCGGCGGCGAGTGCCTGCCGAGCCGCGGCCGAAGCCATCGCGGTCGTGGACACGTCCGAGCCGCCAATGCGACGTTCGACGATCCCGCTGCGCTCCACGATCCACTCATGCGACGTCTCGATGCCGAGCGCGGCGAAGTCGTGGTTCGTCATCACGTGATCGGGCACACCGCGTCCGACGCCGGCGATTCTCGCGATGGGGCGCATCACGCGACGGGGCTCTTCACGCCGCGCCCTCACCCTCAACCGCCAGGGCGATCGCCGGTGCCAGTCGGCGCCCGATGTGCTCGCTCATGTTGGACTCGACCGCCTGTACCGATCCGACGACGGCGTTCTTGATCGCGCGCGGCGACGACTTGCCATGGCAGATAATACTGACGCCGCGAACGCCGAGGAGCGGCGCCCCGCCTTTCTCGGAATAGTCGAGATGGCGGAAGGCCGACGCCAGCTGGTCGCGGTCCAGACCGCCGTGCTGGCCGACGAGTTCGACGATGAAGGGTGCGACGGCCTCGTAGAACTTGAGGAGGACGTTGCCCACGAATCCGTCGCAGACCACGACATCAATGGGTCCGCGGTCGCTCGCGCCAGCCGGCAGGTCGCGCCCCTCGACATTCCCCTGAAAGTTCAGTCCGGGCGCGGCGGTGAGAAGCTTGTTGGCCTCCTTCACGACGGCGTTTCCCTTCTCTGACTCCTCGCCGATCGAGAGCAGCCCGATGGAGGGATTCGGGCGGCCGAGAATGTCCTCGGCGTAGACGGCCCCGAGCCGAGCGAATTGCACGAGCTCCTGCGGCGAACAGTCCACATTGGCCCCGGAGTCCAGGACGACGAGTGGCTGCAGCGCCGACGGAAAGATGGTGCCGATCGCCGGCCGCGTGAGGCCAGCATGGAGGCCGAGATTAAACGTCGAGGCAGCCATCTGCGCGCCGGTGTTTCCGGCGGACACGAAGGCGTCGGCGAGCCCGTCCGCATGGCGGCGGATCCCGACGACCATGGAACTGTTCGGCTTGCTCCGCAACGCCGCGGACGGACGGTCCGACATGGCGATCACGTCGGGTGCGTCGATGATCTCGATTGCACCGGACACCCGCGCCGCCAGGTCGGCGAAGTCGGAACCGAGGAGTGCATCGAGCGTTTCCTGAATGACGGCCGCCCGTCCGATCAGCTGGATGGTGTGTTCGGCCGCCAGATCTCGCAGGGCGGACAACGCGCCGGCTACTGGGGCATGAGGGGCGAAGTCGCCCCCCATAGCATCCAACGCGATTCGCGCCAAGGTCAGGCTACCTGGGCGGCAACTCGCTGCTTCCCGGCGTAATACCCGCACTCACCGCACACGCGGTGGGGGCGCTTCATGCTCTGACACTGGGGGCAGGCCTGTATCGCGATCGCGGGCGCGACCTTGTGCGTGTTACGGGCGCGCTTCTTCCGCTTCGAGGTGCGGCGTTTCGGGACGGCCATGGAAGTATCGTCGAGTAAAAGGAATCAATCAGGACTGCTCATCGGCCGACGCATCGTTCTGCGCCGATCGAAGCGACGCCCACCGCGGATCGACGGCGGGTGCGCACACGCACGGCCCCGCGTTCAGGTCGGCGCCACACGTCAGGCACAGCCCCTTGCAATCGTCGCGGCACTGCATGAACGCCGGCGCCGCGAGTAACCAGTGCTCGCGAACCGCCAGGCGGAGATCGAGGTTGTGCGAACGTTCGTCGAGCGTGTAGACGTCGGGATCATCCGTAATCTCGGCGTCGTCTTGCTCCACGAACATTACATGGGCCTGCTCGGAGACGGCGACTTCCACCGGCTCCAGACACCGACGGCACTCCCCGGCAATGGTGCCCGAGAGAGTACCGCTAAAGTAGTAGCGCGACGAGCCAGCGTTCGAAAGACGGCCGACGACCTCCACTCCCGCGAGCGGGCGAGGATCGTCGGCGTGCCAAACCGCATCATCGGCCGCCAGGACATCGTCCACGGCGACCGGATTCCCGTCGAGGAGCCGAAGGTCGAAGTACAGCATAGCCATACAAACTACCCAGCTCGAGGGAGCGGGTCAAGTCGCTGACGGCTTGCAGGTTACGGCGGGGCGCGCCCCGCCCGGCGACTCAGATCCCGTCCGCCTCGGCGAAGAAGAAACGCGACTCGCGCGCCGCGTTCTCGTCGGAGTCGGAGGCGTGGATCGCGTTCCGCTCCTTCGACTCGGCGTACAGCTTCCGGACCGTCCCGTCGGCCGCCTCGGCTGGATCCGTCGCCCCAATCACCCGGCGGAGCGTGGCCACGGCGTCGTCGCGCTCGAGCACCAGCGGCATGCACCGGCCGGACGTCATGAAGCTGACGAGCGAGCCGTAGAACGGCCGCTCCCGATGAACCTCGTAGAATGCCTGCGCCTGCGCCTGCGAGAGGTGCACCACCCGCGCGGCGCGCACGGCAAACCCTTCCTGCTCGAGCAGCGCGATGATCTTCCCAGCCTTGCCGGCCTCGAAGGCGTCGGGCTTGATGATCGTGAGCGTCGTGGTACCAGCCATACGGATCAATCCTGTGAAGGTCGATGATGTGAGTGTGTCAGGAGCCGAGCAGCTTCCGGACGATGTCGCTTCGGGTCAGCACGCCAACGAGACGCCCTTCCCGCACGACTGGGACCCGGTCCACGCCCTTGTTGATGATCAGCGACGCGACCTCGGCGAGTGGCTGGTCGGGCGAGACGCACAGCACCTGCCGCGTCATGGCGTCGCGAACCACTTTGCCAGGCGCGGTCGGGCCGCGGGTGGAGCCCTGCAGATACATCGCGAGCATGTGGCGCATCAACTCGGCTTCGGTAAGCAGGCCGATCACCTGCCCTTCCTCCGAGACCACCGGAAGCGCTGAGAGTCCCGCGCGGACCATGGTATGCGCGGCCTCCCAGAGGGGCGCATCCGGCCCGACCGTGCGCAGACGTTCGGTCATGATATCCCGCACGGCCAGCTGCTCAGGGAGCTCGATCTCCGCGAAAACCGGGAGCGAGGCCACGGCCTCCGCGCTGGGTGCGGAGAGCACTGCCGCCACCGCCTCGGGTCGAGCGAGTGCGCGCGCGAATGCGCTGAGCAGTTGGAGGTAGCGGGCGGCCAGCCGCGGCGGAGCGACGATGAGCAGGGCGATGCGGGCGCACTGTCGCTCGGCGTCGCCCACCTCGCGACAGAGGGGCGCGGCGGCGACGCCGATCGCCACGCAGAGGTCGGGGACCGCATCCGTGCGCACGTGCAGGAGAAACGCACGATCGCCCAGCGCCACGATGTCTTCCGGTCGCTGCTCAGCGAGTCGCTTCCGGAGTCGGTCGAGGTCCCCAACCGCGCCCGAGGCCACCAGACGCGCGGTGAGCGCGTCGGCGGCCTCGGCGAGGGTCGCCGACTGCAGCGGCACGACCAGACGGTCGGCCGCGATGCAATCGGAGAGTCTCACATCCGCTCGCGCAGGAGCCCGACGACGTCGATCGGGCGCTTCGCGACACCCATGCCGGCGTCCTCGAAGGCGGCGATCTTCTCTTCGGCGGTTCCACTGGAGCCGGAGATGATGGCACCGGCGTGACCCATCCGGCGACCGGGCGGTGCCGTCTGCCCGGCGATGAAGCCGACCACCGGCTTTGTCATGTTCTCCTTGACGAACCGGGCGGCCTCCTGCTCGTCGGTCCCGCCGATCTCGCCGATCATCACCACGACCTTCGTCTCGGAATCGGCCTCGAAGGCCGCGAGCGTGTCGATGAAGTTGGTGCCGTTGATCGGATCGCCACCGATGCCGACGCAGGACGTCTGGCCGAGGCCGGCGCGCGTCATCTGGTTGACGACTTCATAGGTGAGTGTGCCGGAGCGGCTCACGAGGCCCACGGGTCCCGGCGTGCAGATGCGGCCCGGGATGATGCCGACCTTGGACTGGCCAGGCGAGATCGCGCCGGGGCAGTTGGGGCCGATCAGCCGTGCGCCCTTGTCCAGGATGTAGGGATAGACACGCGTCATGTCGAGCACGGGCACGCCTTCGGTAATGCAGATGACGAGCGCGATCCCCGCGGCCGCCGCCTCCATCATCGCGTCCGCGGCATACATGGGCGGGACGTAGATGACGCTGGTGTTGGCACCGGTCTCCTGCACCGCCTTCGCGACCGTGTCGTAGATCGGCACGCTGTCGTCGAACTTCTGTCCGCCCTTGCCGGGCGTGACGCCAGCGACAACCTGAGTGCCGTACTCGATCATCTGGCGGGCGTGGAACGAGCCGTCGCGGCCCGTGATACCCTGAATGACGAGCTTCGTATCCTTATTGATGAAGACGCTCACGCTGCTGTCTCCTTACCCGTGGCAAGCGCGACGGCCTTCTGCACCGCCTCGTCCATGTCGGTCATTGCGGAGAAACCATTCTCCGTGAGGATCTTGACGGCGATCTCGTCGTTCGTGCCCGTGAGGCGAATGACGATCGGCACCGTGAGCGGGTTCTGCTTGGTGGCAGTCACGATCCCGTTCGCTACGTCGTCGGTGCGGGTGATGCCGCCGAAGATGTTGAACAGAATCGCCTTAACGTTCGGATCGCTGGTAATGATCCGCAGTGCGTTCACGACCTTCTCGGGATTCGACGAACCACCAATGTCGAGGAAGTTGGCCGGGTCGCCGCCGTAGTACTTGACGAGATCCATTGTGGCCATCGCCAGTCCGGCGCCGTTCACGACGCAGCCGACGTTGCCGTCGAGCTTGATGAACGTGAGGCCCGCCTTACGTGCCTCGACCTCGCTCGGCGCTTCGCTGCTCTCATCGCGCAGCGCTTCGATTGCCGGCAGACGGTCGAGTTCGTTGTCGTCGATTACCATCTTCGCGTCGAGCGCCAGCACTTCGCCGGCTGGCGTGACGACGAGCGGGTTAATCTCGGCCAGCGAGGCACCGCTCTCGGTGAACGCGGTGTACAGCTGCTGCATCATCTTCGCTGCGGCGCGTGCCTTCTTCGCATCGGGATAGAGGAAGAAGCCCATCTGCATCGCCTCGAACGCCTGCAGTCCGTAGCGTGGATCGACCGGCAGCTTCATGATGCGATCGGGCGTCTTCTCGGCGACCTCCTCGATGTCGATACCGCCATCGGGGCTCACCATGAAGACGGCCTTCTTGGAGGCGCGATCGACGATGATGCCGACATAGGCCTCGCTGGCGATGTCCGCCGCTGGCGTGACGAGCACCTTCTGGACCGGCAGCTCCTTGATCGTCATGCCGATGATCTTCGTCGCGATCTCGCGCGCCTCTTCGGGCGTCTTGGCGAGCTTGACGCCACCCGCCTTGCCGCGGCCACCGGCGTGCACCTGCGCCTTCACGACGACGGTGCCGCCGAACCGGCGTGCGATCTCCTCGACCTGCTCGGGAGTCGTTGCGACCTCGCCGGGCGGGATGGCGATCCCCGCGTTCCGGAAGATCTCCTTCGCTTGGTACTCGTGAATATTCACGAACGCTCCAGATTGAGAGCACCCGGTGCCGCCGCGCCCACGCTGCGCGCGCGGCGTACCGGGTGGTGTGATGGTCGATCGTGCCGTCGGACGGGCGCGGCGTCCCGCCGCTGCCAGCGCGGCAAGCTATCGAACGAGGGAAAGTGCGGCAAGTCCGCGCGAGCGTGCGGGATAGCCCGCGCGCGCAACGTCGTGCATGAAGCCGAATCAGCCCGGCGGCCGGCCGAGCAGTCGGCCTAACGCGTCATACGAAGACCCGAACGCATTCCAGTCGCCACGACGCAGCGCCGCGCGCGCCGAGTCGTAGAGCACGCCTGCGCGGGAGCGGAGCACGGCGCCCACATCGTCGTCACCCTCCGAACCGATGTCGACCGCCGTGTCCGGGGCCAGCACCGCCGCGGCAAAGGACGAGGCAAGTCGCGCACCCTCCGCCGTGCGCCCGTCGCGGACGGCGACCCCCGCGAGGCGCGGCGGGTCGGACTGTGGCCAGGCGTAGTACGGCTGCGCGATGACAAGCGACCCGTTGAGCGGCACGGCCCGGATCGCTCCGGCGACCACGCGTCCCTCCCCCACCTGCGCGTTCGCGTCGTTCGAGAGTCCCCGAAGCGCATCGATGGACGTTTCCCAGCGGAGGAAGGCGTCACCAACCGGCTCGAAAACAGCGCGCGGGTCGCGCCCTCCACGCGCGACCACCACCCCCGCTACACGACCGTCACGCCGCGCGATCACTGGGATCGTCGTCTGCAACACCCCGTCGGTCGCGACGAAGTAGGTGAGTCCGAACCGGGCGACGAGGGAATCGATACCGGTCCCAAGGACCACCTGCCCCAGGGGCCGCGGGGCCGTGCGCGCGCCGACCTCGGCGAGGGCGAGCGCCTGCACGCGCGCACTCTCCATCGGCGGCGGAATCGCCGCCACGAGCTCCGCGGGCACGTCGCTCCAGCTGGTGAACAGCTCCGGGAAGCGCCGGAACCAGGTGCGTGCGATCGGGTCGCCACCCGGCGCGCGAACGAGACGCACGGCACCAGTCCGCGCATTCACCAGGGCGGTCGCCGCATGTCTGAAATAGCTCCAGGAGCGGTCACCGACCGTGAGCACCCGGCTCAACGGGTAGGTCGCCGAGGCGGTGTAGAGATGGTCGATCCAGTAGAGCGTGTCCCCGTGCGCCGCGATGGACAGCCGTCCCCCGGACTCGAAGAAGGGCGCAAGCGAACGAATTCGCTCGCGAACATCGCGCCGCGAGATCAACCGGGACTGTGCGGGCAGATCGCCGAACGCGAGCCGCACGTTCTGATTTGCCCAGGCATGGGTGATTCGTTGCCACGGCTCGTCCAGCGACGGAGCGGGGAGAGTGGAGTCGACGTCGGTGACGACCAGATAGCCCTGCGCGCCCTCGTGCACGAGGACGGAGAGCAGCGGACGGACGTCCAGCTCGGAGAATGGATACCGATTCTCTTCCGTGACACGAGTCGGATCGCTTCGGGTCAGCCACCAGGAGCCGGGGAGCGCGCTCGAATCAGGGCCCGTGCGGCGCTCCAGCGTTAGGAGGCGGAGCCCCGTGCGACTCCCCTCCCACCCGGAGACGTCCTGCAGCTCGCCGCGAGCGCGGGCGCGGCCGATTGCGACCGCGAGCGCGCCCGCGTCCCACGACGGCACGCGTGCAGCGAGCTCGGCTTCCTCGCGGTACTGAGGAACCGGATCGGCCAGCACCAGACTGTCCACGGCGTACGCCTGCTGTGTGTAACCGTTCCGCGTCTCCCGGTACGCGCGGTCACGGACATCGGGATCCGTGATCGGATGCATCCACCCGTAGGCGGCGGGGATCACCTGGCGCAGGAGGATCGTCATCACGATCACCGCCGTGACGATGCCGAACGCGAGCCTAGTCTGTGCGGTCCACCCTGCCCAGAGCACCAGCAGCGACGCCGCGGCCGCGAAGACGGAGAGCACGATCCGGAGCGAGAGCCCGGGCATGTGGTCCAGCATCGTGAAGCCGCCGTGCGATGCGTCGAGCAGCAGTTCGTAGCGTTCGATGCGGAAGCCCCAGGCGAGCAGCACCAACAGCACGGCGCCCAACACGAAGACGTGCCGCCTGACGTGGCGCGTGAGGCGCAGCCGCCCGTTCTTCCACCCCAGGCTGGAGGTGAGCGCATACAGGCCGAGCACGAGCGCGGTCGTCGTGACCAGCGTGACGACGGCCCACCGGTGCGATGAGCGCTCCAGCGGCAGCCAGGCGACGTAGAATCGCAGGTCCCGCGACAGGTAATCGTCAACCTTGCCGAACGGAGCCAGATGCCGCGTCAGCGCGAGGTCGGTCCACGACCCGTGCACCAACGACAGCAGCCCACCCACGACGAGCGAGGCGAGCGTGATCCCTACGAGCATCGTGCGCGGGGACACCTCCTCGGAGAATGCCACGTTCGCGACACGCCGCGGCAGGAGCAACGAGAGGATGCTCGCACGAACGGCGTACAGATTTGCCAGCACGAACAGTGCGCCGAGGAGGCCCACCCCGCCGCGAAGTGCGATGGTGTCTACGGCCTTCTCCCACCAGAGTGCGCGGGCGCCCGCTGCGTCGTACCAGTAGTAATCCGCGAGGACGGCAGCCCCGATCCGGCCAACGACCAGCGCGACGGCGACCAGTGCGAGAACGAGGTAGCCGATCTGGCGGCGTCGCACGTCAGACGCCGAGGCCGCGCGTGGCGAGCCACCCTTCCAGCTCACCGCGAATCTCCGCCAGCCGGTCCGCCGTCAGCGCCTCGAACCGCGTGACGAGGATTGGCTGCGTATTCGACGCGCGGATCAGCCCCCAGCCGTCGCCGAACAAGACGCGCACGCCATCCACCTGCACCACCTCGTGCGTCGCGGTGAAGTGCGCGGCGGCTGCTTGGACGATCTCGAACTTGCGGGCGTCCGGACAGTCGACGCGTAGCTCCGGGGTGGAGACGAACTTCGGCACGTCGCTCAACAGTTCGTCGATCGAACGGCCGCTGTCGGCCACGATGCGGAGCAGTCGTGCGGCGGCATAGATCGCATCGTCGTGGCCGTAGAAGCCTTCGGTGAAGAACATGTGCCCGGACATCTCGCCGGCGATCGGTGCCTGACGCTCCTTCATCTTCTCCTTGATGAGGGAATGTCCGGTCTTCCACATCACCGCCTCGCCTCCGGCGGCGGCGATGGCGTCCGGAAGCGCCTGCGAACACTTCACGTCGAAGATGATCGCCTGCCCTGCCCCGGTGCGCGCGAGCACGTCGCGGGCGTAGAGGATGAGCACGTGATCGCCCCAGATGATCTCGCCATGCCGGTCGACCACACCGATCCGATCGGCATCGCCGTCGAAGGCGATGCCCAGATCCGCCTTCTCGCGCCGCACGGCGGCGATCAGATCCTGCAGGTTCTCGACGACCGTCGGGTCGGGATGATGATTCGGGAACGTGCCGTCGCTCTCGCAGAACAGGTACACCGGATCGATGCCCAGCCGGTCGAAGAGCTGCTGCGCAACGAGGGCACCGGCGCCGTTGCCGCAGTCGACCACTACCCGCAGCGGACGCGAGATCTGCCCCGTGCGCTCCGCAATATCCGCGACGTACCGGTCCAGCACCGCCTCCTGCCGCACGCTGCCGGCGGTACCGGCCGGTGCGACCTCCGACGACGCGGTGATACGCAGGGACTGGATCGCATCCCCGTGCACCGACTCAGTGCCGAGGCACATCTTGAATCCGTTGTACTCCGGCGGATTGTGCGACCCGGTGATTTGGATCCCGCCGTCCACGCCGAGGTGGTGGAGCGCCCAGTAGAGCGCCGGCGTCGGCACCACGCCGATGTCCACGACGTTCACGCCCTGACTCGTGAGCCCGTTCACCAGCGCGTCTCGGAGTGCTGCCCCGCTGGGCCGGTTGTCGCGTCCGACAGCGATCGGTCCGACCCGGCCGTGCTCCCGCGCGTGGCGAGCATAGGCGACGCCGACCCGCCGCGCGGCGTCGAGCGTCAGATCCTCATCCACGATTCCGCGGATGTCGTACTGCCGGAAAATGGTCGCGCTGATCGGCATGAGCGGGGTCAGAGAACGGGACGGGGATGCGGAACGACGGCAATGCGAACGGCGGCGGGCGGCGGCACTCGGGACGAGCCCGCGGGCGCCGGGGACGGCGCACGGCACCCGCGACCGCATGTCGAGGAGGCAGCGCGCGGAGCGGGCGCCGCCGCGTCGCTGATCAGGGAATCGCCGCCACGGCAGGAACCGGTGCGCCAGCCGTCTCGCCCGGCGGGGCGAGGATCGCGATCGGCGGTGCCGGAACCGCACGTTCCCCTAACGTGCTGGAACGCGCGAGCCGGACGATCGGGTTGGGATACACGCCGAGTGCGAGGATCGCGATCACCGACGCGGCGATCACGAACCGCGTTGCGCCGGGCGCCTCACGAGGCACGGCGGCCTCGGCGGCCCGAGGGCGCATGAACATCACCACGATGACATACAGGTAGTAACCCGCCGAGATGGCGCTGGTGATGACCAGGAGGATCGCCAGACGCGTCTGCGGCGAGGGCGCCTGGAGCGCGGCCTGAAGAACATACCACTTGGCGAAGAAGCCGATGCCGCCGGCGAGCGGAAAGCCGAGGAGCGCGAGCATGAACACCGCCATCGCGACGGCGAGCCCCGGGCGAACGGTCCAGAGTCCGGTGTAACGTTCCAGGTCCGCCATCCGGTCGTCGGGTCCGGCGAGCGAGCTGACCACCGCGAACGCGCCGATCGTCGACAGCGAGTAGGCGAGGAGATAGAAGACCATCGCCGCCGCGCCGGCAGCGGTGCCCGTCACCAGGGCGACCAGCAGATACCCCGCGTGCGCGATGCTCGAATAGGCCAGCATTCGCTTGAGATTCCGCTGTGCGAGCGCGACGATGTTGCCGCCGACCATCGTGATCGCCGCCAGCCACCAGAGCGTGGTGTGCCACTGTTCGAAGGCGTTCGGCAACGCTTCGAGCGTCACGCGGAGAAAGGCGGCGAAGGCCGCCGCTTTCACGGCCGCGGCCATGTACGCGCTGTAGGGCGTCGGCGCGCCGTCGTATACGTCAGGAGTCCACATGTGGAACGGGACGACCGCGACCTTGAAGCCGAAGCCGACCAGCAGGAGCGCGAGTCCGACGGTGAAGAGCGAGCTTCCCGAGACCAGCGGATCGGCGAGTCGGTCGCCGATGACCGTGAGGTTGGTAGAGCCGGCGGCGCCGTACACGAGCGCGATTCCGTAGAGGAGGAACGCCGACGAAAACGCGCCGAGCAGAAAGTACTTGAGCGCTGCCTCGGCGCCCTTCGCGCTGCGTCGGTCCACGCCCGCCAGCACGTAGACCGCGATCGAGGTCAGCTCGACGCCGAGGAAGACGATCATCAGATCGCGGGCGGCGACAAGCAGCATCATGCCGGCGGTCGCCAGGAGCACCAACACCGCCGACTCGGCGGCGAGGATGCCGAGCCGCCCGTTGTAATCCATCGCCAGCAGCAGCGTGAGGATGGTCCCGATGAGGACGATCGCGCTCGACGCCCAGCGGAAGTTGTCCGCCGCGATGATGCCCGGGGTGGCCGACGTGCCGCTCGCCCAGAGCCAGCCCACCAGCACGAGGGCGATGACCGAGACGATCGCTGCGCCGCCGGCGACCTGACGAGCCCGCGCCGGCGATGCATCCCCCCACCCCGACAGGAGCAGGAGGATCATCGCACCGACGATGACCACGATCTCAGGAAGCACGGCCAGCATCAGCTGGCTGGGAACGGCGAGGTCGAAGGACATGCAGGGCTCTCCGCCCGGCGATTACGGTCCGTCGGTGACCCGTTCCTGTGTCGCGGCGAACGCGTGCCCCTGCTCGACCTGTTGGACGAGCTGCCGGGTCGCGACCTCCATGCGACGGAGGACAGGGCCCGGAGCCACGCCGAGCCACACGATGATGACCGCGATCACGCCCATGACGGACAGTTCGCGGCGATTGAGATCCGCCAGAGTGGCGTTCTCCGGCCGCGTCAACGGATTGAACAGCACCCGCTGTAGCGCCCAGAGCAGATATACCGCCGCAAAGATAACACCGCTCGCGGCGAGGATGGCAGCGACCGGATAGGTCTGATACGAACCGACCAACACGAGGAACTCGCCGACGAAGCCGTTCGTCCCCGGAACGCCGATGCTGCTCATCGCCACGAGGGTCAGGAGCGCGGCGAACATCGGCACGGAGCGGGCGATCCCGCCGAACGCCGCGATGTCGCGCGTGTGGCTCCGCTCGTAGAGCATCCCCACCAGGAGGAAGAGCCCCGCCGTGGAGATGCCGTGGCTGATCATGATCATCAGGGCTCCCTGCACGCTCTGCTCGGTGAGCGCGAAGATGCCGAGCATCACGAACCCGAGATGGCTGATCGAGGAATAGGCGACCAGCTTCTTCAGATCCGGCTGTACCATCGCCACCAGCGCCCCGTAGACGATGGACACGACCGCCAGGCCGAGGATCCCGCCGCGCACCGCCGGCTCGAGGGCGACCGCCGGAAAGAGCGGAAGGCCGAACCGCAGGAAGCCGTAGGCGCCCATCTTCAGCATCACGCCGGCGAGGATGACCGATCCCCCCGTCGGTGCTTCCACGTGGGCATCCGGCAGCCAGGTGTGAAAGGGAAAGAGCGGCACCTTGATCGCGAAGGCGACGAAGAACGCCCCGAACAGCCAGAACGAGTGCACGGGCGAGAGCGCGGTGCTGGCCAGAATATCGTCGTAGGCGAAGGTCTCGGCGCCGCTGGTGTGCCAGACCATGGTGAGGGCGACGAGCATCAGCAGCGAGCCGCCCATCGTATAGATGAAGAACTTCTCGCTGGCGTAGACCCGTCGAGACCCGCCCCAGATGCCGATGATGAAGTACATCGGGACGAGCATGATCTCCCAAAACACGTAGAACAGCAGGAGATCAAGGCTGATGAACACGCCGATGATGCCCGTGGTCAACACGAGCAGCAGCGCGTAGTGGGTGCGGAGCTTGGTCCGGACGCTGGTCCAGTCGCCCAGCACGGCCATGGGCATCAGTAGCGTCGTCAGGAGCACCATGAACAGACTGATGCCATCGACCCCGACGGTGAACCGGGACTGGAGATCGGGCAGCCAGGGGGCGTCGAAATGGAATTGCCAGCCGGCGACGTTCTGATCAAAGCTCCACCACATCCCGGTGGAGACCAGAAACTCGAAGAGCAGCACCCCCAGCGCGATGGTCCGCACGCGACTGCCACAACTGTACTCGGCGTCCGGATCGGACGGGGCCGAACGGCAGGTGAGGAAGATGGTCCCGGCGCCGAGCAGCGGGATCGCGAGTAAGGCGGGCAGGATCCACACGTCATAGTGGATCAGGGCCAGGAACTCACGCATGCACGACCTCCCCACGGTGGACGCTGCGGCGCGTGGTCCCGGCTGGGCCACGTCACGGGCAGCGGTGCATCGCCGGCCCTCCGACGATCACACGAAAATCCGGCTCGGCTTCATCGCCGCGCGCGGATCGAATCTCACCTGTTGGATGCGCCGTCCGGCGAGCCGTGCGGGGGCACGTGTTCGAGCGCAGCTGGCGGGGCGCGGTTCAGTGGGGGCAGCCATTCCGGCGCCCCTCAGCCCCAAGATACGAGTGGCGCCGCCCGCGTCAAATGAATTGTTCGAGTCGCGGGCGTCGCGAAGGCAGTTGCGGAACGCAAACACCCGAGAGCGATGCTCCCGGGGCGCGCTGGCAACCCTAACGGTGATGCCCCGGTGCATGGCCGCCGCCGATCTGCATTACCCGATCTGTCGTCGGCGCGGCCGGGCATTGCGTCCCGCACTCCCCAATCAATCACCCGCCGCGATCAACGGCGGGGTTGACGGCGCGTCCTGCCCCGACGCGACGAGGATCGGAGCGTGGACATGGCGGGGCGCCAGCAGATCAGCCGCGAGCAGATGCCGAAGCGTCTCCAACCCTGGGTTATACGCCGAAAGGACGAGCAGGCTCGCTTCGACAAATACCGACAGCACCATCCGAGCTGCATGCTCGGCACCGGGTACCCGGAGGAATTCGTCGGAGCATATGTGATGATACATTTGTACGACCGCTGGCGCCGGACAGTTCCGTCGCGCCAGACTGGTAAGAAACCAGAGGCAGCCAAAGATGAAATGCCCGGCTCTGATGTGCTCGGCGTCAATGACGTGCACGCCACCCGTGGCGTCATCGCGGATGACATTATGGGAGCCAAGATCGCCGATGCTCATGCCGCGCGGCAGCGGGAGCTCCATGATCGCCCGAGATGCCGCGTCCATCAGCCGCTGCAACTCGCGTCCGTGTCGAACGGTGCGCAACCGCAGCATCAACCGGCCGCCCCGTCCCAGGTAACGCCGGCGGGAATTGAGTTTTGCGATCTCATGGCGGAGTGCGATCCGGAGCTCGATCGGAGCGAGCGGCGGAGCCGAGGGTACGTTCTCGTTGAAATGTCGCACCCGATTGCAAAAATCGATCAGGTCAACATCGTTCCACTCAGATCCTGCCATCCCATCGAGTGACTTACCGACGATCCGCCGCTCGACGCTGAAGTGCGTTCCGAGGTGATAGACCTCTGGGAACAGATCAGACCGGGGATCGCGAGCGATCCTCATAGTCGCGACGTGAGTCAATGCAGCACCCAGTGCATAATCCGGCGACACCCATTTGAAAACGCACGGTCCCCATGATGGATGGCTGCACAGGGCGACCACCTTGCCGTCGCCCCCTCGAATCTTGATTACTCGATCAAAGACAATTCCGACTGTGGCGGCGTCCGTCCGTGCCTTCGCGAGTAGGTGGTCAGCCAGCCCGGTGTCATCCAGTAGTGGAAGACGGATGAGCTTACCCAGCGTGGCGCCAACCCTGCTCATGGGGAAACTCGTGCGGTCGATGGAATTATGCGACCCGCCGCCATGGATGCTAAAGGACGTCGCACGGATCGGTACCGGATGTGTAACGATTCTACACTCCCTGACCGCGCGACGCAACTCACATTCGACTTGCGCCCGAGGCAGCCCCCGGTTGGGGGCGGGGGGTTGGAAGCGGTACACGGGCCGACGTCAGTGTTCCGAGCCGGGCGACCGCGTTTGATGCAACCGCTCGGTCCGGCAGAGGCGAGCGACCGCCCGCTCCACGACCGGAGGGGGGCAACCGCTTCGTAATGTCGGGGAACCAGGGCAATGCAGCTCAATCAGCTGCAGAATCCACGACAGCGGTCCCGTGAGAGCGGAAGCTGTGAACTCAAGCCTCAAGCGACTCCCTGCACTGCCGACGCGGCGGCCGCCGTCCCGTTGGCGTACGGCGTCTACGGCGTGACCGGCGCCTCGCGCTCGATCGCCTCGGCGCCCTGCTGTACGGTCTCCACAAACCGCTGGGCGGATGGCTCGATGCGGCGGAGAATTGGGCCCGGTGCGATGCCCAACACGAGAAGCGCGATGCTGAGCACCGTCATCACCCCGAGCTCGCGCCGGTTGAGGTCCCGAAGCGTACGCACGTTCTCCACCGTGATCGGATTGAACAGCAGCCGCTGCAGCGCCCAGAGGAAGTAGATCGCCGCGAAGATCACTCCCGACGCAGCGGCGAAGGTGTAGAGCGGGTAGTTGCGGTAGGCGCCGAGCAATACGAGGAACTCGCCCACGAAGCCGCTCGTGCCCGGCAGTCCAATGCTCGAGAGCGCCGCGAGCACCAGGAACGCCGAGAACATCGGAACCACCCGGGCGATGCCGCCAAAATTGTGGATCATCCCCGTCCTCCGCCGCTCGTGCAGCATGCCCAGCAGGAGGAAGAGCGCAGTCGTCGTGATCCCGGCGCTCAGCATCACCATCAGCGCTCCCTGCACGCTCTGCGTGTTCAGGGCGAAGATACCGAGCATGATGAAGCCGAGATGACTGATCGACGAGTACGAGACGAGGCGTTTGAAGTCCGGCTGCACCATGGCCACGAGCGCGCCGTAGACGATGCTGATGACGGAGAGCGTCAGGATGATGTTCTTGACCATCGGATCCACTGCGACCGCCGGGAAGAACGGCACGGCGAAGCGGATGATGCCATACGTCGCCACCTTGATGCCCAGTGCAACGGCCCCCGTGGTCGGTGCCTCGTGCTGCGCGTCAGGCAGCCAGGTGTGGAACGGAAAGAGCGGCGACTTCACGGCGAAGGCGAGAAAAAATGCGCCGAACATCCAGAACTGCGCCGTTGGTGAGAGGCCGACGTTCGCTAGCAGGTGATCGTAGCTGAAGGAGGTCGATCCGCCCGCGATCCAGAGTGCCAGGATCGCGACCAGCATCAGCAGCGAGCCCAGCATCGTGTAGATGAAGTACTTGAGACTCGCCGCGATACGCCCCGCCCCGCCCCAGATGCCAATGATGAAGTACATCGGCACCAGCATCAGCTCCCAGAAGATGTAGAACAGGAGCAGATCCATCGCGACGAACACACCGATGATGCCTGTCGTGAGGGCGAGCAGCAGCGCGTAGTAGCTGTTCGCGCGCTCGCGAACCTGCGTCCAGCTCCCCAGCACGGACAGCGGCACAACGAACACCGTCAGCAGCACCATGAAGAGGGAGATGCCATCCACGCCGAGCGTGAACCGCGCGCCCCAGTCGGGAATCCAAGCGGCATCGGTCACGACCTGCCAGCCGGCCTCCGTGGGAACGAAGGCGAACCAGAGCCCCGCCGCGACGATCGCTTCGATGAACAGCGTCGCCAGGGTGAGCACGTGTGGCTCGCGCCAGTCGAAGCCAGGCTCGCCGGGCGCCGCGGAAATCGGCCGGCCGAGGAAGCGCGTGATCACCGCGCCGACGAGCGGAATCAGCAACAACGCCGGGAGTGCCCAGGCCTCGTAGTTCAGGCTGTGCAGCAGTTCGCGCATTCGGAGACGACGGTGGTCAGAAGATGATGGCGGCGAGCAGCACAAGCACGCCGATCACCAGGACCCAGGCGTAGCTGCCGACGTTACCGGATTGCATGCGAGATCCAGCCCAACCCATGCCTCGCGCGACATGGGCCGTTCCGTTGACGATGAGCCCGTCGATCACGCCGAGGTCGACGCCGCGCCAGAGCAGCCGGCGCGAGAACGCGACCAGCGGCCCGACGATCGCGCGGTCGATGCCCTCGTCCACGTAGTACTTGTTCGCGAGCAGTCCCTGGAGTCCACGGTCGGCCGGCGACTGGCTCTTCGGAACGAGCGCGGCGGGCTTGAGCAGGACGAACCCGAGCGCGATGCCAATGGCGGACACCGCGACCGCACCGCCGATCAGCGCGTACTCGACCGAGTGTGCGAGCGGAGCGGGCACCCCGCCGCCCATGATCGTCGAGGCCGTCCCGACGACCGGCTCGAGCCAGTGGTCGAGTAACCCGAGCGGGGGGATGTTCAGGACCGCGGGCAGATTCAGCACGCCGCCCACGACGCTCAGGACGCCCAGCACGACCAGCGGACCGGTCATCACCCACGGCGCGTCATGGACGTGCATCCGCGCCGCCTCAGGCATCCGGCTCGGGCCGTGGAAGGTGTAGCGCATCATCCGGGTCATGTAGACCGCGGTGATGAGCGCAGTCAGCAGCCCGGCGCCGTACACGAGATAGAGCCAGATGCTGCCCGAGATTCCGAAGAAGCTGCTATCGGCAATCAGTCCCTGCCCTGCCCGCGCAAACACGGAGGTCAGGATCTCGTCCTTGGAGAAAAAACCGGAGAAGAGCGGCACCCCCGCGATAGCCAGCGTCGCCAGCCACATCATGGCGCGTGTCCAGGGCATCCCGGCGCCGAGCGCCCCCATGTTGCGCATGTCCTGCGCATCCTCGCCGTGCACGTGTGCGGCGTGATGCGCGTGGTGCATCGCATGGATCACGGAGCCGGCGCCCAGGAAGAGGAGCGCCTTGAAGAAGGCGTGCGTCGTCAGGTGGAAGACACCCGCCGTATACGCACCCGCTCCCACCGCCACGAACATGTAGCCAAGCTGAGAGACGGTGGAATAGGCCAGCACCTTCTTGATGTCCCACTGCTTGAGTCCGATCGTCGCGGCGAAAAGGGCGGTAACCGCGCCGACCATCATCACCACGAACGACGCCGTGGGCGACAGCGCGAACAACATCCCGCTGCGCACCACGAGGTAGACGCCAGCGGTGACCATTGTCGCCGCGTGGATCAGCGCAGACACCGGCGTCGGGCCGGCCATGGCGTCGGGGAGCCAGACGTACAGCGGCATCTGTGCGCTCTTTCCAGCGCAACCGAGAAAGAGGAAGAGGCAGATCGTCGTGATCACCGCGCTCGACCCGGGCGAGACGCCCGCGAGCGCGGCCTCGATCCCGGCAAAGTCGAGCGCGCCGAAGTTCGCGGCGAGCAGGAACATCGCCACGAGGAAGCCAAAGTCGCCGATGCGGTTGACGATGAACGCTTTCTTGCCCGCGTCTGCGTTGATCTTGTCGTCGAACCAGAAGCTGATCAACAGGTAGGAGCAGAGCCCCACGCCTTCCCACCCGACGAAAATCACCGGATAGCTGGAGCCGAGCACCAGCACCAGCATGAAGAAGACGAACAGATTCAGATACGCGAAGTACCGGCTGTAGCCGGCATCGGCGCGCATGTATCCGATACTGAACAGGTGGATCAGAAAGCCGATGCCCGTGATGACGAGCGTCATCAGGAGCGAAAGCTGATCGAGCTGGAACGCCCAGTCGATCCGCATGTCGCCCGTCGGCATCCATTCGCCATACGTCTGGATGAACGGGCGCTCGAGCGCGCCCGGCGCCAACGAGGCGCCGAAGATCACTGCGGCCATCAGGAATGAGAGCCCGAGCACCAGCGGGCCGACAAGGGTCGTGAGGCGCTTCCACCGTTCTGACGGTGGCGCATGCTGGAACGCGGCGTCGCCCGCATGCACGTGACCCGCCTCGGGATCATGCGACGGATCGGAGGGGCCCGCGTAGTACGCTGGCAGGAGCGCGAACAACCCGTTGATGATGAAGCCGACGAGCGGTAGGAGCGGGACGAGCCAGATCAGCTCGGCCACCGATCCCGCGAGCGGATGGGCGCCAGCGGCGCTCGTAGCCTGGAGGATCATCAGCCCTTCAACAGGTTCACGTTCGCGAGATCCACCGTGCGGAAGTGGCGGAAGACCGAGATCACGATAGCGAGGCCGACCGCGGCCTCTGCCGCCGCCACGGTCATGACGAAGATCACGAACACCTGCCCCTCGGCGCCGCCGTGCAGCCGCGACAGCGCGACGAACGACAGATTCACGGCGTTGAGCATCAGCTCAACGCTCATGAAGATCATGAGCGCATTCCGGCGCGTGAGCACGCCGACCACGCCGATGGTGAAGAGGATGGCGGAGAAGAAGAGCGCTTCAGCGATCATGAGCGCGCGGTCCGTTGGGCGAGAACGACGGCGCCAACGATGGCCGCCAGCAGCACAACGCTTGCGACCTCGAAGGCGAGGAGATACTCACGGAAAAACACGTCTGATAGCGGCGTCACGACGTTGGTCATCTGCACGACGTCCGGCACGACCCGTGGCAACTGGTCGCGCGTGAGCACGAGCAGTTCAGCCAGCAGGAGCAGACCCACCACCCCGGCGCCGATCCGCCAGCGCATGTCGCGGAGGTCCGAGAGATCCGCGGCATGGCCCAGGTTCAGAAGCATGACCACGAAGAGGAACACCACCATAATCGCGCCGGCGTAGATCAGCACCTGGACCGCGCCAACGAAGTGCGCGTCCATCATGATGTACATCGCGGCCAGCGCGATCATGGTCTGCACGAGCCAGAGCGCAGCGGCGACCGGGCTCTTCCTCGTGACGAAGATGAGCGCGGCCGCAACGGCGAACAAACCGAACAGATAGAAGTGGAACTGATAAATCAGCGTCATTCGCCCTTGGGGTCGGACGGATCCCACATCTCGGTGACCGGGTGCGTCTGCGCCATCAGCCGCTCCAGATCATAGACGAAACCGGCCCGGCTGTACTCGGCGTTCTCATAGTGCCGGCCCATGTGAATCGCTTCTTCAGGACAGACTTCCTGGCAGTACCCACAGAAGATGCACCGGAACTCGTCGATCTCGAAGATCAGCGGATATCGGTTGCCCTCCTCGTCCTCGCCAGGCACCAGCTTGATGCAGTTCGCCGGGCATACCGTGGGGCAGAGCCCGCACGCCACACACTTCGCCTTGCCCGTTTCCGTGGTGAGCATGCGGTGCGTCCCGCGCCACCGTGGCGCAATCTCCCACTTCTCCTCCGGGTACTGCACTGTGACCTTGTGCGGGTCGATGAGGTGACGGAAGGTGTTCGCCATCCCCTTGAGAGTGGCGCGGACATAGCTGACCTGTCCGACAGGCCGCTCCAGAACCTTGACGGTGATGGCCATCAGTCTCCCGCCTCCTGCGGTACAATCCGTTGCGGTACAACCCTGCCGGTCGCACGATCGACCGGCAGGCGCGCGGTGCGTGAGCTGGTGCTGCCCACCAGGCGGCCCCGGTCGAGGAAGAAGAACACTCCAGTCAGCACGACGACGTTGATGACCAGGAACACGCCGCCCTGCGCAAGTGGCGTCCGGATGCCGACGTACTGCATCACCAGCAAAGTGCTCGCAATCAGTACGATGTAGACGAGGATCATCGGAAGCAGCACTCGCCAGCCGAGCGCCATGAGCTGATCGTAGCGGAAACGTGGGAGCGTCCAGCGAATCCACATATACACGAAGAGGAAGAACCCCACCTTCAGGGCGAATGCCAGCACGGTCAGCAGCGACTTCAGCACCGTCCACGGCGCGACGTTGTCCCATTGCGTGAACGGGATGTCCCATCCGCCGAAGAAGAGCGTCGCCATGAGCGCGCTCATGGTGATCATGGCCGCGTACTCGGCGATGAAGAACATCGAGAACTTCATCGATGAATACTCGGTATGATACCCCGCAACCAGTTCGGCTTCAGCTTCCGGCATGTCGAACGGAAGGCGGTTGGTTTCCGCGAACGCCGAGATCATGAAGACGAAGAAGGCGAACGTCAGGTTGATGATGTTCCAGACGCCGGTCGCCTGCTGCGCGATGATGCTGTTGAACGTGACATTTCCGGCCAACAACAGCACCGGTATGATCGACATGCCCAACCCGATTTCATACGACACCATCTGGGCGCTCGCTCGCAGCCCGCCGAGCAACGCATACTTGTTGTTCGATGACCATCCCGCCAGCACCAGTCCGTAGGCGCCGAGCGATGCGACGGCGACGACGAACAAGTAGCCGATCGGAACGTTCGCCAACTGCAACTCGATCAACCCCCACGGCGTCGGCAGCGGTGCGCCGAACGGGATCACCGCCCATACGGTGAGCGCCGTGATGAACGCAATCGCCGGCGCGAGCGTGAAGATGCCGCGATTCGCGTTGGTCGGGAGATGCTCCTCCTTCATGAAGTTCTTCAGTCCGTCCGCCGCGGGCTGCAGGAGCCCACCGGGCCCGGTGCGGTTCGGGCCGCGCCGATCCTGAATCCACGCCGCCACTTTCCGCTCGGCCAGCGTCAGCATGGCAACGGAGACCATGTAGATCGAGAAGACGACGATGAGCTTGATCAGCGTGGCCACGAGGAACACGCCTGTGGTCGGGATCCGCTGCGGATCGGCAACCTGCAGCAGCGGCCACCCGGCCGACATCAACAGTGTGTTCATGACCCAGCCTCGGCGGTCGCCACCTCGGTCGCCGCCGCGGTCGCGGATGCGGTGGGAGCGCCGCGTAGCCCCAGGCGGTCGTAGCTCAGGCCCGCGAACTCCGGGTGCGATTCGGCGATCGCGGCGAACACCTCGGACGGAAGACAGTAGTCGGTGGAGTCTCCCATGCCCGCGAGCAGGTCGGAGAGCACGAACCAGCCCGGTCGCGCCAGTCCGGCCCCTGACTTGGCCTGCAGGAAGCGCTGCAC
>PPFU01002494.1_pt1 | contig 22348 bp, 19 predicted proteins | sample 1535991 | NCBI WGS metagenome assembly PPFU01 (sample SAMN04901290, study PRJNA319586) | Hypolithon metagenome, whole genome shotgun sequencing project. | isolation source: Antarctic Hypolithon | place: Antarctica: Miers Valley | collected 2014
TTCGTGGTAACGAGCGGAAACCCATCTTGCAGGTTAAACCGCATCTGGTAGCCAAACACGCTGAGCGTGCCCGTGCCGGTGCGGTCGTCTTTGCGGATGCCCTGCGTGCGGATGTGGCGAAGATATTCGAGATACGGTTGCATGAACACGGCGTTTACTCAGCTCAGGCACAAGGTACGGCGGCACCCTGCGGCGGCGCGCGCGTTGGAAGTCCCTGTTTCGCCCTCATCCTCTCCTCGCCCGATGGACCCCAACCTTCACCAGAAGCAAGGCATCAACCACCTCAACAAGGTGCTTTCGTACGCTCCCTTCGTCGCCGAAGCAGGCAAGGCCACCGTTCACCTCACTGCTGAAGACTGGCACGTGGTAGCCGACACCCTTTTCGCCATGGATACCCCGCGCGAGATGCTGCCCGCCGCCATCATGGACTATGGCCTGGCAAACGAAAACCAGACGATCACACTCAAAACAGTTGAGTACGAAATCGCTGTTGACCAGATGTGAGCAGGGATCTGGCGGCCCGGCTGCATCGGTAGCCGGGGAGATGGAGGCTTTCTAATCAGTTGGCCGCGGCCCGGAGGTAAAACAGCGGGATCGAGATCTTGAACCGCGCGCCGCTGGCCCGCTGCATCAGGTACGTGCCCTCCATCGTGCCTTCGAGCGAGCGCAGCATCGCAAACGAGTTGTAATCGTACGACTCGCCCGGCCCGATCACCGGCTGCTGCCCCACTACGCCTGCGCCCTCTATTTCCTGCATGCGCCCGTCGGCATGGGTGATATACCAGTGGCGGCGTAGCAACTGCACTTCTTCGGATCCCCCGTTCTCAATACGCACGAAATAGGCGAACACCGCCTTGCCAGCGATGAGATCCGACTGGTCATCGAGGTAAACCGGGCGAACCGTTACGCGAATATCCTCGGTAGTAGCAGCAAACGCGACCATGGGGAAAGGGATTTGGGCTCGAAAACTTCCCCACTTTCGGTTTGTTCTGAAAACTAAAGAACGCTTCACCCCTGCTGCGCATCCTGCACAATCCATTGAATGTGCATAGCTGCAGGGTAGCGATGGTCGAACCCGGCACGTGCGCCCTCGTTTGGCTTTTGTTCGTACCGCTTCTGCGCTTTCTGTTCGCCATGCCTGATCCCGCTATCTCGGCCAAGCCTATCCAGTCTATTCCAGAGGCCACGATCCTTTTTGCTGGGGATTCGGGCGACGGGATGCAGGTGACGGGTGCCCAGTTCACGCTCGCAACGGCGCTGGCACGGAATGACCTAGCCACGCTCCCTGACTTTCCAGCGGAGATCCGCGCACCGGCGGGCACACGCTTTGGCGTCTCAGGCTTCCAGCTGCACTTTGGCGCTGTCGATATCCGCACGCCGGGCGACGAGGTAGACCTGCTGGTGGCAATGAACCCCGCCGCCCTAGTCGTTAACCTGCACCGGGTGCGCGAAGGCGGCGCAATTCTCGTCAACACCGACGCGTTTGCCCGGCGCGACCTTGAGCTGGCAAAGCTTGCCGACAACCCCCTCGACGATCCAGCGCTGCGGCAGAAGTACCAGGTTTTCGAGGTAGCGCTGACGTCGATTGTGCGCGAGGCACTCAAAGAAAGTCCGCTCAACACGAAGCAGATCGACCGGACCAGAAACATGTTCGCGCTCGGGCTGGCCCTCTGGCTCTACGACCGCCCGGTCGAGCCTGCGCTTGAATGGGTGGCAGCCAAGTTTAGCCGCAACGCCGAGATTCAGGATGCCAACCTGCATCTGCTACGCAAAGGGTACCATTACGGCGAAACCACAGAGGTTTTTGTCACCCGCTACCAGGTGGCACCTGCGCAGCTTCCATCGGGCCGCTACCGCGCCATCCGAGGTGCCGAGGCCACAGCGCTGGGGCTGGTAACGGCAGGGCAGAAGTCGGGCTTGCCGGTGTTTTACAGCACCTACCCTATTACGCCCGCCTCCGACCTCTTGCACGAGCTTGCGCGTGTCAAGAACTTCGGCGTGCTCACGTTCCAGGCCGAAGACGAGATCTCGGCGATCAGCGCGGCCGTAGGGGTGGCCTTTGGCGGCGGACTCGGGGTGACCGGCACAAGCGGGCCAGGCATGGCGCTCAAAACAGAAGCCCTCGGCCTCGCCGTCATGACCGAGTTGCCGCTCGTCGTGGTCAACGTGCAACGCGGGGGGCCTTCTACCGGTCTGCCAACGAAAACCGAACAGAGTGACCTGCTGCAGGCCTTGTACGGCCGCAACGGCGAAGCGCCGGTGCCTATCGTCGCGGCGTCAACGCCGGGCGACTGTTTTGAAACCGTCTATGAGGCGTGCCGCATCGCGGTGCGCTACATGACGCCCGTCATCTTTCTCTCCGACGGGTACCTCGCCAACGGCTCGGAGCCGTGGCGCATCCCCGATCCTGATGCCCTGCCGCTCTTTGATGTCGCCTTTGCCGCTGCGCCTTCGGGAGATGGTGCCGCTGACTTTCTGCCTTACCGGCGCGACGAGCGCACGCTGGCACGCCCGTGGGCAAAGCCCGGCACGGCGGGCCTCGAACACCGCATCGGCGGGCTGGAAAAGCAGCACGAAACCGGCAACGTCTCCTACGACCCAGACAACCACGAGCGCATGGTCAAGCTGCGCGCCGAAAAGATCGCCCGCGTGGCACAGGACATCCCCCCCACCGCCGTCAACGGCGCGGTCACCGGCGACCTGCTGCTGGTTGGCTGGGGCTCCACCCGGGGTGCCATCGAGGCGGCTGTAGAGCGGCTGCAACGGCGTGGCGCGCGCGTCTCCAGCCTCCACCTGCGCCACCTGAATCCCCTTCCTGCCGACTTAGCAGGCATTTTCGCCGGTTTCAAACACCTGCTCGTGCCTGAACTCAACGATGGGCAACTCGTGCGCGTGCTGCGCGAGCGCTTTCTGCTGCCTTTCGAAGGCGTCAACAAAATCCAGGGGGTGCCCTTTAAAACTGCCGAGATCGAACGCGCCGTCGAAGCGCGCCTCGCCTGAGCCTGTTATATCCTGATGTCCGATACCCCGAGAAAAAAGCCTACCCTGCCGCCCGGCTTCAAATCTGCCGCGCGCACCCCCACGCTGCCCCCGCAGCCCGCGGGCAAGCGCAAACCTGGCGATGGGCCGGGTGTGGCTGCCGGAACGCTCCCCCCGGTGATGCCTGCGCCTCGCGGTGACGGCGGTGGCGCGCTTACGCGCAAAGACTTCGCCACCGACCAGGACGTACGCTGGTGCCCGGGCTGCGGTGATTATGCCATTCTGGCTACCGTGCAGCGCCTCATGCCCGAGTTGGGCGTGCAGCGCGAAAACACGGTCTTTGTCTCTGGAATCGGGTGTTCGAGCCGCTTTCCGTATTACATGAACACGTACGGCTTCCACTCAATCCACGGCCGCGCACCGGCGGTGGCGACCGGCCTCAAGGCCATGCGGCCTGAGCTCGATGTGTGGATCATCACCGGCGACGGGGACGCGCTATCCATTGGGGGCAACCACCTGATCCACCTGTTGCGCCGCAACCTGAACGTGCAGCTGCTCTTGTTCAACAACCAGATTTACGGCCTCACGAAAGGGCAGTACAGCCCGACGAGTGAGAGCGGCAAGGTGACCAAAAGCACCCCCTACGGCTCGCTCGACCACCCCTTCAATCCTGCCGCGGTTGCGCTGGGAGCGGACGGGTCGTTCGTAGCACGCACGCTCGACCGCGACCCCAAGCACATGTCCGAAGTACTACGCCGGGCGCATCGCCATGCTGGTACCAGTTTCGTCGAGATCTACCAGAACTGCAACATCTTCAACGACGGGGCCTTTTTCGAATTCACCGAGCGCGACACCCGGTCGCTGCGCACCATTTTCGTCGAACATGGCAAGCCGCTCGTGTTCGATGAAGGCCGCTCGGGCTTGCACCTCGACGAGCTCACGCTCCGGGTTATCTCGCTTGAAGACAGCCGCCACAGCATCGACGACTGCCTCGTCTACGACGAGACAAATCGCGACATGGCGCACCTCATTGCGCGCATGTTCTGGCAGCCTGAATTGCCGCGTCCGTTTGGCGTGTTCTACTGCGAGAACCGCCCCTCGTACGAAACGCTTCTGCATGAGCAGGCTGCCGCCGTAGTAGAACGGCAGGGAATAGGCAATCTGCGCACCCTGCTGGCCGGCCCGGAAACATGGACGATTGAATAGTCGGCGTTCACCTTTCTGCCCGCTCCCACGAGGCGCGCGGCGTTACTATTCTATTCCGCTCTGCCTTTAACCAGACGGCCTGGGTGACGTTTGTGCAGCAACACGTTTCTACTACTCATGCTCTACAAGCTCTCCTCTACCCTCGACCGTTTCCGGAATGCAGGTCTTCTCGTGCTCAGGGTAGGCGTCGGTATTTCGTTTATGGTGCATGGGGGCCCCAAAGTTTTCGGCGGCCCTGAGCGCTGGCAATCGCTGGCTCAGTTTGCAGGCATCACGTTTCTGCCGACTTTTTTCGGGTTTCTTGGCGGACTGGCCGAGTTTGCTGGAGGTCTGCTGCTGGCCCTGGGCCTGCTTTTCCGTCCTGCGTGCTTTTTCCTCTTCTGCACCATGGGCATCGCGCTCGCGGCGCATCTGCGCGCTGGAGATGATTACTCGACGCTGTCGCACGCGCTGGAAATGGGCGTCGTCTTTCTGAGCCTGTTCATTATCGGGCCGGGCCGCTATGCACTGGACGAGTACGTGTTCAAGCGCCGCCGGATGGGGTTCTGAGCCGCGGGCATCTCGATCTTCATAGAGTCAGACGAGGGTCTGCAAAGCTGTGGCACCCTACTCCACAGGCGGGGAGCCCTCCACTGGTGGTGAGATATGCCTGGAGGGGGCGGTTTGTGCTGAGCCTGTCTGTATCGACGGGTTGCTCAGTCCAGCACCCTGAACTCTACGCGGCGGTTGAGCGCACGTCCGGTAGGGTTGGCGTTTGTCACGAGGGGCAACTCTTCGCCGTAGCCACGAGCTACGAGCCGGTCGGGGTCAAGCCCGAAAGTGTTGATAAGATACTGCCGCACCGTTTCTGCCCGTGCCTGTGACAGCTGGCGGTTATAGGCATCCGACCCGATAGAATCAGTGTGACCGCCCACCTCGATCTGCAGATCCGGATACTGACGAAGCACTTCACCTACTGGATCGAGCAGCACCTCTACCCCTTCGAGCAGCACACTCTTGTCGAACTCGAAGTTGACCCCGGCAGCCCTGAATAGTCCCGTTTCCAGGATTGCCCGCTCGACTTCACGCACGCTCGGTGGCGTTACCCGAGGCATGGGCTGCACGGTTGTTGGACGTGGAGGCGGCACGATCTCTCCCTCACCCTCAGCAACCGGCGCGGCGGTCGTATCGATTACCGTGGGCGGCGTCACTGGTGGAGAATCGCGGTAATCGCGTCCCCCCGGAACCGTCACGACAACATCGGAGGGGCGATATGCATCGTAGAACTGCTGGATGCGGTTTCCCAGTCCTGGGCGTACGGTATCCAGCGCCTGACGTTCGGCAGGCGTCAGCGGCGCAGGCAGCGCGGCTGCCGGCGTTGCAGGGCGCGCAGCCACAGGTTGAGGCGCTGCCTGAAGCACTGGCTGAGGTACTACCACGATAATGGGCTGCACCACCCGCGTGCGCTGTCCGCGCAGCGACCGGATGCGTTGCCGTACCGCTCCTACACCCGCAGGAGCCGTACCCTGCCTGACCACCACCTCCGCGCTACTGTCGGGGCGGGCCGACTGTGCGTAGAGCGGAAGGGTGATACAGGCAGAGAGAAGAATCAGGGCAACAGCGCGCATATCAGAACCGCAGCTTGTAACCGAGCAGGATGCGGTTGTAATCGAAAAAGTTGGGCGCTGAGTATTCGATCATCACCGCCCCCGGGCCAAACCGGTAATCGGCTCCAATGAGGAGGTTGATGCCTACGTCGAGGCCTTTGAGCCCGGCTCGGGTGAGAATGCCCAGTCCTACACCCGCATAGGGGTTCAGGTCAGAGCCGTAACTGCTGCCAAAGGGGAAGACTGCATTGCCGAAGGCCTGGAACGACGTGCCGTCGCCAAAGCCGAACGCGGCCTCCGGCACGAACTTGTACCCCGTGCCCGAGAGGCTAGCGTACTCTGCCCGAACCCCGAAGAGGAACTGGTTGCGACCTTCGCCGGTGCGGAATCCGACGAATGGATACGCATTGGTAAAGCGCCGCCCCATCACGCCGGTATTCGATACGACAACGGGATTTGACCTGCCTCCGTCAACCACTGTTACCTGCGGTTGCTGCGGTTCAGTCCGCTCCAGTGCCAGCATCCGGCGTTCCAGGCGCGCTTCCATCTCGGCAAGACGCACTTCGAGTCGCTGCGCGACTTCGAGGTCTGCGGCACGCGTGTCGCTTGCAGCGAGCGTCTGAAGCTGCTGACCTACGGCCTCGCGGACGGCACTCTGGATCTCTGCCTGCGAGATAGTCTGGTTCTCCGAACGGGCCAGCTCGGTCTGAATCGTCTGCCGCACGATCTCCTGAATCTGATCAGCGGTAAGGCCCTGACCACCCGCAACCGGTGTCTGACCCGCCTGCGGTGTTGCTACGCCACCTTGCGTGACAATAACCGGCGGCGCATAGGTGTCTACCGTAGTTTCTCCCAGCGTATTGCCAAAGCGGACGTAGATCTCGCCTACGTTTGGAACGGGCAGCGAGATGGTCTGGCCCGACAGGTTACTGGTAGACGTCCGCATCATCTGCTGCGTCTCCCGCTGCTGCGTCTCCCGCTCTTCGGCCTGGAGCCTGCGCTGTGGTACGCGAACCGTGTCGGTACGCGCTGCCTGCGAGCGGAGGCTCTCGATCTCTGAGCGGAGCCGCACCATCTCTGCCTTTTCTTCGGCCGTAGCGTCAGCAAGGGCCGTGCTGGTGGAATCGAGTTCGGAACGCAGACTCTGGCGTTGCTGCCGCAGCCGCTCGATTTCCATCTCGGCAGCGGTCATTTCGCGCTGGCGGCGCAGGCGCTCACCTGCTGCAACTTCGCTCACGGATGGCCCGCCGCCAAAGCTGAACTCAACCCCTGCCGCGTACATCCAGCTGCCAAAGATGCTGCTGGGCGTCGCCACATCGTCGAGGTCCTGGTCGCTCATGAGCAGGTTACGCACGCCCACGTTGAGGCGGAAGTTGTCGCTAAGCGGCACGTCGAGGCCCGCACCGCCGGCGGCGAAAAAGCGGCTGTCCGGGGCCATCGTGACGCCCTCGGCGCGGTAATTACGGTCTACGTTCATATAGCCGCCCCCCAGCGTGAGGAAAGGCGTCAGGCTGGCTCCGAGCCCGGCTGAGGCAAAGCGCAGGTTGAGTTCGCCTCCATAAAACTGCATGTCGCGAAACTCGATCGGGCTGCCGCTGAACAGTTCGTTCTCGTCGGTTGCGCGCCAGTAGAAGCCGCGCAGCCCCACATACGTGCCTAGGTCAATGCCTGCATTGACACCCGAGACGGGCTGCTCGCGCGGGAAGTTGCCCAGCCTGTCGCTAAAGTCGATCCGCCCGTAGAAAGGCTGCGCGTAGATACGCGGCGTGCCGCCCCCAAGTTGTTGGGCGATGGCCCGGTCTACGTCCGACATTTCGCCGCGGCCCCGGCCGCCGAGGTACAGGCGAAGCGCTGCCCGCACATCGGTGTTGTAAACGGTGCGAACGGGAAAATCGTCTTCATCGAAACCATCGTTGCCCAGTGCAAACGTAGCGAAGGGGCTATAGCGATACCCCATCCTGTTGGCTTCCAGGGTGATCGTATAGCGATCGGCAAACGAAAAGGTCAACCCGCCGCCTGCCAGTAGATAAATAGACTCGGTGTCATCCAACCCGTCCGGGTCAAACCGGATGATCCCGGTGCCCGCCGTCACGAAAGGAAGCAGTCCCGTGCGGCCGACGTTGAGGCGCAGTTTGCCGCCGTAGCGGGTCACGTCTACGTTCAGACTGGGCAGGTCTTCCAGCGCGTCCTGAATCGCAGTGCTCGCGTTAAAGTCGGAAAAATCTGTTTTCGTGTCGTAGCTCATCAGGTACTCACCTGCCACTTCCAGATATTCTCCGAAACCAAGCCCGAGCGCACCGCCATAGCTATAACTGTCAGACAGGCCGGAGTTGTTATCGTAAAACGTTCGTAGGCCTACAGGTGCAGCCGTGTAGGAAATACCGGTAACCTGTGCGGTAGCGGTAAAGGGTAGCAAGAGGAGAATCAGCAAAGTGCTCGCGCCAAAGCGCAGCAGAGTATCAGTCGATTTCATAGGGGCAGAGGGTAATCAGAAACAGCTACAGACAACACCGTTGCCTTATTTGCGCGTGAACACGATGTTGAGGCGGCCGGTGACGTTGGTGAACGTGCCGTCGGTGCCGTACTTGGCAGGGTCAAACTCCTGCAGGTTGATGCCGCGAACGGTACCATCGAAAGAGAGCGTCATGGCGGCTTCGTCGTAGGTGAACTTTACCTCGGGCGGCAGCAGCACCTTGCGGCGGTCGCTGTTGCGCTCGCCAAAGTCTAGTATCACGCGGTTCCCTTCCGTGGTGTAGCCACCTGAGATAATGAACTGGCCGGGCGCATTGAGAAACTTGTAGTTGAGCACATACGCTGCCGAACTTGAGCCAAGCGTGAGTTGGGTTGCCGGCAGTTCGAGCCGGGCCATGACATTTTCAGGGCCCAGAACCGTCGCCGTCGGGGTAAACGTCCACGTCGTCACGGCATAGGCCCCGTCAACTTCGAGACGTGAAACGGTGGGGTCGCTGTCGCAGGCAACCAGAGTGACCGTGCAGAGCAGAGCGATGAGAGGTAGTAGAAAGCGGGTGCGCATAAGGATCAGCGGGAGTAATGCGGAAAAGTGGGCGGGCGCAACGTATCGAGGCGCTCGTGTTCGAATTATGGCTACGCTAAGTGTACGCCATTGTCATAGCTTTTTGCACACAACTGGCTGTGTATAGCTCCTTGCTTATGTAGCTGTTACGAGAGCGTTTCCACGTGTCAACTATATAACAATCTTGCATTCTCGGATCTTGACCAAATCGTTGTATTCGCTCGGGCTTGCCTCTGCTGCCCATCTGCCTTTTCTATTCGCCTGGCTGCTGTTTCCCCCAATCCTGTATGCGCAACCCTTCCAGGATCGCGGAGCAGTGAAAATGCCCGAGGGCCAGCAGCGCACGCTTATCCAGGGCGACAGCCTGTGGTCCCATGCCCTGCGGCTGCACTATGGAAGCCTGGTAATGGATGGGCACGTGGACACGCCCACGAAAATGTATCTGGATGGGTATGACGTGCGCCAGCGGCACACCAGCCGCGCAGGACACGTGGATCTGCCACGCATGGCCGAGGGCGGTCTGGACGCCGCTTTTTTTGCCTTGTACGTACCTCCCGGGTTGGGTGAGACGCCCGCCGCGTTTTCGCGCGTCGTGCAGATGGCAGACAGGGTGAAAAGACAGGTTGGCGCGTCGGAGGGCGTTGCCGAGATGGCGTACACTGCCGCCGAGGTGCGCCATATCACGCGAGCCGGTCGGCAGGCCATTTTGCTCGGTCTTGAAGGCGGCCATGCGCTGGGCGGGCGCCCCGGCCTGCTCGACTCGCTCTATGCCACCGGGGTTCGCTACGTCACGCTTACCCACATCAACACGAACAGCTGGGCAGATGCCTCGCAGTCGCCGCCGCGCTGGAACGGCCTCAACAGCCTCGGGCGCCGCATGGTAGGCGAGATGAACCGGCTCGGCCTGCTCGTCGATCTCTCGCACACATCTGACAGCACTTTTTTCGATGTTCTCGCCGTTACGCGCGCGCCTGTTCTGCTCTCGCACACGTCGGCGCGGACGCTGGTAGACAATGTCCGCAATGCCTCTGACGAGATGCTGCGCGCGCTAAGCGCCAACAGAGGCATCGTACTTATCAACTTTTTCGACGGCATGGTAAACCCCTACCTGACCCCTGAGGTGATGGCCGAGGTGCACCGCCGCATGGGAGGCCGTACGGGTGCGCTCTGGGACTACTGGAACGTGGTGTATGGAGTCAAGCGCGCGCGGGGCCTGCCTGGCGCCCGGCTCGCGGACGTGCTCGACCATATCGATCACGCGGTACAGATAGCCGGCATCGACCACGTAGGGCTGGGCTCCGACTTTGACGGGGTTTTCGACCTGCCTGCGGGACTTGAAGATGTAACCCGACTGCCGTGGATCACCTACGGACTGCTCCAGCGCGGCTACTCTGATGACGACGTGCGCAAGATTCTGGGGGGCAACCTGCTGCGGGTGATAGATGAGGTAGAAGCCACCGCACGCCGTTTGCAATCGCACCCGGCCCCGGCACGCTGATATCTCCTTATCGCCCTTTTTACACAGGCCGCTCGAAGCGCAGCACGAGCTTGCCCTGCGCATCGTACACGCGCAGCTGTCCCCGTTCCACCACCACGCGCGCGGCCTCTTCCCACCTGTCGAAGTATTCAGCTTCCAGTTCGATGACGGGAGCCGGGCCTGCCGTCCGGGTAGCGCCTATCGAGGGCGCCTCGGTGACGGCACCGCCTGATTTCACCTGTAACGTGCCCCAGTAGCTGTTCACGAACGCCTCTCCTCTGATGTTGCCCGCCGGCCCCTGCGACAGCGTCAGCCGCACCGGATATCCGGCGGGTAGTGCCGTCAAGCCCCGGTCGGCCTCCATCTCGATAAGCTCCCAGTTACCCAGCAGGGGATCCGGAAGCGCCGCCTCGCGGCTTATCGCGCACGCGCTCAGTCCGGCGAGCAGGAGCAGGGCAGGCAACATGCGCATAGCAACAAGAGGCAGATAGAACAGGTGCTATCGCTACCGAGTGCCCGGAACAATAGATCCGGCGCGATGCGCCCGCCTCAGCGTGGCAAACCCCGCAGCGATTACTGCAGGCATTGTACCTATAACCGGCCGGCCACTTCAAACCGATCCGCTACCCCCTTGCAGCCGGAAAAGACGCGGGCCGCGCCTCCCCAGAGGGAAGGGCGGCCCGCAGTATGTGTTACCCGAAAGGGTGCGATCAGTACGTGAGCTTGAGACCGAACTGCGCCTGCCAGCGCGACGACAGGTCTACGTCCGGCGTGAACGTGCTGCTCAGCGGCGCGCCACTGCGCAACGGGAACGAGAAGACCGGACGGCCTTCCGCGTTGACTTCCCTGAACGAGAGCGGGCTCGTCGTGATGGGACGCTCGACCACGCCCCATTCTGAATTGATCAGGTTGCCGATGTTGATGATATCGAAGGAAAACTCAAGTGCCGTGCGGCGGCTGCCGAGGTTCAGGAAAAACTCCTGCTTGAGACCTACGTCAATCCGGTTCGACCAGGGCGCGCGCGCAGCACCACGCTCGGCGTATGAACCGCGATTCGCAGACAGGTACGCATCCTGCTCGATATACGCGTTGAGCTGCTGCCATGCCTCGGCGGCGCTGGCCTGCCCTGTTACCGGGGTGAGCACTATCTCACTCTCATCACGCGGAATGTAGAGAAGGTCGTTGCCGGAGATGCCGTCGCCATTCATGTCACCCGCATAGTTGTACGAGAAGTTCGCGCCCGATCCGCCGACCCAGATCGCCGAAACCGTCGTGCCCGACAGGTTGAACGTTTCGAGGCGGTACGCCGCGATTCCTACTACGCGGTGGCGCTGATCGTAGGCGGAGAACCCAAGCACCGGATCGTTCGGCGTCGTATAGATCTGGTTGTTTCTGTAGGCTGTAGCCGCAATCGCGCTCGTTGATGAGGAAAGATCCCTGGCCACGCCTGTCGTGTAGGAAAAGCGCGTAAAGAGCCCGTCGAGTGGCCCTGCATCAAACGTTTTCTCCAGCTGACCCGTAACGAGGTACTGGTATCCCTTGCTCGTGTTGTCGAGCACGATAGCGTTTGTGGTAAACGAGTTGATCCTGTTTGCGGACGCACTGCCTTCAAAGCGCGGCCGGTCATCGGCACCTGTAAAGGTGCCAGTGGGGTCCTTCAAGTTAGCATCGCGGTGAAAAACGGCATTCAGGTCTTTCGAGTAAAGGCCCTCGAGCGTCCCGATAAAGTCGAGCGGGAGGCGTACATCCACAGCCACGTTCGAGCGCCAGACCTGCGGAAACTTGAAGTCCTCATCCGTCACATTGATGAGAACAGACGGTGGCTTACCCACGCTCTCAGGCAGATACGTTTGGCGGTCGTCATTAAAGACGATCTGCTGGCAGTTGCCGGCAGCCACGCTGGTACCTGGCGCGCAAAGAGGCGTCGTGTTGTTGTTGCTGCTGGTGGATACGCTCGTCTCGCCGAGCAAGAGGCCGTTGTTGGAGGCCTGATTGGACACCCACACAAAGGGAATCTTGCCGGTAAAGACGCCCGTGCCGCCGCGCACCTGCACCTGCCTGTTGCTCATCACGTCCCAGTTGAAACCGAGGCGGGGCGAAAACAGCGGCGTCGCGCCCGGCAGTTTGCCGGTATCGAGCTTCTCGCCGTCCGCGAAGGTGAGCGCCAGCACGTCCGGATTAGTAGCCAGGTCGCTCGTGAAAATCGGAACGTCCATGCGCAGGCCGAAGGTGAGCTTCAAGTTTTCCAGCGCCCGGAACTCATCTTGTACGTAAAGGCCTACCTGTGCCGCGCTGATCTCGGCCAGCGGCACTGCAACGCCCGGGAGAGCCGAGTACTGGATGCGGAAGGCTTCCGGCTGCGGTACTCCGGGTGCAGTCTTATCGGGTGCAGAGATGTGGTCGAGGAAATCCTGCGGCGAGCGGAAACGGTAGTAGCCATTGAAATACGGTGTAAACCCGTTCGAGAACGAATAAAACTCGTTCGACGTGCCCAGGGTAACCGTGTGCCGCCCCAGAAATGCGCTGAAGTTGTTGGTGATCTGAAAGACGTCCGTGTCCAGCTTGTTGTTGGCTGTAAACGGCTCATAGCCAAAAGAAGTCAGCGTCGTCGAGTTGTTACCATCTTCGATATCGACGAGCGGGAATGGCCGCTGCGCAAAGGCACCCCGGCTATCGCGAAGGGCGGTATAACCAGCAGTGAACTGGTTTGCGTAGCGGTTGCCGAAAGTCGAGTTAACCTGCCCGATAAGGGAAAGAACGTCGTTGTTGATAATGTAGTTGGCTCCAGAGAAAGGCACGTTGCTGGGCGCGTTCTGACGGCGGCTACCCGTTGCGCCAGAGTTGGACACCGGCGTGTCTCGGAAGGAATCGAGATAGTTGAACCGCAGCGAGGCACGGTGCCGGCTGTTGATGTTCCAGTCGAGCTTTGCCATAAGGTTGTCACTCCCCGAATCCAGGTCGTAAGGGTCAACAGAGCCTGGATCGAACTGGTACTCCGCTAACAGCGCCTGCCGAATCTGCTCCAGCGTAGCGCGGTCTACAGCCGCTACATCAGGGCCGGTTTCCGACGCCGCGGTACGCGGGCGGAAGGTGGCACCGGGATCCACGCGGCTACGCATCTCCCCATTGGCGAAAAAGAACAGCTTGTTGGGAATGATCGGGCCAGAGAGGCTCAGACCCGTCTGGCGCTCGGAAAAGTCTACCGGCGTCACATCTGCGCCATCTACTTTTTCAGAGACAAGGCTCTGGTTTTTGATGTAAGAATAAGCCGAGGCCGTGAACTGATTCGTACCAGAGCGCGTGACGACGTTGATGCCTGCACCGGTAAACGAGCCCTGGCGCACATCGTAAGGTGCAATGTCTACCGAGATCTGCTCTACAGCGTCCAGCGAAATCGGCTGGGCGCGCGTCTGCCCACCAACTTCTGAGGACAGACCAAAGACGTTGTTGAACACCGACCCGTCGATAGAGATGTTGTTGTACAGGTTGTTGCGACCTGCAAACGAGTTCGAGCCGGTGGATTGCGGGTTGAGACGGGTAAAGTCCGAGATAGAGCGGTTTACCGTGGGCAGCCGTTCGATTTGCTCGCGGCTGATGTTCGTCTGCGCGCCTGTGCGGTCGGAGTTGATAACCCCGGCGCGATCCACCTCGACGATCACCTCGCCTGCTTCGAGCGCCTGCTCGTTGAGCGCGATGTTCAACTCAAGCTCCTGCCCAAGCGACAACTCAACGCCCGTGCGCTGCTCGGTGCGGTATCCGATATAAGAAGCCGTAATGGTGTATGGCCCACCGGGACGCAGCCCTGTGATGTTGTAACGGCCATCTACCCGCGTTGCCACACCGTACTGCGTGTTCGTTAGCACATGTACCGCCACCACGTTGACGCCGGGAAGCGTCTCGCCTGTCGTGGCGTCCGTTACACGACCGCTCAGGGCAGACGTGGTCACGACCTGTGCATACGCAGCAGAGAAGCTGCTCATTCCAATGACCGCGATAAGTGCGAGAGTCCACCGGGTAAAACGGTTCATCGACATAATGGGGGTAGGATTGGGTGCAGAAAGCCGCGCAGGTATGCCCTCGACGCGTGGCCCGCTTTGTTCGGGCGAAGTTACCAAGTTTCTCTATGCTCCTTGCTACAAATACCCGCATGTGACAATTTATTAACCCGCGCTTGTAATAGGCTTCATGCTCGCTTGGCCCCATGTTCACACACTGCCTCAGAATGCGCCAGCGTGTCTTATTCGCCTCATCTTGCCGGGTATTCAATACACATGCGTTGACGGCGCAGCGCCCTTTGGGTAGCTTTTCTGATTGTGCGCGTACCTTCGCACCCTACCTCTCCCACTCTGACGCCCGTCACCCATGCTGTCACAGTTTGTCCCGCTCTTTCTCATGATGGTCATGGCCGCCGGGCTGTCGATGACGCTTTTAAAGGCCGCCGAGCTTTTAGGCCCCAGGCGCCCCAACCGTGTCAAAACAAAAGCCTACGAGAGTGGGATGGACCCGGTTGGTACGGCGCGCGACCGGTACTCGGTCAAGTTCTACCTTGTCGCCATGATCTTTATCGTGTTCGACGTCGAGGTGGTCTTTCTCTATCCATGGGCCGTCTCGTTCCACACCTTTCTCGAAGCCGGTGCCGGGCTGGGGGTGCTTGCGCTTGTGCTCTTCTTTATCGGCGTGCTTACCGTTGGCCTCGTTTACGATATCAAAAAGGGCGGTCTGGAGTTCTGAGACCAGCGGCAAAGAGCGGATCATTCAAGGTGCCGCTACTTTCAATCCTGCCTGAAAATCGACCTTTACCACCGAAACCGCACTTCTGCGCAGGGGTACGTTTACGGGTTAACTCTCCACCACTATGGCTTCCGATAACGCCCTCAGAGAAGGGTATCTCACCACCCGCGTAGACGCCGTCGTTAACTGGGCGCGCTCCAACTCCCTTATGCCCATGCCCATGGGCCTCTCCTGCTGCGCCATCGAGATGATGGCCTTTGCAGGCCCCAAGTACGACGTGGCCCGGTTCGGCTCGGAGGCGATGCGCTTTTCGCCGCGCCAGGCCGACCTCATGATCGTCGCGGGCTGGGTGACGTACAAAATGTCGCACGCCATCCGGCGCGTCTGGGATCAGATGGCCGACCCCAAGTGGTGCATTGCCATGGGCGTCTGCGCCTCGGCAGGTGGGCCGCACCGGTGCTACGGCGTCGTGCAGGGCTGCGACAATTTTCTGCCTGTCGATGTTTACGTGGCCGGCTGCCCGCCGCGCCCAGAGGCCGTTTTGCACGCCCTCATGGACATTCAGGAGAAAATCCGCAACCAGTACTCGGTCGCCGACGACTACGCGTTCGGGCAAACAGTTGAACCGAGCGCCGTTGAAGCGCCCCGCGTGGTTTCCGAGGAAGGCACCCGCCTCGTCACGCCCGTTGCCCTTTACGACGAGCAGTAAGCCCTTCGATTTTCCATGCCCGAGACGCTCCGATTCTTTTTCACGCCGGTCGACGCGCCCACCCCGCTGCAGGGCCCAAATCCGCACGTCAAAGCCACCACACACCTGCCGGATGTTGTGGAGGCGCTCACGGCGCAGTTTGGCGATGCCATCGAGCCTTTGCCCGAGTACGCAGGCGAGACGACGCTCATGGTGCCCAAAGACCGCATCGTGGAGGTGGCGCGCTTTCTATTTGACGCGCACGGTTTCACCTACCTGTCCGACATCGGCGGCATCGACCGCTTTACCGAAGAAGACCGCTACGAGGTGTTTTACAACGTGATCGCGCTTCAGTCGCGCAAGCGACTCCGCCTCAAGGTGCGCGTAGACGAGGAAGACGCCACCGTGCCCACCGTGACAAGTGTGTGGCGCGCCGCCGACTGGCAGGAGCGCGAGGTGTTCGACATGTTCGGCCTCCACTTCGACGGGCACGAAGACCTGCGCCGCATTTACATGCCCGAGGACTTTGCGTACTTCCCGCTGCGCAAGGAATTCCCGCTGCTGGGCATCCCCGGCTCGCTGCCCCTACCCGGCCAGACGCCCGACGCCGACATCATGCTCGATCCGTTTCCCGCGGCCCACGGGTCGCCCGTTATCAAGAGTTACCAGGAAGCCCGCGTAGAAGAGGACGAGGAATAAGCGGCTACTACCGGTCAGTCCGGCCCCGCCACCCTGTCTCCTTTGCGCCTGCACGCTTTACCCTTACGCCTTTATGAGTATCGCTCCCACCGTCGCCTCGTCCGCCACGCTTGCCGAGCAGGAAAACGTTTTCACGTTCTGGCCGCGTCACCAGGAGGCGATCTACAAGCGGCTCGAAAGCAAGCACGCCTGGCTTGAAGAGCGCCGCGCTGCCGGAGGCGATGGTGCCGCCGCGGGTGCTGAAGCCGCCGACCCGCTCGAGAGCAGCATGATTCTCAACATGGGGCCGCAGCACCCGGCCACGCACGGCGTGCTCCGCGCCGTCGTGAAGCTGGACGGCGAGCTTATCGAGCGGTGCGTGCTCGACATTGGCTATCTGCACCGCGGCATCGAAAAGATCGCCGAGCACAAGACGTACCACGAGTTCCTCCCGTACACCGACCGGATGGACTACCTCGCGCCGTACTCCAACAACGTGGCATGGTGCCTGGCCGTCGAGAAGCTGGCATCCATCGAAGTGCCCGACCGCGCGCAGTGGATCCGGATGATGATGAGCGAGCTGGCCCGCATCTCCTCGCACATGCTCTGGATGGGCGTGGGCCTGATGGACGCGGGCGCGGTGTCGGCCTTTCTGTGGGCTTTCCAGGGCCGCGAGGATATCTACAAGATCCACGACGAGGTGGGCGGCGGGCGCTTCTACCCGACGCACAGCCGCATCGGCGGCGTCGCCAACGACCTCACCCCGACGGCCTTCGCCCTGCTGCGCGACTTTGTGGATCGCTACCCGGACATTATCAGCGGGTGGATCAAGCTGATGAGCCGCAACCGCATCTGGGTGGATCGCAACGTCGGCATCGGCACGCTCTCGGCCGAAGAAGCCATCGCCATGGGTATGCGCGGGCCCAACCTACGCGGCTCGGGCATCGAGCACGACATCCGCATTTTCGAGCCGTATCTCAAGTACGAGGAGGTAGACTTCAACATCCCCATCCGCACCGAAGGCGACTCGTACGCCCGCTACCTTATCCGGATGGAAGAGATGCTGGAGTCGATAAAGATTATCCGGCAGTGCCTCGAAAAGATGCCGCAGGGTCCTATCCGCCTCGACAACGCCAAAAAAGCGTATCCATCGAAAGACGAAGTCTATTACTCGATGGAAGGCATGATCCACGACTTTATGTACACCGACACGGGCGTGGCCCCGCCCAAGGGCGCGCACGCCTACCACGCCATCGAAAGCTCGAAAGGCGAACTGGGCTTCTACCTCATCTCCGACGGCACGGGCACCCCGTGGCGCGCCCGTATCAACGCCCCTTCGTTTGCCAACCTTCAGGGGCTGGAGCACATGATGGAAGGTGCCCTCATCAGCGACACGGTCATCATCATCGGCACCATTGATCCCGTGATGGGCGAGTCGGACAAGTAACGCCTCTCTCTACCTAAATCTCTCGCAGCAGCGCGCTGCCGTGCGCCCCCACCGCCTGACACCATGTCGAACATCAAGCAGGAAATATCGCCGCTTCCCGAGCGCAACCCCGTGCCGACTTTCGCTGCCGAGCAGCTCGTGTGGACAGGCGAAGAGCAAGCCCTCGTAGACCGCTTTAAAGCGCAGTACCCGACCGCCGAGGGCGCGGTGATGAAAACCCTGTGGCTGGCGCAGGAGAAGTTTGGCTGGCTCGCGCCCGAGGTTATCCAGTTTGTCGCCACCACGCTGGATATTCCCTACGCACATGCCTACGGCGTGGCGACGTTCTACACGCAGTACTTCAAAGAAGACCTCGGCAAGGTCGTCCTCGACGTATGCACCTGCTTTTCGTGTCAGATGTGCGGCGGCTACGACGTGCTGCACTACCTCGAAGCAAAGCTGGGGCTGCCCCACGGCGGCACCACGGCAGACGGGCTGTTCCATGTGCGCGAGGCCGAGTGCCTGGGCGCGTGCGGCTCGGCCCCAATGCTTCAGGTCACCAACGGCGAGTACGTACACAACCTGACCCCTGCCAAAATCGATGCCCTCATCGAGGGCCTCGCGCAGGGCAAGATGCCCGTTTTCGAAAGCGTGACGCTGCCGCAGGACGAGGACGAGATGGGCGGCAATCGCCGCACCGACGCGCCCGCCACCGAACGTTACCTGACCCCGCCCGTCGCCCACCACATCGAGTAATCGCAGCATCGCCATTTCTCCACATATGGAAGCTTCCAACACCCCCATCCACCCGCACACCAAAGCCGGCGACTGGCGCAACTACCAGCGCGTGCTGCTGCCGCTCGTCAAAGACCTGCACCTGCTCGACGTGTACAGCGAAAAGGACAACGGGTACACCGCGCTCAAGAAAATCCTCACCTCGGGCGACTGGGATCCCAAAAAGGTCACCGACGAGGTCAAGTCTTCCAACCTGCGCGGCCGCGGCGGGGCGGGCTTCCCGACAGGCCTCAAGTGGAGCTTTATGCCGCCCGTGAAGGAAGGGCAGCCGCGCTACCTCGCCTGCAACGGCGACGAAAGCGAGCCGGGCACCTTTAAAGACCGGCAGCTCATGGAGTACAACCCGCACAGCGTTTTCGAGGGGATGCTGATCGCGTGCTACGCCATGAGCCTCGACACGGCCTACCTCTACATCCGCGGCGAATATGCCTCGTGGATTACCCACATGGAAGGCGAGTTGAAAAAGGCCTATGCCGCCGGGCTCGTGGGCGACAACATCTTCGGCTCGGGCTTTTCGTGCAACCTCATCATCCACAAAGGCGCGGGCGCGTACATCTGCGGCGAAGAAACGAGCCTGCTCGAATCCCTCGAAGGCAAGCGCGCCTATCCGCGCATCAAGCCACCGTTTCCTGCTCAGAACGGGCTGTGGGGCAACCCCACCACCATCAACAACGTCGAGACGCTCGCCTGTGTGCCGTACATCATCAACCGGGGCGGGCCGTGGTTCGCGGGCATCGGCGCGGAAAAGCACCCCGGCCCCGTCCTCTACGGCATCTCGGGCCACGTTAACCGGCCGGGCGTGTATGAGTACCCGACGGGGATGCTTATCACCGACCTGCTCGATCACGTGGCAAAAGGAATGCGCGGCGGCAAAAAGCTGAAGGCGCTCGTCCCTGGCGGCTCGTCGGTGCCCGTGCTCACGCGCGACATGATAGAGGGCGTGACGATGGACGCCGATAGCCTGCGCGACGCGGGCTCGATGATGGGCACGGCGGGGATGCTCTTTCTCGACGAGGACACCGACATGGTGAGCTTCCTGCGCCGCATCACACACTTTTACCACCACGAATCGTGCGGGCAGTGCACGCCGTGCCGCGAAGGCACCGGCTGGCTCGAAAACCTCGTCACCCGCATCGACGAGGGCGAAGGCCACCTGCGCGACCTCGACCTGTTGCTCGACCTCTGCACGCAGATGGAAGGCCGGACGGTCTGCGCCCTCGCCGACGCCGCCGCGTGGCCTGTGCGCAACACCATCAACCGCTTCCGCGCCGAGTTCGAGGCCAAATGCAAGCCCAGCGTGTTCACCACCGGCGGCGACGGCGCGACGGTTGCCGCGCTGCCTGCGTAACCAAAATGGCCCTTCCCGCCGTCTATATCACCCCGGAGGAATACCTCGAACGCGAACGCGCCGCCACGGACGCGAAACACGAGTATTTCGGCGGCGAAATCTTCGGGATGGCTGGGGGAAGTTTTCGCCATGCGCAGCTTATCACACGCATTGCGCGTCTTATCGGCAACCAGCTTGGGGGCGGGGATTGCGATGTCGTAACCAGCGACGTGCGCGTGCGGGTGTCAGAGACTGGCCTTTACACGTACCCGGACGTAGTGGCGCTGTGCGGCGAGCCGCAGTTCCCCGACGACCACCGCGATACGCTGCTCAACCCGTCCGTCATTGTAGAGGTGCTCAGCCCTTCAACGGCGGACTACGACCGTGGGCGCAAATTCGAGCATTACCGCGCTCTTCCAACGCTCCAGGACTACCTCGTCGTCGCGCAGGACGTGATGCACGTCGAACACCACCAGCGGCAGGCCGAGTCCCGGTGGCTGCTGACCGATTACCGATCCCCGGAGGACACGCTCGAACTCGTGGGCGTTCCCGCCCGTCTCACCCTCTCCAGTTTCTACGAACGCATATCTTTCGATACATGAGAAAGCTTTTTGTCCTCCTGCCCTTTATCGTGCTTTTCGCCGCCTGCCAGACGGAGACGCCCGCCGATGTCGCACTCGAAGCCACTGCTGATTACGACACCTACGGCACGGCGCTCACGCCCGAGGGCGCGGTATCCGTTCAGACCGTGCTCGCCGAACCCGACCGCTACACCGGGCAAACGGTAAAGCTTGAAGGACGGGTGTCGGAGGTCTGCCAGATGCGGGGCTGCTGGGCCACCCTCGTGACGGACGCGGGCACCGTGCGCATCCAGATGCCACGCCTCGAAGACGACAGCGACTACGTTTTCACGCTTCCCAAAGACATCTCGGGTCGCTTCGTGGTGGCCACGGGCACGCTCGAAGCACACACCATCCCCGCCGACGAACAGCGCCACTACGACGAAGACGCGGGCGTGGCGAAGGACGCTTCCGCCTATCAGGACAAAATCGAGCTGCGCCTCAAGCCGACGGGCGTGCTCGTCCAGAAGTCCTGACCTTTTCGATCTTCGATTCTCACCTCTTTTCTCTACTGTCTGATGGCGAACGTCACGATTGACGGACAGGTGTACGACTTTGACGGGCAGCCCAAACTGCTCCAGTTATGCCTCGATGCGGGTACCGAGCTTCCGCACTTCTGCTACCACCCGGCCCTTTCCGTACCGGCCAACTGCCGCCAGTGTCTCGTCGAGATTGGCACGCCGGTGATAGACCGCGACACCAAGCAGCCCAAGCTCAACGACGACGGCACGCCGGTTATCCAGTTTATGCCCAAGCTGATGACCTCGTGCTCGGTAGACGTGACCGGCGGCATGGTGGTCAAGACGCACCGGACGAGCGAACTCGTCGGGCGCGCGCAGACGGACAACCTGGAGTTTCTGCTTATCAACCACCCACTCGACTGCCCTATCTGCGACCAGGCCGGGCACTGCCCGCTCCAGAACCAGACCTACAAGTATGGCCCGGAAGGCTCGCGCTTCGAGTTTCGCAAGGTGCACAAGCCCAAGCGCGTCGAACTCGGGCCGCGCGTCATGCTCGACGCCGAGCGGTGCATCAACTGCACCCGCTGCACCCGTTTCACGAGCGAGATCTCGAAATCGGAGCAGCTCACCATCATCAGCCGCGGCGTCAAAAACTACCCGCTGACGGCGCCGGGCGAGGTTTTCGATGAGCCTTACTCGATGAACGTGATCGACATCTGCCCCGTGGGTGCGCTCACGAGCATTGACTTCAGGTTCAAGGCGCGCGCGTGGGAGGTTTCGCACACGCCCTCTATCACCGTTCGCAACGCGAAAGGATCGAACTGCGAGTACTGGGTACGTGACAACCGCATCGTCAACGTCGTGCCGCGCCAGAACATGGCCGTCAACGAGTACTGGCTGCCCGACGAAGACCGCGGTGGCCTCGACTATTTCAACGAGAACCGTCCCGAGGGCGCGCACGTCCGCGAAAATGGCCGCCTGACACCCGCCACATGGTCACAGACCTACGACCGCGCCGCTGATATCCTGCGCAGAGCAGGCTCCAGCGTCGTTTTTCTGGGCTCGGCCCACGCTACCGTCGAGGACAACTACCTGCTGATGTGGCTCGCCCAGTCTGTCGGGGCAGAAGCGCCGCAGTACCTGCCGCACGTCACGCCTGGTGCGGGCGACGGTTGGCTCGTCACAGACGACAAAACACCGAATGCGCAGGGCTGCGAGCGGCTGGGCATTCAGCCTGTTGATGCCGCTATGCTCCGGTCGCGCATCGCCTCGGCGCGTGCCGTCTACGTGCTCGAAGACGATCCTATCGCTTCAGGCGTGCTGTCGGAAGCGGACCTGGC
>PPFU01002994.1_pt1 | contig 22281 bp, 16 predicted proteins | sample 1535991 | NCBI WGS metagenome assembly PPFU01 (sample SAMN04901290, study PRJNA319586) | Hypolithon metagenome, whole genome shotgun sequencing project. | isolation source: Antarctic Hypolithon | place: Antarctica: Miers Valley | collected 2014
GCGGCGCGGGTCGCGCTGGCGGAGCTGGCGGCGCTCGGCTCGCCGCGCGATCTCGTAGCGGCGGGACGTTATCTGCGCGCGGCGAACGTCCCGGAGACCAGCGAGGAGCAGCGGGCGCGGGCGGATTATCTTGCGATTTTCGTGGCGGCCGAGGGGGTCCCGCGAGACGACGAGGCGGTGATCGCGGCGGCGCGAAATTTTCTGGAGAAACACCCGAACTCGACGCTCTCGGCGGGCGCGCGGATGAAGCTGGGGCAGATTTATTTCCGTCGGGAGGAGTATCCGAGCGCGCAGACGCAGCTCGAGACGCTCGCGCGCGAATCGCCTGCCTCGCCTCTCGCGGAGCCGGCGCTTTTCCTCGCGGGACAGGCGGCGGGCCGGGCGATGAACGTGGAGGGAGCGCTCGACCTGTTCGAGCAGGTGGCGCGGCGCGCCGGGCCGCTCAAGTTCTACGCGCGGCAGGAGCAGGCCATCGCAAAAAAGCAGCTCGGCAAGCACGCGGAGGCGGTCGTGCTCTACGATCGCATCCTCGCCGCTGAGCCACCAGCGGAGGCGGAGCTGCGGTTCGCGGCGCTCAGCGGGAAGGGCGATTGCCTGGTGGCGCTGGGCGGGGAGGACCCGGCGAGCCTGGAGGCGGCGGTCGCCGTGTATGCGCGGCTCGCGGCGGAGCCGGAGGTGACGGCGCATTGGCGAAATCAGGCGCTCTATAAAAAGGCGAAGGCGCTGGAAAAGCTCGGGCGGGCGGACGAGGCGCTCGTGGCGTATGCCGACGCGCTCGAAGGCTCAGAGGCCGCGGCGGGGCCGGAGTATTTCTGGTCGTACAAAGCCGGCTTCGACGCCGCGAACGTGCTCGAGGAAAGGAAGGATTGGACCTCGGCCATCGGGCTTTACCAGAAAATGTCGGCCCTCGAAGGCCCACGCGCGGCGGAGGCGAAAAAGCGGCTGACGCAACTGCGGCTCGAGCACTTCCTGTGGGAGGAGTGAAGTTTTGGATTCTGGATTTCCGATTATGGATTTAACTCGCCCGCTCTCCATGCACACCAAGCTCTACATTCCCGGCCCGATCGAAGTTTCAACCAAGACGTTCGAGGCGATGACGACGCCGATGATCGGCCACCGCAGCGGGGACTTCAAAAAGCTTTACCAGTCGATTCATCCGCGGCTGCAGGAGCTTTTCGGGACGCGGCAGCCGGTCTTCCTCTCCACGTCGTCGGCGTGGGGCGTGATGGAGGGCGCGATCCGCAATGTCGTGGCAAAACGCGTGCTCAACTGCATGTGCGGTGCCTTTTCCGACAAATGGCTCGATGTGAGCCAGCGCTGCGGCAAGCAGGCCGAAGGGCTCCGCGTGGAATGGGGCCAGCCGATCCTGCCCGCCGCGCTCGACGCGCAACTCGCCACGGGCAATTTCGACGCTGTCACGATCATCCACAACGAGACCTCGACCGGCGTGATGAGCCCGCTCGCCGAGCTGGCGGAGGTGCTGCGCAAATACCCGGAGGTCGTCTCCATCGTCGATAGCGTGTCGTCTTTCTCGGCGGTGCCGATCCCGATGGACGAGCTGGGGCTCGACGTGCTGCTCACCGGCAGCCAGAAGGCGCTGGCGCTGCCGCCGGGGCTCGCGTTGTTCAGCGCGTCGGAAAAGGCTTTAGCGCGCGCGGAGACGATGACTGATCGCGGCTATTATTTCGACTTCCTGGAGTTTCGGAAAAATCAGGCCGACGACATGACGCCGAGCACGCCGAGCATTCCGCACATCTACGCGCTGCGCTCGAAGCTCGACGACATTTTCGCCGAAGGCATCGCCGCCCGGCACGCGCGCCACGCCCGCCTGAACGACTTGGTCCACGAGTGGGTGCTCCGGCACGAGTTCGAGTTTTTCGCGCCCGAGGGCTATCGGTCGAAAACGCTGTCGTGCGTGAAAAACAATCGCGGCATCGACGTGCCCGCTTTCCTCGCGCGGCTGAAGGAGCGCCACGGCATCGCCATCGACGGCGGCTACGGGAAGATCAAGGGGAAGACATTCCGCATCTCGAACATGGGCGACGAGACGGACGAATCCATCCGCGCGCTGCTGGCGGCGCTCGACGACGCTTTGTAGCGGCGGAGTGCTCGGGGGGGGACTTGAACCCCCACGCCTTGCGGCATACGCCCCTCAAACGTACGTGTCTGCCATTTCACCACCCGAGCTTTTTTGAGCGGGCGAAATCTCTAGCACGCGCCTAGCGCCTCGCAAGCACGTTTTCGCCTCAAATCAGCAGCATGCAGTCGCCGTAGCTGTAAAAACGGTAGCGCTCCGCGATGGCCTCGCGATACGCCTCCAGCACCAGCTCGCGCCCGGCGAAGGCGCTGACCAGCATGAGGAGCGTCGAGCGGGGGAGATGAAAATTCGTGAGCAACGCGCCGGTGACGCGGAAGTCGAACGGCGGGTGAATGAAGATGTCAGTCGCGCCCGAGCACGGCTCGATTTTTCCATGCTCTCGCGCGCACGATTCGAGCACGCGCACGCTCGTGGTGCCGATGGCGACGACGCGCCGCGCCTCCGCCACCACGCTCGCGGTCTCCGGTGAGATGGCGTAGCGCTCGGTGTGCATCGTGTGCTCCGCGATGTCCTCGACTTGCACGGGGCGAAAAGTCCCCGCGCCCACATGCAGCGTCACGAACGCGTGCGGGATGCGCGCGAGAATCTCCGGGGTGAAATGCAACCCGGCTGTCGGCGCGGCCACCGCTCCCGGCTCGCGCGCAAAGACCGTCTGGTAGCGCTCGGCGTCGGCCGCGTCGCTCCCGCGATCCATATATGGCGGGAGCGGGATTTTGCCCACCGCCGCCAGGTCGAGCGGATGGGCGAAGGCGATCATGCGCTCGCCGTTCGCGAGAACTTCGCGGACGACGCCGCGCTCTCCGCCGACGACGATCTCCGCACCGGCGCGCATTTTTCGACCGGGCCGCACCATGCAGCGCGCGCCCTCCGCGGACTGCTCCATCACCAGCAGCTCGATCTTTCCATCGTTGGAAAAAACGCGCGCGGGGACGACGCGGGTGTCGTTGAGCACGGCGAGGTCGCCCGCGCGCAGGAGCGATGGGAACTCGGCGAACTGCCGGTGCTCGATGCGCCCCGTGTGGCGCTCGACCAGGAGCATCCGGGCATCCTCGCGGCGCTCCGGCGGGCGGCGGGCGATCAGCTCGTCGGGCAGCGCGTAGTCGTAGTCGCGGGTGAGGGTGCTCATGACGCGTGGGATATGCGTGGCGACCGGGGAGCCCGCAAGCATCCGCATCGCGATGTAAGGCTGGCGCGACCCCGTGCTTTCGCATCACCTCGCGCGATGATTTTCCCGAGGGGTCGATGAGCGGTCGAAAAAGAAAACGCGTCTGGCTGCGGTGGCTGTCGATCTTCCTTGGGCTCGTGGTCATGCTCGTCGTGGCGGCGATTGCGACCGTTGGCTGGTGGGGCGCGCGCGCCATCGTGTATGCGCCGAATTTCGGGAAAACGCTCGATCCGGTGGATGATCCATCGGCGGCGGAATTGGGGGCGGCGCGGATGCTGCGCGTGGCCGTCGGGTCGCCATCCGCGAGCATCGCGACCTATATCATCGAGCCGGCTGGGAACCCGCGCGGGACGTTGCTCGTGCTGCACGGCGTACGGGACAGCGCGCGCTCGATGTCCGGGCTGGGGCGAAAATTCGCGGGCGAAGGCTACCGGACGGTGCTCGTGGATCTCCGCGGGCACGGGCGGTCGAGCGGCGATTGGCTCACCTTCGGCGTGGTCGAGTCGCGCGACCTCGTGCAGGTGGTCGATGCGCTGGAACGCGAGGGTTTGCTCGCCGGGAAGCTCGGCGTCTATGGCGCGTCGTACGGCGGCGCAACCGCGATTCAGCTCGCCGCGCGTGATCCGCGCGTCGCCGCCGTGGTGGCCGTCGCGCCTTTCAGCACGATGCGCGAGGTCGTGAATGCCTACGCCGACAAAGTCGCCCCGAGCATTTGGCTGAATGCCGGATCGCTCCGCGTCGCCATCGGGCGTTCCGGCCGGCTCGCGCATTTCGATCCCGACGAGGCCGACGCCGTGCGAGCCATCGGGAAAACTCGCGCGCCGGTGCTGCTCATCCACGGTCGGTCCGACGAGACGATCCCGAGCGCGCAGAGCGAGCGCCTCCACGCCGCCGCGCCCGGCCACAGCGAACTCATCCTCCTCGACGGCATCGGCCACGGCCTCATTTTCAAAGATCCGACCGGCGATGTGTTGCGGCGGACGCTCGACTGGTTCGCGCGATGGCTTGGGTAGCGCCCGCGCCCCCGCGGGCTGCTTTCGGCGCCTCGCCGAAAGATCCAACTCGACGGCGCAGCCGCGGATCAAAACGAACGTCTCTCATCCCCACGGATTAATATGACGCTTCGCGTTGGGTTGGGTGTTTCGGCGAGGGCGCCAAAACCAGCCCGCGAGGGCGCGGGCGCTACCCGGCCCTTGTCACGCGCGCCGCGCACTTGCTAGCTTCCGCGCCCGTGTTTTCCCCCGACGCTCCATGCCCGCCGACGCCCTGATCGAGGCCACCGGCGTCAAGCGCGCCTACCGCTCCGGCACCGAGGAAGTCTATGCCCTGCGCGGCGTCACCCTCACCATCGACCGCGGCGAATACGTCTCCCTCATGGGCCCCTCCGGCTCCGGCAAGACCACATTTTTCAACATGATCGGCGCTCTCGATTTCCCCACCGAAGGCACGATCCTCCTCGGCGGACGCGACCTCAAACAGCTCACCCAGGCCCAGCTCGCGTACCTGCGCTGCGTGAACATCGGCTACATTTTCCAAAACTATAACCTCGTCGAAGTCCTCAGCGCGCAGCGGAACGTGATGCTCCCCATGCTCATCCTCGGCCTCAGCGAAACCGACGCGCGCGAGAAGTCCGCGGCTCTTTTGAAAAAAGTCGGGCTCGACCATCGCATGCACCATTTGCCCGGCGAGCTTTCCGGTGGTCAGCAGCAGCGCGTCGCCATCGCCCGCGCGCTGGCCAATGATCCCGCGCTCATCCTCGCCGACGAGCCGACCGGCAATCTCGACTCGAAGACGAGCGTTGCCATCGTCGCGCTCCTCAGCGGCCTGAGCAAAGAGCGCGGCGTCACCGTCGTTTCCGCCACGCACGACCATCGGATGCTCGATGTCTCCGACCGCGTCATCTATCTGCGCGACGGCCAGGTCGATCGCATCGTCGCGCGCGCTGATTTGAACATCGCCGTCGGTTCCGTGCATTAGCCCATGCTCTCCCGCGCCCTCACCATCCTCCTCGGCGTCCTGCTCATCGCGATCATCACGCCGCTCGCGCAGTTCCTCACCATCGGCGCGCTCAATGCCAGCATCGAGACCGCCGCCCCCGTCGGCTGGGCCGTCGGCCTGCTTTTCACCATCGTCCTCGTCTTCGCCGCGCTGCGCCTCGCCACCCGCGTCCGCCTCCCCCGCGCGAATCTCGTCATCCTCTACGCCATGCTCACCATCGCCGTCCCGGTGATGAACCTCGGCCTCGTCCGCCAGGCCTACCTCTCGATGGCCTCCGTCTTCGTCGAGTATTTCTACCAGGGCACCAGCACCTACCGCACCGCCTACAACGCCCGCAACGCCGCCTGGTTCCCGCTCATTCCCGATCGCGCCGGCCTCGCCTGGAACCGCGCCGATCGGCTCCTGCGCTTGCTCGAGGATCCCGCGCTCACGCGCGAAAAACGGGACGCCGCGCGCAAACTCACCCGCGAGATCGCCGAACGCGCCAAAACCCCAAACGCCCCACAAAGCAGCCAAGCGCTCATCTCTCAGCTCGGCGTCGCCGAACTCGAAGCCCTCCGCGCCCAGACCCCTGCCGAAACCCTCGAGCGTCTCGACCTCCTCGCCCCGCTTGAAGCCCGCCAGGCCGCTGCCGCGCGCGAGAGCGCCGCCGCCGCCGAGGCCTTGTTCCCGCTCCTCGAGCCGCTCGACGAATACACCGCCAGCCTGCTCCCCGCGAACATCGTCGCCCTCGACTACAGCGCCCGCACCCGCCTCGAGACCGAACTCGCCCGCACCCCCAACGGTGCTGCGCTGGAGCAAAGCGCGGCCGCCCTCGCACCGCAGGCAGAGCAGATCGGCGCGCTCATTTCCCAGCTCTCCGAGCCCGACCGCGCCCAGCTCCGCCAGCAGCTCGCCGACCGCGCCCTCGCCCAATCCGCCACCCTCTCCGGCCGCGAGATCGACGCCATGCGCGAGAGCTACGTCTATCGCCTCACCCGGCAGGAGCGCGGCGCCGTCATGGCCGAGGACGGCACGCGCGGGCCGAACCAAAACCTCAAAGCCTTCCGCTTCGGCGTTTCCACCGGCCTCGCCGATCAGCAGACCCGCGCCCGACAGACCCTCGGGCAAAATATCGCCGAGACCTGGCGCGCCATCCCGTGGCGGCTCTGGACGCGCCCCATCCTCATGTGGTCCGCGCTCATCGTCGCGCTTTTCCTGCTCGTCATGTGCGTCGCCGAGTGGTTCCGCCGCAAGTGGGTCGATCGCGAGAACCTCGCCTTCCCCCTCGTCGAGATCGCCGACAACCTCATCCGCCACGATGCCCGGCTCGAGACCGCCGACGACATTCGCGATCCGCAGCCGCGCGCCCGCGCCTTCAACGCCCTCTTCCTCATCGGCCTCGCACTCGGCTTTGGCATCCTCACGCTCGAGGCGCTCGGCCACTACGGCGTCAGCACCAAGCCCGTCTCCATGATGTTCGACGTGTCGAAAGACATCTTCACCGCCGGCGCGCTCAAGGAACTCGCCCGCGTTATTTTCGTCATCTCGCCCATCGTCGTCGGCCTGCTTTTCCTCGTGAATCTCGAGATCAGCTTTTCCATCTGGGTCGTCTTCATCGCCTACCAGCTCGTCTTCTGGATCGCGAAAAGCGGGCGCGTCATCCAGGACTCGCTCTTCACCGGCTACGGCGGCGGCAAGGAGTATCCGTTCCCGATGGAGCAGTTCCTCGGCGCGTCCGCCTGCTTCGCGGTGATCCTCGTTTTGAAAAGCTTCCGCGGCGCGCGTTGGGCCGCCGGTGAGCAGGGCGCGTTCATCCCTCCGCGCTTGAATCTCGCCGGCCTCATCGTCCTCCCGATCGTCGTCTGCGCACTGCTCTGGAGCCTCGGCGTCACCAGCTTCCCAATGCTCCTCGTCGCGGGCCTCGTCGTCGGCGCGCAGACCCTCGCCGAGGCCCGCTCACGCGCCGAGACCGGACTTCCCGGCACGCATGTCTCCTACGAGTTCGCGAAGCTGCCGATGATCTTCGGCATGACGGGCGCGTCCGGCGGGCGCGTCTTCACCTCCTTCATCGCCGCCGCGTTTCTCCCCATCACCCTGCTTTTCAGCACCCTCGCGCAGCACCTGGAAAACATGGAACTCGCGCGCCGCCTGCGCGTCCGCTACGGCACCATCGCTCTCGCCTCGCTTGCGGCTTTCCTCACCGCGCTCGGTGTCGGCATGCTCAGCTTTCTCGTGATGACCTATTACGTCGGCGAGAAGTTCCAGGGAGCCGCCGTCTTTCCCGGCGCGGGCGGCGGACCGAGCGCTGGCATCGCGCATTACCCGCTTTGGGTCTCGCACTTTTTCGGCGAGGAAGGGCTCGGGAAATTCACGCAGATCCATTGGATTCGCGTCGGCTTCATCGCGCTCGGCGCGGCGGTCTTTGGCGGTCTCGCCTTTTTACGCGCGCGTTTCCTGAAGTTCCCGGTTAACCCGCTCGGCTACCTGCTGCTGTTGTCGGCGCTCTGGTATCCGTTCGTCTCGCCCTACTACCGCGGCGATCCCGCCGGCCTGCACAAAGAGACCGCGTGGCTCTGGGGCAGCGCGTTTGTCGCGTGGATGCTGAAGAAGATCATCATCAAATACGGCGGCATGAACGCGTACAAGGCGAGCAAGCCCGGCTTCGTCGGCCTGGTCGCCGGCTCCGTGCTCTGCATCTTTTTCTGGAACATGGCGGACCTCGTCTGCTCGATCATCGCCGCCGGCGACCCCGCGCCCGGCGGCATCTTGAAATGGTTCATCGAGAAAGCCCCCTACAGCTCCCAATACTATTGAGTGCGACAAACAACATACGAGTGGGCGTCCACGGCCTGGGTAGCGCGTTCTTCGCGCTCGCCTTACTCCTTTCCCTCCCCGCCCTCGCCGGCCCGTGGAACGAAAAAGTCGCTGACTCCATCCCGGCTCCCGAGAAGAAGCGTCTCGAGACCCTCCGCGCCCTTTCCCCCACTGAACTCGACGCCATCGCCGCCGCCGTCTCGCCCGAGAAACTCCAGTCCCGCACGACGGAAATCCTCAGCGCCCAAGACCGCCAAACCTACCTGCGCAGCGCGTTGGAAAGACAACCCGGAGTCCAACTTCTCGGCGAGCTGAAAGGCGAAGTCGTCACCCCCATCGCCGCCAAAAACTCCACCCTCACCGTCGGCGGTTCCTTCATCCGCGTCGCCCCTCATTTATCGGGGCGACCCAGAGGTGGTCACATCACCATCGGCGGAATCTCGATCCCCATCTCCCCCCTCTGGCCGAACGGCCCGATGCCCTCCCTCACTCCCGCCGCGGGCATCACCGGCCCGCTCGTCGATGCCCGCGACGCCGAATGGTCCGACCTCGACGGCCTCCCGCTCCCCGGCAGCATTGCGCTCATGAACTTCCGCGGCGGCCGGAACTTTGAGCGCCTCTACTCCCTCGGCGCGCAGGCCGTGATCGTGATCGAGGACGACGGCGTCACCCGCGACGCCGCCGAGGGCCTCTTCATGAACACGCCCGTCCCCGTCCCGCGTTTCTACGTGGATCGCGAGACGGGCGAAAAACTGCGCGCGCAGGTCAACCAACCCGCGACCGTCAACGGCGGCAACCGCTACATGCCCCGCCCGTACGAGTCCCTCTTCGCCTGGCTCCCGCCGCAGGAGCCACTCCGCATCAAAATAGACAAGCCCACCCCGCTCGCCGACCTCGCCGACAGCTACGGCATCCGCCCCGGCGAGTTGAAACGCGCCAACAACCTCCAGTCCGACGACCTCCAGCCCGGACAGGAAATCACGATCCCGAATCTCCCCGACCCGCTCGTCGTCGCCGTCCCCATCGATAGCGTTTCCGTTGTGCCGACCGAGCCGCACGGCGCGTTCGTCGCGGGAAACATTGCCGCCGCGCTCGAGATGCTAGAGCACCTCGCGACGAGCGACAGCATCCGCCGGAGAAAAGGCATCCTCTTCGCCTTCCTCGACGCCGAAAACATGGGCGGCCTCAGCAGCCGCAAACTCGCCGAATATATCCTCATCGAGCAGGGCAAACTCCAGGCCGCTCAGATCAAAAACACAAATCTCGACCGCTACCGCGAAGCCGTCGGCTGGTTCGACGGCAACAAGCTCAACGCGGAAACCGCGCGCTGGCTCGGTGAAGAGTGGCTGCTCAACCGCGTCGAGACCGCCCGCATCGCAGCCGCCGAGGCGCGCGTCCAAGCGCAGACCGTCGCGCGCGAAACAGACGATGCAAAAAACAAAGCCGAGTTCGACCGCCTCGAACGCCTCATCACCGACATCCGCGAACTCCGCGACGCCACGCTCGGCAACAACGCCCTCCCGTGGCCCGAGCGCCTCGACGCTTTCCGCACGGCGCTCGAACAGCGCCAGGAGCCGCTTCCTTTTACCCTGCCCGAGATGCGCGACCGCCTCCGCGCCGAGCTGACCGACGAAGAATCCCTCGCCGCCAACGACGCCGGCAACCGCCAGACCGCCGCCGCCATTCTCGACAAACTCGGCTCCGGCACCCAGCCGCGGCTTGGCTACTACCTCGATCTCTCAGACGGCTCGACTACCATCGGCATCGGCGGCAAGACCCTCGCCGGCGACTTCCGCGGCGGTCTCCCCGCCGCCGGCGATTACCTGAAAAACCTCAGCGAGCGCTTTAGAAAAGTCACCGCCTTCGCTGCCACCCGCGCCGGCTGGCCGCAGGATTTCACCTTCGTCTCCGAGAGTGACGCGGCCGATTTCGCCATCTTCCCGACCGAGGCCGTCCCGTATTATCCCGAGTTCTGGAAAGCCGCCGGCGTCGCTCTGCTCCCGCTCGGCAGCGTGAACGATCCGCTCACGCGCCTCGACACCCCGCACGACACGCTCGACCGCGTCGATTTCACCCGCCTCGCCACGCAGGCTCGCACCGCCCTGCTCCTCATCGCGACCGGCCTCGAGAGCCCGCTCGACTCGCTCGCCCCCAGCTCCCTCGCCGCATCGGAGTATGGCCAGCTCCGCGGCGCGACCGTGCAGTTCAACATCCGCTCCGGCATCGACGCGAAAGATCCCGTCCCCGGCACCTACGTCTATTACCCCGCCGTCGCCGAGAAACTCTCGCCCGACCGCCAGAACACGCTCGCCGCCCGCGGCAGCCGCCGCGGCATATTGGAAATCAGCCGGCTCAACGGCAGCTACACGCTCCCGCTCGAGGAGATCGAGTTTTCGAAAAAAGTCGGCAAAGTCTTCGCGCACCGCCTCGATCCCGAGAGCGCCCTTTTCGACAAATCCGCCGACGCCGGCCAGGTCGGCACGCAGCGCCAGACGTCCGATTTCAACCTCCTCGCCGGGCAATCCACCGAGAAAAACATCGTCCTCTCCGAGCTCGCGCCGCTCGTCTTTTTCGCCGGCACCGACCCGATGGACTACGAGACGATTGGGGCCAAAGGCCAGCGCATCAACGTCGTCGATGTGCAGCGCGACGGGCAGCCCGAGCACTTCGCGGTCGTCAATCCCGTGATCGACTACTCCGAGGCCAGCGTCGCCAGCACCATCCTGCTCATGCCGCCGGGCCGCCGCGCGCGCATCGCGATCGAGAGCGCCGGCTCGCGCCGCCTGCTCCTGCCGGGCACCGCCTCCCAGACACGGCCGAAAGGCGAGGGCCACGTCGTCGGCGAAACCGCCACCACGTTGCCGCTCACCCCGCTCGCCATCGCCCGTGAATGGCACGCGCTCGCCGACGCCCGCCAGCAGCTCTACGCGCGCTACGGCCTGCGCGACCAGTCGCTCGCCGACGCGCTCGAGAGCAGTGGAAAACTCGTCGCCGAGGCCGAGGCAGCGTTCGAGCAAAAGCACTGGCAGGCCGGCATCGGCGCGTCGCGGCAGGCCTGGGGCATTCTCGAGAAAACCTACCCACGCGTCCTGCGGCTCGGGCGCGAGGCCGTCTTCTCCGTCGTCATCCTCATGGCCCTGCTCGTTCCCGGCTGCGTCTTTCTGGAAAAGCTCGCCATCGGCTCGCGCTCCATCATCGCCCAGCTCATCGGCTCCGCCGCCCTCTTCTGCGCCGGCGTCGTTTTCCTGCGCTTCTTCCACCCGGCGTTCCAGATCTCCGTCTCGCCGTTCATCGTCATGATCGCCTTCACGATGATCCTCATGTCGATCATCGTGCTCACGATTTCCTACCAGCGCTTCGAGGTGCTGCTGCGCCGCGCGCGCGCCGCGGGCGGCGAGGTGGAGGGCGAGAGCGTCAGCCTCGGCGACTCCCTCACGACCGCGCTCTCGCTCGGCGTGTCGAATTTGAAAAAGCGCCCCTCGCGCACCATCCTGACCGTTCTCACCGTCTCCGCGCTCACTTTTTCCATCGTCGCCTTCGTCTCCGTGAGCGGGCGCGAGACGATCTCCGCGCGCACCGTTCCGCTCGAGCGGGACATCGAGGGAGAAATGGTCGAGCCGATCCCGCCAAAGTATGACGGCGCGCTCTTCCGCGAGTTCTACTGGGTCGGCGTCTCCGACAACACGATCTCCGCGCTGCGCACCGAGTTCGGCTCGGCGCACGATGTCGTCACGCGCGGCTGGTACATCCAGGTCGAGGGCGGCAACAACGCCGAGCGCGAAGGCGCGAATCAGGTGAAAATCGACCTCGAAAAAAAGAGCGCCATCGTCACCGGCGTCATGACCTTCGAGCCGGGTGAGACGGAGTTCAGCGGGTTGAATGCCGCCGTCACTGGCCAGCGCTGGTTCACCGCCGACGCGGATCGTTTTCAAATCATCCTGCCCGACAACATCGCCGCCGAGCTGGGCATCACCGCCGAGATGATCGCCGCCGGGCCGCCGACCGTGCGGATGATGAACCACGACTGGCGCGTCGTCGGAATCCTCGATGTCGCGCAGGCCGACCGGATGCGCGACGTGAATGGCAAAAGCCTCGCGATGGTCGATTACCTGCGCAGCGCCATCAGCGGGAACGTCGCCGGCGAGCTGGCGAGCGAGCCGGAGAGCAATCACATGAGCTGGCGGCGTCTCGTCATCGTCCCCACCGCCGCCGCCGCCGACGTGAATGCAAAAACCCGCTCCGTTGCCATTCGCTTTGCCACGAAGGAGGGCGCGGACTCGTTTTACGCAGGCGTCGTCCAACGCCTGAACCGCACATTTTTCGGCGCCTACGACGGCGGCCTCGCGCTCATCTCGACCCGCAGCAAAGTCAGCTTCGGCGGCCTCGCGAAGCTCGTCGTCCCCGTGCTCCTCTGCGTCCTCATCGTTGCGAACACGATGCTCGGCGCGGTCGATGAGCGCAAAGGCGAGGTCGGCATGCTCGGCGCGATCGGCCTCTCGCCGGCCCAGATTTCCTTCCTGCTCCTCTCCGAGTCCGCCGTCTTTTCCGTGCTCGGCATCGTCTTCGGCGTCTTTGCCGGCTTGTTCTTCGCGAACGCCGTCCCGTGGATCGCCGCGCACACCGGCGGCTTCCTCGGCACCCTATCGTTCAACTTTACCTCCATCCTCTCGATGCTCCTCGCGATGGGCGCCGGCGTCGTCGTCCTCCTCGCCACGCTCCTCCCCGCGCGCAAAGCCGCCGCGCTCGCCGCCCCGAGCGGCATGGCCCGCTGGCGGCTCCCCGCCCCGACGCCCGATGGCCGCATTGAGTTCGAGCTGCCCTTCACCCTCACGCGCGGCAACGCTGTCGGCATGCTCGCCTTTTTCCGCCGCTTCATGCTGAACCACACCGACGCCACCAGCGCCGATTTCAACTGCCGCAACCTCGCGCTCGGCATCGTGCGCGGCGATGAGCAGGCGCTCCGGCTCACCGCCGACATGTGGCTCAGCCCGTATGATCTCGATGTCGCCCAGCAGTTCGCTTTAAAAATGCTCCCCACCTCTCACGGCGGCGCGTGCGCAGTGGTGATCGACCTCCGCCGCACGTCGGGAGCCGAAGAAGCCTGGCTGCGGACAAACTACGCCTTCCTCGATTTGGTGCGGCGTCAGTTCCTCCTCTGGCGCAACCTCGATCCCGAGACCCGCGCCCATTACATCGACGAGGGAGCCGTCTTGCTGCGCGAAACTTCCTAAAGCAGTGCCTCACGCAAAGCCGCAAAGGGACGCAAAGGCTCCGGAACGGAAACTGATCAACTCCGGCCTTTGCGAACTTTGCGCCTTTGCGTGAGGCAATTCCGCTGGCCCGGCGCTTGTGCCCGGGGGACAGGAGCGGGCCCGAAAGCCTTCCGAGATGCCCTTCCCCACGCGAGCGTCACGTTTTCCGCGACTGAGTGATGCTCGAAAAGCGCACTACGCATCCTGACATCCGTGCCCGCTACATCGACGAGGGAGCGGCGCTCATGCGTGATTGATTATTGGGCGCGGCGGATGCGTTGGTTTTTTCACCGCGGCCTCCGCGATTAGCTCTCCAGGCTATACGCGCGCCGGGAGGTGTTCGGTGCAGTATTCCTCGCCGTCGCGCGCCACTCGGAAGTCGAGCTCCGGGTTCCCCACCTCGGTGCGATGGCAGACGGCGCACTCGTGGAGCGAGTCGCTGTCCGGCGCGGACTTGATTTGGAAATCGCGGCGTCGCTTTGCGATGAAACGCCGGTTCTGCGTCAGCTCGAGAATCGGCTGCCAGAAGAACAACAAATAGTTGCCAAGCGCGGCCACGGTGGCGGCCCGCATGTTCCAGCTTCCGCCGAGGAACCCGAACACGACGAGGGCGAAGGTGAACCAGGCCACCCACTTGATCCGGATCGGGAGGATCAGAAACAACAGCATCTGGAAGTCGGGAAAGAGCGTGGCGAAGGCGAAGAGGAGCGAGGTATTCAAGAGGCCATTCGAGGAAAAGCCCGGGAAAAGAAACGCGGCGATCGTCGTGCCGAGCATGCCGGTGAGGTAGAACAGGTTCAGCTTAAAGGTGCCCCAGGCGTGCTCAAGCCCGTCGCCGACAATCCAGAGGAAGTAGAGGTAAAAGAAGACATTGATGTACTCGATCATCGGGTGCCCGAACGACGGGATGAAGATGTAGGTCACCAGACGCCAGATCTCGCCTTGCATCACGAGCGCGGGATCCAGCGCCAGGAGCGGGAGGATTTCCGGGTTCAATTTATAGGCGACGAAAACGATGAGATTGATCCCGACCACGGCCCGGATGAGCCCCGGGATGGCGAGATGACCGAGCTTGAGTTCGAGAGTGTTGAGCAGGGGCATGGCGGGAAAAATGATGAGCCGCGGAGCGTGCCACGATCGAGCCGGGGAGGAAGACCAAAGCGCGCACGCACGAAGCGTAAATCCCGGAGGATTACCCGCGGGCCAAGAAAACTCTCACCCGGTCCGATAGACGCGAAGTTCGCTCTGCAGCTCCTCGTCGAGCGTTTCGATGAGGAGCGCGGGATCCTCCAGCGGCGCGAGGGTCGAGACGCCGGGGAGCAGGACGAGGTTGCACCGCGGCACGGCCTCGCGGAACCGATGCGCCCAGTCGATGGGCGGATACTCGGACTCGGTCGCCCAGAGGAGCGTCACGGGCTGCGTGACCATTTTCATGCGCGTCTCGAGGTCGAAGCTCAACCGCCCGGACTGGAAGTTGAGCATCGCATGCTCGGCTCCGTATTGCTGCGCGCAGGTCGTGTAAATTTCCACCGTCTCCTCGCTCAGCCGCGCAGGATCGGCGTAGGCGAACCGCTCGAGCCACGCCCGCACGGCGGCGCGGGTCGAGTGCGAGTTCCGATAGACAAAGCGCCCGAGCAGCGGCAGCCGTCCGAAAATTTTCGCCCGCAGAGGCAGCCGCTGCCGCCCGAAGTCGCGCAGCCCCGTCGGCATGAGCAGGATGAGGCGCGAAATGAGCTCGGGGTGCTGCGAGGCGAGATACGCGCAGAAACCGCCGCCCAGCCCGCTCCCGATGAGGATCGGCTGCTCGCCGGCGCACGTCGCGCGGATGAACTCCGAGAGCATCCGCACGTAATCCGGTGCCCCGAACTTTTCCTGCGGCCGCGAACTTTCGCCGAAGCCGATGAGATCGAGCGCCAGCACGCGGAAGCCGGACGTGAGATGCGGATAGACCTTCGACCACTCGTACGAGGAGGCACCGAGCGTGACGTTGTGCACGAAGATGATCGGTTGCCCGCTCCCGGACTCGTGGAAGACGACCTGGCCGAGGCTCGTGTGCAGGACCTTCGTCTTGAAAATCGCGGGCGAGATGGCGTCGGGGACGGGTGATTTCGTCGCGGGACGCAGGGCATATTTCAGCGCGAGGAAGAGCGCGCCCGCCACGCCGACGCCCACTCCGACCAGCTTCTTTTTGTCGTTTGGCATCGTGAGCAGTTAGCGATCTGACGAAGCAGGATTCGCACTGCCTGGTTCGCTGCGAATCTGAATAGGTAAGCCAATTGCCGGCTTTGATCCCAGTCCCTTGCACTCCTCACATGTGGCGTTGTGCATTTCCCGCTGCCTGACATACTCCTCCTCATTCATGACTGGGTGATTCTGCGGAATTCGCCACGAGACATGTCCGTTCGTGTCGAAGCCATAGACCATGTCGCCAAAGCCGCTCCCGTCGTAGGCCAGTGGCAGGTCACGTGAGATCTCCGGGCCATCACCTCCGAGGAAAGCGAACAGAACTCGCAACCTGCTGGCATATCCCCGCTCGTCTCGCCACTCCTTTGGCGAACCCTTGAAAACTGCGCGCCCGCCCAGGATTGTGCCTTCGGAGTCCACCAAGACTTGAATCTCTGCAAAGTCATCATCCTTTACAAGGTGATCGAGTGAGAGCCAATGCTCGCCGTCGCCTGCCGGTAGTTGACCGTCCATCTGGACGCAACCGTGGAACGGGATGTCGAGAGAACTGGAGGCGGGATAGATCCCGCCAAACTGCTTTACCGCAACAACCTTCGGCTGTTCGGCGCGCCCCAGTGACACAACCGCCAGAATGAGTGTCATTGATAGCCAGTGCAGCATCGTCATGTGAGCGAACGAGCTAGTATTCGAGCCGCACGGCGCCTTTGCCCGTCTCGATGCGTCCGATGAGCCGCCCGCGCGCCTGCTTTGCCACGCGCGCGGCATCCTCCGCGGCGACCACGAGCGCCATGCCGATGCCCATGTTGAAGACCTGATACATCTCCTCGCGCGGCACCTTCCCCTCCCGCTCGAGCAGCACAAAAAGCGGTCCCGGCTTCCATGATTTCGTCTCGATGACCGCATCGCAACCGCCCGGCAGGACACGCGGCAGATTGTCGATGAGCCCGCCGCCCGTGATGTGCGCCATCCCTTTCACCACCCCCGGCGGCAGGGCGTCGAGCAGGGGGAGATAGTTGCGATGCGTGCGCAGGAGCTCCTCGCCGATCGACTTTGCGAGGCCCTCGACCCGCGAGTCGGGCGCGAGTTTCATTTTGCGAAAAAGGATGTCGCGGGCGAGCGAGTAGCCGTTCGTGTGGAGCCCGGTCGAGGGGAGGCCGACGATGGCGTCGCCCGGCGCAATGCGGGTGCCGTCGATCATTTTCGCGCGATCCACCACGCCGACGATCGTGCCGGCGAGATCGTATTCGCCGCGGCGATACATGCCGGGCATCTGCGCCGTTTCACCGCCGATGAACGCGCAGCCCGTCGCCTTGCAGGCGCGCGTGAAGCCTTTGATGAGTTGCTCGAACACCCGCGGCTCGAGCTTTTCCGCCCCGATGTAATCGAGGAAAAAGAGCGGCCGCGCGCCGAGCACCGCGATGTCGCCGACGCAGTGATTCACCAGATCCTCGGCGACCGTATCGTGGCGGTCCATGGCGAAGGCGACTTTCAATTTCGTGCCCACGCCATCGACGCTGGAGACGAGCACCGGCTCGCGCATCCCGCTGAAATCAGGGCGGAACAAGCCGCCGAAGCCGCCGATTTTTCCGAGCACTTCGGGGCCGTGGGTGATCTTGACGCGGTCGTGAATGCGGCTTTTCACGCGATTGCCGAGGTCCACATCGACCCCGGCGCGGGCGTAGGCTTTGGGCTGGGCTGGCATGCGCGCTAGAAAGGTGACGCGCCGCCCGCCGGTCAACGCGAATCGCGCTTACGCCGGCGTCCGGTCGGCGAATTCGTAGCCCCGTGCCTTCCGCGCGTAGATGACGAAAGCCGCGCCGATAGCGATGAGGAACAGCGAGAGGAACTGCCCGCGCGTGAGGGGCCCCATCATCGCCGCATCCGGCACGCGGAAGATTTCCCCCACGATCCGGAGCAGCGCGTAGAGGATGAAAAAGAGCCCGGTGAGCATGCCGCGCGGTTGCCGCGTGCGGGTGCGCAGCAGCCAGAGGATTACGAAAAGCACGACGCCCTCGAGCAGCGCCTCGTAGAGCTGCGAAGGATGCCGCGGCGGGAGGATTTCCCGCAGGTGATCCTGGAGAGCCGGGTCGGCCCGGAGCAGGGCGGGGGAGGGGGGATCGGGGAGTTCCTGCGGGAACTGCACCGCCCACGGGAGAGTGGTCGGGTGGCCGTAGAGTTCGCCGTTGATGAAATTCGCCACGCGCCCAAAGAAGAGCCCGACCGGAGCGGCGACGCACAAGTTATCGCCGATGCCCGTCCACGAGACGCGATGCTTTTTCGCATAGTAGAAAGTGAAGACGATGATCCCGAGTATCCCGCCGTGGCTGGACATCCCGCCATCATAGACCCGGAGGATCGAGAGCGGTTCGAGGAGCATGGCGGGTTTGTAGAAAAAGACGTAGCCGAGGCGACCACCGACCATCACGCCGAAGATGGCGGTGAGCGTGATGAAGTCGCCGACCTGCCCCGGCGCGAGTTGGGAGTAGCCGCGCTGGGCGAGCCAGCGGTAGAGCCACCAGCCGGCGAGAAAAGCCATGACATAAGCCAGGCCATACCAGTGCAGCCCGGCGTTGCCCCAGAAGCGGACGATGAAAGGGCTGAGCGTGTGGAGATAGTAGGCGAGCATGGACGTGCTGGATGTGCCGGAGAGCGGCGCGCCGTGCAAGCGTGTCCGGCTGTCGGCGCTCACTCCCTGCGTGTCCGGGAAACAAAGGCTCCACGTTCCGTTCGCCTCCGCATCGGGGATTGTGCAGTCTCCGCGCGCCTTCTCCGATGCCTGCGCCGTCCGTGCTCCGTCAAAAACTCGAACCCGCCCTTCGCGGCCTTCGCGCTTACTGGCCGGCCTTTCTCGGCATCCAGATTTTCGCGTTTCTCTGCACCGCCGCCTTCTTCGTCAGCCCGACCGTGCGAGAATGGTGCGAGATCCTGATGCGCTGGAAGATCGCCGGCGGCTTGCTGTTTGCCGCCGTCGCCAACGTCGTCACCGGCGGTGTCGTTCCCGAGCTTCTGAAATGGAAACTGCGTCCATCCTCATTGTCGAACCCGACGGCTGGTGAACTCGTTCATCAATTCATCATGCTGGCCGTGCTCGGCATCAGCGTGGACCTTTTCTACCAGCTCCAGAACGTCCTCTGGCAGGGACTCGACGGCGTTCCCGCCTTGATCGGAAAAATCCTGCTCGATCAGTTCATCTATACGCCGCTGGTGGCGCTCCCTTTCATCGTGCTTTGGTTCCTCTGGCGCGAACACGACTACGATCTGGCCGCCACTCGCCGCGCCGCGACGTTCCCGTTAATTCGTCGCCGCGTCTGCGAGATCCTGGTCAGCAACGTCATCTTTTGGGTGCCGATCCTGGTCGCGCTCTACTCGCTGCCGACCCCGCTTCAGTTCCTGCTTTTCCTCATCGTGAACGCCGCTTGGTGCCTTCTCCTCATCTTCATCGCCCGCCGGCAGGTGGGTGCCTCAGATCACGCCACCTGAAATATCAAACTTTGGGATTTTTCTTTTCTGAATCCAATGCCTCCCCTCATGGAGTTGCTACGGGGGAAGGGGAGGCTTCCGGTGTTGGCGTGGGAGTGGGAGTGGGAGTGGGAGCAGGCGTAGGCGTAGGCGTAGAAGTGGGCGTAGGCGTGGGCGTGGGCGTGGGCGTGGGCGTGGGGGGCGGTTTGATCAGGTTTTCCCACGCATGGAGCTGGCCTTCGTGGCCGCCGATTTCTTTCAGCAATTCCACGCACCGAGCGTGCCATTTTTCCAAATCGGGAGGGCCGGGGGCGGAGTCGGCGGAGCCGGGGAAATAGAGATACGTCACCACTAGGTCGCTCTCGGGGCGGTTGTAGGCAGTGGCGCGGTTGTTTAGCTCCCGCGCGAGGCGCAGCGAGGCTTCGCCGAATTTGTAGGTCGGGCCGACGTCGCCGACGATGGCGGGGTAGAGCGCGCTGCCATGCACCACGACGCAATAGTCGCCGAGGCGCGGCGTGAATGGAGTGCGCTGGGTTATCACGGAGCCGGGAATGACGACATACGGATCGGTCGCCGAGATGAGGAAACTATGCGCTTTCAAATCGCCAATCTCGCGCCGGAGCGGGCCGATCGCGGCGCTGAGCTCGCGGTTGCGCGCCTCGGCCAGGCCCTTGATCGCGTATTCTTTTTCGAGCGTGGCGAGCTTCGTCTCGCGCGCGGCGAGGAACGGGTTCGGCGTCGTCCCGAGCTTCGGCCAGCGGTAGCTCGTCATCGGCTGGTAGTTCGCCCAGCCGGCTTCCATCGCGGGAAGCCGGTCGCCGTCGGAGCCGTCCATATCGACATCCATATCGCCCTGCGCGAGGAGCACGCGGCGCCCGGTCTCCGGGTGCTGGAGCTCGAGGATGGTCTCCACATCATAGAAATTGTGCCGGGAGGGGAGGAGATCGAGCCGGCGCAGGTTCCGCTGGATGCGATCCACTTTGCGCCGGTAGAGATCGTCGAAAAAGGGCGAGACCTTCGCCGCAGAGACGAGCGCTGGCAGGCCGGGGAGGAGTTCGCCGAGGCGCGGGTTCAGATTTTGCAGGCCCTCGAGCGTGGTCGTCGGCTGGGGGACTCGCACCCGGACATTCACCTCCACGGCGTAGCTGGCGGGCGCCTCGCGTTCGGTGGCCGGGGCCGCGCCCTGCTCGGTCTCGAGCTTCGTCCGCAGCTCCAGTCCATTGAAGATTTTCCCGGTCTCCAGCCGTTGCGACGGGACGTAGGGCGTGGGGATGGGCGTCGCCGCGGGAGTGGGCCCCGGGGTGGCGGTCGGAGTGCGCTCCACGGCCGGCCGGCACCCGGCGAGGAGGCAGGCGAGCAGCCCGAGCGCTACTTTTTTGTCCACGTATAAATGGTGACGCCGATGCTGATGACGCTGAGCAGAGCCATGACGCCGGTCGGGAAGAAGCCCCCTTTTTGCAGGAGGTCGGGGATGAATTTCCCGGCGAGGATGACGGAGACGATGAGGCCGAGGAAGAGCGCCCACTGGAAGCTGCCGCTAAAAAGGAACGCCGCCACGAGCAGGAGCACGCCGCAGACGCCACCGGCGATGAGGGAGGCTTTGCTGCCGACTTTCAGGTAGCCCATCACGCCACCGACGATGGTGAGGATGCCGAAGATGATGTAATAGATTTTGGCGGGGTTCATGTGGGGAGGGAGTCTGGCGATGGGCGGCCCCCAGGGCAACCGCGCAGTCTCAGCCGCAGCTATCGCCGGCTCAAAAGCGGGCGCAGGAGCACGAGCGGGAGCGACGCGGCGATGCAGACCCCGACGGCGAGGAGCAGACCGGGGATGACGCGCGGCCGGTCGTGCGCGGCGGTGCGCAGGGAGAGCCGCACGACTTCCTCGGGCGAGACGCGGATCATCTCCGGCGACGCAATCCGCGAGCCCCCTTCGCGCTGCGCGACCTCTCCAAACTCGGTGGGGACCGGGCCGGGGCAGACGTAGGTGACGCGCACGCCGGTCCCGCGCAGTTCCATGCGCAGGGCTTCGGAGAAGCTGCTGACGTAGGCTTTCGTCGCCGCATAGACGGCGAGGTCGGGGAGGGGAAAAAAGCCGGCGCTCGAGCTGAGATTGATGATGGTGCCGCAGCGTCGGTCGAGCATGGCCGGCAGCAGGCGATGGGTGAGCCGGGTGAGGGCGGTAATGTTCACATCGAGCATCGCCTCCACGCGCTCCCACTCGGCCGAGATGAATTCCCCGTAGTCGCCGAGCCCGGCGTTGTTGATGAGCAGATCGATCTCGAGCCCCCGCTCGCTCAGCCAGCCGAGGAAAACATCGGTCGCCCCAGCGTCGGCCAGATCGAGTCCATAGACATGAATGTCCGCACCGGAGCCCTCGAGCTCGGTTTTCAACTCCTCGAGCCGGTCAAGCCTGCGGGCGACGAGGACGACGGTGGCGGCGCGCGGGGCGAGTTGGCGGGCAAACTCCGCGCCGAGCCCGGAGGAAGCGCCTGTGATGAGAACGGTGGAACTGGCGAAAGAAGTCATAAGTATGGATGGAGCGACGCCCACGATGTCACGGGGCGAATGAGCGGGAACATGAGCGGCGGAGACGCCGAGTCAACCCCGCAGCCCCCTTTTGAGCCCAAAATCACCCACTTGACAGAGAACTTCCGCCGACCACTCTCCTCTCCGGCAATCAAACCGCCGATCTCGCCCACCCCATCCCCACCCTCCCTCCGAAGAGTGATAACCAGATCTGTATAATCACTTGTTAGGCCACTTCATATGCGTCTCCTCTTAATCTTCATCTTTTTGCCACTTATTGCAGCTGCGGGCGAGATCAAGCACCTGCCAGTCGAAGGTGTGGGCTTTGATTTTGTATTTACTGGACTGGGCGGCGTTGCGCTGGGGCAGAGTCTCGACATTGAGGCAACCGCTGGCCCAGACTCCGAACGCAACGCTCCCAAAGAGCTCCGTTACAATTGGCTTCGAATTACCAGCGTCAACGGCCAGAAGCTCAAGACTCCCCGAGGAGCTTCCGCTCTGGGGCGACTTCAAGATTCCCCAGAACATCGTCTTTCGGCTCACGGTGTTCGAGGACGCGCGTTACGAACTATTCACCACACCAAATCTGCCGGCGGTTGACGATTCCGGATTGGAAACAAGGCCCGGATTGGAAAAAAGGCAACGGATGTTCACTGGACTGCGAATCGTTAAGCAAATTGCACCTGCAGTGCCTGAACTTAAGGGACAGAAATCGAAATGAACGGAGGGCCTAACAGCCTGTTGAAGAACCGGTGCTACGCATGAGCCGGGATAGTCTCGGGGTGGACAGAAAAATGTTTG
>PPFU01006539.1_pt1 | contig 22277 bp, 21 predicted proteins | sample 1535991 | NCBI WGS metagenome assembly PPFU01 (sample SAMN04901290, study PRJNA319586) | Hypolithon metagenome, whole genome shotgun sequencing project. | isolation source: Antarctic Hypolithon | place: Antarctica: Miers Valley | collected 2014
GGGCTGTCATGGGACGATGTCGGAGAACGGCTGCGGCAACGTCACGCTGCCCACTAATGCCACTACGATATGCGCATTTCGCCCAAAAACTGCTCAAATGTGAACCCATTTGCGCGAGTTTTGGATTTATTGCTTTGCCTCCTTTCGGCGAAAAACTGCTCAAATCGATGAGGCTCATCTTCCACCCTCGGAGGCGCAAGGGCGGCTAGCATTCGTTCCCCTCGTGGTCAATTGCGCTTAGTCGTCAGCGCGATCATCGCCTCTTCCCTGACATAGAAGTTTCCAAGGATCGGCTCGAGCCCCGCCGCCGACAGTCGGCTGCGCACGTCCCGCCAGTTAGTCGAAAAACGCCGTGCCAGTTCATTGTGCGAGATCAGCTCGAGGCGCTTCGCCTCAACCAATTCCCGATCGTATATCCTCGGAATCGACCCTGAACTTGGCAGGAAGTGGACTGCTTCGAACTTTGTTTCGAGCACGTTAAAGAGCTCGCACACGTCGCGTTGGACCATGAATGGTGCGAAGAAGGCCGTGGGATGTTGGTCGCTCTCAAACCGAAGCTTAGCAATGCTCGATGCCGTTGAAAGCGGAACCTGGAGGGTTGGAAGGGCGCCGTTGAACTTAGCCGGAATTCGATAGTCGAGTTCGCCCGAGAGCATGAGGGCAAGAACCGGGCCCCATGGCTTGGGACGATCATCGATCAGCCGCATAGCTTCCTGCAGTCTCACCCACTCGATCTCTTTGTCGGAACTGCCGGCAAGCAGCAGCTCCAACAGATCGTCGATGTCCTGCTGTGTGAAGTGGGGACCTTCGTTCTCAAAGCGCGGCGCTCTTGCCGTCATGGCGTTGATGACAACGAGCTGTTCGACGCCGTGGTGAGAGATGCCCAGGTAGTAGGCAACCTTGGCGACGGGGATACGCGCATTCCACCTTTTCCCGAATTCGATCACCTCGTCCCGGTCGAAGGCAGGGAGTGACCGCGGTCCGTGCCGACGCTCGAACTTCCCAAGCATCCCCTCCTCTTGTGCTCGCAGCAGTGTCTCTGGATCGAGCTTGGCCGCCTCCGATGCTGGCCTCAAACCGATCTTGCGGGCGGTGATCTCCTCTATTCGTTTCCTGCGGTTCCTCGCCTTCATCTCCTTCCGCTGGGCTGCAAGAACCGTTGGATCGGTTTCAGTTTCACTTGATTTGTCTCGGGGTTGGACCAATGGTCCGCGCGAGCGAGTCATCGTCTTGACCTCGACAAGGGTGGTCGTCGGCTCATTTGCGAGGTCGAGGTAAATGTCCCTGCGATCGGAGTAGGCACCAGAAGCTACCGCCTCATCGATCCAGTCGCCGGGAAAGGCGTTCGGCCAAGCTCGTAACGCGAGGCAGGCTTGATGCCAGCGCAAGACTGTATCGGCGAACCCGGGGTCGAGTCCGTCGAGACTACCGCCGACTGCGATTTCGGACATTAGCCGAAGGCAGTCGAAGAGCCGGCCGCGATCCGTCAGCGCGATAGGTCCAGGTAAAAACCGGCCTAGATTACGCCGATTGCCAAGTTCAGGCGAGAGCAGTTCCCTCAGGACTTCGAGGTCAACGCGCAGGTCCTCGGGCACTAGTTGCCTTGGGAGCACGTGTAGGGGATGTCCGCACTTGTCGCACTCGCTGACGCGACTCCCAGTTCGCGTCCACCTTTGGACCGTAGGGCCTTCTTCGGTCGGACACGGGCAAGTGTCACGGAGCATGTCCCACGTCTCCAGGCAGAAGGAGAGGTCGCGAAGTTCCCAGACCGCACGGTGGTGCGGTGCGGTATCCATGGCCGCAGGCGCGAACCGCCGTATGGTATTGTTGACGCGCATCCTGTTCACCTGGAGACCAAAGAAGTCCAAGTAGCCTAGCTCGAGCGCCGCGTATTTCCTCGACGCCACATCCTCGGTTTTCAGCTTCATGGCGTAAGCCAGATCGGCGTCCGGAATGTCGTCCCCTTCGGACACCCGCACCCTGTTGCGATTCAGAAGTCCGAGTGGTCCAAGAAGGCCGAAGCTGTTGGGTAAGCCGTTCTCGAAGCAGGTCCGGGCGACGACACTGCGCAGCGACTCCCCCGGAATGGGTAGGATCGGGTGCCCAGTGAGCTGGAGCCTCGAGAAACCGGCAGTCGGATCGACGTTCGCCATTCTGCTACTCCGCAGTGAGTGGAACATCGTCGACTAGGCCCCACAGCGGGTTGCCGTCGGCAAAGCCGTGCTCGATGGACCAGTTATCGACCGCTATGGCGAGGTCCTCGACGACGATGTGCTCCCGTCCTTCGTAAGTGGCGATTTTAACCGCCTCGACCATTACCTGCATGAGCTGGCCGATGACGCCTTGGCTGACCTCGGCAAGACGTTCGGCGAGTTCGAGTTCGTTGAGTCCAGTCGGCTGGCTCACGACGCCCTCTTTGACCATGCGCGCGTCGAGTGCCGTCAGGAGGCCTACCCACAGCTCGCGGTCCTCCTCGTCAGCCCAGTCGAGGGCACCCAGCCGACACGGCGACATGAGGCGACCGGCGAGTTCCTTTGCCGAGGCGAGTATTGGGCGGGCCTCCTCGGTGCCCAGGAGGACGATGGGCACGATGCCCATGTCGAGCATGAGCTTGACCTCGGCCGTGATGTCCCCGCGGAAGCCCGATCGTCCTGCATGGTGCGCCTCATCAAGGATCAGCACCTGGACCCCGTTGGACTGCATCATGCGCATGGTGCGCGCTCTGAGGGAATTCTCGTTCCCAGCCGTGGCGAACCCGTCACCGAGCGCACCCATGATGGCTGCATAGAGCTGTTTTCCGCTCCCGGTGGTTCCAAGGCTTACGTGAAGAACCGGTTTAGTGCCGGGCGGGCAGTCGCGCTCGACCAGCAAGCGATACTGTTCGGCCGAAATCGACTTGCCGCAGCCGGTCTGTTCGAAGATGTAGAGGCCGAGCTGCGGCTGTCCCTTCGTCTTCAGTCCGAGAAGCCTGACGCTCTCGAATGCGGTCATTGCTTCCATCTGCCGCGGATAGGGCAGCCGCATGCGCCGCAGCTTCGCCTGCCTGTCTGTCGAGAGCGTAATGGGCGAAGCCTTGTCCTTGATACGGTCCCAGGCGGCGATCATCTCCTCGCTGAGCGCGGGGCCTTCGTTTGCGACCGGATCGATGGTGTCGGGCGTGGTGTTGGATACGCCAGAGAGCATTGATTGATCGACCGCGCCTATTTGATTTCTTTTGGTCATTTCATTCCCTGCATAAGAATTTGCGTTTTCCCCGGCATCGCCCGCTTGGCCGAGGAAGCAACCGCCCCGAGCGCTAGACCGCCTTGGGTAGTCCCATCGTCGCGCGCTGGTTTTGGGGGACGATCCGTCCACTTGGATCCGAACGCGATCATGCGACGTCGTCCCAACCCAGGCTTCCACTGCGGCGCTTTGCACGGGCTTTGGCACTCGGTGCTCTACTGGGAGGTGCGGCGTCATGGTTCGCGCGCTTGCTCGGGGTCTGAGTGGGCGTTTTGCGATTGCGCCCGTGCGGATCGGGCCGCGGCGTGTGGGTGTGGCCGTCCTTACGGTGCGGCGCGGCGACGCAGGCTGGCGCAGTGTTCGCTACGAAGGAGTTCCCTGCGTTTTTGTCCTCCCTGCTCGGATTGCCCGGACCTTCTTCCAACGAGTGCTGCTCCGTTGCGGTGAGCGCGCGCTCGTTCTCGACGGTGACGAAGTTTGCCAGCGCCGACTTGACGGGGATCGAGTCCATAACCCTCGCGTGATTGGCCTTCTCACGTTCGCTAGATGCCTCCGTGATGTTCAATATCTCGTGGCTGAGATATGCATGGAGGATGTCCTCGGAGCTTTGCTCGAGAAACTCGCCTGCCGCCTCTCCGAGCAGCTCGAGGCGCAAGTCGTGAAGCGCCTTAGGGCGCCCTTTCATTTGAGGATCGGTGCACGGCACCTCAATCCAATTTCCCTCGGGTAGGTGGTGAGGGTTCCAGACGTAGACGGAACCAAGGTCGTCCTCGTCGTATTTGTAGCGGACCGTATAAGTGGGCCTCTGCTTATGCCCTGTATTGTGGCGCTTCTTCTGGCTCGGCCCTAGATGGTTGGCTCGCTGCCGATGTGCCCTCTCATGGTCCGCATAGATCTTCGCCGTGACTTCGGACTGAGAATAGCGGCGCCCGAATGCTCGAATTCCGTCGTTGCCGAATTCGGCAGTCTTCTCCGTCCTCATCATCGCTCGACAGAGGCGTTCCTGATCATGCATCAGATTCACCTTATAGCGATCATTGTGTTCCTTACGCACGAGTGCCGGCTGCTTATTGTCCAGCCCAGAGTGCCGTGTGCAGTTGTAGATAAAGATGGCGATCTGGAAGAGTTCACGTGCCTGCTGCAGCGTGCACATGACGTTCTTGTCCGGTTTGAAACCGAATTTTTCTGCGAGCGCAATGTCCCAACGGGCGTCAGGTAGCCGCTTGAAGAGTAGGCGTTGGAGAAAACCAAGGACGTTTTCGACGTGTGGTTTTCCCCTCGGCTGGTGTTTTCCGGTGAACTCCGTGACCGTGCCTACGTCCATGCAGGCGTCTTCGACCTCGATACCGTGGTAGGCTGTGAGATTGTCGCCGAGAATGCGGTCGAACTTCATCGCCCAGCTCGGCGCGAATTGGACGAGCTTGGCCCCTTCCTCCGGGAGGTCCTTCAACATTTTTTGGGAGATGGTCTTGGGGCGGTTAGCGTCCAGGATGGTGCGCAGGACGGTGTTGGTATTGGCCTTCTCCCAAGTCAGGTCAGAGCCGGGAATGATCCTCGAACAGACATCAATGAGCACCGTGGCCGTCGCACCCCCCAGCGGAAGGCCCGTGACTCCGCACATCAGGAAGAGGTTGGGGACCGGCGTGTCGTCGATCTCGCCGAGCATTCCGATGCGCGAGGGGACTTCAGTGCGCCCGCCCCCCTCGTAGCGCTGCATCGCTCCCCTCGTGCTGGTCTGAATGGCATAAGCCTTCTTCGAGCGCATGCACCTCACAAGGTCGTAGAAGACGCTTTGGCTGACAGGTGTGTAGGTTTTTTCGGGGACAGGATATTCGGCTGGCTTGTCGCCGATCCGCCAACCTCCATCGTCGTCAATCTCCGCGAGCGAACGCGGAAACGCGCGACTCTCGCCGATCATTCTGAGTTCCGCGCGATAGTCGCGTAGGCACTGCGATATTTTAGATCGGCCCGCTAGCGTGCGAGTTGCATGGTAGGCGAGAATTTCGATCGGGTGGTCGATCTTACGCGCGCGGACTGTGCGGCCGGTCCGGGATACCCCGTCGCTGATCTTTCGCGATCCTTTCTGTCCCCGCGTGCGATACCAGGTGCGAACGGTGGATCCACAAGGTTTGCGCTTAGGGCGCTTCCATCGGTTACCGACGGGCCTTGGCGTCTTCCCGGTTCGAACCCGCTCCTCGCGCAAAGCCTTCTTTAGTTCGCACCTCATCTTCTTGAAGTGCTTCCAGGCCTTGCGGACAGGGGCCTTCAGTGCCTTGTCGGACAGTGATTGCGTCCCGTTCGCCCGGCCGGTTTCTACGAGGCGTGTGACGTAGACCCTGTAATCGCATATCTCGTCAAGGTCGCGCGCCTGATCAGCGTCGATGTCGGCTTGACGGCGTGCGCGAGCCTCGGCGTTCTGCGGTCGCCTCTCGATCTGCACGAAGTCGCCGGTAGACATGAGCGGGAGCAGCTCATCCACGACTGGCTTTCGGGGCATCCCGTCATCGTCCACGACCATGAAATCGCCCTCGCCGCTCTTGTGTGAGCTGCGCAGCGTGACGACGCCGTCATCGTCGATCCGGTCGAGATAGTAAGTCCTATTGAACGCCCGGAAAGGATCGCCCGCCTCCGTTTTGAACGGGAACTCGGTAAAGGTCGGTTTAGTCATCTCAAAGCCGGATCGGGGACTTGCCGGTCCTGGTGCTTACGGGAGTGAGGATGGTTCGGTCGGTGCGCGGTTCGGCGAGATTGAACGCGAACATGCCCTGCGCGGCAGCGGCCTCAAGGACTGCGTCGCCTTCAACGAGGTCGAAGACTGCAAGCTTTTCGCGCGCTTCTGACCACGCGATGTGATCGCCAGTGAGTTTAATGGCCCGGCACTGGCGTTCCTGTTTTTTGGTCAGTATCATGTAACGACGGCCGAGCAGGACATCGACATTGTCCTTGTGGTCCGCATTCGGAGTGATGTCTTCCAGATACATCACGCGGAAGCGGTAGACGCACTGACGGCATATCTCCTGCACCTTCGCCAGCATTTCTCGGTAGTCAGCGTCTCTGAGGTCTTTGAAGGTCCGCTTGACCTCGATGACCTCGACGGTCCCGTCGATCAGGACGCGGATCGCGTCGGGGCGGTATTTGAACCGCTGCCCATTCACCTCCGATATGATTTGCCACGGGTGACATTGATAGTCCCACACCCAAGCATCGATCTCATTAAGAAACGCGAGGCGCTCTTCGCCCTTCCCTTCCCCTACCTGCGTAAGGCCAGTCTTCCTGGACGGCATTCGAAATCGCAGGTGTGTGCCGCCCCGGGTGATGACTGGTCGCCAGTATCCACCCCCTTCGAGGAGCAGGATTTTTGCGATCGGTGGTCGCTCGGGCGGTTGAAGGTCGGCGCGCATACGCCGCAACCTGACACGACTCGGCGCGTGACGCCGATCCATGACTTCTGGAATAAAGATCGGCGGAGCCGGGCGGGCCGCGATCTTCATTACCGAACTGCTCGGCGTGGGTTCGGCGAATGACGCCAGGCGGGACTGCGGAAAGTCCGGTGCTTCAGCCCGCGGCGGCGCCACGCCCCATGTTCGCTCCGGGTCAGTCCGGGAATTCCAGGGGGCTTCGTTTTCATCTTACTTCACCTTTTTCGTTTAACTTTGCACTAGCTAGGCACCGATTGCCGCGGGCGCAAGAGAAAACTGTGGAGTTAAACGAAAATTGAGCGATGCATGTTGCAAGTTGTCGGGAGGCAGTCGATGATCGGCCCATGGCTTTGCCCATCGAGATGCCTGACGAACTAGCTGACGCGCTAGGCAGACCCGTGGCGGAGGAAGAGTTGCGCCTATGGGCTGCCCTCAAGCCGACAGAACGGCCCACAGCGGTCAGGCGTGCGGTTGCCCTAACGCGTTGGCATGACCATCGTAGGGACTGGACCGTCGATGATGCAGCCCGCGCCGCTGGCCTTGCGAAAAACCGGTTCTATGTCTTGGCGGCAGGATGGGAGGACGAGACCGGCAGGTCGCTTGCGCGCTTGGGTGTCGCCGCCGAGGCTCCGCGCAGGCGCCGCAGCTTCGACGAAGCACTTCTTGAAAAACTGAGGGCCGCAGCCGTTGCCATCCTCTCCAGGAGCGGCGCTGACGACTTGTCCATCTCGACGATGGCAACGGAACTGGCGCAGTCCATACCCGCGAATGCAAAGAAGAAGCCTGGCACGGCGGTCCTGCGTGCGATGCTAGTTGAGGCCCGGCGGCTCCATCGCATGCATGGTGGCATAGGCACTGATCTTGGTTTCGACCTCTGTGCTTGTCAGCTTGCCGACGAGGAGGGGCGACCGTATGTCCTATTCGTCTGTATCGACCGCGGCACGGGGTTCGTCCTGGCTTTTGGCTTTGGTGATCCGGCCCAGAGCCTCGCACGTCATCGTGCTTTGGCTGCCGAGGTCCTGGCCAATTGGGAAGGCGGCAACCAGCGTCGACTCCCTTGGACGCCCCAGACCGAGCGGGTGGAGATGGTGGTGGGACTGGACAGGGTCCCGTTCAACGCTTGGGCCGAGGCCATCCGAGCTGAACTCGAACTAGGCTCGAAGGTGAACCTCCAGCCCTCCATCGCGCCGCGCCGGTTCGGGCGCTACATTCGCAAGCATTTTGGGACGGCCGTCGGGCGTATCCGGTTGCTGCCTGCCAGCACGCGTGATCCGTCTAAAGCAACCTCTGTTAGCGTCTTGACGAAGGAGCGGTATTCTTTGGCGGACGCAATTGCACGCGTGGGCCTCGAAATCGCAGACCATAACGACGCGGTTCTCGATCGGCTTGGTAAGCCGGCACCTATGCCTAAACAAATTGCTGACCTGTTGAAGAAGATCGCCGCCGAATAGGTCCCCCAAATTTTCTACGCTTTGGGCCTTTCGAGACCTCTACCCGCGGCCATCCTGCAGGAGACGCTTGTTGTGGCGATCAATGGCATGACGGATCGCTAGATCGCCGTCGACAGCCGTGAGCGGCCGGTCCAGCTTGTTCTGCAACAGCCTCGACGCCGACGTCCGCGGGAGTCGGAACGACAGACTTAGACCGCCAACCGAGTCACCAAGAAGGCGCGCGAGGCGGGTGTTGGCCCGTGGGTCGCACACCACCCCCGCTCGGTCGAAGTTCGATGTGTCACCGGTGTCGCGCGGATCCGCATGGATGGATAACGCACACTGCGTCGGGATTGGGAGATCCTCCAAGATTGGCGGTTGGCCGTCTTTCAGGTCGGACTGATATGCGACGATCAGACGTTCGGGCAATCGGACGGCAAGGAGGACTTCGGGCCTTACCATCTTCGCTTCGTCCGAAGGATCAATGATCGGCAGGTTGATCCAGACACGTCCGACCAGAATTTCCGGATCGTGTTCGGGCAGCGACCCTGCTTTGCTTCTGGCCTCCATCAATCTTGTCCAGACCATATTGTTCGATGGCACATCGAGGCCGGAATCTTCACATGCGGCGACGACCCTATCATAGACATCCTTCGGTGCGGCCTCCCGCCCGGCCTCATCGATCGCACGCAGGATGATGGCTTGGACCTCAGGCTCGAGACCATCGCCCCGCGTTCGGCGTATGCGATCCAGACTTCCCGCACCGTCCAGCCGGGCCGGGTCGCTGTGGATGCGCCAAGATCGGACCAGGCGGTTGAATTGATCGATGCTGAGGCCGATGCGCTGGGCGGCCTCTTCGCGGTCCGAAGGTGCGGGGTCCCCGAGACTGAGAAAGTCGCCCAGCGCGGCGACTCTTCGCCGCATCTCCTGCCAGCGCAAGGGCGTGACCCTCGAGAGATCGAGGTCATTCATAATTGCTCTCCTGGATTTTCAGTGGTTCGTCTGGTTCGAGATTATCGGTTTGTGACCTGCCTTACCGCCTGGGCTTTCCTGGCTGGGCGATGGGCTCGCAGATGCGCGCGGCATTCGGGTGCCTTCGGAAGAGTCTGTGCAGGTAAGATGTTGAACCCTCCGGCGACGGGGGTAGGAGGGTTGAATGTCTTTGTTATTCCTACTCACGGTAATGGTCGTGCCGGTCGGCGAGAAGTTCGTCTGCACACCGACAGCTGTATGGGACGGTGATGGTCCAGTCTGGTGTGCGGAGGGGCCGCGGCTCCGGCTTTCCGGCGTTGCCGCACGGGAATTGGATGGTTCTTGTTCGAGTGGTCATCCCTGCCCAGCTTCCGATCCGATCGAAGCGCGGGATGCTCTGGTTGAGCTAGTTGGACGACCCACTGGCGTTGGCAGACATGGCCACATTCTGGTGGATGGTCCGACGATGCGTTGTCTTTCCACCGGCTCCGCCGGAGGCAGTCGGACCGGTGCCTGGTGTGTGTCGCCGGTCGGGGGCGACATCTCCTGCGCCATGGTTCGAGGCGGCTGGGCCGCACGCTGGGATCGCTACTGGAAAGATTACCAATGTCGCTGAGAGGCTGGAGCGTCAGAAGTCGGGGTAGGCGAACCTGGCCACTCCAGCTGGAGTTCGGGCTGGCCTTTGTGTTGATGGCAATTTCGCTTGTCCTCGCGGCTACTTCGGTTCTCTGGCCTGCAGCCGTGTCAGCTCATCCCGGCGGGCTGGCGGCGGACGGATGTCACAATGACCGGAAGAATGGTGGCAGACATTGCCACCGCACCACCTCATCGCCACCTCCTCAGCGCCAATCTGCTAGGGGCGGCGTCTACTACGCGAACTGTGCTGCAGCGCGGTCGGCGGGTGCCGCCCCCGTCAGACGTGGGAATCCTGGATATGCCGCGCACCTCGATCGGGATAACGACGGAGTTGGGTGCGAGTAAGAAACCTCGGCAGGTGCATTTCTGCTCCGAGGTCAAAACAAAACCTACTGGATATCGTCAGGCTGCTCGTCTGGCAGAAGTGCTCCCGACAATCGCTAACGTCGAATATTCGACGTCAACACGTCTGAACCGAGCCAGCAGTTTTCGTCCTCCTCGGGCGAGCTTTGGCCCACGATTGCTGCGGGGCTTGTCAATTTTGGGGCGAGAGCATAGGGCGAGAGGTGTTCTATGTAGATAAGGCAGTATTCATGAAAAAGACCCTTCTGTCGGTCCTCGTTTTGTTTATCGGAACAAGCTCAGCTGTGGCTCAAAGCTATCACCCTGCATTCGACCCGAGCGAACTCGACGACGGACCGGTCGGCAGCCCAAATGAGGTCATGGTGCTCGGAACGCCGCACCTTTCGCAGCTGCCCGAGAATTTCCGGATCCAGATGCTTGAGCCCTTGGTCGCTCGTCTGATCAAATGGCGTCCGACCGCAATCGCAGTCGAAAGCAATTCCGGCCTGTTGTGCGACAAGATGCGCCGCATGCCCGCACGGCACCAGAATTCCATCGCAAGCTATTGCTTCGACCCGGCTGCAGCCGCCGATGCCACCGGGCTCGATGTCCCTGCAGCCAATGCGCGGGCCGAAGCGCTGCTCGCCGACTGGCCTGACAATCCCCCGGCCGAACTGCGCCGCGAACTGGCGGCGGTCTTCCTGGCGGCAGGTGAGCCCGCGTCCGCATTCGTCCAGTGGCTTCGCCTGGCCGAGAATGAACGGCACGCGGATGCGATGTTGACCGAAAATCTTACCGCCATTCTTCGCCAGCGTGCGACCAGAAAGAACGAGACGGACTCGATCGCGGCGCGCATCGCTGCGGAATCGGGACTTGAACGGCTGTGGAGCGTGGACGACCAGTCGACCTATATGGGCCAACTGCCGGATCCCGACGCGTTCGGGGCCGCGGTCATGGCCGCATGGGATAACCCGGCGACAAAGGCACAGAGTGACGAGGCCGAGGCGCTGGCAGCCGGGCTCGATCAGCCGGACGGACTTCTCGCCATGTATCGCGCGTATAATTCGTCGTCCTTTTCGGCCTTGAAGTATCACTCGGACTTCGGTGCCGCCCTCGCGGAAGCTTCGCCGGAAGGCTATGGAAGGCGATACGTCGCGTATTGGGAAACGCGCAATTTACGCATGGTTGCCAATATGAGGGAAGTGCTCGGCCGCAAGCCTGGAACTAAGATGCTCGCAGTTGTCGGCGCCTCACACAAAGGCTATTATGAGGCCTACCTCACTCAGATGCGCGACGTGACGTTGGTCGATGTTATGCCGTTTCTCCACTAGCTTAACACGAAGGTGCAGAAGATGGTGGCGGCCGAAGAGAAGCTGCCTCACCGTCTGTCAGCTTCTGTATCTGCGCCGAAGGAGGGCAAGCAGATCCTCGGTTATGCGACTACGCTCGGCCCGCAGGGCCATGCGTGTCCGATCCGGCGGATTTAGCATGACCGGACCGGGTGCCGATCTATCCATGGGGATTTGCATGGAATTGGGGCTTTCCGCCTGTTCGCTCGCCGTGCGCCATCCGAACACACCGCTCGTTCCAATATCGACGGCGATCACGATACGCGTCAGCCTCTGGGTGCGGTCCAACTGTTCGAGCATATGATCGGAAAAGGTCAAAGCCTTACCGATAGCCTCTGCGACGTGTTCCTCGATCAGCGGCTTGAGATGGCCAGTCACCTCTTGGATAGGCACCGAAAGAAGTAACGCGCCTGCTTCATCGATATGCAGTGCTGCTCCGTTCTCCTGCTCGATGACGAGTGCGCCTTGGTCTAGACGTGGTTCAGTTCTGCGGCGGTAGGAGAAGTAGCCGTCCGACGCGGACAGATTGGTCACGATCCCGTCGGCGAGCGATGGGTTCTCGATTTCGCTCGGGCGTAGGATGGTCTGTTCTGGTCCTCCGATAACGGCGAGATGGAGGAGCGGCCCGATCATGCGCACCAAACCTCGGTCCTCTACTGGTATCATGCTGCGCGCTTTTTCCACCAGTGCCGGAACATCGACGGGCGTTGTGGCCGCCGACAATTGATGCCGAGCGATCGCGCGCGTCACTTCAGTGCGCAGTTCCTCTGGCGTCCCGAAAGTCTGACCGCGATGCATTCCGGTGTCATAGTTTTCGACCTCGTCGACGAACTGCTGCTGTGCGGTCTCGCGGGTCACGCCGAACTGCACAAACGCAATGACTTTTCCTTCTGCTACTGCCTCGCGGAACTCCTCATGTGTCGGGGATATGCCTGACTGGGTATCGGACCAGCCATACCGATCGCCAAGGATCAGGATGACGAGGTCCGCCTCTCGGACACCTTGTAAGCACGCCACGCGCGACGGGATGGTCGAAGCTGGAAAGTCCTCTGCCCGTAGGATCTCGTGGTCGAGGCTTCGGATCGCTGCGAATGCCGCCTCCCGGTAGTTTTCGAACCCGTTCATCACGCTGCTGACAAAGATCTTCATCACGAACCCCCCGCTGATGTTCCGCCCGGTTTTCCGAACGCCTGTCCTGAGAGGATGGCGGCGGGCGTAATCGCTGGCAGGCCGTCATCCTTTACGATCCCATCGACGACAGGCCGGAAGAGCGAGGCGAGCAAGATCGCTCGGTCCTGATCCGATGCGACGTCTTCCTTCGTGAGCGCGAGATACGTCTGCGCCATGGAGGCACGGGACTGGGCATCGATCCCGAGATGCTGCTCGGTCATATACATGCGCACCACATCCTCGGCGTCTTAAAGCTGCGTTTGCCGCCGGCGGCTTTACCGAAATCAACCTCGATCATAGGCAACATCCTTCCCGTCTGCATTAGGGGCAACAGTTGCCTTAGCCTTGTAATGCGAGCTGAGACCGGTCGGCCTGTAAGGCCCATACAGGTCGAATTACGGAACGCGAGACGCGGCTATGGCTGACATAGCGGCTCACCCGTTGAACGGGCCCCATTCCGTTATATGATCACGCAGCCGGTTGCAGGCCGGCGCCATGAGGGCCGCTGCATCCTCCCCCGGCTCGAACCGGTAAGGGATGGTGGTGACACCGCTCAGATCGCTCGGCAGACGGGTTGCTCCATCGCGCGGCTCCATCAGGATCGCGCGGCTTCGACCCAGCTTCCCCATGAACAGTCCCAATTCGAATACGACGTTGTCGCGCGGGCTTGGCCAGTCCCGGCCACGGAACTGTGTCACGTCATCGCCATGCGCTACCGCGATCGCGAAGTCGCAATCACCCACAATGCCTTCGAGTGCTTCGAGTGGATAGCTCGTCGCCCTGAATACCCCGTTGGTCCATAGGACCGGGACAAACGGATCGTGTTCGAATGAGTTCTGGATGATCCGCGCTATCGGAAGCGCTTCCACGGATGATATGATGAAGACCTTGACGCGTTCGCGGTGCACGCCGACCAGCCGGTTGCGTTCACGCAGGCGCCGGGCGAGCGATTTGGCGATCGAGCGGTATATCCCCGGATAGACCGCGCCTAGTTCCATGACCTGCTTGCCGGTTAACCTCGCGACGACGCAGTCTTCGCAGGCGACGACGCTCGCAGCGCGCCTCTGTGAGGGTTCGATCGCTGCCATTTCGCCGACATGGTCGCCGCGCCCGCGCGTGGCCACGGTCCTGCCGTTAACCACGATGGCGAAGGAGCCGGCGATGATCAGCATGAGATCATTATCGTCCCCGTCCTGAGTGATGACGGCTTCGTCTTTGGCCACATCCAGAATTTCAGCGCATACTGCTATGGCGGAGACCAGATCGCGGACGCCGCCGACGATCGACTGGCCCATCAGCGCTTCGAGCAGGGCTTCCTTCCCGTCATCACCGCGAAACCTGTCGGCGAGGCCGCTCATTTGACGCTTCTCCAGTAGCTAGAGGAATATATGAGGTCGCCATGGTGTTGGCTCCACGTCCAGTTCTTCCAGATGTTCTCGCCCTGCGGTCCGGTCCTCTGCGGGTCGAGCAGTCCGTCCCTCACCCGCTGCGTGATCCATGTCGGTGTGTCCGCTGGGAGGGACGTCAGTTTGGCGGCCAGGTTGGCTGCGTTGCCGATCCACACCAGATCGTTGTCGCCCCGGACGCCCGTGCGCGCGGCTCGTATCTCTGACTGGTCGATCCCCACAACATGTTTGATCTGGTAGGTGTTCTGCCAGACATTCTGCAGTTCGGGTTGCAGGATGTTCTTTACGACCCAGTGCAGGCATAGCGCACAGGACACAGCGTTGTTGCGTTGCAGGTCCGAGATGAAGACGCCCATTACTCGGTCTCCATCATAGGAGACGATGCTGCCACCGTGGTTGCGGATCAAGCGCGACGCGGCATAGAGAAACGTCTTATAAATCTCGCCGGCGAACCTCCAGTCAGAGTTCTCAACCAGGGAGGTGGAAGCGTCGAGATCGGCATAGAGCACGGTGGCGGCATCGAACGCGACCGCGTCGTTTGCCATCCGCAGATCCGAAGCACTGGGCACCACCGTCCCGTTGCGCACCGACCATGCGTCTTTGTAGGCCGCTTGCGCATTGCCCCGTATGTCATCGGCCAGGCTCATTCGTATTTGCCCCCATTCCCATGTTCGGCGTTTGGCTTTGGGCCGTTGCCTGCCTACCGGTCCGGTCGCGAAACTCCCCTCTAAGGGGTGCCGGTTCGCGGCAGGAATCTGAAGGCACGAGTGCCTCCGAAGGGTTTGCCAAACCTTTCGATCCGCATCATGCGGGTGGCGGTTCACCCGTCAACGCCGGCACTTGGGTTTTCCGCTTGTTCCGTCATCATTACCACGAGACCCAGACCTTCCTTAAATCGCAACCGCAAATCTGTGCCATTGGTGCTGACGGGGGGACAGCGGATCAGACACCAATCCCTCAAACTTATGGAGCTTCCACGAGTAGAAGCATCGCGCGTTAACTCGGTGCAGCCACTCGCTCATTGACGCGTCGAGTTGCTATTGGCGGCACCTTGCCATTCTTCGGCCAGAAGCCCCCAGATTAAACTATCTCGCCTGCCAATGTGGGTGGTCGCGTGTTCCCGAAGCCGTCCTTCGAGAGTGAATCCGAGCCTTGCCACCAGTTCGTTCGATGCCGCGTTGTCTGGATCGATGTCAGCAAACAGCCGCCGCTTTCGCTCGGCCGTGATCAAGTGGCTAATCACGGCCATCAATGCCTCGCGGGCAATCCCTTCGCGACGCCGAGTTTGGGAAATGAGGTAGGCGATCTCGGCAACGTCATCGCCGCGGTCCATGGCCGCGATCCGGCCGATTGCAGGGCCTCCCAGGGTTTCAACGATCGCCCAGCTGCGACCTTCATCCCAGCCGGAGTCAGGGACTAGCCATTCGGCCAGCTCAGCCTCGTTATTGAAAGGACCGCGACTCCACCACCGCATGGAAGCGGGATCAGCAAACGTCGGATGCAGGGCAGCAGCATCGCTCCGCTTGAGCTGTCGCAGCACAAACCTCGCCGTTTGAAGTGTGGGAGTGCTCTGACGGTCCATTTGCTCGTTCTAGCCGATGTAGAGGCGAGCCGCCAATTAGCTGGAAGGCGATCAGTCGTTTGGCCAGCTCTAAGAGCCGCCGCCGCAGGTGCTTGTTCGACCGAAAATCAATCCTCCGAAATGATGCCGGGCAAGCGCATTGTCGCTTTGCTTTCGTTCTCTTCCTGTTCCACCTTAGGCCATGGCCCGCCACAAACTCGATTCGGTCAACGAATGCCCGATATCACTCGCCGATCATCCACCCGACGTGGCCAGGCTGGTTCTTCGGCAAATGCGGCTCAATCGCCGCCCACGCTTCATCCGACAGCCAGAACAACGAACGCGACATGTTCAGAGACCTCCTATCCAGTGGAGAACCCTTGAATCAATGTGTCCGCCGCTTTTCAAGAGGCTGATTGGGTTTGGACCCTAGCGTTATAGAACAGGTAAAGAACTTTCCCAAGGCTGACGCGGGTTTCAATCACCTGAAGTTATCCGAGAAAGAGGTAGCATTTTATGCTTTCCTCCGGAGGCAATGCCGCTAGGTTTTCGCGCACGCTTCCAGCCGGATGCAGACCTATTTCGACCCTATAGGAGTAATCGACGGCAGATTGCAGCGAGTTCGCCGACTAATGGCGGGAAGTTGTTGCGCGCCTTCAATATGGGTTCAAGTTCCGGCCTGGGCAGACGAAGACGACCGCTTCCGATCGCCACTAGAGCCTCACAGGCCGCCTCGCCCCGCGGCTTGTGCGCCGCATCCATGATCCTGCAGATCGTTCGTCCAGCCTCACGAGCGAAATCGTCCTGCATCGCGTAGTCTATTTCGACCGGCCTGGCGGCGCGCAGAATGCTCGCCTGTATTACGCCGTCGTTGAAACGACCCAGATTGGCAGGATCCAGCCGCGTCTGTTGAAACCAATTCGTTCTTAAGGCCCGGCCTCCCGGATTAGGCGGATTGGTCCGCAGGGCCTGGAGAACCGAGCTGACAGTGTAGTAGACGTCGGACTGCGAGGATCCCAGGGGATCCGCCGACGTCCTGCGAGGCCAGAAAACGAAGCCCGGCTGTATCCGGAGTGGCTCGACGTTAGCGGACAGGAAAAGTTCGTCTGCCATTGGCTCCGACGAGCGGCCGAGCCGTTCGAGCCGAGCTTGGAGGACCTCACTCAATTCGATGTGCTGGGCCACCGCTCTGTTCAGGAAGTCGATCTCTGCGAGCCACGCGTTCGGTTGACCGCTCGGAGGAAGGATTACGTCTTCGACGCTAGCGAAGGCATGCTTGGACGCCTCGTGGGTTTGCACAAGTGTCTTCTCCAGTTCCTCCCGGCGCGCAGGCGAGGCGCTTTTCGCGCAGCCCACGAGGTAGATGAGCGGGGAACGAGATCGGGACCTGCGCAGATCGCGACTGACGTCCCTGAGCGATCGTCCGCTCTCAACCACCCCTGCGATCACGACGATAGGCAGTCCGTCGAGACGCTCGCCCTTTTCCGTCTCATCCTTCTCATGGAGGTCATCGAGCGCATTTCTCATCATGAACCGGGGCGTCAATCCGGCCTCTCCGACGACGAGATCGCCGAAGACTTGCGAATCTGCATCGAGGAGAATGCATTCCCTGGTCATGGATGGCACGTGCCGCCGTGCAAGATACGAGGCCCTCTCGACGAACTTTTCCGCGGCCACAAGATCCGCCACATCGACAAGAAACTGCTTGGCCCCCGCTCCCTTCATAGTCGAGATTCGGAACGCGCCGCTCCCGGCTATTCTGTCCATCATGGTGGACAGCCCCGGGGGTGCATCAGTCTTAAGCATAGTCAAGGGTTCGAAGTCGGGCCCTCCCATATCGAACTGATCGCCCTTCAGGGGAACCGGTATTGATCCCGCAGCGCACAGCTTGCAGTCGTTCTCGCCGAAGGTTTCCCGATTATCGCTAACGCCTTCCGGATTTCGTGCCTCGTCGAAGGACAGGTTCACAGCAAGCCGGACGCCCTCGGTTTCCTTACCGAGATAGAGCACATGGCCGATCCGATCACGGTCTACGTTTCTCTCAGCCACCACCTCGGCAAGCGATCCGCTTGATGACGCGGAAATGAGGACGACAGGCTCCCCGCCGATGGCGAAGTCATGTGTGCGCACGCCTAGATAAGATCGGAAGTTCTCGCATCGGAGCCAGCTACGAGTCGGGGCGAGGACGCGCAGATGGTCGTTCACCGCAGATATCACTGCGAACATGGCCGGCGTATCGACGTGGGCGACTTCGGCGTCCACTGGTAGAAGGGGTAGCACCGTCATCGCCAGAAGAGAGACTTCGGCAAACGACGATAACAAATTCGAGAGCCTGATGAAGCGGTCGGTGTGCCTTTGAGACGGGTTAAGAAAGTGGTAATTCGAGTTGGCCTCTACAAATCCTCCGTGGACCGCGAACATCGTGGAGACGCACCGGCGACCGATCTCCTGGACCGACATTCCCGATATTTCGTCGCTCTCGCGAACCACCTTTCGCGAGATTTCCCCGCCCCCGGCCCCGAATCCGACTACGCTTATCGTCGCTCGGCCGAGGCGGCTTCGAACGCTCTCGAACGCGGCATCGGTGCTCATCGCTGCGACGGACTTTGCGAATGCCGTCCGCCTCGTCACGAGTATCATTTCGTCTGGGGCGAGAGCTCGCTGGACCTCGCGATCGACCAGAGCGGAGAGTTCGTCCGCCCGCAATTCTTCCGAAGCCAGAAAGACGATGAACACGTCTATGCTGCGTCGGTCGACGTCCTTGCTCAGCCTGAAGGAGCAGAGCGACGACAAGCGTTCAGCCCTTCAACGGAAAGATAAGAGTGAACAGGGTGCCAGCGACCGGGGGAGTCTCGTGGACTTCTTCGAACCAGTTCCTAAGATAAGGCAGAGCTCCGAATTCGGTCACAGGGTCTTGGACAAAGTTTGAGTGTAGCGCGCAGCGCCCCGTCCGCAACCGCATGAAGCCGCCGGCTTCGGTGAGCGCTTTTGCAAGGTTTGGTAGCCCCAGACCGGAGGAGGAGGTCTGCTTCCTGGATACATTGCGCGCGAAGCAGCGGCGGACCTCCAACAGTTCCTCGGCGATTGTGAGTTCGGCCAAGGGCTTGCCGGTGAGGCTGGAGGCGAGCCCCGGCCCGGTATCGAACACGGAAAGTTCGATGAGCTGCGCCTGGGCGTTGCCTTCCCGCGCAGGCATGAGATCGGCGCAATAGGCGTGAAGGGGAGGAGAAGCGGCAGTGATGTTCGCCAGACTATCAGGCGTCAATGAGTGCTTTCGCGCCTGAAAGCCGCGAACGGACCTCCGGCGCGTGTTTCGGCGATCGTCTGTCCGCGCATGCTCATCGGTGTTCCGGATCAGTTCGTGCAAGGCGATTGCTATTGTCCGTTCAAATCCTCCAGGCAAGTTGCGACGATAGGTCCTACTCACCAATCTTCCGATGATCTCGTCCTCAACCAGCTTGACGAAGGACGGCAGATCCTTGACCTTCGCTGCTCCTAAGTGATCCGTGGTATACAGGGCCGGGGGATACGACATCGCCAAATGGTCCGCGCATAGGATTTCTAATTGAGGGCCTCGCGAACCGGCCATCGCTTCTTTTCCGAGCCTTTCAATTCGCGCTATCGCCATCGCGCGAACATGACCGGTCATGTCTTCTCGTCCGAAGTCGGTTATCTGGTCGGCTAGCGCGCAAGCGTTCATTCCATAGAAGCGCCGAGTGAGTTTCTCGAATTGTTCGTCGTCTCTCGAAGCTGCGTAGCTGCGGACCGTCGCACGCTGTCGGGTGTTCACCCACGTCGCTAGGGCTTGCACCAGGGCGGCCTCCGCACCAGCGGCTTGGTGTCGGCCATTAGTTGGAAGCAGGACCTCGTCCTCGAAAGCGCTGGGATCGAGGAATTCCTCGACGGCCGCAAAGGTCATTGACGCTGGCAACTGCATTTTTCCCTCCTGCTATCTCTTTTCCGGCGAAGCAACTGCACAACAACCGGCGAGCGGTGACGACCGACGCGGATCGCTCCTCCACGCCGTTCACGGATAAAATTTTGGTGACACCATACGTTACGAAAACGCGCAGGACGAAGGTCGCCAAGAACTCGCCTATGCGCAGTTTCTAGACTTGTGTGCGGGCCCCAGGCGTGATTGGCTTGCCATCAAATTTCAGCAGGCAAAGAAATGTGCGCGGGCCGCTCACGGCTAAGATATCCTCATCCGCGCACTTTGATCTCTCTTTGCGGCTGTGCCCGGACCGACCGCGCATTGACGTTTCCTATTTGCCGATGCCTCCAAGGTAATCTGACAGTTTGTGAAGGGTCGCCAGTCTTGCGGTATGAGTGACCGAGCGTCCCGACTTTTCCGACGATATGAGGCCCGCAGCCTCTAGGACTGTCAGATTGACCGCAGCGGTGTTCAACAACGTTCCCGCCGCCTTTGCCGCCTCTGTCGTAGTGAGGCCGCTTTCCGATTTTGCGATTGCCTCGAACAGGGCGAGCCGGTTGGGTTGCGACAGGGCATTGAGAACCTTGGCATAGTTGCTTTTCATAAGCTCAGAGGTATCAGCCTCCGGTCATAACTTCAACAATCCATTACCATTGGAGCCATGAAGCTTGTGGAAAACTCCGATGCAGCCGCCGGATTGCTCGCAGCTTGCAAGGTCGCCCGGCCACTGCACCGGCGCTTGGCTGAACCTGAGGTCGATAAGCTTCGCCTCGCCTTGGACGGAGACCTTCAGCTTCCCGAGCGTGATCTAAGCTCCGGCCAGGCACCGACACACATAAAATATACTTCAAAGGTCTTGAAGTCTTGAAGTGTTGCGCTATATGGCTTGGCGTGACTGCAGCGAGGAAGCTGTAGATCGCGTGCAAGGAGGTATCGATTATGGGTCTGTTGAACATGGAGCGGCCCGCTTGCCGCCCAGCCACCGAAACGACGACTAACCGCTGGATGCTGGATCCGCTGGATCACGCCGACGATGACGAATGCATCACCCTCACTCTGCGTGAGATTGTGCGGGTGACATTGGTCGCCACTGAAGTTGGCGCTCGGTTTCAGCGCGATGGTATCACTACGGACCCTATGGCCTGGATGCTCGCGCCCCGCCGTGTATTCGGAGGCATGCCCCCAGTAGAGGCGTGCATCATGCAGTCCAATTGCGCACGGGCAGTTCTGATCCATGGGCTCGGGCTCGATCTGAACATCGCCTCGGAAGACTTGGATGTGCTGCTCGACGACGATCTCGAGGATGTGAGCGGCAATTTCGAACCAGCCGGTTGAACCTCGAAGTTTGAGCGCGACTGCCCTCGCCCAATTCATTCTATTCCGATTTGCCAAGGAGCTCATCATGGCTGTTCCAATCAGCGCGCCCGATGCAGGCACTCAGGATACTCGACTCCTCACCAAGATCGATCTTCGGCCCGGCGTCACCGGAGCCGGCAATCTCGATGGGCACACCACGACGGCATTGGTCGTCGACGTGGAAACCACCGGCCTTTGTCCCGAGAAAGACGTCATCATCGAACTGGCGATGCGCCGCTTCCGGTATGACGATGATGGGGTCATCGTGGAGATCGGGCGCTGCTGGACCTGGAAGGAGGATCCTGGTTTTGCCCTTCCTCAGGACATCATTCGTCTCACGGGGATCGTCGACGCGGACGTGTCCGGAAAAAGCATCGACGATAGGTTCGTTACGAAGATCTTCGAGGAAGCCGATCTTCTCATAGCGCACAATGCGGCATTCGACCGCCCGATGCTCGAGAAGCGCCTGCCTCACCTTCCGGGACGCCCCTGGGCATGTTCCTGCGAAGACATCGATTGGCGCCAGGCAGGCTTCGAGGGTCGTTCGCTTGGCTATCTCGCAATGCAGGCCGGATGGTATTTCGATGGGCACCGCGCCGCAAACGACGTCGATGCAGTTGTCCAACTCCTGCGCCACGAGGGCACTGACGGCGTGCCGCTGATGTATGAGCTCAATGAAAACGCTCATGCCTCCAGCCACTTGATCGAAGCTGTCGGCGCGGCGTTCGGGGTGAAGGATACTCTGCGCCTGCGTGGTTATCGCTGGAATGCCAAAGACGGGGTCTGGTGGCGCGAAGTCACGGACAACGGACTTCTTGCCGAACAGGCCTGGCTGGCGAGCGAGGTCTACGCGCACGGCAAGATGGCCCGAAGCATGGCGCCGCGCATTACGCACCGCAACGCCTTCCAGCGCTATCGCTGAAGGCTTTTCCCCTTCCCTCCTGAATTCCGCATATCCGAAAGGAAACGAAGTCATGGCCAAAAAGCCGAGCAAGCCCCGTTCCAGCAGCAAACAGATGGAAACGACCGACCTTCCCGACGGGCTCGTCAGTCTGGCGCCGGCTACCTACGCAGTCGCTGACACGCAGATCACCGCCCTGCAGGTCTGGCAAAATCCCGATCGCAAGCCGTCTGCTCATGGGCCTTGGGACGATGAGGCCGACAAGGTCGCCTGGGTCGATGAAAGGACGGGGTTGGGCTGCATCATGCTGCGCCAGGAGAATGGAACCTTGTCCGGTTACGTAGGCGTCGGGCCTGATCATCCGCTTTTCGGCTTTAACGCGGATGCCGTGCCGATTGATATCGCTGGGCCTGTCCACGGCGGGGTGACTTACGGCAAGGCATGCGAAGTCAACCGCTTCAGGCAGGAAGAATACGGCGATCCGCGCACCGAGCGTTATACCGTATGCCATGTCAGCGTCACGCGGGTGGTGCGGAACTACCGCACCGTGAAGGCCACAAAGGACGAGTTCGAGCACGA
>PPFU01008975.1_pt1 | contig 22277 bp, 21 predicted proteins | sample 1535991 | NCBI WGS metagenome assembly PPFU01 (sample SAMN04901290, study PRJNA319586) | Hypolithon metagenome, whole genome shotgun sequencing project. | isolation source: Antarctic Hypolithon | place: Antarctica: Miers Valley | collected 2014
CGCTGGCGCAGAAGCCCTGCCGTCCCGGTCTACAATACGCGGGTGGTCCCAAGGCCACCCTGCCCCGCCAAGGGCGCCGGCGTCAGGCGGTGCCGCCGCCCATCGCGTCCAGCCGGGCCTTCAGCGCGGCGTTCTCCTCGCGCGCTTTCATCGCCATGGCACGAACGGCGTCGAACTCCTCGCGGGTCACGAAGTCGCGGTCGGCCATCCAGCGGTCGATCATGGATTTCACCGCCGTCTCGGCCTCGCCCCGCGCGCCCTGCGCCACGCCCATGGCGTTGGTCATCAGCTGCGACAGGTCGTCGAATATCTTGTTGCGCGTCTGCATCTCGTTCTCCGGTCTGGCGGTCTCTGCAGGATATGGCGACCGGGGATCCACTTCGCAAGCCTCGCGCCGGTTGACAACCGGACCGGCCACCGCCCAATGCCGCCATGCAGGCCGCGATCCCGTTCCCCGACATCTCGCCCGAGATCTTCGCCGTGACGGTCGGCGGATTTACGCTGGCGCTGCGCTGGTATGCGCTGGCCTATATCGTGGGGCTGCTGGTGGGTTGGCGTCTGGCGGTCGCGGCGGTGCGCCGCGGTTCGCTGTGGCCCGCCGGCCGCGCGCCGATCACGCCCGGGCAGCTCGAAGAGATGCTGACGGCGGTGATCCTTGGCGTCATCGTCGGCGGGCGGCTGGGCTATGTCCTGTTCTACCAGCCGGGCTACTATGCGCAGCACCCGGCCGAGGCGCTGGCGATCTGGCAGGGCGGCATGTCGTTCCACGGCGGCATGCTGGGGGTGGCCGTGGCGGGCCTGATCTTCGCGTCGCGCCACGGGATCGACCTGCGGCACGTGCTCGACATCCTCGCTCTGGCCACGCCGCCCGGCCTGCTGCTGGGGCGCGTCGCCAATTTCATCAACGCCGAGCTGTGGGGCCGGCCATCCGACCTGCCGTGGGCCGTGATCTTCCCCGGCGAGCGGGCGCAGGATTGTCCGGGCGTCGTCGGCCTGTGCGCCCGCCATCCCTCGCAACTTTACGAAGCGGGGCTGGAGGGACTGGTTCTTGGCCTGATTCTGATCGCGCTGGTATGGGCCGCGGGCCTTCTTCGGCGTCCGGGCGCGCTGACCGGGGTGTTCCTGATCGGGTACGGCGTCGCGCGGTCCGTCGTCGAGCTGTTCCGCCAGCCCGACGCGCAGTTCATGAGCCCGGGCAGCCCCATGGGCTACGCCGTCGCGTGGGGCGAGCTGGGCCTGACCATGGGGCAGGTCCTGTCGCTGCCGATGATCGCACTGGGCGCGGCGCTGATCCTCGCGGCGCTGCGGCGGGACGCCGCCCCGGCGTGACGCCGCTGGAGCGGATCCTGATCCGCCAGATCGGCGCGACCGGGCCGCTGACGGTGGCCGACTACATGTCCGCCTGCCTGCTGCACCCCGCGCACGGTTACTACACGACCCGCGACCCACTGGGCGCAGCGGGCGATTTCATCACCGCGCCCGAGATCAGCCAGATGTTCGGCGAGATGGCGGGCCTCGCCATGGCGCAGGACTGGCTGTCGCGCGGCCGGCCCGATCGCTTTGCCCTGGTCGAACTGGGGCCGGGGCGTGGCACGCTCATGGCCGACGCGCTGCGGGCGATGGCCGTCGTGCCGGGGCTCGTCGGCGCGGCGCATGTTCACCTGGTCGAGGCGTCGCCGCGGCTGCGGGCCGTCCAGGCACGGACGCTGGCGGCATTCGATCCCGTCTGGCACGACGACGTCGGCACCCTGCCGGCGCTACCGGTGCTGGGCATCGCCAACGAGTTCTTCGATGCGCTGCCGGTGCGCCAGTTCCTGCGCGCCGGCGCACTGTGGCGCGAGCGGCTGGTGGGCGTGCGGGACGGCGCCCTGGCCTTCGGCCTCGGCGATCCGGTCGACGCGCCGGGGCACGCGCGGCTGGCAAATCGGCTGGCAGATACGGTCGAGGGCGACATGGTCGAGACTTGCGGGCCGGCCGCCGCCATCGCCGCGACCCTGGGCGCGCACATCGCGCGTTGCGGTGGCGTGCTGCGGCTGGTCGACTACGGGTCGGAGGCCTCCTTGGGCGACACCTTGCAGGCGGTGCGCGGCCACGAGCGGGTGCCGCCGCTGACCGCGCCCGGCACCTGCGACCTGACCGCCCATGTCGATTTCGGCGCGCTGGCCGCCGCGGCGCCTTGCACCGTATCGCCAGTGGTGACGCAGGGCGTCTGGCTGGAGCGGCTGGGCATCACCGCGCGGGCGCGGGCGCTGGCAGCGGCGCTGGCGGGCGCGGCACGCGACAGCCACGTCACGGCGCATCGGCGGTTGACCCACCCCGCAGAAATGGGAACGCTGTTCCGGGTGATGGCCCTGCATGACGACCGCGCGCCGCTGCCGGACATCCAGACCGCGACAAACTAGCGACCCGCCTACCGCCTTTCACCGGGACCCGCCGCGATGACGCTGGAGATCCTCACCGCAGACGCGTTGGCCCCATTGCGGCATGGCTTCTTCACGCGGCGCGGCGGCGCCTCGTCGGGCATCTTCGCGGGGCTGAACTGCGGTCGCGGCTCGACCGACCAGTCGCAGGCGGTCGCCGTCAACCGCGCCCGCGTCGCTGCGGCTATGGGCGTGGCGCCCGCGTCGCTGGTAACGCTGCATCAGGTGCACTCGGCCGAGGTCGTGGTGGTGGACGCACCGCTGGACGGATCGACGGGCGGTTCCGTGACCGGGCCGCCGCGTGCCGACGCGATGGTGACGGCCACACCGGGGCTGGCCCTTGCCGTGCTGGCGGCGGATTGCCAGCCGGTGCTGTTCGCGGATGCGCAGGCGGGCGTAGTCGGCGCGGCCCATGCCGGGTGGAAGGGCACGCTGTCCGGTGTCCTCGAAGCGACGGTCGCGGCGATGGAACGGCTAGGGGCGCGGCGGGCAGGCATCGTCGCAGTCATCGGCCCGTCGATCAGCCAGCCGCGCTACGAGGTGGGGCCCGAGCTGATGGAACAGTTCCTCGAGGTGGACATGGACCACGCCCGGTTCTTCACCGCCGGTCACGGCGACCGGATGCATTTCGACCTGCCGCGCTTTGGCCTGTCGCGGCTGCGCGCGCTGCACCTCAAGCACGCGACCTGGACGGGGCATTGCACCTACGACGATCCCGTGCGGTTCTACTCCTACCGGCGCAGCGTCCACCGGCGCGAGGCCGATTACGGCCGCGGGATCGCCGCGATCCGGCTCTAGCCGCTCTGCGGCGCGACGCGGGCGAGGTCCAGCACCTCGAACGGGATGCCCGGTTCCTGTTTGGCGATGCGGATCACCAGCGACGTCTTCACGCTGCGCACGTTTGGCGCCGTCAGCAGCGCGCCGGTCAGGAACGCCTGAAAGGCACCCAGATCGGGGGCCACGCATTTCAGGATAAAGTCGACCTCGCCGTTCAGCATGTGGCACTCGCGCACCAGCGGCCAATCGCGGCACTGGTCCTCGAACGCGATCAGATCGGCCTCGGACTGGCCATGCAGACCGACCATCGCGAAGACCTGCACGTCGAAGCCGAGGCGCCGCGGGTCGACGTCGGCGTGGTAGCCCCGCAGATAGCCCGCGCGCTCCAGCATCCGGACGCGGCGCAGGCAGGGCGGGGCCGAGATGCCGACGCGGCGCGCCAGCTCGACATTCGTCATCCGGCCGTCGGCCTGAAGCTGGGACAGGATCTGCCGGTCGATATCGTCCAGCCTGTGACCTGACATGATGCCCCTCCGGTGCTGCGCCCTGCAGGGCGCGGGACTAGTCCGGACGGGCGGCAGACGCAAGATTGTTTCGCAGTCCTGCGATGCCGCACGGGGTTCCGGCCCGGCGTGCGTCCGCCTATATCGTAGCGACACGCCGCTACCCGGCCGCAGAACCGAACGTGCGTGCCCTTCGCGCATCCCGTTGGACGCGCAGACCCGACGGGCATCCCAGGATGCATGACAGGAGCGCCGCCATGGCCGCTGCACTGCGCGCCGACCCCCCCAAGTTTCAACCCCGCGCCGTGAAGGTGCTGATCGTGGGCTCCGGCCCCGCCGGCTACACGGCCGCCGTCTATGCGGCGCGCGCGATGCTTGACCCGGTGCTGATCCAGGGCCTCCAGCCGGGCGGGCAGCTGACGATCACCACGGATGTCGAGAACTGGCCCGGCGACGCGCAGGTCATGGGCCCCGACCTGATGGCCCGGATGGAGGCGCATGCCCGCGCCACCGGCGCCGAGATCGTCAGCGATATCGTGACGTCGGTGGACCTGTCGGGGCGTCCGTTCCGGGCCGAGACGGACAGCGGTCAGGTCTGGCTGGCCGACGCGCTGATCCTCGCCACAGGGGCGCAGGCAAAATGGCTGGGCCTGCCCAGCGAGACGGCATTTCAGGGCTTCGGCGTTTCGGCCTGCGCCACCTGCGACGGCTTCTTCTATCGCGGACGGGAGGTGGCGGTGATCGGCGGCGGCAACACCGCCGTCGAGGAAGCGCTGTTCCTGACCAATTTCGCCTCGAAGGTGACGTTGATCCACCGGCGCGACACGTTGCGTGCCGAGAAAATCCTGCAGCACCGCCTGCTGAATCACCCCAAGATCGAGGTGCTTTGGCACCACGAATTGGCCGAAGTGACGGGCACCGCCGATCCGCGCGGGGTCGACGGCGTGCGGGTGCGCCATGTCGAGAGCGGCGCGATCACCGAGATCCCGGTGCAGGGCGTGTTCGTCGCCATCGGCCATGCCCCCGCCAGCCAGCTTGTCGCCGACCAGCTGGCGCTGCACCACGGCGGCTATGTCGTGACGAAAGCGGACAGCACGGCGACGTCCGTTCCGGGCGTCTTCGCGGCGGGCGACCTGACCGACCACGTCTATCGGCAGGCCGTGACCAGCGCCGGTATGGGCTGCATGGCCGCGCTCGAGGCGGAGCGTTTTCTGGCCGAGACGGGCGCGGTCGACGGCAGGGTCATGTCGGACCCGCTGGGGTGGGGCGCCGAGACCGCCGCCGAGTAGCGCGGGCGGCGTCGTACCGGTCCGACGCCCTCTGACGCGGCGGCCGTGCACCTGCAGCATTCGCGGCGTTCGGCAGTGGACTTCGGGTCGGGTTCGGCGGTAAGGCGCGCGCGAACCCGACAGTTTCAGGAATTGCGCGCCATGGTCCCCAACCTTACCCCCGTCCCCGAACTCTACGTTTCCTGGGACAGCGCCCAGAAGATGAAGGCCGAGGCCGGGACCCTGCCGTCGTGGGATCTGACGCCGCGCCAGCTTTGCGACCTCGAGCTCTTGATGAACGGCGGCTTTGCGCCGCTGAAGGGTTTTCTGGGGCAGGCGGATTACGACGGCGTGGTCGAGGACATGCGGCTGGCCGACGGCACGCTCTGGCCGATCCCGATCACGCTGGACGTGTCGCAAAAGTTTGCCACGACGCTGGAGCCCGGACAGGACATCGCCCTGCGCGACGCCGAGGGCGTGATCCTCGCGACGATGACGGTCGGCGACATATGGACGCCCGACAAGGCTTGTGAGGCGCAGATGGTGTTCGGTGCCGACGACAGCGCCCATCCGTCCATCAACTACCTGCACAACCAAGCCGGCCCGGTCTACCTCGGCGGCCCGGTGACCGGCCTGCAACCGCCGGTGCACTACGATTTCAAGGCGCGCCGCGACACGCCTAACGAGTTGCGCGCGCTATTCCGCAAGCTGGGCTGGCGCAAGATCGTGGCGTTCCAGACCCGCAATCCGCTGCACCGCGCGCATCAGGAACTGACTTTCCGCGCCGCCCGCGAGGTGCAGGCGAACCTGCTGATCCACCCCGTCGTCGGCCTGACCAAGCCCGGCGACGTCGATCATTTCACCCGCGTGCGCTGCTACGAGGCGGTGCTGGGCCAGTATCCCGCCGCGACCACCACCATGTCGCTGCTGAACCTCGCAATGCGGATGGCCGGCCCGCGCGAGGCGGTGTGGCACGGGCTGATCCGCCGCAACCACGGCTGCACCCACATGATCGTCGGGCGCGACCACGCCGGGCCCGGCAAGAACAGCGCGGGCGACGATTTCTACGGCCCCTACGCGGCGCAGGACCTGTTCCGCACCCATCAGGCCGAGATGGGCATCGAGATGGTGGACTTCAAACACATGGTCTACGTGCAGGAACGCGCGCAATACGAGCCGGCGGACGAGGTCGAGGACGGCGCCACGGTCCTGAACATCTCGGGCACCGAACTGCGCCGCCGCTTGGCCGAGGGGCTGGACATCCCCGACTGGTTCTCGTTTCCCGAGGTGGTGGCCGAACTGCGCCGCACCCGTCCGCCGCGCGCGCAGCAAGGCTTCACGGTGTTCTTCACCGGCTTCTCGGGATCGGGCAAGTCCACCATCGCCAACGCCCTGATGGTGAAGTTGATGGAGATGGGCGGCCGTCCCGTCACGCTGCTGGACGGCGACGTCGTGCGCAAGAACCTCAGTTCCGAACTGGGCTTCAGCAAGGAACATCGCGACCTGAACATCCGCCGCATCGGCTATGTCGCCTCCGAGATCACCAAGAACGGCGGCATCGCCATCTGTGCGCCCATCGCGCCCTACGCTACCACGCGCCGGGCCGTGCGCGAGGACGTCGAAAGCTACGGTGCCTTCGTCGAGGTCCATGTGGCCACCAGCATCGAGGAATGCGAGCGGCGCGACCGCAAGGGGCTGTACAAGCTGGCGCGGGAGGGCAAGATCAAGGAGTTCACCGGCATATCTGATCCCTATGACGTGCCGGCGAAGCCCGAACTGCGGCTGGACACCGAAAGCGTCGATGTCGACCACTGCGCGCACCAGGTCCTGCTGAAGCTGGAATCCATCGGTCTCATCGCAGGTTGATCCAGTTTATCGGCTTCCCGTTCCGGGCAGTGCATGAAGGCGCCGGAATGCGGGACTCGAAATCGCTTGCGCAGCGGGCGCGGATGCCGGGGCTGCGTGCTGTGGCTCCGTTCCTGCCGGCGACCGCCTTTGCGGGGATGCTGCTGATCCTCGGCCTTCTGCTGCACACCTCCTGGCGGGACGCCACGCGGCATTTCACACTGAGGCAAGCGCAAGAGGCCCGGCTGGCGACGCTGGAGGGGGTGGATCGCGCGGGGTTGACGATCGCGCTGAACCGAATGCGCTACGAGCTGACGGAGGATGCGGCGCACCTGGCCTTGGCGCGGGAGACGCTCACCGAGATGCAGAGCCTGCTCGCGCGCCTCGACCCGCCGGTCATGGCAGAGTTCGCGGCACAGGCCGAACGGATCGCCGCGTTGCGCGCGTCGGCGGACGCCTTGCGCGACACCAGCTTCAGCGCATCGACAGTGGCTGTCGGTCAGGGTCCCGGTGCCGCAGGCCCGCTCCCGCTGGTGGACGCTTTCAGCGCCACTCTGACCGCCAGCATCATCGGCGAACGGGCGATCGGCGCGACGATCGCCGGCTGGAGCCACGCGGAGCAGCAGCGCTATTACGACGTGCTGCTGGCGCTCGGCGCCACCGTCCTGACCATGCTCGCCACGCTGATCGTCGCGTCACGCCGCGCGGCTGCCCGCGATGCGCGGCGCGAGATGATGAAGGCCCTGCGCGTCGAACGCGACGCCGCCCGGCTGCTGGGCGCGGAATTGCGGCACCGGGTGCAGAACCTGTTCAGCATTGTCAGCGCCATCGTATCGCAGACCGGCCGGGCCGAGTGTGACGGTCCCACCGCCGCCGCGAAGATCGGCGCGCGGATCGCCGCCGTCGCCAAGGCCCAGGCGCTGACCCTGCGCGACGGCGAGTGGACCCGCGCCCGGCCGGACGAACTGGCGCGCGCCATCTGCGCCGCCTATGCCCCCGCGCCCGACCGGCTGACGATCCGCGGCACGCATGACAAACTGTCGGCCGGATTGATCACCTCGCTCGGGCTGATCCTGAACGAACTCTGCACCAATGCGCTGAAGCACGGCGCCTGGCGCATCGGCGCCGGCACTGGCAGGGTCGACCTCGCGCTGTCGACGACGCCCGCAGGCGGGCTGGCGCTGGACTGGACCGAGACCGGCGCCGATCTGCCCGCCCGCACCGGGCTGAACGGCGGCGCTGCAAACGGCACAGCGGAGGGACACACCGGTTTCGGCTCGCGCCTGAACGCCAGCCTGCTGGCGCAGCACGACGCCACACAGTCGGCGCAGTGGTCGCAAGGCGGCCTGCACCTGCGCCTGCGCTTTGCCCCCGACATGGCCGCTGCACGCGACGGGTTCGCCGCGTCAGACGCTCCCTGAGAGCGTCGCGCCCCCGTTGCATCATCGCCGGGGCAGCGCGCCATGATGGCGGCGCAGACGACGCCGCGCGCGCCTAAGCCTCGATCAATCCGCGCCCCTTCAAAAGCGGCGCGACCCCCGGCATCTGACCGCGAAAGCCGGTGTAGGCGGCCTCCGGCGCCACCGCACCGCCTACCGACAGGATCTGCTCCTCCAGCCGGCGCGCCGTTTCGGCGTGGAACGGACCGCCCGCCTCCTCGAACGCGGCGAAGGCGTCGGCATCCATCACCTCGGACCACATGTAGCTGTAATAGCCCGATGAATAGCCGTCGCCCGTGAAGATATGCGCGAAGTGCGGGGTTGCGTGCCGCATCCCGATGGCGGGCGGCATGCCGATTGCGGCCAGCACCTCGGCCTGCCGCCGCATCGGATCGGCCGGCGGCTCCTCGCTGTGGAAGTCGAGATCGACCAGCGCCGACGCGACATATTCGACGGTCTGAAACCCCATGTCGTAAGTGCCGGCGGCCAGCAGCCGGTCCAGCATGTCGCGCGGCATCGGCGCGCCGGTTTCGGCATGGGTGGCGAATTCGGCCATAATCTCGGGCACGTCCAGCCAATGCTCGAACAGCTGGCTCGGCAGCTCGACGAAGTCGCGCGCCACCGACGTGCCGCTGACCGACCCGTAGGTTACGTCGGACAGCATCTGATGCAACGCGTGGCCGAACTCGTGGAACAGCGTGCGCGCATCGTCGTAGCTCAGCAGCGCCGACGCGCCCTCGGGCGGACGCGCGAAGTTGCACACGTTCAGGACGATGGGCCGCACCTCGCCGTCCAGGTTGCGCTGGGCGCGCATCGCGCTGCACCAAGCGCCGGACCGCTTGCCGGGCCGGGCGAAATAGTCACCGACGAAGAGTGCCATGTGTCGCCCGTCGCGGGAGACGTCCCAGGCGCGGGCGTCCGGGTGGTGCAGCGGGACGTCGACGGGTGCGAAGGACAGGCCGAACAGCCGGGCGGCACAGGCGAAAGCCGCCTCGACCATCCGGTCCAATTGGATGTAGGGCTTCAGCACCGCCTCGTCGAGGTCGTGCTCGGCTGCGCGTCGCCGCTCGGCGTAGTAGCGCCAGTCCCAGGGCGCCAGGTCGCCGGTCACGCCGTCGCCATACATCATCGCGGTCAGGCGCACGGCATCGGCTTCGGCGGCCTTGCGCGCGGGCGTCCAGACCCGCATCAGCAGCGCCCGCACCGCGGCGGGGGTTTTCGCCATCTCGGTTTCCAGCTTGTAATCGGCGAAACTGTCATAACCGAGCAGGTTGGCCCGCTCCGCCCGCAAGGCGAGGATCTCGGCCGCGATGTCGCGGTTGTCGGTCTCGCCCCCGTTGGCACCGCGCGCGGTCCAGGCGCGCCACGCCGTTTCGCGCAGGTCGCGGCGGGGCGAGAATTGCAGGAACGGCACGATGACCGAGCGCGACAGCGTCAGCGTCGGCGCCCCGCGTTCCGTGCCCGTCCCCTCCCCCGCCGCCCTCAGCGCCTCGAGGACGAAGCCGGGCAGCCCCTCCAGATCGGTCTCGCCGAGCGGCATCGACCAGTCGCGTTCGTCGGCCAGCAGATTCTGCCCGAATTGCGTGCCCAGCACCGCAAGGCGCGACATTACCTCCGCCAGCCGGTCGCGGGCGAACCCCTCGAGTTGCGCGCCCCGGCGCACGAACCCGCGTCGCGTCAGCATCAGCACACGCGCCTGCTCGTCGCTCAGCTCCAGCGCATCGCGCCGCGCCCACAGGTCCTCGATCCGCGCGAACAGCGCCGTGTTCATCGTCACCTCGGTCGCATAGGCCGACAGCTTCGGGGCGAAGTCGCGCTGCAAGCCCTCGCGCGCCGGATTGCTGTCGGTTCCGACCAGCGTGTAGAACACGGCAAGCACGCGATCCAGCATCTCGTCCGACCGCTCCAGCGCCTCGATGGTGTTGGCAAAGCTCGCGGGCGCGGCGTCGTCGGCGATGGCCGCGACCTCGGCGCGCGCGCGCGCCAGTGCAGCCTCGACAGCGGGTCCGAACTGGCCGTCCCCGATCGCGGCGAAGGGCGGCAGACCGTAGGGCGCGGTCCATTCGGCAAGTAGCGGGTCGGTCATGGGCATCCTCTCGGGTTCCCTTCCCTATAGCCCCCGGTTGGGGGAAACGCGACGCCTCCCGTTCTTCTTGCCGCAAATACGCCTCTTCAGCGACGCAGCCCCCGTTCGAACCGCCGCAGGATCAGCGACAGGCCCAGCGTCAGCGTCAGGTAGGCCAGAGCCACGACGTTATAGGTCTCGAAATAGCGGAAATTCCCCGCCGCCGTGATCTTGCCCAGCTGCGTTATGTCCAGCACGCCCAGCACGGACACGAGGCTGCTGTCCTTGACCATCGCGACGAAGTCGTTGCCCAGCGGCGGCAAGATCATGCGCAGCGCCTGCGGCAGCACGATATGCCGGAAGCGCTGCCAGCCGCCCATGCCCAGCGCCTCGGCGGCCTCGATCTGGCCCTCGTCGACGCTCAGCAGGCCGGCGCGGAACACCTCGGCGATGAAGGCCGAATAGCCGATGACCAGCGCCATGATCGCGCGCCACAAAAGCGGGATATCGCGCGTCTGCCAGGGTTCGCCACCCAGCGGGACGGTGATCCAGTTCGCTGCGATGACCAGCCCGGGCGCGGCGACGAAGGCGGTATAGAGAAGCAGCACGAGGATCGGCAGCCCGCGCACCACCTCGACATAGAAGCGCGCGCCCTGACGCAGCACCACCGAGCCCGACAGCGACGCCAGCGCCAACAGCAGCCCAAGCGCGCTGGCCGCGGCAAACGACACCACCGTGACGAACAGCGTGATCCACACGCCCTGCCGTAACGTCATGGCGATCTGGCGATAGAGCGGATCCGACGCCACCTGCCAGACCGCCAGCGCGCCCAGGCCCGCGACGGCCAGCAGCCACCACGGAAAATCCTCGGGCGGCCGACGGCGCACCGGGCGGGGTCAGCCTGCGGCCGGCGTCAAGCCCGGACGCCCGGTCAGCCGCCCATCTTGTAGTCGACCAGCCACTTCTGGTTCAACGCGTCCACCGTGCCGTCGGCCTTCATCGCGGCGATGGCCGCGTTCATCGGCTCGACCAAGTCGGACCCTTTCGGGAAGATGAAGCCGAAATCCTCGGTGCCCAGCTTGTCGCCCACGACCTTCAATCCGCCGTCCGAGGCCGCGACATAACCGTTCGCCGCCGGACCGTCGGTCAGCACCAGGTCGACATCGCCTGTGCGCAATGCCTGTACGCCGGCGCCGAATGTCTCGAACAGTCGCATCCGGGGATTGCTCTCGTCGCCGTCCAGCACTTCATAGATGCCGACATAGAACGGCGTCGTGCCCGGCTGTGCGCCAATCAGCAGGGCGTCGTCGGCCGCGAAGCCGGCGGCATCGGCAAACCGCTCCTCGTCGTCGCGCACCAGCATCACCATTTCCGAACGCATGTAGGGATCGGAGAAGTCCACGACTTCGGCCCGGTCCTCGCGGATGGTGATGCCGGTCATGCCCATGTCGTACTGGCCCGAGCTGACAGCCGGGATCATCGCGTCCCAGCTGGTGTTCTGATAGCTGACGTCGATGTTCAGCCGCCGGGCGATGTCGGCCATGGCATCGTATTCCCATCCGATGGCCTCGCCGCTGGCGGGGTCCATGAACTGCAAGGGTGGATAGGCGTTCTCGGTCACCACGACCACCTCGCGGCCGCCCAGATCGGGTAGGTCGGCGGCAAGCGTGGGCGCGGCCGTCGCCGAAACGACGGCGACGAAGGTCAGGGCGGTGCGGATCATCTTGCGGGCTCCCCGGTGTTGTGCGGCCAGAAGCCTAGGACGCGCGGCCGGCGCGTGGCAAGATCGGCGGTTCGGCGGCGGGGGAAGGACGGGTGGTCCGGATCGTAAGGTCAGGCGGCGCGGCGGACGCAGACCGGACAGTCGGCGCGGCGCGCGGTCACGATCAGCCGCGAGTCTCCGTAAAGCGCGTCGTAGATCAGCATGCGGCCGCGCAGCCCCTCGCCCGCCTGCGCGATCTCCTTTATTGCCTCGACCGCCATGATCGCCCCTACGACACCGGGCAGCGGTCCCAGCACCCCCGCCTCGGCGCAACTGGGGGCGAGACCGGGCGCGGGCGGCTGCGGAAAGACGCAGGCATAGCAGGGCGCGCCGTCCGCGGGCGCGAAGGTGGCGACCTGCCCCTCCCACTGCGACAGCGCGCCCGTGATCAGCGGGATGCCGCGTATCGCCGCCGCGCGGTTCACGACGTAGCGGGTGGCGATGTCGTCGCTGCCGTCGAGCACGAGGTCGTAGTCGGCCAGAAGGTCTGCCGCGTTCGCCTCGGTCAGCGCGCGGTGATAGGGACGCACGGTGACGTAGGGGTTGATCGCGCGCATAGCCGTCTCGGCCGAGAAGACCTTGGGCATGTTGATGCGCGCATCGGTATGGATCACCTGACGTTGCAGGTTCGTCGCCTCGACCGCATCGGGGTCGATCACGCCGATGGTGCCGACGCCCGCCGCCGCGAGGTGCAGCAGCGCGGGCGATCCGAGGCCGCCGGCGCCGACGACCAGCACCCGGGCCGCCTTCAGCCGCTTCTGGCCGGTGCCGCCGATTTCACGCAGGGCGACGTGGCGGGCGTAGCGGTCCAGCTCGCCCGGTCGAAACTCGCCCGGATGCTGGACCCTCGGGCGGTTCTCCGGGCGGACTCGGGCGCGCAGCCGGCCCAGTCCCGCGCGATAGGCGAAGAAAACGCAGCCGAGACCGCCCAGGACCAACCATTCGCCCGCGGACCCGCCGGTGACATCACGCAGCGGATTGCCCTCCGGCAGGGCGACGTTCAACGCGAGGACACCGATGTAAAGCAGCGCGATCGCCATCAGCCGCGCCTGTTCGGGCCACCCGGCGCGCCGTCCGACGAACCAGATCAGGACGCCCAGCGTCAGCACAAGGATCATCGCCGCACCCCCTCAGCCGCGCCCGGTGGAGCCGAAGCCGCCCGCGCCCCGCGCCGTCGGCGGCAGCGCCGCCGCCAGTGTCCACGTCGCGCGCAGGACCGGGGCCAGCACGGCCTGCGCGATCCGATCGCCGTGCGCGACGACATACGGCGCGGAACCCAGGTTCACCAGCAGAACGCCCAGCGGCCCGCGATAGTCCGCGTCGATGGTGGCGGGCGCGTTCGGCAGCGTGATGCCGTGATCGCGCGCCAGCCCCGAGCGCGGGCGGATCTGCATCTCGACCCCATCGGGCAGCGCTATGCGCAGGCCGGTCGCCACGACGACGCGGGCCATCGGCGCCAGCACCACCCCCGCCGCACGGTCCGGCGGCGGCAGGTTGGCGCGGATGTCGGCGCCCGCCGATCCGGCCGTGGCATATTCGGGCACGGCCACCGCCGTGTCGGCCCACGGCTCGCGCAGGATCGCCACTGTTACGCTGTGCATGGCGTCCCGGACGGCGATGGAAGGGCGGGTGGCCGGACGGGGACGGCCGTGCCGATATCGGCATCGGTGCCGATGTCCGTCTCGATGTCGGCGTCTGTATCGGTGTCGGGCGTCATCCTAGCCCAGCGCCGCCGCAATTCGCTGCGCCAGCCGCCGGGCGACCGCGTCCTTCGGCATCCGCGGCCAAGCCTCGGCGCCGTCCGCGTCGATCACGGTCACCGTGTTGGACGGCCCGCCCATCACGCCGCTGCCGGGCGAGACGTCGTTGGCGACGATCCAGTCGCACCCCTTTCGCCTCCGTTTGGCGGTGGCGCGGGCGGTCACATCCTGCGTCTCGGCCGCGAAACCGATCACCAGCCGCGGTCGCCCCTCGGTCATGCCAGCCACGCCTGCGAGAATGTCAGGGTTCTCGGCCAGGTCGAGCGCAGGCGCGCCGTTCTCCTTCGACAGCTTGCCCGCCGCCTGCCGCACGCTCCAATCGCCCACGGCGGCGGCGAAGACGGCGACGTCAGCAGGCAACGCCGCCACCACCGCCGCCTGCATCTGCGCCGCCGTCTCGACCTGGACGATCGAGGCGCCGGGCGGCGGCGGCACCGCGGCGGGCCCGGTCACGAAGGTCACGCGCGCGCCCAAGTCCGCCAAAGCACGGCCGATCGCGGCGCCCTGCGCGCCGGAGGACCGGTTGGCGATGTAGCGCACCGGATCGATCGGCTCATGCGTCGGGCCCGAGGTGACGACGGCGTGGCGCCCCGCCAGCGGCCCACCGCCAACCGTGGCGCCCAGCGCGGCGCGGATTGCGTCCAGCATCGCCGGCACCTCGGCCAGACGGCCCGGACCGAACTCGCCGCAGGCCATCGGCCCGGCGTCCGGTCCGACGACAAGCACGCCGTCGCCGCGCAGCACGGCGAGGTTGCGCTGCGTCGCCGGGTGCTGCCACATCCGGACGTTCATCGCCGGCGCCACGAGCACCCGCTTGTCCGTCGCCAGCAGAAGCGTCGCGGCAAGATCGTCGCACTGCCCCGTTGCCATCCGCGCCAGCAGGTCGGCGGTGGCGGGCGCGACGACGATCAGGTCGGCAGCGCGGCTCAGCTCGATATGGCCCATCTCGGCCTCGTCCGTCAGGTCGAACAGATCGGTATGGACGCGACGTCCGGCCAGGGCCGACAGCGACAGCGGCGTCACGAATTGCGCGCCGGAGCGGGTCAGAACCGGTGTCACTTCGGCCCCGTCGCGACGCAGCGCGCGCACGAGCTCCAGCGCCTTGAAGGCGGCGATGCCGCCCGCGACAATCAGCAGGATGTGTTTGCCGTGCAAGACGCGGCCCCCGGTATGGCGATGCGCCAGCCTAGGCGGTCCGCCAGGTCAGCGGAAGGCGTCGCAAGGGTCGCCGCGATCCGCCGGTGCCGGCGCCAACGCCAGGTGGTCGAAGGGCGCATCCGGGGCGGGCGCGGATTCGAACTGACCGACGCTGACGACGTCGAGGTCGGGCGCCGCCGCCAGCAACGCCACCGGCACCCCGCGGTCGCGCCGCGCATGGCCATTGCCGGTGATGACGGCGACGGGACCGCCGGTTTCGGCCAGCGCCGCCAGGACCGCGCGGGCCAGCGCCGCGTCGCGCAGACGCTGCGCTTCCACCATGCCCGGCAGCATGTCGGCCGGCATCGCGCCGCAATGTGCATCCTGCTGGTCGGCCTCGCGCGCCGCCTGTTCGCCGGGGGGCAACGGTTCGTCCAGTCCGAAGAGTGCGCCGCCCGGACCCATCGCGGCCATCGCGCCTTCGGCCAGGGCCTGCCGCACCTTAGCACCCGGCAGGTCGCCACCGAAGATCGCGGCGCCGGGCGCGGCCAGAAAGATCGGGTGATACATGCCGAATTCGGGCCAGCCACGCGCCGTCCATTCCAGTGCCGAGTCCAGCGACGCCGCATCGGCATCCGACAGGTCCTGCGCGCGCAGGGCCAGCGCAGGCGTCAGCATCTCGAACACCAGTGCCGCCGGCTGCATCGCGGCGACCCACCGAGCCTGATTGGCGTGGTGGCCGGGATTGTCGTGCACTTCGCCCAGCAACACCACGTCGGCACCGGCCAGCGCCGCGGGCAAATCCAGTGGGCCGGACCCTTCCGCAGCAGCGCCAGCCGCCGCGGCCAGCCAGACCGCCGTCGTCAGCCGAAGAATTCGTGCACCTCGGACGATTGCGCTTCGAGAACGCGGCGCATCTTGGCGAAGGCGGCGGCCTCCAGCTGGCGCACCCGCTCCTTCGACAGCTTCAGCTCGGTCCCGAGCGATTCGAGGGTGCGCGGATCCTCCCTCAGCTTGCGCTCGCGCACGATGAACCGCTCGCGGTCGTTCAATTGACCCATCGCGCTGACCAGCCACCCGCGCAGCACGTCGATGTCCTTCGAATGGGCAACCGTCTCGGCCGCCTGTGCGCCCTCGTCCTCCAGCGCGTCGATCCACTGCCGGCCCTCGTCCTCGGCCGACTGCGTCGCGTTAAGCGAATAGTCCGAACCCGCCAGACGCCCCTCCATCATCTCGACGTCGTGCAGCGGAACCCCCACCTCGACCGAAATCATGTGGCGCATCTGGTGCTTGTCCAGGGTCTCGCCCCGCGCGACCGCCTCGCGTTCCAGACGGGCCTGTACGCGGCGCATGTTGAAGAAAAGCGACTTCTGGCTGCTGGTCGACCCGGTGCGCACCATCGACCAGTTGCGCATGACGTAATCCTGAATCGACGCCTTGATCCACCAGACGGCATAGGTCGAGAAGCGGACGCCGCGGTCGGGATCGAACTTGTCGGCGGCTTTCATCAGCCCCAGCCCGGCCTCCTGGATCAGGTCGTTCATCGGCGCGCCATAGCGGCGGAACTTGCCGGCCATGCTGATCGCGAGGCGCATGTAGGCCGTGATCAGCCGGTGCAGCGCCGCCTCGTCGCGCTGGTCGCGCCAGGCATAGGCCAGCCGCAACTCCGTCTCGGCGTCCAGCAACTCGGCCTTCATGGCGCGGCGGGTCAAATGCTGGTCGGAAAATCCCTCTGCACTCACGGTCGGTTACTCCCGGTTGGCGATGTGGACTTGCACCTTGGCTGAACGCGACGGTTCACATACACGACGATACAGTCCGCCAGATACGAAAGTTCCACAAGATCGTGACAGATGATGCCGTTCTGATCCTTGGAGGCGCGGATTCGGGGAAATCGGGCTATGCAGAAGCGTTGCTGCGGCAACGGGCCGCAGCGCTGGGACGGCCGCCAATCTACCTCGCCACCGCCGAACCATTCGACGACGAACTTCGCGCGCGCATCGCCGCGCACCGGATAGCCCGCGGCGTCGGCTGGACGACGGTGAACGCGCCGCATGCACTGGCCGAAGCGCTGGCTGCCCAACCGCCCGGCGCGGCGATCCTTCTCGACAGCCTGACGATGTGGTTGGGCAACCGGATTGCGGCGGGCGACGACGCCGAAGGGCTCATGGCAACCCTGCTGGCCGCGCTCGACGCCGCGACCGGACCGGTCGTCCTCGTGTCGGACGAGGTGGGCCTCGGGATCGTGCCCGACAATGCGTTGGCCCGGCGCTTTCGTACGGCACTGGGGCGGCTGAATCAGGCCATTGCCGCCCGGGCGGGTACGGTGATCGCGGTGATCGCCGGCCTGCCCGTCGCCCTGAAGGGCGCGCTGCCCCCGGATCCGCCGTGACGACGCTGTGGTGGGTGCGACACGGGCCGACCCATGCCACGACCATGGTCGGGTGGAGCGACCTGCCGGCCGACCTGTCCGACCACGCGGCCTTGCGGCGGCTGCGAGACTACCTGCCTGCGCATGCGGCGATCGTGTCGTCGGACCTCGTGCGCGCCCGCGCCACCGCCGACGCCATCGCCGACGGCGGGCCGCGCCTGCCCGACGAGACCGGCCTGCGCGAGATGCATTTCGGCGCCTGGGAACTGCGCAGCCATGCCGCCATCGAGGCGGAGGACCCGGCGCGAATCCGCGCCTTCTGGGAGTACCCGGGCGCCGTCCGGCCACCGGGCGGCGAAAGCTGGGACGACCTGCGCCACCGTGTCGATGGAGCGGCCGACCGGCTGGCGGCACGCGGCCAGCACGTGATCGTCGTGGCGCATTTCGGCCCGATCCTGACGCAAATCCAGCGCGCGGGCGATCTCGCGGCCGTCGACGCCTTCGCCCACCGCATCGACCCGCTGTCGGTGACGCGGCTGGACCGTGACGGCACCGGCTGGCGCGCCGGGCCGGTCAACCGTCGCCTCTAGGCGCGGCCCCCGCGGGCCGCGGGGGCCGCTGTAAGTTGTGGCTTACCCGACGCGGCACGCCGGGCAAGCCGGCACGCGCCGACGGATCGCCGGCCGGACCCGTGCCGCGCGGCATTAACCATTCCTAAAGCATTCGACCCTTAACGCTGGTGCGGAATGACGAGGGGGCCAGGGTGATCGCGCGGGCCTACACGGTGGCGTTCCAGGGGATCGAGGCGCGCCAGGTCGAAGTGCAATGCGCTGTCGCCCCGGGCCTGCCCGGCTTTTCGATCGTCGGCCTCCCCGACAAGGCGGTCAGCGAGTCGCGCGACCGGGTGCGCGCGGCATTGCAGTCGATGTGCATCGCGCTGCCGTCGCGCCGGATCACGGTCAACCTCTCGCCCGCCGACCTGCCGAAGGAGGGATCGCATTTCGACCTGCCCATCGCGCTTGCCCTGCTGGCGGCGATCGACGTGCTGCCGCGCGACACGGTCGAGGCGACGCTGGCGCTGGGCGAACTGTCGCTGGACGGAACTCTGGTGCCGGTGATCGGGGCCTTGCCCGCGGCGATGACCGCGGCCGCGGAGGAGCGGACGTTGCTGTGCCCCGCCGCCTGCGGGGCCGAGGCGGCGTGGGTCGGTGCCTGCACCGTCATCGCGGCGACGTCGCTCGCCGCGGTCGTGCAGCACTACACCGGCGCTGCGCCGATCGCGCCGGCCGAGGCGGGCGAGGTGGCGGCCGCCAGCCACGGCCGGGGCGACCTGATCGAGGTGAAGGGCCAGGAGCGGGCGAAACGCGCGCTCGAGATCGCCGCGGCGGGGCGGCACCACATGCTGATGGTGGGCACGCCCGGGTCTGGCAAATCGATGCTGGCGGCGCGACTCCCCGGCATCCTGCCGCCGCTGACCGCGGCCGAGGCGCTGGAGACGTCGATGATCCACAGCCTCGCCGGGCTGCTCGACGAGGGCGGGATCAGTCGCGCCCGCCCGTTCATGGAGCCGCACCACACCGCGTCGATGGCGGCCATCGTCGGCGGTGGCAAGGGGGCGAAGCCGGGCCAGATCAGCCTCGCGCACAACGGCGTGCTGTTCATGGACGAGTTTCCCGAATACGCCCGCGCCGTGCTGGAGACGCTGCGCCAGCCGATCGAGACGGGCGACGTGGTGATCGCGCGGGCCAACGCGCATGTGCGCTATCCCTGCCGGTTCCTGCTGATCGCCGCCGCGAATCCCTGCAAATGCGGCTACATGACCGACCCCGCCCGCGCCTGCGCCCGCGTGCCGCTCTGCGGCGACGATTACCTCGGGCGCATCTCCGGCCCGCTTCTCGACCGGTTCGACTTGCGGGTGGAGGTGCCGCCGGTCGCCTTCGCCGATCTGGACCTGCCACCGACGGGCGAGACCTCGGCGGTCGTGGCGGCCCGCGTGGCGGCGGCGCGCGCGGTGCAGACGGCCCGATACGCCGGCTGCGAGGGCGTGCAGGTGAATGCCGACGCAGAAGGCGCGCTGCTCGACGCGGTGGCGACGCCCGATGCCGAGGGGCGGGCGCTGCTGAGCCGCGCCGCCGAACGCTTCGGCCTGACCGCGCGCGGCTATCACCGCGTGCTACGCGTGGCGCGGACGATCGCCGACCTCGACGGCGCCGACCGGGTGGGCCAGACGCAGATCGCCGAAGCCGTCAGTTTTCGCCTGTCGACGCGGGCATAAGGCCGCGAACGCAGGGCGCGCCCGAGGCGCCGGGAGACGCGGGTGCCGCCACGTGGTCCACGCTCGACGGGGTGCTGCGCCTGCGCGCGCCTGCACCGACGCCGAAACCGCTACCCGGACGGTCGCCCCAAGGCGGCCGTCCGGGTTCCCGCCGCGTCTTGCGCTCCTGCCGCGAAAGGCCGCGGGGCGGGCGGGCCTAACGCCGGCGCGCCTCGATCGCTTCCCAGATGTGGGCCGCGTGATTGCGGCCGTCGAACCGCTCCATTTCCTGCAGCCCGGTGGGCGACGTCAGGTTGATCTCGGTCAGGTGCTCGCCGATGACGTCGATCCCGACGAAGATCTGGCCCTTCTCGCGCAGCAGCGGCCCGATAGCGGTGCAGATCTCGCGGTCGCGCGCGGTCAGGGTCGCGGGTTCGGCCTGCCCGCCCGCGTGCATGTTCGACCGTGTCTCGCCGGCTGGCGGTCGGCGGTTGATCGCACCGGCGGGTTCTCCGTCGATCAGGATGATCCGCTTGTCGCCGTTCGCGACGGCGGGCAGGAACGCCTGCGCGATCAGCGGCTCGCGGTTGATCGTCGCGAACAGCTCGTGCAGGGCGGACAGGTTGCGGTCCTCCGGGCCGAGGCGGAATACGCCCGCGCCGCCGTTGCCGTAAAGCGGCTTCACGATGATGTCGCGGTAGGTGTCGCGGAAGGCGCGCAGGACGCCCAGATCGCGGGCGATGGCGGTGGGCGGGATCAGAGCGGGAAAGCGCAGCACCAGAAGTTTTTCGGGATAGTTGCGCACCCAGAACGGATCGTTGACGACGAGGACGCCGGGGGTCAGCAGGTCCAGCAGATGCGTCGTGGTGATGTAGCCCATGTCGAAGGGCGGGTCCTGGCGCAGCCAGAGGACGTCGGCCTCGTGCAGGTCGCGCTCCGCCTCGGCGCCGAGGCGGAAATGGGCGCCGTCCCGGCGCTCCACCTCCAACGGCCATCCGCGCGCGATCACGCGACCATCACGAAAGGCCAGCCTATCGGGCGTGTAGTAGAACAACGCGTGGCCGCGGGCCTGCGCTTCCTCGGCGATGCGGAAAGTGCTGTCCGCGGCAATGTCGACCCGGTCGATCGGGTCCATCTGTATCGCGACGTTCAATGGCATGGCGGCCTTTCCGGAGCGTTCGTCCGCAGATGGACCGTCCGGACCCGCCTTGGCAATGGCGCACACCGTCCGCAGCCATCGCGAGGCCTGACGGAAGCAGCCCGACCAACAACGTCACATGAACGCGTTCTCCAGCACATCGATACGGCCCGCGCCGTCCACGAGCGCCACGTCGAAGCGCATCGCGGCGCCGGCGCCGCCGGGGGTGCGGGCGCAGTATTCCTCGGCCGTTGCCTGCAGGCGGGCCACCTGCGCCGGGCGGACGCGTTCGGCGGCGCGCGCATGGGTCTTGGCGCGCTTCACCTCGACGAAGATCATGAGATCACCCTGACGCGCGACGATGTCGATCTCGCCGCGGGCGCCGCGCCAGCGACGGGCGGCGATGTCGCCGCCGCGGTCATGGTAATGGCGCGCGATCGCGTCCTCGGCACACAGGCCGCCAAGATAGGACGTCATCCCGCTATTCACCCGGTCGCTCAAGTCTGGCGTCCCATGGCGAGCGCCGCCTGATAGACGTCGCGGCGCGGCAAGCCCAGCGCATCGGCCACCTCGCGCGATGCATCCTTCACCGACAACCGTCCCAGCGCGTCCTTCAAGGCCGCCTCCATCTCTTCGGGGCCGGGCGCATGGTGCGGCCGGTCCACCACGATCACGATCTCGCCGCGCGGCGGATCGATGCGACACCCTTCGACCAGATCCGACAGCGTGCCGCGACGCACCTCTTCGAATCGTTTCGTCAGTTCGCGACACAGGGCCGCCCGTCGGTCCCCCAGTATTGTGGCCATATCATGAAGAACCGGTGAACACCGCTTCGCCGTCTCGTAGATCACCACCGTCGCCGGCACCGAGGCGAGTTCGCGCAGAGCGGACCGGCGCGCGGCGGCGGCGGGCGGCAGGAAACCCGCGAACAGGAACCGGTCGGTCGGCAGCCCGGCCACGGTCAACGCCGCCAGCAGCGCCGATGCCCCCGGCAGCGCCCAGACGGGCACTGCCAGGGCCACGGCGTCGCGCACCAGCGCGAAGCCCGGGTCTGCGACCAGCGGCGTCCCGGCGTCCGAGGCGTAGGCGACCGCCTGCCCCGCGGCTGCCATCGCCAGCAGCCGCGGCCGCATCGCGGGGCCGTTGTGATCGTGATAGGCCAGCACCGGCCGACCGGCGACGGGAACACCGTGGATCGCCATCAACCGGCGCAGCGTGCGCGTGTCCTCGGCCGCCAACACGTCGGCCGCGCGCAGTACGTCCAGCGCCCGCAGAGTGATGTCGCGGGCCGACCCGATCGGGGTCGCCACCAGGTGCAGCCCCGGCGCCAGTACCGCGCGCCCGAGCCCTGCGGTCCCCCAGTCTGGACCGTGTCCCGTCACGTCTGGCGATGTCCCGTCAGACCCTGTGCCTGTCAAACCAGGTTCTTCCGGCCCAGTGCCTTCCGGCCCCGTCTCGTTCGGCGCAGTCTTGTCTGGCTGTGACTCGTCTGGCCCAGTCTCGCCCGACCCGGTTTCGCCCGGCCCGTCCGGTCCATC
>PPFU01006017.1_pt1 | contig 22219 bp, 13 predicted proteins | sample 1535991 | NCBI WGS metagenome assembly PPFU01 (sample SAMN04901290, study PRJNA319586) | Hypolithon metagenome, whole genome shotgun sequencing project. | isolation source: Antarctic Hypolithon | place: Antarctica: Miers Valley | collected 2014
GAATGCAGGAGATGAAGCGAGGCAGACGCGAAGGCGTCAACGAGCCTGCCACCGCACCGCCTTCAGCGAGAGCAAGAAGCACGTCTGTGCCCCCCTGCTGCCGAAGGCTGACTTCCAGCTCGGATCCCACCGCTAATTTGGCAGCCACTTCTGGGACCACGGAATTGAGAAACGTCCTTTCGATCAAGGTCGCACAATTGAACGTTTCGTCGCCACCGCCGCCGCCGCCATAGTCTCTGCTGGATTTACTGCCGGACATGGCAGGAATTCAACAGGCTGAAAGAGCGATAATCAACGCCCGATTTCTCTGACGCTACACGCAGGTCCAGCCTCGATTGCGCAACGCATTCAACACGACCGATCCGAACTCGCGCATGTGGCACCACATGAGCGTGTCGAGCACCGCGAGCCGGGTGTCCAATGCACGCGCGAATTCGATCAACCGGCCCTCAAGTTCCTCGTAGTGCGTCGCAACGGTCTGATCGGCTTGGAAGATTCCGGCCAGCAGGCCAGCCCGGTAGATGTGAATGTCCAAAATGGCCACGTTATCGCTGTCGAGGAAATTGCGGGTGATCCATGAAGCAGTTTTTGGACCAATGCCGCTGAAGGTGAGGAGCCATTCACGCAGCGCCAAATCGTTCGCGATGGGCGGCTCCTCGTCCACCATACGATTGATCGCAGCGGCCACGAATCGTGATCGCTGCTGCGGAAAACGATAACGGACTGAGCGTGATCCCACGGTAAGCGGCTCCATGAGCGCGACGCAGATGTCTTCTTGGGTGCATCGGTCGCCGGCGAGGAAGCTGCGGCACTTGATGCGCTCAAACGCGGCAAGCCCAACCTCGGCGGGAAGTCCGTGTCCGCCCAAAAGACAAGCCACGATCTCTTCGAGCAGATTTTCGCCGAGACGATAATTGACGGTCTGTTCGCAGGCATTTTGATACCAGACTTGGGAATACCAGAAGGCGGGAGTGAAAAGATTGTCGAACTGGCCCCACGGCACTCCGGGAACTACCTCCTCTTGAGCGCCAGGCAGCGTTAGAACGTGGTGGTGACCGTCGATGAGAGCGTCCATCAGTTGCGGCATTCCCTGAAGGGTCTTTCTTCTATGCAAAGATGCAAGTTTATTTGCATCATCACATCGCGAAATGAAACCCGCCTCGACACGAATTGTCCGTGATCGTCTTCTGACTTCTGAACGACTATTTCGCATCCCACAGAGAGAAATTGCCAAAGGTGCGGGTGTGCATCAGTCGCAAGTAAGCCGAATACTTGCTGGAAACTTCGCGCGGATCAGTCCGAACGTAATCAAAATATGCAAGTTTGCTCGCATCAAATGGACGGTAGAGCAGCCGGTGAGCGATAAACTTCGTAACGCTGTCGAGCGGGTCTGGGATGGCTCGTCGGCTCAGGAAGATGCGTTGGTTCGCCTCATTCTAGCTGCCGGTGCGCTGGCCTCACCGCCGAGCGAAATGGGCTAGCAGCATTGCGCCCGGACGACGCGTTTACGCCTTCCTTCGCCAGCGCTCGGCAGCTAGGTTTCGATCAGACCATGCGGATCGCCCGTCTCCAAATCAGCAACTTTCGTAACTTCAAGGCGCTTGATGTTTCGTTGGACGGGCACGCCGTGATTGTGGGGGAGAACCGCGCGGGAAAAACCAATCTGCTCCACGCTCTGCGTCTTGTGCTCGATCCATCGCTGCCGGACACCGCACGGCAGTTGCGCGAGGAGGATTTTTGGGACGGCTTGAAGCGACCGCTGACGGATGATGACCGCATTACGATTTCCGTGGATTTTGCGGACTTCGAGGACAACGAGGAGCAGCTCGCGAGTCTGGCGGAGCATCTCATTTCCCCAGAGCCAATGGTGGCGCGCCTCACATATGTCTTTGAGCGCGCCGAAGGATCGGAAGACGCGAACGACTACGACTTCTCCATCTACGGCGGAGGCCGTCCTGAAAATGTCGTTCACTCCGAGATTCGCCGTCGGCTGCCGCTCGATCTTCTGCCCGCCCTGCGCGACGCCGAGGGCGAACTCGCCAACCGTCGCCGTTCCCCGCTCGGTGCGCTCCTGGATCAGATCGTTGCGGAAACCGATCAGGACGAGCTGAATGAAATCGCTGAACGGGTCACGGAGGCGACGACCGCGCTCGCAGAACTGCCGGCGATCAAGGAACTGGCGGACGAAGTGACTGAGCGGCTCGTGGACATGGTGGGAAACGGCCACGCCGGAGATTTCCTGCTTGGTGTAGGCCCGACCGAACCCCAGCGGCTCATCCGCGCGCTGCGGCCATTGATCGACGCTGGCCGGCGAGGGCTGGGCGAAGCCAGCCTCGGCTCGGCAAGTTTGATCTATCTCGCGTTGAAATCGCTGGAACTGGAACTGATGGTCGATGAAGGGCGGCGCGATCATACCTTTCTCGGCATTGAGGAGCCGGAGGCGCATCTGCATCCACACCTTCAGCGGCTCACTTTTCGACATTTTCTCGAGCAGCGCGGCGCGGGTGGGAACGCGACGATCCTGCTCACCACTCACTCCCCGCACATCGTCAGCGTTGCGCCGCTGCGCACGCTGGTTGTTTTGCGACGGGCTGCGGACGGCGCGACCACCGAAGCGGTTTCGGCGGCGCATGTCGATCTGACGGACGAGGACGTGGCAGATTTGGAACGCTACATCGACGTGACGCGCGGAGAGATGGTCTTTAGCCGCGGAGTGCTGCTCGTTGAAGGCGATGCCGAAAAATTCCTGGTGCCGAAACTCGCGGAACTGAATGGGTTCAATCTCGACGAACTCGGCATCACGGTCTGTTCGGTCGCGGGCACGAATTTCCTGCCTTACATCAAGTTCCTTGGAACGACCGGACTGCAAATCCCGCACGCGGTCATCACGGATTTCGATTTGAAAGGCGACCACAGCTACGGAGCAGCGCGAGTGGCACAACTTCTCGAAACAGTCGGGATAGAGAATGATCCTTTTGCAACGGACGATGAAACTCGCGTTGTGGGCGCTGAATCTGGATTCTTTCTGAACAGCGCGACGCTCGAAGTGGAGCTTTTTCGCTGTGGACGGCATAAGAGCATGAGCAACACGCTGTCGGCATTGACGAGCGTGGCAGTCGCCCGAATACGGGCGCAGCAATGGCGCGACGATCCGGCAAGCCTCGACGAAGCGCGCTTCCTTGCGGACATCACCGAGATCGGCAAAGGCCGCTACGCGCAGCGGCTGGCTAGCGTCATCTCCGGGATGAAAAGCAAGGCGTGCCCGGATTACATCCTGCAGGCGATCAATTATGTCGCGGAGCGCGTCCACTAATAGGCGGCGCACTTATCGCGAAGCCGCCGAAGATTTCCGCGAGAACCCCGGTCAGCTTCAGGCCTGCGAATCCCGCGGCCATTGTGTCGTGCTTGCCGGACCTGGCAGCGGCAAAACGAAAACACTGACGGCAAAGATCGCACGGATTCTGGCGGAGGATGTGAGGCCGCCGCGGGGGATCGCCTGCATCACCTACAGTCTCGAATGCGCTGGCGAATTGAAGAATCGTCTGGCCGCGCTGGGCATCGAGGAGGCGCGCAACGTCTTCATCGGCACGGTTCACTCGTTTTGCTTCACGAAGATCGTCCTTCCCTTCGGTCATCTTTCCGCTCTCGGTTTGCTGCCAGACTCTGCGGTCGCGACGGATGACCAGCGAGCCGAGCTTTTCGCGGCTGCTCTCAAAGCCGCAGTGAGTGCGGACGAGAACCCCGCGCACTGGCGGGTTCGCTTTGATTGCTACCGTCGCACTTACCCCGATCAGGACAGCCGCGAATTCTTGGAAACCGATGAGCAGCTTGCCGCGCTGGTCCGGAATTACGAAGCCGCCTTGCGCGCTGCCAACTTGATCGACTTCGATGGCATGGTGCTCGACGGCCTGCGACTGGTGGAGCGGCACGAATGGGTGCGCCGGTTGATTCACGCGCGTTTCCCGATCCTGGCCGTGGACGAATACCAGGATCTCGGGCTGCCGCTCCACCGCATCGTGGAGAGCCTCTGTTTCACGGCGGGCATTCGGCTCTTTGCCGTCGGCGACCCGGATCAGTCGATCTACGGAGCGTTCGGTGCGCGGCCTGAGCTGCTGCAAGAGCTGTCGAAACGAAAGGGGGTCGAAGCGGTGCGACTTCCATTCAACTATCGCTGCGGGCAGAAGATCGTTTCGATGTCCGAGACCGTGCTCGGCGAAGCGCGCGGCTATCAGTCGAAAGCAAAGACCCAGGGCACGATTGATTTCTACGAGTGCCTCGAAGGTCTTGCACAACAGGCCGATCTGCTCTGCCGCGAAATTATCCCCCCCGCACTGGCTCGTCGCCAGGGCCGGACCCTCGGGGACATCGCCGTGCTCTACCTCGATCGCAACGACGGCGAGGTCATCGCCGAGACAGTCGCGCGCATGGGACTGAAGTTTGTGCGCATCGACAAAGGCGCACCCTATCGGCGCACACCGCTCACCCGCTGGATCGAAGATTGTGCGAAGTGGTGCAGCGGCGGATGGAAGCACGGACAACCGCGACTCTCGCTCCTCATCCGTGCGTGGCTCGGTTTCGAGCGCTCTCTGCGATCTCCCTTGGACCGCCGGGCGCGCCGTGTCGATCTCGTCCGCTTTCTTTTCACCCATCGCGAAGCGAGCCTTTCGCTGCGCGACTGGCTCGCTGACCTCGAAGCTACTTCCCTTCGCGAAGTTCTCGCCAGCGAGGCGACCATGGCCGACGAGCGAGTCGCCCTGGCTGAACTGCAAGCAGCGTGCGCCGGAGAGGGGAAACTCGCCGCACTCACCATCGGCGGATTTTCCGGTCAGACCGGTTCGCCCAATCACCTCAATCTCATCACACTCCACAGCGCCAAAGGCCTTGAATTCGATGTCGTCGTAATGATGGGAATGGACCAAGGGCGCATTCCTAATTGGAGCGCGAAAACAGCCGCTTTGAAGCAGGAACAACGCAGGCTTTTTTATGTGGGCCTGACGCGAGCGCGTCACGAGATTCATATGACCTTCTCCGGCTTTACCGTGAGCCCCAGGGGTTTCCGCTTTGACAATGGCGCATCCGAGTTTCTTCTCGAAGTGCAAAGCAAGCTCGCGGAGAACGCCTGAAATCCCGGCCGCCGTTCGGCAACGCACACCGCCGGTGGTCAATTGATCAATTGCCCGGCCCCATCAAAGCAGTGCTTCGCCCCACCTTCTTTCTGCGCGGACTAACGCCCGCACAAGCCATTCTGATAATTGGCACGACCCTCCACGATGCCACCGACGCCCTTCTCATGGCCAAACGGCGCGGAAAATCCCGCTAGCCACGCGCCTCGGCGCAGCGCAGGCCCGCAGCGCCGAGCAGCAAGGGAACACCTTTCTCTCTCCTTTCCTAGCCCGCGCGGCAATGAGCGCAGGGCGAGCGCCAGCGAGGAGGCACCTACCGGCTTAGCCGGCGCGAAGCCTCCCCGGAAATCCTCGGAGGCTGAGCAAAGGATCAACAAACCTCTGGCGTGGGGGCGGTCCGCACGAAACGTGACAGCTTTTGCTGTGCGCGTTTCGTGAAAGGCGGGCGCGGCCCGGAGGATCGTTGCGATGATCTGCGCCGCCCGCAACGAAGCGTCCGGCTTCCGCGCGGAAGCATGGGCGGAAGGCCGAGAGCGGCGTGAGGACGGAGCAGATGATCGCTGCCTGCCCCACAAACTCGGGAGTCTCTGACGCGCGTGGGCCAGCGGGGCATCGCAGAGTCTCCCCGCGGCGTAGCCGCATCAGGAGGCGTTGCGGAACCTGGGTTCCGCTGAGAGGGGTCTGTCCGAGACGCTGGGGCTCGGACGAGGGGAGAGACCTCTCCCCTTCGAATCGGATAAACTGCCGGGCCTTCCTCCCGCCTTCTCATTGTGCTGCAATGAGCGTGCGAACACTCTTAATTCCAAACTCGCGCTGGTTCCGCAAAAGCGATAAACTCGACGGGTTTATGAACGAATCCAAGACCGACAACTCCGCTGCGCGAAAACGTCGCCAGCGCGACTTCTTCGTGAGTTTCAACAAGGCTGACCTCGCCAGCGCTCAGCTCATCCGTGATTGGCTGAAAGAAGGGGGATTTTCGACCTTCATGCAGCACCCGGACTTCCACGCCGGGTCGAACATTGTGTTGAAGATGGACGAAGGAGTGAAGACGTGTCGGCGGTTGCTTGCGGTGCTTTCGCAGGACTATATCGATGCAGATTTTCCGCAGCCGGAATGGGCGGCGTTCTTCGCCAAAGATCCGCGAGGTAAACTCGGTTTGGTCGTCGGCGTTCGCGTTAGCAAGTGTGATGTCGAGGGGTTGCTCGGAACCATCCGGTATATCGACCTGGTGAACTTCAGCGCCGATGAACGTAGGGAGAAGCTTCTGAGCGAAATCGACGCTTTGCCTGCGGTGAAAAAATCATCCGCGCGGCGCACACCACCGAGGGTTGCCGCGCCGATGCCGCCGGTGTCGTCCGCGCAGAATCCGGTGACAATCAATGTCCGTGGGAATGCAGGCAACGTGGCGGGACGCGACCTGACCGTGCATCACTACACGAAGCCGTCAAAGCCGAAGGTCATCCTCGAACGACGAGATACCTGGATTAGCGATTCGCAGGCCGCGGAGATCAAGGAACGGATGAAGGAATTCGCGCAGTTTCGATTCGAAACGAGCAATGGGAAGTTGAACATTGCGAAGGCGTTCAGCTTTTCGTGGTCGGACTTCAATAAAGCCCACGACATTCCGCGCTACGACGCATTACCCGCAGAAAGGTTCGATGATGCGCTTGCTTGGTTCCGCCAGCAAAAGGGCATTCTCACTCGCAAATTACGTAAGCTCGACAGGCCCGCTTGGCGCAATGCCCGTATCGGCAGCATCAAGAAGGCGATGAAGGAAATGGGGCGGGAGAATGTGGACTACTATCTGGAGATTGCCGCTCGGTTGAAGATGAAGCCTTTCGAGTCGCTCACGGGGGTAACCGACAGAAATCTACAGCGAATCTATCAGATCGCGACGCGGGATGCAGGCGAGAACAAAGAGTGATCGCATTCCTCCTTCGCAAATTACGCCGCTGCAATTTCTCAACTCATGATTTGCGCTCCCTTCATCGACCGCTGGAAAAACTCCGGTGCGGCGGAGCGTGCGAACTACCAGCTTTTCCTCTCCGAGCTGTGCGACGTGCTCGGAGTCGAGCGGCCTGAGCCAACTCGACCAGACGATGCGGAGAACGCCTACGTTTTTGAGCGTAGCGTCACCTTTCACCACGCGGACGGCTCGACGAGCACGGGCCGAATCGACCTCTACAAGCGCGGCTGCTATGTCCTCGAAGCCAAGCAGGGCGTCGAGAAACGCGAGGCTGCGGAGGCGCTCGCCGACGCTACGCGCGCGAAAGCGAAAGCCGCGAAGAAGGGCACAGCTCAGCGCGGCAGCGCGGCTTGGGACGAGGCGATGCTCAAGGCTCGCGGGCAGGCCGAGCAATATGCTCGGGCGCTCCCGGCCAGCGAGGGACGCCCGCCGCTGCTCATCGTCGTCGATGTGGGGCACAGCATTGAGCTTTACTCCGAGTTCACGCGCACCGGCGGCACGTATGTCCCGTTTCCCGATCCGCGGAGTCATCGGCTGTTGCTGGAAAGACTGAACGACCCCGACGTGCGCGAGACGTTGCGCCTGGCGTGGATTGATCCGCAGGCGCTCGACCCCGCGCGCCGCAGCGCCCGCGTCACGCGCGACATCGCGCAGAGTCTCGGACGGCTCGCCGCTTCGCTGGAGAAATCCGGCCATAGCGCGGAGTCGGTCGCCGCCTTCCTCATGCGCGCGCTCTTCACCATGTTCGCCGAAGACGTGGAGCTGCTGCCGAAGGACAGCTTCATCAATCTCCTCAAGAGCCTTCACGGTCATACCGAACAGTTCGTCCCCATGATCGAGGAGCTGTGGAGCCGCATGAAGACCGGCGGATTCTCCACCGTGCTCCGCGAAAAAGTGCGCCACTTCAATGGCGGCCTCTTCGCCGACGCCACTGCGCTCCCGCTCACCGACGATCAGTTCGCCCTCCTCATCGAAGCCTCGCGGGCCGACTGGCGCGACGTGGAACCCGCCATCTTCGGCACGTTGCTGGAGCGTGCGCTCGACACCCGCGAACGCCACAAGCTCGGCGCGCACTACACTCCGCGCGCCTACGTCGAGCGCCTCGTTGTTCCCACGGTCGTCGAGCCGCTGCGCGCCGAATGGGATGCCGTGCGCGCTGCCGCCGTCACCCTCAACCGCGCTGGCAAACGCAAGGACGCCGCCGCCGAAGTGCAACGCTTCCACCGCCGTCTTTGCGAATTGCGCGTGCTCGATCCCGCGTGCGGCTCCGGCAATTTCCTCTACGTCACCCTGGAGCACCTCAAACGCCTCGAAGGCGAAGTCCTCAACGCGCTCGCCGAACTCGGCGACGAACAGGCCGCGCTCGAAATGGCCGGCTTCAGCGTCGATCCCCACCAGCTCCTCGGCCTCGAGGTGAATCCGCGCGCCGCCGCAATCGCCGAGCTGGTCCTGTGGATCGGCTATCTGCAATGGCACTTCCGCACCCGAGGCCGCGTCGCCCCGCCAGAGCCGATCATCAAAGCCTTCCACAACATCGAGTGCCGCGACGCGGTGCTCGCCTACGACCGCACCGAGCCCGTGCTTGATGCCGATGGCCAGCCCGTCACCCGCTGGGACGGACACTCGATGAAACCGCATCCCGTCACCGGCGAGGACGTGCCCGATGAAGCCGCGCGCGTCCCGCTCCTGAGCTACGTGAACCCGCGCCTCGCCGAATGGCCGCAGGCGGATTTCATTGTCGGCAATCCGCCGTTCATTGGGAACAAACGGATGCGCCTCGCGCTCGGTGATGGCTACGTAAAAGCCGTGCGCGAAGCCTGGCGCGATGTGCCCGAGACCGTGGATTTCGTGATGTATTGGTGCCGCCAAGCGGCGCAGCTCGTGGGGAAAGGCGACGTCAAGCGTTTCGGCTTCATCACCACGAATTCCATCACGCAAACATTTAATCGCCCCGTCCTCGAAAGCGCGCTCGCCGACGGCCTCCGCATTAGCTTCGCCGTGCCCGATCATCCGTGGGTGGACAGCGCCGATGGCGCACAAGTCCGCGTGGCGATGAGCGTCATGGACCGGCAGACCGGTCCCGGCACGCTGTGGACGAGCCGCGACGAAACGCCCGACGATGACGGCGCGCACAACGTAGTCTTCGATACCGACACCGGTGCTATTTTCTCCGACCTTCGCACTGGCGTGGATACCGGGGCGCTCACGTCACTCGCAGCAAACGCCGGGCTCGCATGTCCCGGCGTGCAGCTTTCCGGTCAAGGATTCGTCGTCACGCCGGATGACGTGAGCCGTTTCAGCGCCACGACAGGCGAGCGGATGCTCCGCCGCTACGTCACGGGCCGCGACATGACGCAGGTGATGCGCGAGCAATACGTCCTCGACACCTACGGCCTCACGCTCGGCGAGCTGCGCGACGAATACCCCGATGCCTTCCAATGGCTGCATGATCGCGTGAAGCCCGAGCGTGAAACTAAACGTGGAGCGACAAAGGATTCGCAGGAGTATGCGGATAACTGGTGGCTATTCGCCAAGACGCGCTCGAAATTTCGGCACGCACTTACCGGCCTCCGCCGCTTCGTCGTCACGTCCCGGACCGCGCGCCATCGCACGTTCCAATTTCTCGATGCCTCATTCCTCCCAGAAACGAAAGTACTCATCTTCGCCTGCGATGACGCCTTCCATCTTGGCGTGCTCTCCTCGCGCATCCACGTCCTCTTCGCCAACCGTGTCGGCGGCTGGCTCGGTGTCGGCAACGACTCGACCTACAACCACTCCGACTGCCTCGAAAAGTTCCCATTCCCCACCGCAACCGAAGCGCAGCAAGCCCGCATCCGCGACCTCGCCGAGCGCCTGGACACTCATCGCAAACGCCAGCAAGCCCAGCACCCGAAGCTGACCTTCACCGACCTCTACAACGTCCTCGAAAAACTCCGCGCCGGCACCCCGCTCAACCCCAAGGAACAACTCACGCACGAACACGGTCTCGTCACCGTCCTCCGCCAGCTCCACGACGACCTCGACGACGCCGTCGCCGAAGCCTACGCCCTCCCGCCCACCGCAGCCGACGACTCCATCCTAACTCATCTCTGCGCCCTGAACGCCCAACGCGCCGCCGAAGAACGCAACGGCACGGTCCGCTGGCTGCGCCGGGCTTTCCAAAAGCCAACAAGCATCGTGACGCAAATCTCCCTCGCGACCGGCGAAGCCGAAACCGCTCCGGCGACCGTTCAGCCCGTCGAAAAACTTGTGTGGCCCAAAACCCTCGCAGAACAAGCCCACGCCGTCCGCGCCGCACTCGCAGCGCCGACCGACGCCGCCACGCTGGCGAAGATTTTTCAAGGCGCGAAAACCGACCGCGTGGAAGAGATCCTCGAAACCCTAGCCAGCTTGGGCCAAGCCCGCGCACTTCCCGGAATGCTCTACGTCGCAGTGCCATGAAGCTGACGCGCAAAACATTCAAAGCCTCAAAAGTCCATGCGAGAGAAATCGACTTCGAGTTGCACACGCTTGGTTGGCGGGACTTTCAAAACCTTTGCATAACGATCCTTGGCGAGGTGATGGGCCAAAGTGTTCAGAGCTTCTGCGCCACCAATGATGCCGGTCGCGACGGCGCTTTCCGCGGGATTTGGGTGCCTACTAGGCAGATGCCGCTAACGGGAAGTTTCGTCGTCCAATCGAAGTTTTCCGCAAAGCCGGGCAAGCATCTCCGGCTGTCTGATGTGAGCGACGAGTTGGAAAAGGCGGAACGATTGGCAGCAGCAGGTTTAGCCGACAACTACATTTTGATGACGAACTGCCAGCTTTCGGCGCGGTCTGACGCGGAGATCCGCGCTGCCTTCGAGGATCTGCTGGGCATTGAGCATTGTCTGGTGCTCGGTCAGGAAGCCGTGACTCGCTACATCGTGGAAAACAAGCGGCTGCGTATGCTCGTTCCTCGCGTTTACGGTTTGGGTGATCTTTCACAGATATTGGATGAGCGCGCTTATCGCCAAGCGCATGAGATTCTGACGACCTTAAAAGGGGAACTCGTCAAATTCGTAATCACGCACGCCTTTCGGAAGAGTGTCCGTGCTTTGAACAGGCACAGCTTTGTGCTCCTCCTTGGCGAACCGGCGTGCGGGAAATCGACTATCGCATCGGCTCTTGCACTTGCGTCGGCAGATCGCTGGGGCTGTCAGGTGGTGAAAGTGCGGGACGCTGCCCATTTTGAAGAGCACTGGAACCCTGATGAACCGGAGCAATTCTTTTGGGTGGATGATGCGCTCGGACAGACTCAATACGAACGAGACCGAGCGCTCGCATGGAACCGAGAGTTTTCGCACATGGAAACAGCGCTCAAGCTGGGCGCTCGCGTGGTTTTCACATCGCGCGACTACATTTACCGGGAGGCACTGGCAGAGTTGAAGGAATCCGCCTTTCCCCTCCTTCGAGAATCGCAGGTCGTGATTGAAGTTGAGAAGCTCTCCATCCAAGAGAAGGAGCAGATACTCTACAATCACGTCCGACTAGGAGACCAGCCGGCCAAATTCAAGACAGCAATTAAACCGTTCCTGCCACAGGTCGCGGCCCATTCCAAATTCCTGCCAGAAATTGCGCGTCGCCTTGGCAGCAAATTGCTAACGCGCAACCTTGATATTTATGAGTCCCAAATCATGGATTTCGTGCAGAATCCGCAGGAATGGCTGTGCGACGTAATCAAGACCCTCGATGAGCCGACGCAGGCTGCTCTGGCGCTCGTCTTCATGAACGCGGGGAAGCTGCAAAGCCCATTGCGACTTACCACCGAAGAAGAGCGCGCTCTCACGCTCCTCAATGCGACGCCCGGCACCGCGCGCAAGGCACTCACCGCGCAAGATGGCACACTTGTAGTTTTAGGCATGGAGCGGGGCAAGCATTGGTGGAGTTTCAAACACCCTACCGTTCGCGACGCTTTTGGTATTCTCATCGCGAAGGAGAGGGAGCTGATGGACATCTATCTAGCAGGAACTCCAGTAGAGGCGCTCGTCGAGGAAATTACCTGCGGCAAGGTCGAGTTCTCAGGGGTGAAAGTTGTGGTGCCCGAAAATCTATTCGGCAAAGTTGTTCAGCGATTGAGCGAAATTCCTTGGGGCAGCGTCGATGAGCGGCGCATGCTGGGCGGATTCTTGGAAAGGCGCTGCAATCGAAAATTCATGGAGCTATACCTTCAGAAGCACCCTCACTTCATCGCCCGTTTAACCGTGCATTCATGGCTCGCCTACGTTCCTGACGTTCGGGTGATCGCGAGGTTGCACGAACTGAAGTTGCTACCCGAGAAAAAGCGGCAGGAGTTTATTGGGAGAGCGACCCGTCTGGCCGTTGAAACGCCTGACGCAGATTTTCTTCAGAATCCGAAGTTGCGGGCGCTTTTCCGGCCAATTGAACTGCGAGCAGTGCTAAGGCGCGTTCGAGAGGAACTACTGCCGCAGCTGGACGGGATGATCAAAGAATGGACCGAGAGGTTCGAGAGAGACGATGAAGACGACGATCCCGATAACCATTTCTGGACTCTGAGGGACTCGTTCAAGGCTTACCAAAAAGCTTTTAACGGGAACCTTCGTGTAGCCAAACGCTTTGATAGAGCGCTCACACGCATCGATCAAAAAGTTGAAGAGCTTCGGAAACGTGAGGACAAAAGTTCGAGTGACGAGATTGCATCGACCGAGACTGCTGATGATGAGGTCAAGTCCGAGCGATCGGTCTTTGATGATGTGGACGCGTAAACGGGGTGAGCTTCTATAACCCATCAACATCCGAAACTTCATTATACTCGGATGGCGCTGAGGTGCGGAGGGGAAGTGATCGCGATCCGAATGCCTTCGGATATCTCATCTACTGCTTCGTCTAAACAGGCAAAAGTTTGATTCTTCGTGATGTCGAGCGTTTCGACGATCTCGGCCTGGCGCTTCGTCGCAGTTTCGAGCTGGGAGGAATACTCGAAGGGCTGGTCGAGGTGCTTGGCAAGCTCGGTATGCTTTTGCTCCATGTCTGCAAGGTTGGTGGTACAGTCGGTGAGGCGCTGGTCGAGATTCGTCAGCGCGTGCTCCAGTGAGGAGATGGTGCCGAGCGGGGTGTCGCTGATGTGAGCGGTGTAGGCGTTTTTGCCCTGAATGATGATATTGGCACGGTCTTCCAGCTTTTGGATCGCGATGGGAAAGCCTCCGATAGTGCCGATAGGCTTCGTCGTCTGGAAGGGCTTCATCGCGGCGGCGGCGAAGATGATGGCGCGGCCGGCTTTGGTGCGGTCGGTGAAAGTTTCCTTGCGAAGCTGCAACGAAAACTGGTCGCCTTGGGTCGGGACGCGCGTCTTTAAGTCCTCGGTCATGTTTGCGATTTCGCGACGGCAAATGTCCGCGCCTTCGACGAAGGATTTGATGCGGTAGCGGAGCTGATACTGGCTGTCGTTGTGTTGCTTTTTGAGGCGGCTCAGGCGCATGACTTCGGCATCGACGGATGCTTTCTCGATCACGAGCGGGTTGCCGGACGCGATGGCTTTAACCTCGGCGTAGGTGAGTGCGGCGGCGTCCACATCCTCGGCGCGGCGGACGCTCGCGTCGCCGTTCATCACTTGCGCGATGAAGCGCGCCTTGCTCTCCAAGGTCTGCCACATGTAGGCGTCGAATGAGCCTTCGGTGACGTAGCGGTAAATGCTGACGAATTCGTTCTCGTTGCCCTGCCGCAGGATGCGGCCTTCGCGTTGCTCGATGTCGGCGGGACGCCACGGGGCGTCGAGGTGATGCAACGCGACGAGGCGTTTCTGGACGTTGGTGCCTTCGCCCATCATCGGCGTGCTTCCTATCAGGATGCGGACGGTTCCTTCGCGAACGAACTTGAAGAGCGCGGCCTTCGCGGCGTCGTCGCTGCAGTTCTGGATGAAGGCGATCTGCTCGCTCGGAATGCCGCGCGCCATGAGCTTGTCGCGCACGTCGGCATAGACGGAGAAATGCGAGCCGTTGGCGGCCGGCGTTGAGAGGTCGCAAAAGATCATCTGCGTGCCGCGCGTCGGTGCGGAGTCGAGCCAGATTTCGTGAGCCTTCTCCACAGCGCGATTCACTTTGGTGTCGGGATGGTCGCGGACATGCGGGAGCATGAGCCGCAAGTCGAGCGCGGCCTTCCGGCCCTCTGTCGTGATCTTGAGCATATTGTCGTCGCGCGGATCGACCTGCCCGTTCTTGATTCGCTCGGTCCGCGCCACGAGTTGATCGACAAACGCTTTTAGCTCCGGCGTGCTCGGCGCGCTGATTGTTACCTGCTTTCCTTCGCGAAGTTTCGGCACCGGCAGCTTGAGCATTTCCGCGGTCTGCACGTCGGCGGTCTGACGGAACTGCTGCATCAACTCGGGCACGTTCACGAACCGCGCGAAGCGGCTTTGCAGCCGGTAGCCGCTGCCGTTCGGACTGAGTTCCATCGTCGTGACTATCTCGCCGAATGTCGCGGCCCACGAGTCGAAGTGCTGCAACTGGCTCCGGCGCAGCTCGTGCATTTGCAGATAGCGCTGCATGGTGAACATCTCGGCCATCGTGTTGGAAATCGGCGTGCCCGTAGCGAACACCACTCCGCCGCCGCGGTTCTTTTCCTGGATGTGCTGCACCTTGAGAAAGAGGTCGAACGCACGCTCCGATGCCGTCTGCGGCAGACCCGCGACGCGCGTCATCTTGGTGACGTAGAAGAGGTTCTTGAACTTGTGCGCTTCGTCCACCAGCAACATGTCGATCCCGAGTTCCTCGAAGGTCAGCGTGTTGTCCTTCTTATGGTCGGCGGACAGGATCTTGAGCTTCGTTTCGAGCCGGCGCTTCACCTTCTCCAATTCCTTCACCAGCCGAGTCCCACGCTCCTCGCGCTTCTGCTCGATGATCGCCTGCTCGATCTCCTTGATCTGCGACTGAATGAACTTCTGCCGGTTCTTCATCGACACCGGGATTTTCTCGAAACTCGAATGCGTGACGATCACCGCATCCCAATTCCCCGTGGCGATGCGGCTGAAAAGGCGGGCGCGACGCGACGCCTCGAAGTCTTTCTTGCCGGCGACGAGAATGTTCGCCGTAGGATAGAGCGTCAGCAGCTCGGTCGAGAACTGCTCCAGCATGTGATTCGGGACCGCAAACATCGGCTTCGTCGCGCGTCCGAGCCGCTTGCATTCGATGGCTGCAGCCGCCGCGGCGTAGGTTTTTCCGGCACCGACTGAGTGCGCGAGCAGCGTGTTGTCGCTTTGGATGATGCGCCACACGGCGTTCTTCTGGTGCTCGCGAAGCACGATCTGCGGATTGCTGCCCGGCAACGTGAGATGGCTGCCGTTGAAGACGCGCAGGCGGATGTTGTTGAACTCCGTGTTGTATTTGCGGCAAAGGCGCTCGCGGCGGTCATCGCCCTGCCAGAGCCACGTCTTGAAGCGTTCTTTGATCTTCTCGAGCTTATCGCGCGCGGCTTCGGTTTCCTGCACGTTAATGACGCGGCCGTCGCTTTCAGGATCGGGGTCATAGACGGTCGGCGTCTTGAGATTCAGCGCGTCTTGAATGAGGTCGATTGCAGAGTAGCGGCCCGTGCCCCAATCGGTCGTGTTCGCCACCGATGACTTCGCCGAATAGTCTCCGCGAACGAACCAAGTCCCGATCTGCGGCGCGTGGCTGACAGCCACGCCTTGCGTGATGAGCAAGTCGTTTGCGAACGCCTGCACGTCGTCGGCTGGAATCCACACAGCGCCGAGCCGTGCGTCGATCTCGCTCGCGGTCAGATCGGTCGGCTGCACCGCTTCCAGTGCCGCGACGTTCTCCCGGTAAGTCGGATCGGACTGTGCCGCCGCCTTCGCGTCGCGCAGCTTCGCGCGCACGTCGCCGGAGAGATATTGGTCGTCCGTTTCCCACTGCTCCGTCTGCGGATTCCGATAGATGAGCCCTTTCAACTCCGGCAGAAATTCGTCGGGTGCCCGGCTGAGCAACCGCTCCATGTGCTCCAAGTCCATGCCCCCGGTCGCATTCAGCGAAAGAATGAGCGCATCGCGCGGCGTCTCTGCGGCGAGCAATGGCCGAGCTTGCTGGATCGTGCGCTCGCGGAAGATCGCCGTCTTTTGTGCGATCCTTGTCTCCGCATTGTAATCCTCCAGTGACCGCAACAGTGGCAGGTCTGGATCGCCGTCGAACGCGCGGACGTTCGCCGAGTCGTTGAGCGGCCCGAAGCGGGAGACGAAGTGGTCGTAGTGATTGTTGAGCTGCTGGCGGGCCTGCAAGACGGTGGATTCCTCGCTCTCCTCGATCTGCGTGCGAAGCGCCTCCCGCACCGAGTCGCGCACGCGAATCATTCCACGAATGCGCCGACCCGTCTGCTCCGGCATCTTCGTTAGGACAGTCAGCGCGTCGCCTTCGCGGACGGCGAGCGATCCGTCTTCGTGAATCACAAAGGCGTTTTGTTTTACGTAGTCCGGCGCAAGGATCGGCTCGCGCGCCGTGACAGATTGGGCCTGCTCTCGCGTTCGATAAACGCCTCGCGGCAGGGTCGCGATGGCGCTCCGCATGGCATCGCCGAGGTCGCGTCCATCCGGCACCAGCGCGGCTTCATTCCCGCGATACATCTTCCCGTCCTCGCGCATCACGCCGAGCATCATCTGCGGGCGCTCGGCGAAGTATTCGTTGATCTGGAACGCCTGGCCGTCGGGATTCACATGCTCCGCCAATGACATCCATGCCGGGCCGGTCGGAGTCTCGCCTTGCGCGAGACGCCGCATGAACACGATGTCAGTCGTGACTTCCGTGTTCGCGTTTTCTTTGAACGCAGTGTTGGGCAGGCGGATCGCGCCGATGAAGTCCGCCTCGCCGGAGAGGTGATGCCGGAGCGTGGAGTTCTGCTTGTCGAGCGTCCCTGTAGACGTGATGAAAACCAACAAGCCGCCCGGCCTGACCTTCTCGATGGCCTTCGCGAAGAAGTAATCGTGGATTAGAAAATTCTGCCGCGCGAAATCCTCGTCGAACAGTTTGTAGTCGCCGAAGGGGACGTTGGAAATCGCGAGGTCGAACGACCGATTCACCAGCGTCGTTTCCTCAAAACCCTGATTGCGAATATCCGCGTCCGGGTAGAGCCGCCGTGCAATGGCCGCGCTGGTCGGATCAAGTTCCACGCCGGTCAGTCGGGAGCGCGACGCCATCTCATCCGGCATCAGTCCGAAGAAGTGTCCGATGCCCGCCGCAGGCTCCAGCACGCGGCCACCGTCGAAGCCCAGCCGTTCCACCGCTTCGTAGATCGCGGAGATGACTGTCGGCGACGTGAAGTGAGCGTTCAGCGTCGAGGCCCGCGCGGCTTCGAGCTCTTCCGGCGCGAGCAATTCATCGAGTCGCCGGCGCTCCGCTTCCCAACTCGCGTCCTCGTGCCACGCAAACACCTGCGGCAGTCCGCCCCACCCCACGTATCGCGCCAGCACTCGCTTCTCGTCTTCGGTAGCGACGCGGTTCTCCGCATCAAGCCGCTGCACCAATTCGATGGCCGCAAAGTTGTCGCGGCACTTCTGCTTGAGCGATCCTTGCCCTACACGGTCCTCCGCACGAATCCGATGGTTGCGCGAGTTTAGCCGCTGTTGCTGACCGTTTCTTCCGGCTCCAGGAGAATATATCTCGTCCTCACGATCTCCCACGCCTGGTCGTGTGCCTGCTGCTCCGTTAGACCCTGCGTGCGAAACTCCGTCCGCAGATTCTCCATTTCCGTTTTGGTGGTTTCCTGTGCCTCGAACAGCGCCTCCATCAGCCGTCCCTGGACTTTCATCTCGCGCACCATTGCCGGACGAAACTCCTGCCAATGGCGCTCGGCCATCAGTCCGTATTGGGTCAGATGTAGTTCGTTCATGTTGGTCGTTGGCGTAGTCGAACAGGCTCAGTTGGCCCTGCACGGATTTACCATTTCGCTTGAGCATAGGTCGAGACGAGCAGCGCCGCCAACCGCCGAAACGACGACGACAGCGTCCACCCTCGACACATCATCACGCCGCGAAAAGCGTGGGACGTTCCCGATTCAGAGCCACCGGACGAACCGAAAGAAGAGGTTCTGCACAGAACACTTTTCGAGCGAAAAGTGATAGAGACCCTCCGCTGGGACGCAGAGCGGAGGTCAAGAGGGAAACGGAATAAGTGCCGAAGGCCGAGCGCAGCGAGTTATGCCGGATTCGCTCTTGACCGCAGCGGCGCGTCCTGGCCCCATCGGCGCGGAGCAACGCTTCGCGATAGCGAACGCTGGCTCGCCACGAGTGACGCAGTTGTTGTTTTGGGACATTCGCCGGTCGGCGCTCATTGCGCCCCTCGCGAGTCTGAGCGGTCAGGCACAGCGGAGACCGTAGCGGCAGGCTGCCAGAGGGAAGGTGGGTGGCAACCGAGAGCGGCGGCGTAGCGAAGGCTGGGCGCTCAGTCTCGCATCTTCCGCAGGGCGGACGGGATGATCTGCCGGTCCCCGGAGCGCAGCGGAGGCGGCAGATGATCCCGGCCGGGGGAGGCAGTGAACGTCCACGTCGATGGTCTGGCGGGGGCTCGTCGCAGAGGAAGTTTCAATGCTGCGGCTGCGGGCGGATGCCGCCACTTCCGATGCGATGGCTTTCGCTACGTCGCGCGAATGCGTCCGCCGCGAGTCTGCGGGTTCAGGCGCAGCGGAGGTCTGACGCGTCCGGCTGTCGGCGGGCAAGCGGGCGGCAGCCGGGAGCGGCGGCGGAGCGGAGACTGAACCCGCAGTCTCGCCTCCTCCGCGGGCGGGCGGGATGGTCTGACGATCCCGGAGCTTGCGAGGAAAGCGGCAGACGATCCCGCCCGGCGGTGGGCATCTTTCAAACCCCGACGCCTTGGCTTCGAGTCTCACGTTCCGCTTCCGCTCGCCGCTCCTGTTCGATTCGACGGTCATTTTGCTCGGCAGAATGCGCCAGCCGGCGCAGCGAATCGGTGCCGATCGCGAGCGGCGGATACAAGACCTCTTCCGCCTCCGGTGTCGCCGCGCGAGCAGCCTCCCAGCGGGTGAATTCGCCTGAATTCTTTAGGAGGCTCCGCATGGAATCTTCCTTCAGAGCTCCGACCATCGCCGCCCGAAACACGACGATGACCGATTCCGACAGGCGGCTGTCCAGCCCAGAGCTGAGATCGAACAGGTTGATCAGGTGATGGCCGTTCCAAAGTGACCACACGAATTGTCGCAAACGTCGCCCGCCTCCGGTGCTCCAGCCCGTGCTCAGATAATCGGTGATCGCGTTGAGCGCCCCGGAAAGTTCCTCGGGTTTCACCGACTCCCGGCGTCGTTCAGTTCGCTCATGTGACGAGCGAACTCATTGAGCGTGTCGGCGTCTCCCTCCCAAGTGCGGCCATTGATGCTTCGTTTCATCGGTTGAGCATTCAACGCGCATTCGCCCGAGGACGTTCCCGATTTGGAGCGAAAGTCTGGCTTTAGAAATCTCTCCGCGAGTCTGAACGAACAGCCCGGCGGAGGTCGAAGTGTGGCAGGAGGCAGACGATCCCGACCGGGGGGCACGTCTCGCGCTGTTGCCAGAGGCCGCGTCAATGCCTCCGAGGCCGGTGAGCGCGAACGGAGAAAACAAGGTTTGCCAGCGTCCCTTCCGTCACGGAAGGCGGCGGTTCCACTCTGCGCACAATCGATTGGCAGCTTCGGGGTTTGGTGAAAGCCTCCAATTCCATTCTAAAACACCTGTTTTCGCAGCTAACAGGCGGCGAAAAAACTGGCTGCCACAGCTCGGTTTATCGACCTTCTTTCCGGTCAACGATCCATGTCCGCCAAATCGTCCTGCGAAGAGATAACCCGGTTCCGCGAAGAATGAACCGGACGTTGTTAGTTCTACATCTACGGCATGAGGATACAAGTGAATGAGGTCGTTTTGCAGATCAAACGAACCATCGACTAGATGGAGATGGCAGTGCTCCAAACACGCGCTGGCAACACCGGAGGCGGCATCAGTTCCACCTCCATGCTCGAACACAGCCATAGAGCCGGATGTAAAGAGCCCGCTCGCTAGGCAGTGTTTCATCGCCAAGAGGAGGTCGGAGCAGGTGGAAGCCGGCAACTCGGCGGTGGCTTTGTAGTGCTGCCGTGGGTAGGCAAGAACGTAAGGCTCTACAAGCGCGCCGAGGCCGGCGCACAGAGTCACCTCTCCTATTTGGAGCAAGGTGCGAGAAGTCACTCGGTGCCACTCCTTGCCCGGTTCTGGCAAAACAGCGACGCTCTCGGTGCGGCAAAAAGGACAGTTACGGGCTATCATAGGGCAGGAGGCGGTTAATTATTTCGGCTTCGTTCACCGTGTCCCAGTCGATAATCTGCAATCTACTGCCCTCGATTTTGTATTCCAAAACGCACACGTCCGCGCCGGCTGCAAAAATTGATTCGACAAACGATTCTAGCCGCTCGCGAATGGTCTCAAGGCGGCGAAGTCCTGTCCGAAACTGTTCCTCGATTATCTTCTCGGTTTCTGGTGCATCATTTGGACGGTAGAGTTTTTCGATCCGTGGTGCCCATCCCCAACTCGGGCGATAGGCGCGGACAAACGGATACGGAAAATCGTCATCAAGAGACTCGATGAGGCGGGGACTGCAACGCCAAACTTGCTCGATGAATTGCCCAATCGTGCTTGCAGAGCCATCCACGCGTATGCGACCGGCGACGCTGAAGGTGCCGACCGCAACATCCGTGCGGCAAAACCAGATCTCCTGAAATTGGCGAGTTCCGCCTGCTGTCAGCGCTTTCTCCAGTTCCACGAAATCTTCACGGTTCTGGACCCGGACATTGGGAAGAAGCATTGCCAGAGCTGGGGGGACGAACTTCACGACAAATAGATGGCTGCCCGGTTCGCAATCCCGTTCCCTTTCGAGAAACTCTCGACGCACCGCATTCAACGCTCGAAACCGCTCGGCCCATGGATACCGACGAATGGTTTTGCTTAGATACTGGGTATCCGCGAGGCCGAACAGTTCCAGCAATTGGTATTTGCGCCACTTTTGCGGTGGACGCGGTGCTGTCGCAGCCCGTCTCACGGTGCGGTGCTCGGGCGCGGGGCGCTGTCGGGAAGCTGTGTCGCGAGCGATTCGAGCACGGGGAGCATGTTGGGAATCCAATTGTAACAACTCAGCTTCTCCAAGGGCACCCATTCCATCTCACCGAGATAATCATCGTGCATCCGGCGAGATGTCCCGAGACTCCCTCCGATAACGGTGCAGATTCGCCCAACTGCAACGACGGTTTCGGGATCGCTCGGATCGCTGCGCCGAATATTCCATTTCCAGATATAAAACGGTGCGCCCGGTTGCACCCTCAACGAAGTCTCTTCAAAAACCTCGCGCACGAGATGTTCGTCGAGACTTTCCCCCGACTCGAGCCGTCCACCGGGAACCTCCCATTGTCCCGGCGCATTCGGGTCAGTCGAATCGCGGCGGACGGCAAGCAGTCGGCCACCTTCCACGATGAATGCTTTCTGCGCGAAAAAAACGGCGACCATTACACAGTTCACTTTCCAAATACTTTGGCCAGAAATGCCTTCACAATAGGTTTGAGAGCGTGGAGGTCGAAATCGTCGAGGTCGAATTCGGCGTGATGGATGTGAGAAATATCGAACTTGAAATCGCTGTCCGCGAGACGCGCCGCTCCACGTTTCTTTCGGCCCCCCATTTTTCGACCGATCAACAAGACCGGCTTTCCCAGGGTGTCTGCAACTCCCACTTCATAATATACGTTCGGATTCGCACCGACACAGAGTGCAATGACAAATTGGCTTTCGTTGATGTGGCGCCAGATGTTTTCAGTGATCACTCCCATGTTGGTGTGGTCGCCACGCACAAGTTGAACCTTTCTGCCATCGTCCAAATCAAAGCTGGAGCAGGCGGCTTGAAAGTCGGTGAAGAGAGCATCGCTCGACTTCTTCATCTTCCACTCTGGGGAAAACTCGAATGGCGTGACGTAGAAGCCCTGCGTCACCTTCCGAGCAAAGGCATGGTGGGGAAACACTCGCGGAAAGATATTCATGTGAACGGTTCTTGGGATGCATCGTTGGCTGGACTGAAGATCGGCAGCCGCCAGTAAGCAGCTTAACAGCCTGTTGAAGAACCGGTGCTACGCATGAGCCGGGATAGTCTCGGGGTGGACAGAAAAATGT
>PPFU01001189.1_pt1 | contig 22216 bp, 22 predicted proteins | sample 1535991 | NCBI WGS metagenome assembly PPFU01 (sample SAMN04901290, study PRJNA319586) | Hypolithon metagenome, whole genome shotgun sequencing project. | isolation source: Antarctic Hypolithon | place: Antarctica: Miers Valley | collected 2014
CTCCGCCGGCGACCGCGCCGTCGATGCGCGCCGCGATCCGCTCGCGCCAGGCGTCGATGCCGCGCGGCGCGCCGATCCGGCGCGCGTCGGCGATGTCGCGCACGTAGCCCATCGCCGCGACCCGCGCGGCGAACGCGTGCCGCTCGCCGTCCATCGTGCCCGGGTTGCGCAGCCCGCGGGGGGCGCGCAGCCGTACCCTGAGCGACCAGCGGCTGCCGGCGGCGATCGCGTGGCGCTGCGACGCCTGGACGCCCGGTAGCGGCGCCTGCGGACGCATGCGCCCGTAGCCGTCGTCGTACCACGCCACCCGCAGCTGGCGGCCGCGCAGGTGGGCCGGCATCGCGGCGACGTCGTCGACTTCAAACGTAAAGCGCGTCCGCTGCGGCTCGTGTGTCGGCAGGTCGCGTATCGTGCCGACCAGCGCTACATCGGCGCGCTCGTGCGCGACGGGAAGTCGCAAGGCAAGTGCCGCCTGCGCATGCAGGCCACACAGGCCGATGCCCGCCATCGCCACGCCGAGCAGGCGCAACCGCCCTGGCCGCCACCACGACCACGCGCCGACGACCAGCAGCGCCATCGACCACGCTGGTGGCAGCACGCCCGGCAGCGACAGGCACGCGGCGACCGCCAGTACCAGGATCACCGCGGCAGCGACACCAAAGAGCGGGGGGAAGGACGCCGCGGACACCGCGCCGGCGCCAGCTGGGTTCGCGGCACCGCACGGGAGGTCGCCGGGATCTAGATGCGTGCTCATGGCCACGCGGATTCCGATGGCGCGGCGGTCCATCGTGCGGCGCGGCCGGGTCCAACGTCAGGCGACAGCCCCCCGCCGGCGCGTCGGGGATCACCGCGCACTCCTTGCCCCTATCCATCCCGCGGCTGGTCGACGACGCGACGACGGCCTCGGACGGCATGGGCCACGCCTGGCGAGCGCGAACGGCGGCAGACCGCTGGACACGGCCTCAGACCGCGTCGGGCGCGACCTCGCGCAGCTTGCCTTCGTGCAGCTCCAGCACGCGGTCGAGCCGGCGCGCCAGGCGCCGGTCGTGGGTCACCAGCACCAGGCTGGTGCGGTGCGCGCGGTTGAGCTCGAGCATGGTCTCGAACACGGTCGCCGCCGTTTTTTCGTCGAGGTTGCCAGTGGGCTCGTCGCCGAGCACGCAGGCCGGGCGGTTGACCAGCGCGCGCGCCACCGCGGCTCGCTGGCGTTCGCCCCCGGACAGCTCGCCGGGCTTGTGTGCCAGGCGATGACCCAGCCCGACGGACTGCAGCAGTTCGCGCGAGCGCGACTCCGCCTCCGTCGTCGACGCACCGCCCAGCATCACCGGCAGCATCACGTTCTCCAGCGCGGTGAACTCGGGCAGCAGGTGGTGGAACTGGTAGACGAATCCCAGCGCCCGGTTGCGCAGGCGGCCCCGCGCAGCGTCGGTCAGCGCACTCATCTGCTGGCCGTCGACGTAGACCTCGCCAGCGGAAGGCGTGTCGAGGCCGCCAAGCAGGTGCAGCAGGGTGCTCTTGCCGGCGCCGGAGGCGCCGAGGATCGCAACCGTCTCGCCGGCGTCGATCGCGAGGTTCAGCCCATCGAATACCGGCGTGCGCAGTCCACCCTCGGCGTAGGTCTTGCCGAGGCCCTCGGCACGCACGACGTCACCGGCGCGCGGCGCGCGCGCCTGGGCGGTGGCCGCGTGGGCCGGGATGGCGCTGTCATGGTCACTCATAGCGCAGCGCCTCCGCGGGCGCGGTGCGCGCCGCGCGCCACGCCGGGTAGATGGTGGCCACGAACGCCATCGCCAGCGCGACCAGCGCGATCGCCAGCACGTCGTCGGGCTTGAGTTCGGTCGGCAGGCCGGTGATGTAGTAGACGTCCGCGGGCATCAACACGACACCGAAGACGCGTTCGATCGCGCGCAGGATGTGCTCGAGGTTGAGCGTCAGCAGCACACCACCGACCACGCCCAGCAGCGTGCCGATCACGCCGATCAGCGTGCCCTGCACCATGAACACCTGCATGACCCCGCGCGGGGTCAGGCCCAGGGTGCGCAGGATGGCGATATCGGCCTGCTTGTCGGTCACCAGCATCACCTGCGACGACACCAGGTTGAACGCGCCCATCGCGATGATCAGCGACAGCAGGATCGCCATCATCGTCTTCTCCAGCCGCAGCGCGCGGAACATGTTGGCGTTCTCGCTGGTCCAGTCGCTGACCCGGTAGGGTCCCTGCAGGCGCAGCGCGAGGTCACGCGCAACCGGGAAGGCGAGGTCCATGTCGTGCAGCTTCAGGCGCACGCCGGTGACGCCGTCGCCCATCCGCATCAGCCGCTGCGCATCCTCCATGTGCACCACCGCCAGGCCCTTGTCGAACTCCTGGTAGCCGGCCTCGAACAGTCCGCTGACGGTGAAGCGCTTGAGCTGGGGCACCGCGCCCATCGGCGTGGTCTGGAAATCGGTGGTGACGATGACGCTGTCACCGACACCGACGCCGAGCCACATCGCCAGCTCACGGCCGAGCACGATGTTGAAGCTCCGCGGCGCCAGCGTATCCAGGCTGCCCTCGACCATCAGCGACCCGAGGTCGGAGACGGCGTTCTCCTGCGCCGGAAGCACCCCGCGCACGATGCCCGGCTGCCGGCGCGTGCCCGACAGCAGCGCCTCGGTGCTGACGTAGGGCGCGGCGCCGGCAACGCGGTCGTCGCGCAGCGCTTCGGCGACGGCCTCACGCCAGTTGTCCATCCCCTCGCCATCGGCGCTGATGGTGGCGTGCTGCGTCATCTGCAGCATGCGGTCGCGGATCTCGCGCTGGAAGCCGCTCATCACCGCCAGCGTGGTGATCAGCGCAGCGACGCCGATGGCGATGCCGAGGATCGACGCCATCGAGATGAAGGAGATGAAGCCGTTGCGGCGCTTGGCGCGCAGATAGCGCAGGCCGATCGCCACCGGGAGGGGTCTGAACATCGGGTCTCACTTGGACGGACGGCCGTGCGGGCCACGGGGCGGGCGACGACGCGAAGGGCGTCATGGTGCCACTGAAGACCCCACAGGCGCTGCGGCGAAGGCGGAAGCGGCCAGACGCAGTTCACGTCGCTGATCGACTCGCAGGGTATCGGGCCACCACGCCAGCCGCTCGAGGCAGCCGTCGCCGTGCCGCAGGCTCGCGATTGCAATCGGACCCCGCCACTGCAGCCCGCACCACGCCACGTCGGTACCGTCGAGCCGTGCGCTCCCGGCCGCCAGCACCAGCTGGCGCGCCGGTCGCCGGGATTCCCTGCGGACGTTGCCCAGGCCGGCCGCGACCACCACCACCGTGAGCGGCCACGCGGCGATGCGCGGCAGGTCTGTCGACAGCACCGCGACGCCGCCGGCGAGAGCGATCAGGACTAGGGCGGCCTTCAGCCACCGCGAAGGACGCCACTCAATGCGGCAGCTGGCGGATGCGCTGGACAAGGGCATCGAGGGCGGCATCGGGCGCGTTCTCCTGGCCGAGGAACCACTTCCAGAGCCTATCGTCCTCGTTGGCCAGCAGGCGTAGGAAATCTGCGCGCACGGCAGGCATGGACTGCCGCCATTCGCGGTCCAGCCAGCGCGTCATCAGCTGGTCGAGTTCGCGCATGCCGCGCCGGCAGCGCCAGCGCAGGCGGCGCAGCTCGACGTCGTCGTCGGCGAAGGGCTCGCCCTGCGCGCTCGGCGCCGTGCCAGTCATATCCACGGACCCAGTGCCACGCGTCGCGGCGGTCAGCCGTGCCGCGCCAGCATCAGCTGCTTGATCTCGGAAATCGCCTTGGCGGGATTGAGTCCCTTCGGGCAGGTCCGCGTGCAGTTCATGATGGTGTGGCAGCGATAGAGCTTGAAAGGATCCTCTAGATCGTCGAGGCGCGCACCGGTGTCCTCGTCACGCGAGTCGATGATCCAGCGATAGGCCTGCAGCAGCACCGCCGGGCCGAGGTAGCGGTCGCCGTTCCACCAGTAGCTCGGACACGCGGTCGAACAGCACGCGCACAGGATGCACTCGTACAGCCCGTCGAGCTTGGCGCGGTCCTCCTTTGACTGGAGGCGCTCGCGGTCCGGCGGCGGCGCCGGCGACTGCGTGCGCAGCCACGGCTGGATCGACGCGTACTGCGCATAGAAGTGGGTCAGGTCGGGCACCAGGTCCTTGACCACCGGCATGTGAGGCAGCGGGTAGATCGGCACCTCGCCCTTGCCGCTGCAGTCCTCGATCGCCTTGGTGCAGGCCAGCGTGTTGGTGCCGTCGATGTTCATCGCGCACGAGCCGCAGATGCCCTCGCGGCACGAGCGGCGGAACGCCAACGTCGGATCAAGCTCGTTCTTGATCTTGATCAGCGCGTCCAGGACCATCGGGCCGCAGCTGTCCAGGTCGACCTCGAAGGTATCCGTTCGCGGGTTCTCGCCGTCGTCGGGATTCCAGCGATAGACCTTGAACTCCCGGACGCGCGAGGCGCCAGCGGCCGCCGCGAAGCGCCGGCCCTTGTGGATCTTGGAGTTCTTGGGGAGGGTGAATTCGGCCATGTCGATCGATCCTGCGTCTTGCAGGCGCGGCGGACGCCGCGGCCTGTGGTGCTCTCGTCCCGCCACCCCGGCAGCGCCGGGGAGCGGTCAGTAGGTGCGCGCCTTCGGCGGCACGACATCCACGTCGTCGTCCAGCGTGTACATGTGCACCGGGCGGTAATCGATGCGCGTCGCGCCGTCGGGGTCGACCCAGCACAGCGTGTGCTTCTGCCAGCCGGCGTCGTCGCGGTCCGGGAAGTCCTCGTGCGCGTGCGCGCCGCGGGATTCCTGCCGGTTCTCGGCCGACACGATGGTGGCGACCGCCTGGCCGAGAAGGTTCTGCAGCTCCAGCGTTTCCACCAGGTCAGAGTTCCAGATCATCGAACGGTCACTGACGCGGACGTCGGCGAAGGACGCGTTGATCTCGCGCATCCTGGCAACGCCCTCGGCCAGCGTCTTCGAGGTGCGGAACACCGCCGCGTCGTTCTGCATCGTGCGCTGCATCTTGTCGCGGATCACGGCCGTTGGCGTGCCTCCGCTGGCGTTGCGGACGCGGTCGAGGTTGGCGAGCGACGCATCGCAGGCGTCCGCCGGCAGCTTCGCGGGCGCCATCCCCGGCTTGATCGTCTCCGCGCAGCGGTTGGCGACCGCGCGTCCGAAGACCACCAGGTCGAGCAGCGAGTTCGAGCCGAGCCGGTTGGCGCCGTGCACCGACACGCATGCTGCCTCGCCGATCGAGTACAGCCCGGGCACCACCTGGTCGGGGTTGCCGTTCTTCAGCTGCACCACCTCGCCGTGGTAGTTGGTCGGGATGCCGCCCATGTTGTAGTGCACCGTCGGCAGCACCGGGATCGGCTGCTTCTCGACGTCGACGCCGGCGAAGATGCGCGCACTCTCGGCGATACCGGGCAGCTTTTCGTGGATGTCGGCGGGGTCGAGGTGGGTCAGGTCGAGGTGGATGTGGTCCTTGTCCGGACCGACACCGCGTCCTTCGCGGATCTCGATGGTCATCGAGCGGCTGACGACGTCGCGCGACGCCAGGTCCTTGGCGTTGGGCGCGTAGCGCTCCATGAAGCGCTCGCCGTTGGCGTTGCGCAGGATGCCGCCTTCGCCGCGCACGCCCTCGGTGATCAGGCAGCCGGCGCCGTAGATGCCGGTGGGGTGGAACTGCACGAACTCCATGTCCTGCAGCCCCAGGCCCGCGCGCAGCGCCATGCCGCCGCCATCACCGGTGCAGGTGTGCGCCGAGGTCGCCGAGAAATACGCGCGGCCGTAGCCGCCGGTGGCGAGCACGGTGCCCTGCGAACGGAACAGGTGCAGCGAGCCGTCGGCCATGTTCATCGCCAGCACGCCGCGGCACGCGCCCTCGGCGTCCATGATCAGGTCGAGCGCGAAGTACTCGATGAAGAACTCGGCGTCGTGGGCCAGCGACTGCTGGTAGAGCGTGTGCAGGATGGCGTGGCCGGTGCGGTCGGCCGCGGCGCAGGTACGCTGCGCGGTGCCCTCGCCGTAGTTGGTGGTCATGCCGCCGAAGGGACGCTGGTAGATGCGCCCGTCCTCGGTGCGCGAGAACGGCACGCCCTGGTGCTCCAGCTCGATGACCGCCGGGATCGCCTCGCGGCACATGTACTCGATGGCGTCCTGGTCGCCCAGCCAGTCCGAGCCCTTGATGGTGTCGTAGAAGTGGAAGCGCCAATCGTCCTCGCCCATGTTGCCGAGCGCGGCGGAGATGCCGCCCTGCGCCGCCACCGTGTGCGAGCGCGTCGGGAACACCTTGGTCAGGCACGCGGTGCGCAGCCCCTTGTGGGCGAGGCCGAAGGTGGCGCGGAGTCCCGCGCCACCGGCGCCGACGACGACCATGTCGTAGTTGTGTTCGGTGATCGTGTAGGCGGTTGTCATCGGGGCTTCTGTGGGGTCCGTGGCATCAGGCGAGCAGCGCGACGCGCGCGATGGCGTACAGCGACGCCAGCGCGCCAAGGGCGCAGAGGAAGGTGACGAGGAACTGCAGCACGACCTCGGCCGCGCGCACGTGCACGTAGTCCTCGATGATCACCTGCAGGCCGAGCTTGGTGTGCCAGAACATCGCCAGCGCGAACAGCGCGAACGCGATCGCGTTCCATGGCCGCGCCAGCGCGGCCTGCACGGTGAACAGGTCGGCGCCTGCCAGCGACACCAGCGTGCCGAGCAGCCAGGGCACCAGCAGCGCCAGCACCACGGCGGTCACCCGTTGCCACCAGAAATGCCCGGTGCCGCCCTTGCCCGAGCCCATGCCGCGCGCACGGCCCAGCGGCGTGCGGAAGTCCCGCTTGCCGGGCGCGCTCAACGGCCCACTCCCAGCGCGACGAACCAGATCAACGCGGTCAGCACCCCGGTCAGGGCGAGGACGGTGTAGCCGGACCGGTAGATCTCGGGGATGTCCATGCCCCAGCCCGCATCCCACAGCAGGTGGCGGATGCCGTTGAGCAGGTGGTAGACCATTGCCAGCGTGAAGCCGAACAACAGCACCATGCCGACCGGCGACGACACCAGCGCGGCGGCGCGCGCGTACTGCTCGCCGCCCGCCGCGACGGCCATCAGCCACCACGCAAGCGCGAACGCGCCGATCGACAGTGCCACGCCGGTGGCGCGGAAGAGGATCGACATCAACATGGTGATCTGCCAGCGGTAGACCTGGAGATGCGGCGACAGGGGACGTGGACGGTTGCTCATCGCGGCGCTGGCTCTCTTCGCTGGGCGGCAGGACGCACCGCGTTGGCTGTTGATCGGTCGCGCCGTCGCGCGGCGCTGGTGGGGGCCACCGGCGGTCCCGGCAGGTCAGAAGTCGATGCAGCGGCCGTTCTTTTCCCAATCGCCGTAGCGGGTCGGGTCCGGGCCGGGCCGGCCGCCGATCTCGGTGGGCACCTGCGGCGCCGGGGTCGACGGCAGCCGCGGTGTCGGCTGCTCGCCCCGCTCTCCTGCATCGGGAGCGCTTTCGCTATCGCCTATGATCGGCTTCTCATCCACTGCGAGATTGTAGTCCCGCACCCCATGCCCGACAAGCAAGCACCCCGCGCCACCGCGCTGTTTCCGCTGCCATCGCACGCCATTGTGGCCATCGAAGGCCGCGACGCGGTCGCGTTCACGCAGGCGCAGTTCGCCAATGACGTCGCCCGCCTCGCGGTAGGGGAATGGCAGTGGAATGCGTGGTTGACGCCCAAGGGCCGGGTGCTGGCGATTTTCGCATTGCTCCATCAGGCGGAAGAAACGCTGTGGATGCTGCTGCCGGATGCGGACGCCGCGCCGGCACTGGTGGCATCACTGCAACGCTTCGTCTTCCGCAGCAAGGTCGCGATTGCGGTGCGCGAGGACCTGTCGGTGTCGGGCGCGTTCGCGGCGCCACGGGTGGCAAACGGCGCGCTGGCAGCGATCGCCGACGGGGTCGAACTTGACATGGGCAGCGCAGTCAATCCCCGGCGCATGGTGATCCACGCAGCGCGTGTTGATCGCTTGGAAGGTGCGCCAGGCGCCACGGTTGCCCCCCCCGTGTCCGGCGACGCGGCATGGACGCAGGCCGACCTCGCGCATGGACTGCCACGCCTCGTCGCCGACCAGGCTGACCGCTGGACGCCACAGCAGCTGGGACTCGAGCGCCTGCGCGCTTACAGCGTGCACAAGGGCTGCTATCCGGGGCAGGAGATCGTGGCCCGCACGCACTTCCTGGGGCAGGCCAAGCGCGGCGCCCGGCTGCTGGCGGTGGACGCGTCAGTGCGCACCGGCGATACGGTGGTCCATGACGATGCCGACATCGGCACGGTCTGCAGCGTCGCGAACGGTACGCCAACACTCGCGCTCGCGGTGCTGCCGCTGGCCATTGCTGCAGGGGCAATGCTGATCGCCGGGCGACCGACGACGACGCGGTCGCTGCTGGACGGACTGGCGCGCTGAGCCGCGTGCGCGCCGCACCCCACTTGCCGATGTGCACGATATGACCCCGCTGCGCGGCCGTCCCGTGCCGGCAGGCGGCAGCACGCAACGACGCGTCCTGCGCGCGCGCGCCGGCGCGCCGGCGCGCGAACTCGACGATGACATCGCCACCGAGGTCCCCGTCAGCCTCGCCTACAATGACGTTCCGTTCGCGGTGATGATGGCCACGCCCTGCGACATGGCGGATTTCGCGCTCGGATTTTCGCTTTCAGAGGGCATCGTCGCTGGCGCCGCGGAACTGGAAGTGGTCGGCATCGATGAACGCCTCGAAGGCTGGTCGGTCGCCATGCGCATCCCGCCGGTGCGCGCCGCGCTCCTCGGCAACCGGCGGCGCCAGCTCGAAGGACGCAGCGGCTGCGGACTGTGCGGAAGCGCGGACGTCGAATCGGTGCTGCGTACACCGCCGGTCCTGGCGGCGACCACCACGTTCCCCATTGCTGGCCTGGCGCGCGCGCTGCGCGGCCTGCAGGCGCTGCAGCCGCTCAACGCCGCCACCGGCGCCCTGCACGCCGCGGGATGGGCGGACGCAGACGGGAACGTGCGCCTGGTGCGCGAGGACATCGGCCGCCACAACGCGTTCGACAAACTGGTTGGTGCGATGGCGTCGGCGGCCATCGACCCGGCGGACGGCTTCGCGATCGTGACCAGCCGCGCCAGCTACGAAATGGCGCTCAAGGCCGCGCATGCAGGCATGCCGCTGCTCGCGGCGATCTCCGCGCCCACGGCACTGGCGATCTCGGTGGCCGAGGGCGCAGGACTGGCGCTGGTCGGATTCCTACGCGACGAGGGCCATGCCGTCTATTGCCACGGCTGGCGGCTGCGCGATGCGCCGGATGTCCCCGGCCCGGGCATCGGCGACGCCTGCACGGCTTTCGACTGAGGACAGGCCTCGCCGGTGCAGAACACGCAACCTCAACACTTGCCTTGGCGCCATGCCACGGCGCTATCCTCGGACCGGGAAGTCGATCGAAAGTCGGCGCCGCAGCGGCCCGGCCAATCACACCACCGCAAGGAGAACCGCATGACCCGATCCACCGCATCGTTGATGTCGGCGCTAGTTGCCGCCTCCCTGCTCGCCGCCTGCGCCAGCACACCGCCGCCGCCCGCGGAGCCGCTGCCGCCCGTCCCGATGTCGTTCGACCAGACGCTGTCGGGCGATGCGCTGTTCGCATTCGGGAAGTCGAGCATTGACGAAATCAGTGCCGAAGGCCGCGTCGAACTGGACGCGCTGGCGGCGCGCGTGATGGCCGCGGCGGCGTTGGACGTGGTGCACGTGATCGGCCACAGCGACCGCATTGGCGCCGCGCGCGCCAACATGGCGCTGTCCAATCGCCGCGCGGGCGCGGTACGCGATTACCTGGTGCAGGCCGGCGTGCCGGCCGACCGTATTACCGCGGTCGGCCGAGGCAGTGTGGAGCCGGTGGCCGAATGCGACGGCCGGGGACAGGCGCTGATCGACTGCCTGGCGCCAAACCGGCGTGTCGAGGTCAAGGTGCTGCTGCCCTGACGGGCGCTGGCACCTGAAGGATGGCCCGGCCCATGCCGGGTCTTTTTTCCGCCGGGGTGGCGGAGCCTCCTCCAACACGACGCGCACGGTACGGCGCTCACGCCATCGAACCCGCTGCCACGACGATGTCGGCTTCCGACGGGATCACCAGGAACGCCGCGCTGGCCAGCGGCGTGAACGTATTCGCTCCGACCACGCGTCGCAGCGGTCGGTCGCCCAGCCCCGCCTCGACGATCGCGGTGATGATGCCCTCCCCGACGCCGGCGCTGCGACGGCCCTCGTCGACCACGATGACCCGCTCACATTCGCGCGCATGGCGCGCGATGGCCGCCTCGTTGAGCGGCAGCAGCCAGCGCAGGTCGACCACGCGCACGCGCCAGCTGTGCGCGGCCTCGATGGCGCGCGCGGCGCGCAGCGCCATCGGCACGCCGTTGCCGAAGGTGAACACGACCAGGTCGGTCGCGTCCTCGCCGTAGACCCGCTCCTCGCCCAGGGCCAGCGCGCGGTCCGGATGCGGGTAGGCGGTCAGCCAGCCGCTGTCGCCCGGCGCGTACAGATCCTTGGCCATGTACAGCGCGATCGGCTCCAGGAACGCGCAGACGCGGCCGTCGACCCTGGCCAGCGCCGCCAGCGTGCGCAGCATCATCGCCGCGTCGTCGCCGCGGCTGGGGCAGCCCACCACCAGCCCCGGGATGTCGCGCAGGGCGGTAATCGAGTTGTCGTTGTGGAAGTGGCCGCCGAACCCGCGCTGGTAGCCCAGCGACGCGATGCGCATCACCATCGGGTTGCGGTACTGGCCGTTGCTGAAGAACTGCAGGCTCGCCGCCTCGCCCCGGATCTGGTCGCAGGCGTTGTGGAAATACGCGAGGTACTGGATCTCCGGGAACGCGAGCATGCCCATATTGGCGTAGCCCTGCGCCAGCCCCAGGATGGTGGTCTCGTCGAGCAGCGTGTTGAACACGCGCTTGCCGCCGAACGCCTTCTGCAGCCCCCGGGTGACGGTGTACACGCCGCCCTTCAGTGCGACGTCCTCGCCGAACAGCAGCGCCTCGGGATACTTCGCGAACAGATCGTGCAGCGCATTGCCGATCTGCACCGCCATATGCCGTGGCGGCTGCGCCTCCGGCAGCTTCGCGTCGCCACCGAAGACGGCCGCGCGCGTCGCCGCATGGTCGAATCGCGTGGCCTCCGCCCACACCTGCCGCGGCGAGTACGGCGCCAGCGGCACCATCACCTCCGCCAGTGTCGACAGCCGCGGGCGGGCGTCGGCATCCTCGGCGGCGGCGAAGCAGCGTCGACGCGTGTCCTCGTACAGCTCCAGCAGGCCGTTTTTCGACATGAGCCCTGATTCGAGCGCGATCGCCGCGGTGCGCAGCAGCGGGTCCGTCGCTTCGACCGCGCACAGCTCCTCCAGCGGGCGCCATTCGATCTCGAAGTCGGAGCCGGCATGGCCCATCAGCCTCGTCGTGCGCAGGTGCAGGAAGGTCGGGCGACGCGTGCGGCGGCAATGCTCCACGGCACGGCGCACGTCACCATAGCCGGCGGCCAGGTCGAGGCCATCTGCGGCGAAATAGTCCATGTCCGCGCGGCGCGCGAAATTGCGCGCGATCCAGCCGTCCGGCGTCTTCACCGAGATGCCGATGCCGTTGTCCTCGCACATGAACAGGACCGGCGCCGGCAGCTTCTGGTAAGCGGTCCAGGCCGCGGCGTTGAACGCAGCCTGCGCGGTCGCGTGGTTGCTGGACGCATCGCCGAACGAGCACACCACGATGCTGTCGTCGGGCACCGGCAGCACGTGCCCGATGCGGCGCGCGTGGTCGATCGCGATCGCGGTACCGAGCGCCTTGGGCAGGTGCGAGGCGATGGTAGAGGTCTGCGGCAGCACCCACAGCGGTTTGCTGCCCCAGACCTTGTGCCGGCCGCCGCTGGCGGGGTCGTCGCGGCTGGCCGCGAACGACAGCGCCGAGTCGACGATCGGGTCCATCGCAGCGGCACCGTCGCCAGGCCACTGCCGGAAGCGCTCGGCCATGAACGCGCCGCTGCGGTAGTGCAGCATCGCCGGATCGGTGTGCCGGGTGAGCCGCGCGACCATCGCGTTGCCCTCGTGGCCGCTGGAACCGATGGTGTAGAAGACCTTGTCCTGCACCCGCAGCACGCGTGCCATCAGGTCGAGGTGGCGGCTGACGAACTGCGATGCCAGCAGCTCCAGGAAGCCGGCAGCGTCGAGCGCGCTCCCCGGCAGCACTGGATCGGCATCGTCCGGGCGCGCGCCGGTGTCGCCATTCCAGTCGCGGACGAACTCCTGGAAGTTGACGTCGCAGATATCGGCGCGGTTGAGGCCGCGCATGCGGGCGGGGATCGGTGGGGCGACGGCGGTCATGGCGGGCCTCGATGGTGTCGCGGCGTCAGCCGCGCGGGGCGACGCGCGCGCGCCACTGCGCCCGCGTCTGGCCCCAGATGTCGACGCGCGCGTCCTCGAATGGCGGTGGCAGCCGGCCCGGACGCAACAGTGTCGAGCCCAGCCGCTGCGCGACCCGCTGCGAGGCGAGGTTGCCCGGGTCGATGCAGTGGATGATGTCGTCCCAGCCGAGCGTCTCGAAGGACCAATCGATGGCCGCGGTTGCCGACTCGACCGCGTAGCCGTGGCCCCACGCATCGGGATGGAACGCGTAGCCGATCTCGTTCCCGGGCCAGCCTTCGGGGCGCCACGGGCCCATCTGCCCGATCCAGCGGCCGCTGGCTTTGTCCACGACCGAGAACATGCCGAAGCCCTGCAGCATCCACGCCCCGGGCTGCTGTAGGAACCGCCTCCACGCCGCCTCGCGCACCACGGGACCCCCGATGTAACGCGCCGCGTCCCCGTGCGCCGACAACTCGGCGAAGCGGTCGAAATCGGCGATCCGCGGACGGCGAAGCAGCAGTCGCGGGGTGTCGATGGACGGGCCGTCGTCGCTCACACGAGCTCCCCGACCACTGCTGCGCGCACGTCTCCCGGGCGGCAGCTGACGACATGCAGGAGCGACCGCACTTCGATCAGAACGCGTTGATGCCGGTCAGCTCGCGGCCGACGACCAGCTGGTGGACGGTCTCGGTGCCCTCGTAGGTGATCACCGATTCGAGGTTGAGCGCGTGCCGGATCGGGCAATGCTCGGTGGTGATGCCAGCGCCGCCAAGCAGGTCGCGCGCCTCGCGTGCGATGTCGATCGCCATCCGGCAGTTGTTCCACTTCGCCAGCGACACCTGCGTCGGCTGCATCTTGCCGGCGTCCTTCAGACGGCCCAGCTGCAGCGACAGCAGCTGTGCGGCCGTGATCCGCCGTGCCATATCGGCGAGCTTCAGCTGCACCGCCTGGTTGGCGGACACCGGCCGATCGAACAGGATGCGCTCGCCGGTGTACTTCAGCGCCTCGTCGAGGCAGGCGATGGCGGCGCCGATCGGCCCCCAGGTGATGCCGTAGCGCGCCTGCGTCAGGCAGCCCAGCGGGCCCTTCAGGCCGCGCACGTTGGGCAGCCGGTTGGCCTCAGGCACGCGCACGCCGTCGAAGAACAGCGCGCTGGTCACCGACGCGCGCAGGCTCATCTTCTTGTGGATCTCCTGCGCGCTGAAGCCGGCGAAGTCCTTCTCGACCAGGAAGCCCTGGATGCCGTCGTCGGTCATCGCCCAGACGATCGCCACGTGCGCGAGGTTGCCGTTGGTGATCCACATCTTGGCGCCGTTGAGGATCCAGTCGTCGCCGTCGCGCTTGGCGTGGGTCTTCATGTTGGCTGGGTCCGAGCCACCATGCGGTTCGGTCAGCCCGAAGCAGCCGATGACGTTGCCGGCCGCCATGTCCGGCAGCCATCGCCGGCGCTGGTCCTCGGTGCCGTAGGCGAAGATCGGATACATGCACAACGACGACTGCACGCTGGCGAAGCTGCGCAGCCCGCTGTCGCCGCGCTCCAGCTCCTGGCAGATCAGGCCGTAGCTGACCGCGTTGAGGCCGGCGCAGCCGTATTCCTCCGGCAGCGACGAGCCGAGCAGCCCGAGTGACGCCATCTCCGGCACCAGTTCGTGCGGGAACCGCGCCTGGTCGAAGCAGTCGCCGATGATCGGCAGCACGCGCTCGTCGGTGAAGCGCGCGACCGCGTCCTGCACCGCGCGCTCCTCGTCGCTGAGCATCGAGCGGATGTCGAACAGGTCGTAGGGATGCAGGGCCATGCGGGGTGCCGTCCGGGTCGCGGGGACGCGCATTTTAGCGGGTCGCGGCGACAGCGCGGCGCCCGCAACGACGACGGGGCCGGATCGCTCCGGCCCCGCCGGGGTCACACCGAGGCAGTCGGATCAGCCGCGGTCGAGAGATGTGGAGGCGGCGGCGACCTGGGTCATCACCTGACCGTCAACCACCGGCAGGCGGCCAGCGGGTCGGTCGGCCATGCGCACGGTGCGCTCCTGGCCGTCGTAACGATAGGTCACGTCGTAACCGATCGCGACGTCCTCGGTGCCGAGCGGGATCTGATTGCCGGGCTGGCTGTCAGTCCGCATCGTTCCAGTGGTGCCATCGGGATTGCGGTAGGTCACGCTGTAGCCGACGACGCGCGAGGACTGCGACGTGTCGGACACGGTGCGGCACTGGCGATCGACGCGCTCGACGGTGCGCCCGCCGACGTGCCGACGGTCGACCTCGCGGCCGGCGAAACCGCCGCCCACCGCGCCGGCCACGGTGGCCAGCTTGCGGCCGCTGCCACTGCCGACCTGGTTGCCGACCAGGCCGCCGATGACCGCCCCGGCGACCGTGCCGCCGGCCAGGCCGTCACGCTCGGGCAGTCGCTCCTGCACCACCACGTCGTTGCAGACCTGGCGCGGGCTGGACGTGGTGCTGGTCTCACGGACCGCCTCGCTGCCGATCACGGTAGCAAACAGGTCGCGCCGCTCCATGATCGGGTCTACCGCGACGACGTCTGCATAATCGAGCCGGCCGCCGGCCTCAGCCTGGAGCGCCGCGTTGGCGGACCCGTCAAGGATCGGTGCCGAGTCTCCGCGCCCGTTCTGGAAGGCAGCGACGGCAACGCCACCAACCAGCAGGGATGCAAGGGCGATGGCAAGGGTGTTGTTCTTCATGGGGTCCTCCTGGGTGGAACCGACCGCCGGGACCGGCCGGAGCGAGGTCGACCTGAACGAGTCAGCGTGGGCCGGATTGCAGCACCCCATACCTGAACCAGGCCCGTTTGGTTCCCCCGTAGATGACGACGGGATGAACCCGCGCAGCCAGGCGCACGTGCTGTGCTCGACCGAAGGCCGTCCGGACCCGTGCTAGCGTGCGGCGCACCCCTCCATCTCAATCGAATCGGACGCCCGCATGCGCAATCCCCTGCTGTTGCCGGTCCTGCGCTGGTTCGGCAGGCTGAGCTACCCGAAGCTGTTCGCGCTGACCGCGAGCCTGTTCGCGCTGACCGTCGTGGTACCCGATCCCATCCCGTTCGTCGACGAGCTGCTGCTCGGCCTCGGTACCCTGCTGCTCGCCAGCCGCAAATCCCGCGGGGCGGCCACGGCGGGCACCGGGTCGAGACAGCACTGACGACCAGGCCGTTGTCGTACACATGCTGATCGACAGCCATTGCCACCTCGATGCTGACGATTTCGACGTCGACCGTGCCGCGGTCGTGGCCGCGGCGCGGCGGGCCGGCGTTGTCGCGCAGGTGCTGCCCGCCACCCATGCGGCCGGCTGGGACAAGCTGCGACGCATCTGCGCGACCCCCGGCGAGGGCCTGCACGCCGCGTACGGGCTGCATCCGATGTTTCATGACCTGCATCGGGACGGCGACCTCGCCGCGCTGACAGCATGGGTCGACGTGCATCGCCCGGTCGCGATCGGCGAATGCGGGCTCGACTTCTTCGTGCCCGGCCTCGACCGCGATGCCCAGCAATGTGTCTTCGACGGCCAGCTGCGGCTGGCGCGTGACCTCGACCTGCCGGTCATCGTGCACGCGCGACGCGCGGTCGATGCGGTGCTTGCGTCGTTCCGGCGTATCGGCGGGCTGCGTGGCGTGGTGCACAGCTTCAGCGGCAGCCAGCAGCAGGCGCGACAGCTGTGGGACATGGGCTTCCTCGTCGGCCTCGGGGGGCCGGTGACCTATCCGCGCGCGGCTCGGCTGAGGCGGCTTGCCGCGACGATGCCGATCGAGTGCCTGCTGCTCGAGACCGATGCGCCCGACCAGCCCGACGCGGCGATCCCGGGACAGCGCAACGTGCCGGCGCGGCTGGTCGCGGTGGCCGCCGCCATCGCCGCGCTGCGCGACGCGCCTCTCGACGACATCGCGCGCGCGACGTCGGACAACGCCCGACGGCTGTTCGCGCTGCCGCACGGCGGCACCGCGCCGATGGATGCGACACCCGCGCCGGCCTGACGCGCTGCCGCGAACGGTCTCAACTGAAGCGCATCAACGGTCGTCGACGCCGTCGGTGGTTGCCACTGCCGCCGACGCGATGTCGCGTCCCGCCGCGTCCGGCTTCAGCAGCATCTCGATAGCCCTGCCCGCCGCGACGAAGGCGAATGTCCCGGTGACGTGCGTCGCAGCCCCCAGCCCGCCGCCGCAGTCGAGCTTGAAACCATCGCCATCCGTTGGCGGACGCATCCCGCTGACACTGCCGTCGGCCTGCGGGTAGCGCACGTTCTCCAGCGAGTACACCGCCGGAATGCCGAAGTAGCGCTTGGGCCCCGTCGGGAACCCGAACTCGCCGCGAAGCTTGCGCCGCACCAGCGCCAGCATCGCGTCGTGCTCGGTCCGCGCCAGGTCACGGACGCGCACCAGCGTTGGATCGATACGCCCCCCGGCCGAGCCCACGGTCAGCAGCGGCTGCCGCCGGCGCCGGCACCACGCGATCGCCTCGACCTTGCTGCGGAAGCTGTCGCAGGCGTCGACCACGAGGTCCTGGCCGCGACCGAGCAGCACGTCGAGGTTGGATGGTGTCAGGAACTGCGGCACCGCCTCGACCCGCGCCATCGGGTTTATCGCCAGGCAGCGCTCCGCCATCGCCTCGGCCTTGCCGCGCCCGTACTGGCCGGCGATGGCCGGCAGCTGCCGGTTGGTGTTCGACAGGCACAGGTCGTCAGCATCCACCAGTGCCAGCGCGCCGACACCGCTGCGCGCAAGGGCTTCGGCCACCCACGAGCCGACGCCGCCGAGGCCCACCACCGTGACACAGCGCGATGCCAGACACGCGACGCTGCCGCGGCCATACAGGCGATCAATGCCCGAGAAACGGGCGTCCCAGTCCGGTGTCATGCGACCAGTCTAGCGTCGCGGGCAGCGTGGTACGGTCGCCGCGCAGCTCCCGCGGATGCCCTCCGCGCCCATCGCCATCTCCGAGTAAACGACCATCATGTCTACGCCGCCGTCGCCTCACGCCCGTTCCGCGGCGAGCCGCTATCTGGTGGTATTCGCCATCGGCCTGCTGGTGGGCATGGTCACGGTAGTGATGCTGCTGCGCGCGCTGGACGCGCGCCGGACATGGGAGGACCGCTACCCGCAGGCGACCATGCACATGCTCGACGCGCAGGTCCAGCAGCTGCGCGCCAGCGGCGCCGCCAACCGCTGCGCGGCCACCGACGCGCTGCCGCGGCTTCAGTCGCTGCGCTCACTTGCCAACGACATCGAGCCGGCATTTGCCGACCTGCGTGACGATGCGCGCTTCGCCGCGCACGCCGGCGATCTGCGGGCACGGTTGGACACGGCGCTTGCGTCGCCACCGCTGCACTGCGAAGGCGCGCAGGCGGTCATGACGTCGGTGACCGAAGGCTGCAACGCCTGCCACCGGGACTTCCGCCGCTGACCGGTTGCGGCATCGACGCCTCACGACGTGATTGATCGGGCATTCACCGCGACGGCGATAAGGTCCAGGGCATGTCGTCGACGCGGCCCCAGTGCGTCGAAGCCGCTTTCCGCCCCACTCGCATGCGTCAACAGGAGTTCCGTCATGAAGATCCGTCTGCTCGGTGCCAGCGTCGCCTTGGCCGCCCTCGGCCTCGCCGGTTGCGCCACTACTTCTCCCGGCTATTCGCCCGGCTACGGCGGTGGCGGTGGCGGCGGCTATGGCGCCGCGCCGCAGTCCGCGCGCTGCAATGACTGCGGCGTGGTCACGCGCATCGACCAGCGCTCGCGTGGCGGCACCGCGCCGAACGCCACCGGTGCAGTGCTTGGCGGCATCGTCGGCGCCGTGGCCGGCCGCGAGATCGCACAGCGCAACACGGACAGCGACGGGCGCCAGAACACCGCCACCGTCGCCGGTGCCGCGGGTGGCGCGCTGGCGGGTAACGCAATCCAGAACCGCATGCAGGCGCAGTCGACGTACGACGTCCATGTGCGGCTGGACGACGGCCGGATGACTGTCGTGTCGCAGAACGATCTGGGTGGCCTGCGCGAGGGCGCGTACGTACGCGTCGCCAACGGCCGCGTGTTCCTGCGCTGAGCTACGCGACGGCAGCGATCGCCGCCGTCCACCGCCTGTCCGACGACGGCCCGCCCTGCGGGCCGTCGTTGTGTCCGGTCGCCGCCGGGGTGAGGCGTCGTCGTCGCGGTGTGGCTCGACAGACTTTCACGCGGCTCCTGGGCCATCGTGCCGGACGGCGACACGCGCACTGACCATGGCCGCGAAAGTTTTGCCACAATGCCGCCGCACCGGGCCGGACATGGTTCCCGCAAGCGGTGCAGGGGAGCAACATGGATCCGCAGTTCTTCTATTACGCGCTCGCAGCGCTGCTGGTGATTGCCGGTCTGCTGGGCACCGTGCTACCGGCGATGCCCGGGCTGCCGCTGGTGTTCGCGGGCATGCTGCTGGCAGCCTGGGCCGGGGACTTCGCGCAGGTGGGCGCCGTCACGCTGGTGGTCCTGGGCGTGCTGACCGCCGTCTCGCTGCTGGTCGACCTGTGGGCCACGGCGGTGGGTGCCCAGCGGGTCGGCGCCAGCCGGCTGGCGATCATCGGGGCGATCGCCGGTACCGTGCTCGGCCTGTTCTTCGGCATCCTCGGGCTGCTGGTCGGGCCGCTCGTCGGCGCCCTCGCCGGCGAGCTGGCTCACGGACGCAGCCTGGCCCGGCAGCGCCTGGGCCACGCCGCGCGCGTCGGCGTCGGCACCTGGGTCGGCATCGCGTTCGGTATTGCCCTCAAGCTGGCCATCGGTTTCTCGATGATCGGCATCTTCGCGCTGTCGTGGTGGCTTTGACCACGGCGCGTTCACACGGCGGGCGAACGCGCGGCCGCACAGTCCCGCCCCCCTCCGTCGCCTGCCGCCGGAATGCCGCATGACATACCACTGGAGCAGGACCCGGATGACCTGGACCATTGTCGCGACGATCGCTGCCACCGCGCTCGTGATCTTCCTGGCGATGAACTTCGCGACGCCCGAGAAGACCATCGAGCGCAAGATCGAGCACCAGAACGACGTTGCGGACCCGCAGTTCAAGCGCGAGATGTCGGTGCTGATGGGGCCGTCGGTGGTCGACGGCAACCACGTCGTCGCGCTGCAGAATGGCGACGAGATTTTTACGGCGATGCTCGAGGCCATCCGCAACGCGCAGGGCACCATCACCTTCGAGACCTATATCTACTGGTCCGGCGACATCGGTCGCGAATTCGCGGATGCGCTGGCCGCGCGCGCGAAGGCCGGGGTCAAGGTGCATGTCACCGTCGACTGGGCCGGCAGCCTGAAGATGGACGACGACCTGCTCGATGTCATGAAGCAGGGGGGCGTGCGCATCGAGCACTACCGTCCGCTGCGCTGGTACAACATCGGCCGGCTCAACAACCGAACCCACCGCAAGCTGCTGGTCATCGACGGCCGCATCGGCTTCACCGGCGGCGTCGGCATCGCCGACCAGTGGAGCGGCCATGCGCAGAACCCAGACCACTGGCGCGAGACGCATTTCCGGATCGAGGGTCCGGTGGTGGCGCAAATGCAGGCGGCGTTCAACGACAACTGGATCAAGACCACCGGCGAACTGCTCAACGGCCCGGAGTACTTTCCGGCGCTGGAGCCAGCGGGCACGATGTCGGCGCACCTGTTCGTGGCCTCACCCGCCAGCGGCAGCGAGAGCATGCACCTGATGTACCTGATGGCGATCGCCGGCGCGCAGCGCACGATCGACCTGTCGGCGTCGTACTTCGTCCCCGACGAACTCATCATGCGGGCGCTGCTGGCCGCGCGGCAACGCAGCGTACGCATCCGGATCATCGTTCCCGGCGAGCACATCGACTCCGAGACCGTGCGCTATTCGTCCAAGGCGTCATGGGGTGACCTGCTCCAGGCCGGCATCGAAGTGCACGAGTTCGTGCCCACGATGATCCACGTCAAGCTGCTGGTCGTCGACGAGGAGCTGGTGTCCGTGGGCTCGACCAATTTCGACATCCGCTCGTTCCGGCTCAACGATGAGGCCAGCCTCAACATCTACGACCACGGCTTCGCGCAGACGATGACAGCCGCCTTCGAGGGCGACCTGCCGCGCGCCAGGCAGTACAGCTACGAGATGTGGGCCCGGCGCCCGCTGCGCGAGAAGCTGGCAGAGAAGATCGTGCGCCCGCTGCGTTCGCAGCTGTAGCGTCGCTCAGGCCGTCTCGACCACGATCGGGATCCCGCCGATCCGCGCCTTCCACTCGCGCGGACCGGTCCGGTGCACCGATATGCCGGCGGAGTCCACCGCGACGGTCACCGGCATGTCCTCGACCGTGAACTCGTAGATCGCCTCCATGCCCAGATCCTCGAACGCAACGATGCGCGCGGCCTTGATCGCCTTCGACACCAGGTAGGCGGCGCCGCCGACCGCCATCAGGTACACCGAGCGGTGGCGGCGGATGGCGTCGATCGCGGCATCGCCGCGCTCGGCCTTGCCGACCATGCCGAGCAGGCCGGTCTCGCGCAGCACCTGGTCGGTGAACTTGTCCATCCGCGTGGCGGTGGTGGGCCCGGCCGGGCCCACGGCCTCCTCTCGCACCGGGTCCACCGGGCCGACGTAGTAGATGAAGCGCCCCGCGAAATCCACCGGCAGCGGCGCGCCGCGGTCGAGCATGTCGACGATCCGCTTGTGCGCGGCGTCGCGCCCGGTGAGCAGGCGTCCGTTGAGCAGGATCACCTCGCCCGGCTCCCAGGCGTTGACCTCGTCGCGGGTCACGGTGTCAAGGTCGACGCGGCGGCCCTTGGACGCGTCGTAGGCGATCTTCGGCCAGTCGGCCAGCGACGGCGGGTCCAGCATCACCGGGCCGCTGCCATCGAGCACGAAGTGCGCGTGGCGGGTCGCGGCACAGTTGGGGATCAGCGCCACCGGCAGGTTGGCGGCGTGCGTGGGGTAGTCGCGGATCTTGACGTCGAGCACGGTGGTCAGGCCACCGAGCCCCTGCGCACCGATGCCGAGCGCGTTGACGCCATCGTAGAGCGCGATGCGCATTTCCTCCAGGCTGCTGGACGGGCCGCGTGCCTTCAGGTCAACGATGTCGATCGGCTCCATCAGCGCCTCCTTGGCCAGCAGCATCGCCTTCTCGGCGGTGCCGCCGATGCCGATGCCGAGCATGCCCGGCGGGCACCAGCCCGCACCCATCGTGGGCACCGTCTTCAGCACCCAGTCCACGATCGAGTCCGACGGATTGAGCATCGCGAACTTCGACTTCGCTTCCGAGCCACCGCCCTTGGCGGCGACGATGACGTCGATCGTGGATCCGCGCACGACGCGCACGTTGACCACTGCCGGGGTGTTGTCACCGGTATTGCGGCGCGCGCCGGCGGGGTCGGCCAGCACGCTGGCGCGCAGCTTGTTGTCTGGGTGTGCGTAGGCGCGCCGGACGCCCTCGTTGACCATGTCCTCGACGCCCATAGTGGCGTCGACCCAGCGCACGTCCATGCCGATGGCGAGGAACACGGTCACGATGCCGGTGTCCTGGCAGATCGGGCGGTGGCCCTCGGCGCACAGGCGCGAGTTGACCAGGATCTGCGCCATCGCGTCCTTCGCCGCCGGCGATTCCTCGCGCTCCCAGGCGGCCGCCAGATTCCGGATGTAGTCGACCGGGTGGTAGTAGCTGATGTACTGCAGGGCGTCGGCGACTGACTGGATCACGTCGTCCTGGCGGATGGCGGTCACGGCGGGCTCTGGGCGGGCGGGTGCCGGCGATGGTACCCGCGGCCCGGGGGCGCGGACACCCGACGCGGGGCGGGCGTACAGTCGGGCCATCGACGGCCCCCCGACCGACGACCGACCGACGGAGTCCGCCATGCCCCCGATGCCTGC
>PPFU01001635.1_pt1 | contig 22215 bp, 19 predicted proteins | sample 1535991 | NCBI WGS metagenome assembly PPFU01 (sample SAMN04901290, study PRJNA319586) | Hypolithon metagenome, whole genome shotgun sequencing project. | isolation source: Antarctic Hypolithon | place: Antarctica: Miers Valley | collected 2014
TGGTCGGGGTAGAGGGATTCGAACCCCCGACATCCTGCTCCCAAAGCAGGCGCGCTACCAGACTGCGCTATACCCCGCCGAGTCGAAACCGCCCCCGCTCGCAGCGTACGGGCGGGCGCGCATTGTCCAGCCGACCCCCGCAGGTGTCAACGCGCGGCCGCCGGGACCGGGCTGACCGGTGTATGCTCGGGGCATCTTCGGCAGCATCACAGGGCACGACATGCGCAGCGGCAATCCGGCACTCAAGGACTCCACCTTCCTCGACCTCGGCAGCGGCACCGTCGTCTCTCGCGATGGCGGCGCCATGACCCTGAACGGCACCGTCAACAAGACCGGTTTCCTGCTTGTGCTGACAGTGCTGACCGCGGCATTCGCCTGGTCGCAGGTCGAATTCGGCGCCGACGGCCGGCCGCAGCCGGGCTTCGCCCTCTACATGTGGGGCGGCCTGATCGGCGGCTTCATCCTGGCAATGGTCACGGTTTTCAAGAAGACCTGGGCGCCGGTGACCGCGCCGCTGTATGCGCTGGTGGAGGGCTTTTTCCTCGGCGCGATCTCGGCCCTCTACAACCACATGTATGAAGGCATCGTGCTGCAGGCGGTGATGCTGACCTTCGGCACGCTGTTCGCACTGCTGTTCGCCTACCGCACCGGGCTGATCAAGGCCACCGAGAACTTCAAGCTCGGTGTGGTTGCGGCGACCGGCGGTATTGCGCTGGTCTACATCGCGACGATCGTACTGCGCATGTTCAACATCAATATCCCGCTGATCCACGAATCGGGGCTGGTCGGCATCGGCTTCAGCCTTTTCGTGATCGTGATCGCCGCGCTGAACCTGGTACTGGATTTCGACTTCATCGAAACCGGCGTCGAGCAGGGCGCACCGAAGTACATGGAGTGGTACGGCGCTTTTGGTCTGATGGTGACGCTGGTGTGGCTGTACATCGAGTTCCTGCGCCTGCTGTCAAAGCTGCAGTCGCGCTAGGCAGCGGCACCAGCGGGATGGAACGGGGCGCCTTGGCGCCCTTTTTCATGCGTTCCGCGACGGCGCCGTGGCGGGCGTCGGCGCGGTTGCAGGCGGCACCGGTGTGCGGCGTGGCCACGCGATGAACGCGATCCCCACCACCGCGAGGAACCAGCAGTAATACACCCGGCCGGCAAGGGCCAGCGGCGATACCGTGGCGAGCGATGCGGCCAGCAGGATCTGCGCGCCGTACGGGATTACTCCCTGCGCGACGCACGCGAACACGTCGAGCAGGCTCGCGGCGCGGCGCGGCGGGATGCCATGGCGCAGTGCAATGTCGCGGGCGACGCTGCCAGCCACCAGGATCGCCACCGTGTTGTTGGCGGTGAAGACGTCGGTCGTCGCCGACAGCGCCGCGATGCTTGCCTCGCCGCTGCGCCGTCCGCGGCCACCCCGCGCCAGCCGCGCGATCGTCTGCACCATCCATGCCAGGCCGCCCGAGGCCTTGGTCAGGGCAGCAAGCCCGCCGATCAGCAGCGATAGCAGGAGCACCTCCACCATGCCCTCGTAGCCGCCATAGATGTCGCCTGCCACCTCGACCCAGCCGTATCCAGGCGCCAGCGCAAGCCCGAACGCCGCCGACACCACGATGCCCAGCGCGAGCACGACGACCACGTTGAGCCCGGTCAGCGCCAGGAACAGGACCACGAGGTAAGGCACGATGAGCCACGGCGACGCTGCGTCAGGGGCGGTCACGGGCGACGCCACGCCGACGAACGCGAGCAGCGCAAGCGTCGCCACCGCCGCGGGTAGCGCGATCCACAGGTTCTCGCGAAACTTGTCCCGCATCTCCGCTCCCTGCGTCCGGGTTGCCGCGATCGTGGTGTCCGAGATGACCGAGAGGTTGTCGCCAAACATGGCCCCGCCGATCACCGCACCGATCACCAGCGCGCGGTCCAGGCCCGAGGCATCGGCGACGCCGACGGCGATCGGCGCCACCGCCGCAATCGTCCCCATCGAAGTGCCGACCGCCACCGCGACGAAGCCGGCCACCAGGAACAGCCCCGGCAGGATCAGCGCTGGCGGCAGCGCCCCCAAGCCCAGCGCCACCACCGCGTCCACGGCGCCGATGGCGCGCGACACGGCCGCGAACGCGCCCGCGAGCAGGAACACCAGGCACATCAGCACAATGTCGCGATGGCCCATGCCCGCAAGCAGCGTGTCGAGGGCATCGATACTGCGTCGGGACGCGATCCACGCCGCGAGCGCCAGCGCCGGCAGGATCGCGACCGGCGCGCGCAGCTGGTAGAACGCCATCGCTTCGCCCTGCACCGTGAAATACAGCCCGGCACCGAAGAACATCGCCAGGAACGCCAGCAGCGGCAGCAGCGCGAGCGCGCTGGGACGTGGAGTCATTGCGGGCACCGGGATCAGGGCGCGCGAGTGTGCGCCGCGGTGCGCGCCCGCGTCGAGCCGGTGCGTGGAACACCCGTCGACCGGGCACGCAACGTTCCGCCGGTCGACCGTCCGGGTCCATCCGGGCTTAGGGGAGGCGTCGGCCGCCCCTCAGTGCCGCTCAGCCGATGCGGCTGGCGATCACCTTGGCGAAGCCCATCGTGGTCCCGGCGCCGCCAAGGTCCGGCGTCAGCGAATCCTTCGCTTCAAGCGTCGCGACGATCGCCGCCCGCAGCGCGGCCCCTCGCTCGGGGAGGCCGATGTGGTCCAGCATCTGCACCGCGCCCAGCAGCAGCGCGCACGGGTTGGCGATGCCCTTGCCGGCGATGTCCGGCGCCGAACCGTGCACGGCCTCGAAAATGGCGACATCGGTACCGATGTTGGCCCCGGGGGCCAGTCCCAGGCCGCCAACCAGCCCCGCGCAGAGGTCTGAGATGATGTCTCCGAACAGGTTGGTGGTCACGATGATGTCGAACTGTTCCGGGCGCATCACCAGCTGCATGCAGCAGTTGTCGACGATCATCTCGTTACATTCGATCTCGGGGTACAGCGCTGCCACCTCGCGCGCGACCTTCAGGAACAGCCCCGAGGTCGACTTCAGAATGTTGGCCTTGTGCACCACAGTGACCTTGCGGCGCCCGGTCCTGCGTGCAAGGTCGAAGGCGTAGCGGACGATGCGCTCCGAGCCGTGGCGGGTGATCTTCTGCACCAGGGTGGCGGTGGCGCCGTCCTCGGTGACCATCTGGCCCTCACCGATGTAGGCGCCCTCGGTGTTCTCGCGCACGGTGATCAGGTCGACGCCGTCATCGAACCGCGACTTGGTGTTGGGGAACGACTTCGCCGGGCGGACATTGGCGTAGAGGTCGAAGCGCTTGCGCAGCTCGACGTTGATCGACGAGAAACCCTCGCCCACTGGCGTCGTGAGCGGGCTCTTGAATGCGATGGCGTTGCGGCGGATCGAGTCCATCGTCGCCTGGGGCAGCAGCTCTCCGTGCTTCTCGAGCGCCACCAGGCCGGCGTCGGCTTCCTCGTACTTCAGGCCGAGCTGCATGGTGTCGAGCACGTACAGCGCGGCGTCCATGATTTCCGGACCGATGCCATCGCCGCGGATGACGGTGATCGTCTGGGACATGTTTGAGGCTCCTGCGCTGGGGGGGGGCGGCGCCTGGAGCGCGCACCCTGGATGGGCGGTTGTCAGCCGCCCATTATGCGGCATGGCGCCGCGCCTGCCCTCCGCGCGCGGCGCTGTGCGCGTGTCCCGCACGCCCCCCGCCGGGAACGGCCCCGCGCACAAGCGTCAGACGTGGGGGTGTCCGTCGGGCGCCGCCGCCGCGCCCCGCTCCAGCGCGTCCAGGAAATCCACCGCGCGGCGGAGGTGCGGGATCACGATGCTGCCGCCGACCACGAGCGCGACGGAGAACGTCTCGAAGAGCTCTTCGCGGCTGGCGCCCGCGGCGTGGCACTGTCCGACGTGGTAGCTGATGCAGTCGTCGCAGCGCAGCACCATCGATGCCACCAGGCCCAACAGTTCCTTCGTCTTCCGGTCCAGCGCGCCGGGCTGGTAGGTCTGCGTGTCCAGCGCAAAGAACCGGCGCACCACCTGGTTGGGCTCGGCCAGGATGCGATCGTTCATGCGCTTGCGGAACGCGTCGAACTCGCCGATGCGGTCCTCGCCGGTATCGCTGCTCACTCCCGCGGCCCCCCGTCGTGAGCGAGCAGCGGCTCGAAACCGCCGGACCGGTGCAGCGCCATCAGGTCGTCGTAGCCGCCGACGTGGACGTCGCCGACGAAGATCTGCGGGACCGACGTACGCCGGGCAAGCGCCACCATCTTCTCGCGCTCCGCCGGATCGGTGTCGATGCGCACCTCTTTCCAGGCAAGGTTGCGGCTCTTGAAGAAGTTTTTCGCGGCGACGCAGTAGCCGCAGACGGCGCTCGTGTACAGGGTGATCTGGGGGGTGGCGGGGTCGCTCAAGGCAATGCTCCGGAAACTTTGGCAGGGGTCGAGGGTCGAAACGCGGACAATCAAGCCCCCGGGGACCCCTGACGGGCGCGCATAGGGTCGCGCAGGCCGGGTTAACCTCGGATTCACGCCCTGCGGCCTGCAGGTGGTCATCCTGCCGTACGGGGTGCCAAACCCCGCTTCCACTCGACGGTAGCCCATGCGCATCCTGTTTGCCGCCATTGCCCTCACCCTTGCCGCGGCGGCGATAGCGGTGCCGTCGACTGCGCAGGACAGCCGCCTGCCCGATATCGGGTCGTCCGCCGGCACGGTGCTCGGCCCGGCGCAGCAGCAGCAGTACGGCCAGATGCTGCTGGCCCAGCTGAGGCAGTACGACTACATCCTCGACGACCCGCTGGTCGACGGTTGGCTGCGTTCCCTGGGCACCCGGCTCGGTGCGTCCAGCGACCAGCCTGCGCAGCCGTACACGTTCTTCATGATGCGCGACCGGTCGGTCAACGCCTTTGCGACGCTGGGTGGCTACATCGGCACCAATGCCGGGCTGGTGCTGACCGCAGGCAGCGAGGACGAGGTTGCCGCCGTGCTCGCGCACGAGATCGCGCACGTGACCCAGTCGCACGTGCTGCGCGGGGTCGAACGCGCGCAGAAGGACAGCGTGCCGATCATGCTGGCAATGCTGGGCGCGATCGCGGTGGCTTCGCAGTCCAGCAGCGATTCCTCGCAGAACGCGGCGATGGCGGCGATGGCCGGCGCACAGGGTCTCGCGGTGCAGCGCCAGATCGACTACACACGATCCAACGAGTCGGAGGCCGATCGACTGGGCATCCGCACGCTCGCGCGCAGCGGCTTCGACCCCGAGGCGATGGCCGGCATGTTCGAGCGCATGCAGGCGCTGTCACGCACCAACCAGGGCGGCGAGCGCGAACGCCTGCCCGATTACCTCAAGACCCACCCGGTGACCACCACCCGCATCAGCGAGGCGAAGGAACGGGCCGAGCAGCTCAATCGAGACGCCTTGCGCCTGGTGACCTCCTCGCCGACCGGGGAGCGCGCCGAGCGCCGCCCGAACTCGCTGCCCGGGCGCGACCGGAGCCGCGACAACCCACTCCTGCCGGGCTCCCTGCTGCTGTCGATCGACGGCACTCGCACCGGCGCATCAGCGCAGTTCGGATGGGCGCGGGAACGCCTGCGCGTGCTCAGCGCCAATACCCCGCAGCAGGCGATCGTCGAGTACGAGCGTCTGCAGCGTGCGGCGCCTCTGGATGATGTCCAGGCCTACGGCCTGGCCGTCGCGCGGCTGCGCGCAGGCCAGGGCGCCGCCGCTGCGTCCGCGCTGGAAGGGCTGGTCGACCGCCACCCCGGCGATGCGTGGCCGGCGCTGGCGCTGGCGGAGGCCGACGCGCGCGCCGGTCGCCACGCGCAGGCCGGCCGTCGTTTCGACGCGCTGGTCGAGCGGATGCCCACCAACCGCGCCGTCGTATTGACCTATGCCGACGTCCTGGCGGAGCGCAACACCCTCGCCGCTGGCCAGCGTGCCCAGGCGATCCTGCGCCCGCTGCTCGCGACGTCGGGCGAAGACCCCGTGTTCCAGCGCACCTTTGCCCGCATCAGCGAGATCGCCGGCGACCCGGTGCGCGCTGGCGAGGCCCATGCCGAGGCCACGCTGCTCAACGGGCGCGCCGAACAGGCCCTGGTGCAGCTCAATACGCTGCGCAAGCGCGAAGACCTCGACTACTACGCCCGCGCCCGCATCGACGCCCGCATCGCGGCGATCACTCCGACGGTCCTTGAGCTCCGTCGGCAAGGCATCCGCGACGAGGATCTGCGCCGACGGTGACAATGTCACCGGAGTGTCACCAAACGGTCGTCTACTTGCGTGGCCCCCACCGCAATGCCGCGGTAGCCGCGTGCAGGACACTCCATGCAAAAGCGCATCCTGATCGTCGATGACGAGCCCGCCATCCGCGACATGGTGGCGTTCGCGCTGCGCAAGGGCGAATACGACCCGGCGCACGCCGGCGACGCCCGCGAAGCCCAGGCATCGATCGCCGATCGCGTCCCCGATCTGATCCTGCTGGACTGGATGCTGCCAGGCACCAGCGGCCTGGAGCTGGCTCGCCGCTGGCGCCGGGACGCGCTGACCCGCGAAGTCCCGATCATCATGCTGACCGCACGCGGAGAGGAGAACGACCGCGTCGGCGGTCTGGAAGCCGGGGTAGACGACTACGTGGTCAAGCCGTTCTCGGCACGTGAGTTGCTGGCGCGCATCCGCGCGGTCATGCGCCGCTCGCGCGACGACGACGAGGACGGCAGCGTCACTGTCGGCGGCCTGCGCATCGACGGCGCGGCGCACCGCCTCTTCGCCGGGACCGAACCGGTCGCGATCGGGCCCACCGAGTACCGGCTGCTGCATTTCTTCATGACCCATCCAGATCGCGTCTATTCGCGCTCGCAGCTGCTCGACCACGTCTGGGGCGGCAGCGTCTACGTCGAGGAACGTACGGTGGACGTCCACATCCGGCGGCTGCGCAAGACGCTGGAGCCGGTGCAGCTGGACGGCATGGTGCAGACCGTGCGCGGCTCCGGCTACCGGTTTTCCGCCTCCGACTGAGCCGCAGGCGCGACCCCGCGGCGTACCATCGCGCCCTGCCGCCTGCCCACCGTGCCCCTGCCGATGCCGTTCCACGCCCGATCTGCCTGGATCCGGACCCTGTCGCAGCTGGCGCTCGTGCTGCTCGGGGCGCTGGCGCTGGGCCTGCTCGTGGGTGCACCGTGGCCGACGGTGACCTGTGCCGCTCTTGGCATGGTGGCCTGGCACTACTGGCGCCTGCGCCGGGTGCTGCTGCGGTTGACTGCCCGCCAGCGGCTCCCGGTGGCCCGCGGCAACGGCGTCTGGAGCGAGCTCGACCGCCTGCTGCACCGCAGCCAGGACGATACCCGCACCCGCAAGCGCCGGCTGGTGGAGATGCTGCGCGCCTACCGGGCCGCCGCCGCGGCACTGCCCGACGCCGTGGTCGTCGTCGAGCGCAGCAGCCAGCGCGTGCAGTGGTTCAACGAGGCCGCAACCGGGCTGCTCGGCCTGCAGTATCCGGCCCACATCGGGGCTGCGCTGGGCGACCGGCTGCAGCCGCTGCCGATCGCACGCTGGCTGGCGGCGGGACGCGATGCGGAACCCCTTCTGGACGTGGCGTCGCCAGCCAATCCGGACCTGCGCCTGAGCCTGCGCCTGATCCCCTACTCCGACGAGCTGTGGCTCCTGGTCGCCCGTGACGTCAGCAAGCTGATGCGCCTGGAGCAGATGCGGCGCGATTTCGTCGCCAACGTCTCGCACGAACTGCGTACGCCGCTCACGGTCATCCACGGCTACCTCGACATGCTGGATCCGGGAGAACAACCGGCCTGGGCGCCGATGCTGGCGGAGATGCAGCGGCAGTCGCAGCGCATGACCCAGCTGGTCGAGGACCTGCTGACGCTGTCGCGGCTCGAGGCGCGGGACACGCTGGCCGAAGAGGCAGTGGCGATGCAGCCGATGCTGGCGACGCTGCGCCGGGAGGCCGAGGCCCTCAGCCAGCAGCGCCACGCGATCAGCGTGCACGACGAGGCCGACATCGACCTGCTGGGCTCGACCAAGGAGCTGCACAGCGCGTTCTCCAACCTCGTCGCCAACGCCGTGCGCTATACGCCCACCGGCGGCACCATCGCGGTACGCTTCGCACGCGGGGCCGACGGCGGTATCGTGCTGAGCGTGCGCGACAGCGGTTATGGCATCCCGGAGGCGCACCTGGCCCGCGTGACCGAGCGCTTCTACCGCGTGTCGACCAGCCGGTCGCGAGAGTCCGGCGGCACTGGCCTTGGCCTTGCGATCGCCAAGCACGTACTGCAGCTCCACCAGGCGCGGCTGGAGATCGCAAGCGAGATCGGCCGCGGCAGCACGTTCTCCTGCCACTTCGGGGCCGAGCGCCTGCTCCCCCGCCACGACACTGCCCCCGGAGCCCCGATTGTCCAGGAAGAAGCGCGATCAACCCGCTGAGCGACTGACCCCACGCCCCCACCGCGCCCGCCGCGAGGACCCACGGCGCGCGCCAGCCGGCAGCGAGCCGCTGCCCGACGACCCGCTGCGCGATCCGAAGCTTTACCTCAACCGCGAGCTGTCGCAGCTGGACTTCAACTTCCGCGTGCTGTCGCAGGCGCAGGACGACGGCGTGCCGTTGCTCGAGCGCCTGCGCTACCTGTGCATTTCGTGCACCAACCTGGACGAGTTCTTCGAGATCCGCGCCGCCACCGTGCGCCACGCGCAGGACTTCGACATGCCGCTGCCGGCAGACGGCACCACCCCGACAACGCTGCTGCGCCGCATCCACGAGCGCACCGCGGAGCTCGTGGCCACGCAGTACGCGTGCTGGAACGACATACTGCGCCCGGCACTGGCAGCCGCGGGCGTGCGCGTACTGGCGCGGGACAAATGGAACGCCCGGCAGCAGCGCTGGCTGCGCGCGTACTTCCGCGACGAGATCCTGCCGGTGCTGTCGCCGCTGGGGCTGGATCCCGCCCACCCGTTCCCGAAGATCCTCAACAAGTCACTGAACATCGTCGTGGTGCTGAAAGGCAAGGACGCATTCGGCCGCGCGGGGCACCTCGCCATTGTGCGTGCGCCACGCTCGCTGCCGCGGATCATCCAGCTGCCGGAGAAGATCTCGGGCGGCGAGAACGACTTCGTCTTCCTGTCGTCGGTGCTGTCGGTGTTCGTCGACGAGCTCTTCCCCGGGATGGAGGTCAAGGGCGCCTACCAGTTCCGCGTGACCCGCAATTCCGAACTCATCGTGGACGAAGACGAGGTCGAGAACCTGGCGCTGGCGCTGCGCGACGAGCTCATCGGCCGCGGCTACCTGCGCGCGATGCGGCTCGAGATCTCGGACCAGTGTCCCAAGCCGATCGTGCGCACGCTGCTGCAGAACTTCGACCTGCCGGAGAATGCCGTCTACCGCATCAACGGCCCCGTCAACCTCAACCGCGTGATCCAGATCTACGACACGGTGCAGCGGCCTGACCTCAAGTTCCTGCCGTTCCAGCCGCGCAAGCTGCGCGACACCGACGACATCTTCGAGCGCATTGCCGACGGCGACATCCTGCTGCACCACCCCTTCGACGCCTTCACCCCGGTGCTGGAGTTCATCAAGCAGGCGGCCGAAGACCCCAATGTCCTGGCGATCAAGCAGACGCTGTACCGCACCGGCAAGGACTCGCCGATCGTCGAGCACCTGGTGCAGGCGGCGCGCAACGGCAAGGACGTCACCGTGGTGGTCGAACTGCGCGCGCGGTTCGACGAGGAGGCGAACCTTGGCCTCGCCGACCGCCTGCAGGATGCGGGGGTGCAGGTCGTCTACGGCGTCGTCGGCTTCAAGACCCACGCCAAGATGCTGCTGGTGGTGCGACGCGAAGGCCGCAAGCTGCGCCGTTACGTGCACCTTGGCACCGGCAACTACCACTCCAGCACCGCGCGCGCCTATACCGACATCGGGCTGATGACCGCGGACCCGGAAATCGGTAGCGACGTCCACCAGATCTTCCAGCAGCTGTCGGGCCTGGCGCCCGAGATCGCGCTCCGGCAGCTGCTGCAGTCGCCATTTACGCTGCACGCCGGCGTGCTGGCGCGGATCGACCGCGAGGCGCGGCACGCGCTCGCCGGCCGCCCGGCGCGCATCGTCGCCAAGATGAACGCGCTCAACGAGCCGCAGGTGGTGCGCGCGCTGTACCGCGCGTCGCAGGCCGGCGTGCGCATCGACCTCATCGTCCGAGGCGCGTGCACATTGCGCCCCGGCCTGCCCGGGGTGTCGGAAAACATCCGCGTGACGTCGATCATCGGCCGCTTCCTTGAGCACAGCCGCGTGTACTGGTTCTGCAACGACGAAACGCCGGAGATCTTCTGCACCAGCGCCGACTGGCTCGAGCGCAACCTGCTGCGGCGGGTGGAGACCTGTTTCCCCATCCTCGACGCCGCGCTGGCGCTGCGCGTGCGCCACGAGACGCTGAACACCTACCTCGCCGACAACGTCAACGCCTGGGAACTGCAGTCCGACGGCAGCTACCGCAAGCGCGAGCCGGGCGACGGCGAGGAACCGCACTCCGCGCAGACGGCGCTGCTCGCGACCCTGTGCGGATGAACGTGGCGACGGCGGCGGACTCGACCCACGCGCCGCTGGCCGACGGCGACCTGCTGGCCGCGATCGACATCGGCTCCAACAGCTTCCACATGGTGGTCGCACGCTACACGCTGGGGCAGCTGCGCATCATCGACCGCCTGCGCGAGACCGTGCGCCTGGCCGAGGGGCTGGACGCGCGTGGCGCGCTAGACCCCATTGCGCGGCAACGTGCGCTCGCCTGCCTGTCGCGGTTCGGCCAGCGGATCCGCGACATCCCACCGCACCGGGTGCGCGCGATCGCCACCAACACCGTGCGCCGTCTTGCGGCGCCGCAGGCGTTTCTGATGATGGCCGAGACCGCGATCGGCCACGCCATCGAGGTGGTGTCCGGGCGCGAGGAAGCCCGTCTCGTGTACCTCGGCGTCGCGCACGCGCAGCCGCCAAGGGCAGGCCAGCAGCGGCTGGTCATCGACATCGGCGGCGGGTCCACCGAGTGCATCATCGGCCGCGGCTTCGAGACGCTTGAGCGCGAGAGCCTGCAGTTCGGCTGCGTCGCCAGCACGCGCCGCTTCTTCGGCAACGGCAAGCTGTCCCGCCGCCGCTGGCGCGACGCGTTGACCGAGGCGACGGCGGAGTTCCAGCAGTTCGCCGGCACCTACCGAGCGCTCGGCTGGCACGAGGTCCTGGGCGCATCGGGCACCATCAAGGCCATTGGCGAGGTCTGCGCCGCGATGAAGCTGACCAAGGGGGCGATCACCGCCGAGGCGCTGCCGCTGGTGCGCGACTGCATGCTCACCGCGTCGCACGTCGACGCGATCGACCTGCCCGGCCTGTCGCCCGAGCGGCGCGAGGTCATCGCCGGCGGGCTGCTGGCGCTGGAAGCGGTGTTCGACTCGCTGCGGCTGGAGCGCATGGTCGTCAGCAAGGCCGCGCTGCGCGAGGGCGTGCTGTACGACATGGTCGGCCGCGCCGGGGACGACGACCCGCGCGTGGAGTCCGTGGCGGCGATGATGCACCGGTACGGCGTCGACGCCGCACAGGCCACGCGCGTCGAGAAGACGGCGCTGGAGCTGTTCGACCAGGTCGCACGCGCGTGGCAGCTGGGGCCCGACGACAGGCTGATGTTGTCCTGGGCCTGTCGCCTGCACGAGATCGGGCTTGCGATCGCACACAGCCAGTACCAGGTCCATGGGGCCTACCTGGTCGAGCATTCCGATGTTTCAGGCTTCTCGCGCCAGGAACAGCAGTTCCTCGCCGCACTCGTGCGCACGCATCGACGCAAGGTCCCGAAAGCCGCCTTCGAGGCACTGCCGGACCGCCTGCTCGCCGCGGTGCGCGGTACCTCGGCGCTGCTGCGGGTCGCGGTGCTGCTGCATCGCGGGCATGAGGCGCAGGCGCTGCCGCGCGTCGTCGCTGTCGGCGTCGAAGACGGCCTAGGCCTGCTGCTGCCGCAGCGCTGGCTCGACGCCCGGCCGCTGCTGCAGGCCGATCTGGCCGGCGAACCGGACGACATGGCGGCGCTGGGGATCGCGCTCGACGTGCAGCGGGTCTGAAGGCGCCCTGCCGCATAGCAGAACGCCGGCTTGCGCCGGCGTCCTTCGATCGCGTGGACAATGGCAATCAGGTACCGATCTCTTCCTGGAAAAACACATAGCTGTCATTGATCGCGGTGCCCGGCGGCAGCGCGCAGGAGACGCTGAAGAGGCCGGACGGGAAGATGTCCGGCGCATCCGCGAAATCGCTGGCTTCCCAGAGGATCGGCGCTTGGGCGCCGGTCGCCGGCGCGGTCGCGGTCTTGACCACGAACTGGTTCGGCCCCTGCTGGTAGCCGCTCACCCCAGTGCAGCTGATCGACGTCGCAGCGCCGCTCGTGGTGTTGAACCACATTACAACCGCCACCGGATTCTCCGCAGAGGCGGAGAAATCGCCCTGCGAAGTGAACGCACAGGTCACGAAGGCGGTTTGCGTGCCTTCGTTCTGAACCGCCAGCGGGCGCTTGCGGATCGCGGCTTCGAACGCGGGGAGCGCGCCCTGGCAGATCCCGGCGGGGTTGGAAGCGAACTGCCTGTCAGCAGGCGCGGCCTGCGCCGTGCTCGCTCCGAACAGGCCGACGACGACTGCGAGCACCAGTGGATTGAAAATCTTCATCGAACATTCCTTTTATCAATAGAGATGATGGTTATCAATAGAGATGATGGGCGGCCGCGGAGGTGACCCTGTCAGGTACTCCCTCGACTCAGCGCCGGCAGTTCCCCTTCGACGCGACGCCGAGCATACTTTTGTTTAACGTTCAAGTAACGTGAGCACGGATTCGGCCCCCGCCTGCACGGAAGCAGCCGCTCATTCAGCTTTGCCCAGGCGACAGCAGTGTGCCCCGGCAGCAGCGCAGGGCAAGCGCGCCCAGCGCAGCCAGTCCACGGACCGGCATGCTGCAAAAAAAAAGGCCCGGAATGCGTCCGGGCCTTTCCGTCACGTGCGCGAGGGAAGCGCTTCAGTTTCCTACGTCGGTATCGCTGTTGACATACGCTTGCCTCAAACCACCACCTGGCGGGATGGCGCATGACGTACTGAACTGGCCCTGGCCGGGAAAGACAGCAGGCGCGCCGGCAAAGTCGGACGCGAACCAGCTGATTTCGGAGGTGATGGAGCCAGGCGGCACGACGAGGCTCTTGATGATGAACTGTGGTGTGTCAGTGAAACTGCTCTGCCCGCTGACACCCGTGCAGTTGATGGTGATATCCGCCTCGGAGTTGTTGAGGAAATACTGCCAGACACGGGTGGTGACACTCCCGGAAAATCTGCCCTCGCCAGACGGGTAGGAGCAGGTGATGAACGCGGTGGCTTGGCCTTCGTTCTGCACCGCAAGCGGGCGCTTTCTGATCAGGCCCTCGAACGCGGGCAGTGCCGCCTGGCAGTAGTTGGTGGGCAGGCTCACGCTCTGGCGAGGCTGAGTGACGGCATGGGCGGAACCGGCGATCAAGACGCCACCGATCGCAATACCAATGGCGGTCATGGGGTGCAAAAATTTCATTTCGATGCCTCCTGTGGCAACGTCGACCTGACACAGGTCATGCCAAGGAACGGCGTAAGCCGGTGGAACCGGCCAGTCTCCCGATAGCCCTGGACTCGCCGGGCGGGCTAGCGTGCCCGCGCCGAGTAGATGCGCACCTCGTGACGGCCATCCGGCAGCGGAACGAACACCATCTGCGTTTGCGACAGCACGTTCCCGCCAGCCGCGGTGATGTAGAACAGGCTCCAGTCCTGCGCGTCGCCGAGGCGGTCGAACGTGCCGACAATGCGGCAGCTGCTGCGCTTGCAGGCGATGTCGACATCGCTCGGGCGTAGCCCGGTACCGGCCATGGTCTCGCCGGAGATCGTCTGTACCAGCGTGTTCTCGGTCCGCGCCCCGCCGGCAGGATCGGCCGCATCGCGCGCGAACTGTGCCTCGAGGTCGCGCAGCTGGCGGGCCCGCTCGGCGGCCATCTGCTCGGGCGTCTGCTGTGCGCGCGACAGGTCATCCGTTCCAAGCCCCCCCGCCGCCATCGGGCCGCCGCCCCCCCCCGCTGTGCGGCGCGCAGCGCGCGGGTCTCCGGGCCTACCGCCCTCGATCGCATCGAGACGGGCCGCGAGCTCGGCCACGGCAGCCTCGGGCGCGGCGGTCCGGGACCGGGTCCAGACGATGTTGGCGACAAGCGCGGCCACCGCCAGCGCGGCGATGATCCACGGTAGATTTTTGCTTGCGGGCGACTTGCTTGCATCGGTCATGGCGTGATCCGTCGATGTGGGGTGCCGTGTACGGCACGAAAGCGCGAGTGTAAGCGCTGGAAACGACACACCAGGCCGCCGGCGGCCACCATACCCCGGTGGATGGTCGGGTATATTCGGGGTCCGTCCAGCAGGAGCATGCCCGTGGTCAGATCGATCCTCCTGCTTGTGGCAGGCGTTGCCACCCTGTTCATCGCCGCGTGCTCGAGTAGCCCGGTGCGCCGGATCTCGGAGCCCGCCGCAAGCGTGCAGCAGCTGACGGTCCAGGCCGATGGGACGTGGCAGGTGGTGCTGCGCCTGCAGAACTACAGCAGCATCCCGATGCGCTTCGAGCGCGTGGACCTGGGGATCGCACTGGATGGCGACGCCGCCGGCCGGATCGTCGCCGAGCCCGGGTTGGCGATCGGGCCTGGGTCGGCCGATGTCATCACCGTGACCATGGTGCCGACCCCGGCCGCGCGCATCCGGATTGCCGATGTGCTCGCGGGTGGGCGAAGCGTGCCCTACACGCTCGATGGCACCCTCCACGCCGCCCCCGAGGACCGTGGCGGCGTGCGCGCCTACCCATTCGCGCGCAGCTTCGCGCTGAGCCCCGTGCCCGGCCTGCCGGGCGCGTTGCGCTGACCCAGACTCCCTTCCCGTCCACCTGCAACGCGGCCACGCGCCGCCTTCCGATCCGAGAGCCATCGCCGCCATGAGCACCTATACCGCCCCGCTCGACGACATCCGCTTCGCCCTCTACGACGTGCTGGCCGCGGACGCCCTGTTCGCGCGCTTGGGCTACACCGATGCCACCCGCGACGTCCTCGACGCGGTGCTGGAGGAAGCCGCGAGGTTCTCGTCGTCGGTACTCGCCCCCCTCAACGCCATCGGCGACCAGGGCTGCGTCTTTGACAAGGCCTCCGCCAGCGTCACCACCCCGCCCGGCTTCAAGCAGGCGTTCGACCAGTTCGTCGAGGGCGGCTGGACCGGGCTGACCGCGGCACCCGAATTCGGCGGCCAGGGCTTGCCACACACGATGGGCGTGCCGCTCAACGAGATGGTGAACGCGGCGAACTTGGCGTGGGGCAACTTCCCCCTGCTGTCGCACAGCGCAATCGACGCGCTACGCCAACACGGCGAGGACTGGCAGCGCGAGGTCTTCATGCGTCCGCTGGTCGAAGGACGCTGGACCGGCACCATGTGCCTCACCGAGCCGCACTGCGGCACCGACCTCGGCCTGCTGCGCACACGCGCGGAACCCAATGACGACGGCAGCTTCGCCGTCAGCGGCACCAAGATCTTCATCACCGCCGGCGAGCACGACCTCAGCGACAACATCGTGCACCTGGTGCTGGCCAAGCTGCCCGATGCGCCGCCGGGGCCGAAGGGCATCTCGCTCTTCGTCACGCCGAAGTTCCGCGTCGGCCGCGACGGCGCTGTCGGCGGGCGCAACGCGCTGCGCTGCGGTTCGATCGAGCACAAGATGGGCATCAAGGGCTCGGCGACCTGCGTGATGCATTTCGATGGCGCCCGGGGCTACCTGGTCGGACAGTCGCACAAGGGCCTGCAGGCGATGTTCACCATGATGAACACCGCGCGCTTGGGCGTCGGTCTCCAGGGCCTCGGCCTGTCGGAGCGCGCCTACCAGAACGCGCTGCGCTACTCGCGCGAGCGGCTGCAGTCGCGGGCGCTGCCGGGCGCGAGGTTCCCCGACAAGCCGGCCGATCCGATCATCGTCCATCCCGACGTGCGGCGCATGCTGCTGACGGTCAAGTCGCTGGTCGAAGGCAGCCGCCTGCTGGGGTTGCACGCCGCGACGCTGATCGACATCGCGTCACACGCAGACGATGCCGGCGAACGCGAGCGCGCCGACGTGCTGGTGAGCTTCCTCACCCCGGTCGCGAAGGCATGCCAGACCGAATGGGGCGTGGAGTGCACGTACCACGCGCTGCAGTGCTATGGCGGCCATGGCTACATCGCCGAGCACGGCATGGAGCAGCTGTCGCGCGATGCCCGCATCACCACGCTGTACGAGGGCACCACCGGCATCCAGGCGCTCGACCTGATCGGTCGCAAGACCGCGGCCAGCCAGGGCGCGGGGCTGAAGCTGTTCTTGGCGGAGATCGACGGGTTCTGCTCCGCACACGACGGCAATGCAACGCTCGCGGAGTTCATCTCTCCGCTGCGCGCGAAGGCAACCGAGTGGGCGGGGCTGACCCAGCGCGTGCTGCAGCGTGCCGCTGGAGACGCCGACGAGCTCGGGGCCGCGAGCCATGACTACGTGTTCTATTCCGGCTACGTGGCTCTGGCCTACTGGTGGGCGCGCAGCGTGGCGGCGGCCGAGGCATCATCGCGGGGCGAGGCGTTCATCGACGCAAAGCGCGAGACGGCGCGCTTCTACTTTGCGCGTATCCTCCCGCGAACGCTGATGCACGCTGCGGGCATCGAGGCCGGGGCGGCGTCGCTGATGGCGCTGGACGCCGAGCGCTTCGGCGCCTGAGCAGAACCTCGCAGCGCGCGGGTGGGCGGCCCGCACGCGGGGTGACGCCAGTGCGGGGAATGGGTATAACCTGATCCCCCGATGCCATCCGAAAGAGCAGCGCTCCGACAGATCCGCACCGGCCCGTCGCCGGACGGCTTGCCGACGCTGGACGCATCCTGCGACGTCTCCACTCCCCGCCTCGATTGCGTACGCCTGCTGTCGCTCGACGCCTACGGCCGGGTGCTGGACTGGATGAGCTGGCAGGACGCGACTTCGCTGTACGTGCGCGGCGCCGTGGCCTGGACGCTCGGCGATCCCTGCCTGAGCATCCACGGCGGCACCTGCCGCGCGACGGGTACCCAGAGCGTGATCGAGCTGCACCCGATCGTCGCCGCGCGTGGGCATGCGCGCTCGGGCGCGATCGATCCGACGCCGGCCCTGACAAATGCGTCGCTGTTCGCACGCGACTCGCACCTGTGCCTGTACTGCGGGCGCGGCTTCCATCGCCCGCAGCTCACGCGCGACCACGTCAAGCCGCTGTCGCAGGGCGGGCAGGATACGTGGGTGAACGTGGTCTCGGCCTGCTTCCACTGCAACTCGCGCAAGGGCGGACGCACGCCGCAGCAGGCATCGATGCCGCTCCTCGCGGTGCCGTTCCGTCCCAGCTGGGTCGAGCACCTGATCCTGTCCAACCGCAACATCCTCGCCGACCAGATGGCCTTCCTCCGCAGCCAGCTGCCCAAGCGCGCGCGACGCTAGCTCGCGAACTTCGTCACCCATTGCCCGCCTGCGCCCGCTAGTGCCGTGGCGCGCGCGTTGACGCACGCGGCACGCTCCGCAACACTCGGCGCACCCGGCGAAGCGGAAACACCACCATCATGTCCCTGACCCTCGGCCTGACCGGAATGGATCCGGCCACCGAAGCGGCGCTGAAGTCGGCGTTCGACGAGGCCAATGCGCGTCTCGGGGGCCAGTGGACGCTGTGTCCCGAGGGCGACGCCGATCACGTGGTCGTCGACATGGACAGCATGTACGGGCCGATGAGTTGGCTGCGGCTGCACGCCGGCGGCAAGCACGTCATCGGGTTGACCTCTGCACCCCGTACGCAGACCGACTTCCGGCTCGGCAGGCCGTTCGACGGCGATCAGATGGAGAGACTGCTGGTCGCGCTGGCAACGCACGACGGCGTCGTGCTGGAGCGAGGCGGAGTGGCGAGTGCCGACGATGGCGCCGAGCCGGCACACGCCGGGGCGCAGGACCATGAGGTGGTGTCGTGGGACGTCACGCCGGCGCCTGCGGAGGTCGACGCGGTGGTCGAGGCCTCCCCCGAACCCGCGATGCCTCCAGCGGGCCGCGGGACCGCCACGACGACCGATGATCCCGGGGGCACGGCGACAGTACCCGTGTTACCTGCGACGCTCACCTTCGGGGAAGTCGCCGCCGGCACCGCGGCGACGCCTACCGGCGCGCCGTCACCTGCCACCGCCGATCCGGCATTCCCCCCTGCACCCGCACCCGACCCTCCGCCGCCGTCCCGCGAACCTGTCTTCGCCGACTGGCTGGTGCCAGGCGCGCTGAACCGCCGCGTACGCCATCGCCGCGAATCGGGGCCGACGCTGTACATCGATCCCTCCGCGCAGACGTGGCACGGGCCGACACCGTTGAAGCCGATCGCAGGCTATTTCGAGGGTACGGTGCGTGCCGACGCCTTCGAGCCGGTGGACGACGTGGCCTGGGCGCGCGAAACGTTGGCGGCTGGTCCGGCACAGCCTCTCGCCCGCCTGCGCTGGCTGGGGGGGCTGGTCACCGGTCGCGGGGCACTGCTGCCCGGGTTCGATCCGGACGGCCGCTACCAGCTCAACAAGTGGCCGCAGACAGAGCGCGAATATCCGAAGCACTTCCGCATCGCAACCGCGATGATGAAAGGCCCGGCGACGGTGGCCGACATCGCCGAGGCCAGCGCGATGCCGGTCGCGGAGGTCGCGGATTTCTTCAACGCCAACCTCGCCACCGGGTTCGTCGAGTTCGTCCCCGAGGCTGCACCGGCAGCGCCGGAGCCGCCGAAGCCGGCTGGCCTCTTCGGGCGCCTGCGCAGCCGCTGACCGGTCGCGGCCGGCGCCGCGTCGCGTCGCGTCGCCAGAACTGTCCAGCCTGAACGCCCGCGGGCGCCGTGGCCTTGCCACCGTCCTACAATGGCGGAACCATGATCGACTCCGTCCGTTACCCGCGCCTGTCGCGGATCGACTCGCCTGCCGACCTGCGTCGCCTCGAGCCCGCCGACCTGCCGCAAGTCGCAGATGAACTGCGCGCGTACCTCATCGAATCCGTCGGCCGCAGCGGCGGGCATTTCGGTGCCGGCCTGGGGGTGATCGAACTCACCACCGTGCTGCACTACATGTACGACACCCCGGAGGACCGGCTGGTGTGGGACGTGGGCCACCAGTGCTACCCGCACAAGATCCTCACCGGGCGCCGCGACAACATCGGCACGGTCAAGCAGAAGGACGGCATCGCGCCGTTTCCCAAGCGTGACGAGAGTGACTACGACACCTTCGGCGTCGGCCATTCGTCGACCTCGATCTCCGCCGCGCTGGGCATGGCCATCGCCAACGCACACGCCGGCAACGGCCGTCGCGTGGTCGCGGTGATCGGCGACGGCGCGATGACGGCCGGCATGGCCTTCGAGGCGTTGAACCACGCCGGCGGCATGGACCCGGAACCCGACATCCTGGTGGTGCTCAACGACAACCGGATGTCGATCTCCGAGGCTGTCGGCGGCGTGACCAAGATGCTCGGCCGCCTGACCGGCAGCAGGACCCTCAACGCCCTGCGCGAGGGCGGCAAGAAGCTGCTCGGCGACAAGAACAAGCCGACCGCCAGGTTCGTGCGCCGTTGGGAGGAGCACTGGAAGGGCATGTTCGTGCCGTCGACGCTGTTCGAGGAAATGGGCTTCCACTACACCGGGCCGATCGATGGCCACGACGTCGCGGCGCTGTCGTCCGCGATCTCGACGCTGAAGACCCTGCGTGGGCCACAGCTGCTGCATGTCATCACCACCAAAGGCAAGGGCTACGACCTGGCAGAGGGCGACCAGATCGGCTACCACGCGGTCTCGCCGTTCGACCCGACGCTGGGCGTGGTCGCCAAGGGGGGCGCCAAGGCGCCGACCTACACTGACGTGTTCGGCGAGTGGATCTGCGACATGGCGGCAGCCGACCCTGCCCTGCTCGGCATCACGCCGGCGATGCGCGAAGGTTCCGGCCTGGTGCGCTACAGCCGCGAATACCCGGACCGCTACTTCGACGTTGCGATCGCCGAACAGCACGCGGTGACGCTGGCCGCGGGCATGGCCTGCGAAGGCGCCAAGCCCGTGGTGGCGATCTACTCGACCTTCCTGCAGCGCGGCTACGACCAGCTGGTGCACGACGTGGCGCTGCAGCAGCTGGACGTACTGTTCGCGATCGACCGCGGTGGCGTGGTCGGCCCCGATGGCGCGACACACGCCGGCAACCTCGACCTGTCGTTCCTGCGCTGCGTGCCGAACATGGTGGTCATGGCGCCCGCCGACGAGAACGAATGCCGGCAGATGCTCAGCACCGGTTTCCGCCACCCCGGCCCGGCGGCGGTGCGCTACCCGCGCGGGAGTGGCCCCGGGGTGGCGGCCGGCACGACGCTGGAGACGCTGCCCATCGGCAAGGCGCAGGTGCGCCGCCGCGGTCGCGGGCTCGCGCTGCTGGCCTTCGGCGCGCTCGTGCCTGCCGCCGAGGCGGCAGGGGAGGCGCTGGGGTCCACGGTCGTCAACATGCGTTTCGTCAAGCCGCTGGACCGCGAGCTGCTGGTGGCACTGGCGGCCGAACACGACGGCTTCGTGACGCTCGAGGACAATGTGGTCATGGGCGGCGCCGGATCCGGCGTGGCCGAACTGCTGCACGCCGAGGGCATCCAGCTGCCGGTCCTGCAGCTGGGACTGCCTGACGCCTTCCAGCATCACGCCAGCCGCGAGGACCTGCTGGCCGAGGCGGGACTGGATGCGGGCGGCATCCGCGCCGCAGTGCTGGCCAGGTGGCCGGAGTCCGCCGACGGCGTGCAGGACGGGACCGGTCCCGCAACTGTGCGCAGCGCCGCCGGCTGAGCGACGCTCTCCCTGCGCGCGAGCATGAGCGGTCAGGGTTCCTCGATCGTGTAGCCGCGCTGGCGCAGGCCCTCCAGGAATCCATCGGGGCGCAGCAGGAAAGGCAGCGGCAGCGCGCCGAAGCTGATGGCGTTCGTCGCCAGCGAGGATTCGGCGGCCTGCATCCACGCCGCGGCCATGCGATCGCGCACGTCGACGACCCCGGCGCGCTGCGCGATGCCGGATTCCGTGACTGCACGGATGCAGGCGACGTACTGGTCCTCCAGTGGCAGGTCGCGCAGCGCCGCGATATCGCCCACCGCCCAGGCATTGGCGCGCTCGCGCATCGCTGCGATGTCGGTCTCGATCCGCGACAGTGTGCGCGCGAAGCAGTCGCCGTCGTCGAGCGTGGTGCGGTTGAAGTCGCGGATCAGCGACTTTGGATCGTCGAGGACGAAGGACACCTTGGTCGACACGCGCGGCACCCGGTGGCGGCGGGCGGCGCGCTCGACGATGGGCTCCACGACGTTGTCCTGGCTCAGGCCGGAGCGGCGCATCGCGCCTTCGTACAGCGCCTGCGCGGCGAAGATCGGGCGCCACGACTCGACGCCGCGGTCACGACCCAAGTAACGCGGCTTCAGCAGCAGCCACCGCGCGTAAAGATCGGGAGCGACGGCTGCCTCGAGTGTCCCACCATCGGGATTGCGGCGTGCGCGCAGCAGTGACGGCACCAGAGTCAATCCGCGGAACAGCCCGACGCCACCGTCGATCGCCAGCGACGGCGGGTCGATCACTGCCTGCGAGCGCGCGATCGTGCGTTCGACCTCGTCCGCGATCCACTCCATACGCCGCGGCAACGGTGACAGCGTGCCGAGCAGGTAGAGCACGTTGTCGCCGCGGCGCACTTTCCACATCCCGGGGCCAGGCTGCTCGCCAGACACGACCAGTGTCTCGAGGTCGACGATGTCATCGCCTGGCGTCGGGGTCGGGCTCGGAGTCGGGCTCGGCGTCGGCAATCGCGACTGCGCGCCGGCGTGCGTCGACATGGCGAGCAGCAGGGTCGCGACCAGCAGGGGGGTCAATGACCGGTACATGTCGACAGCCTTGGGAGAAACGACCCTGAGGATACGGCAGCGCGTGGCTCGAGGCTCCCGCATGGCGCCGCGCCAGCGCAACGCGGCATGCCGGCCGCGGCGGCACGCGCCTGCGGCGTGCCGCCGGCTTCACGCAGGCTGGGCGGGTCGGACAAAAAAGAGCCCGGCGAACCGGGCTCTATCTGTCGATCAATGGTCGGGACGGCCGGATTTGAACCGACGACCCTCTGCCCCCCAGGCAGATGCGCTACCAGGCTGCGCTA
>PPFU01003693.1_pt1 | contig 22213 bp, 20 predicted proteins | sample 1535991 | NCBI WGS metagenome assembly PPFU01 (sample SAMN04901290, study PRJNA319586) | Hypolithon metagenome, whole genome shotgun sequencing project. | isolation source: Antarctic Hypolithon | place: Antarctica: Miers Valley | collected 2014
TCTATGACGACGAAGTCGATAACGCCGTGGCCGGCATGACCTCGCTGCTCGAGCCGATCATGATCGTCTTTCTCGCTGTGATCGTCGGCACCATCGTCATCGCGCTCTTCCTGCCGTTGATCACGATCATCAGCTCCATGCAGGGCGGTTAGGCTTTATGAAAAACCACGTCTCCTCCCATCACGCCGGCTTTACGCTGGTCGAGTTGCTCACCGTCATGGCGATCATCGCCATTCTCGTCGGACTCGTGCTCGGCACCGCTGGCTATGTGCAAAAGGCCGCCGCGCGGAAGCGGACGGCGACTGAGATCAAGGCGTTCGAGACGGCGCTGGAGAGTTACAAGGCGGACAATGGCATTTATCCGGCACCGACGGGATCAGCGAATCAAGCACTCTATCAGGCTTTGACTGGCGATGGCAGCGACAAGCTCGTCACAAACGGCGTCGCCTCAAACGGAAGATTCGCCACCGAGGGGAAAGCGTATTTCACCCCAAAAAAAGATCAGTATAGCCCCACCGCCTACACGCTGATCGACCCCTTCGGGAAAGCCTATAACTACCGTGTCGGATCGGGTGCGGTGAATAGCGCCACCTTCGACCTTTGGAGCGAGGCAGGGGGCGGGTCGGACACGAATAAGTGGATTAAGAACTGGTAGGGCTGCGGCTTGCGCTCGTCTTTCGCGGATGCGCACCGCGCGTCGAACCGGGGGAGCGACGGGACCGCGATATCCCGGGGCAGAAAGGAGGCTTGGCGACGCTTCGGGGTGTATTGTCGGCACGTCCCCAATGGTGGGATTTCAGAACTCGTGATGCGCCCGCTTCCCGGGACCCGAAGCGCTCTCGACGCTCCCACAACACACCTCGAAGCGCTTCGCTTTGCCTGTGGAGAATTCGGATCGTTTGACAGACTGTCTCGCCGACTCGGCTCTGCCCTCTCAAGAGGGGAAATCCGACGCGCGCTTCACGCCGGGAGAAGCCACCACGCCCGCTTTCACTCTCCCCTCCGTTTCAAAGCATATGGCTCACTCCTTCACTCTTCATCCCGGTCTCACGTCACCCGCCGCCCGCCGCCGCGTTCTCGTCACCGGCGCGGGCGGCAAGATCGGCGCTTACTTTTCTGAGCACGCGCACGAGTGCTACGACCTGCGGCTCGCCGTGCATCATCCGGACAAACACCGTGAGCTGGAAAAGTTCGGCGAGCTTTTACCCGGCGATGTCGGCGATCTCACGGGACTGAAAAAGCTCTGCGACGGCATCGACACCGTGGTTCATCTCGCCGCCGACCCGAGCGCGTCGGCGATATGGGACGACCTCCTTCCGGCCAACATCATCGGCGCCTACAACATGTTCGTCGCCGCGAAATCCGCGGGGTGCCGCCGCGTGATCTACGCTTCCTCCATCCACGCCGTCTCCGGCTATCCCGCCGACGCGCAGGTGAAGACGAGCGAGCCGGTCAATCCCGGCGACCTCTACGGCGTCACGAAATGCTTTGGCGAAGCGATGGGCCGCTACATGGCCGAGCAGCAAGGCCTCTCGGTGATCGCGCTCCGCATCGGCGCGTTCCAGCCGCTCTCTACCGCGCGCGACGAGAAGAAGCTCGCGATGATGGACGCCTTTGTCTCCCGGCGCGATCTCACCCAACTCATCTGCCGCTGCATCGACGACGAGCGCCTGCGCTTCGCCGTCTTCCACGGGCTCAGCGACAATCGCTTCAAGCGCCTCGACATCACCGACGCCCGCGAGCTGGTCGGCTACGATCCTCAGGACGATTTTGCGGCCGAAAATCCCGCGCTCACTTCGATTCATTTCGCGGAAAAAATCCAGACGCACAGCGAGCGCGACCCGGGTCAGAAGCCGGGGATCCGGGAAGAAGTTTGAGCGCCCGGCGCGGCGGAGACAGACTCCGCGCGTGAACCGCCCGAACATCCTCGTCATCCACACCGATCAGCAGGCCGTCTGGACCATCGGGGTACACGGCGGCACCGCCGTCGCCACGCCACACATCGACCGACTCGCCCGCGACGGCGCGATTTTCACGAACTGCCACACCGTCAGTGCCGTCTGCACGCCCTCGCGCGGTTGCTTCATGACCGGACTCTACCCGCACCAGCACGGAGCTTTCACAAACAACGCCACGCTCGACCCCGGCGTCGTGACGTGGCCCGAGATGCTCCGCCGCGGAGGCTACCGCACCGGATACGTCGGCAAATGGCACCTCGACGGCCCGCTTCGCCCCGGTTTCGTGCATCCCGCGCGCGGGTTCGGCTTCACCGACACGCGGTTCATGTTCAACCGCGGGCACTGGAAACGCATGTGGGATCGGCCCCGCATCGGCGAGCCCGGCGTCGGCCCGGAGATCGGCGACGAGGACGAATACACCACCGACTGGCTCACCACGAAGGCGCTCGATTTCATCAGCGACGGCGCGGGCGAGCCGTTCGCGCTGATGCTGTCGATCCCCGATCCGCACACGCCCTTCCGCGTGCGCGAGCCCTATGCCAGCATGTTCGCACCGGAGGAAATGCCGATGCCCGAGAGCTGGAAAGATCCCGCCGTGCCCGCGTGGGCGCGCCAGCACGAGGCGACATGGGGCGGCAGCGACCAGGAAAACAAGCGCAAACTCCAGGAGTGGCGCGCCACGTATCTCGGCATGGTCGCCTGCATCGACGACAACGTCGGCCGCCTCCTCGACCACCTAGACGCGCAGGGTCTCACGGAAAACACGCTCGTTGTCTTCACCTCCGACCACGGCGAATACCTCGGCGAGCACGGCCTCATGGGGAAAAATCTCCTCTACCGCTCCGCTTACCACATCCCCTGCCTCACGCGGCTCCCCGGCGCGATCCCCGCCGGCGCATCGGTCGAGCGGCTGATCACGCAAAACGATTTCGCCGCGACCTTTTCCGCGCTCGCCGGAGTGGATGCGCCGCCCGGCAGCACCAGCCGTGACCTCCGCCCGCTGCTGGGTGGGGAGTCAATTCACTGGCGCGATGAAGTCCACCAACACCACCCGAGTCATTCCCTCGCCGGGCTCATCACGCCGCACTGGCACTTGATCCTCCACCGCGAGGGAGAGCACCGCCTTTTCGACCTCGCAGCCGACACGGATGAAATGACCGATCTCTCCGCCGATCCTACCTGCGCCGAGGTCATGGTCGACCTCACCGCGCGCATTCTCGCGCACCACGAAGATACCGCCTCGCCCGCCGCCGATTGGCTGCGGCGGGTATCGGTCATCTCGTGAATCCTCATCCGGCCACACGCCCCCATTTCCCGAACTCCATGCCGCCCTGCGCGAAGAGTCGCCGCGGGGAACGTGCGCGTCCAAGTCGGCGAGGGAGAGAACGAAGGGCTTGAGATCTTTACCTATACGCGCGCGTGTTACCCGGTCACGACCATCGCCCGCGGCCTCTTGCTCGCGCCCGCCGAGGAGCGCATCGTGGCGCGGCCTTTTGCGAAATTTTTCAACTACGACGAGCGCGGCGGCCGTCCTGCCGGGGCCACCGTACGAGATCATATGCGCTTGATACAGAGAGAATTCATCCCAAAACCGCTTTGTCGTAACGCCATAAGGACCGGACCCCTTCGGCTCACAGAAGCTGCTCGAGCGGAAGCTGGCGCACATCGCGCGGGCCGGGGCCGAGGTCGTCGCCACCGCGAACCCCGGCTGCATGGTCCAGCTCGAGGCCAGCCTGCGGGCCTCCGGCAGCCGCGCGCGGTTCGCCCACGTCGTCACCCCGCTCGTCGAGGCGCAGCGGGCCGGGGGTCGGGACACGGTGGAGCCCGTTGACACCCCGCGTCCCGTCGCTTCTAGTGCGAGCATGAAAGCGCGCACCTTCATGCTGGTCGCCCTTCTCGCTTGGGACCCGCTTGCGGACGCGCAGGAAGCCATTCCCGCCAACTTTCCGGCCTCACGCTACGAGGCAATGATCCAGGAGGCGCCTTTCGCCGTGGCCACCGCGGCCGAGCCGGTCGTCGCCGCGCCATCCTTCGCCGCAGAGCTTTATGTGACGGGCGTGGCGCGCATCGGCGACAACGACCTCGTCACGCTCAGCTCGCGCGACAAGACTAAGCACTTCTCGCTCTCCTCCGGTGAGGCGGGTCCGAACACCGAAGGCATCGAGATCGTCCAGGTCGATTGGTCCGACAGCATCGGAGGCACCAAGGTCTCGGTAAAAAAGGCGGGCGAGTTTGCCACCCTCGAGTTCGACCGCGCGGAGCTGGCGATGCCGCTCGCGCCCCAGCATGCGAACCCGACCAGCATTCCCAGCCACGAGGACGGGGAGCTGCCCAAGGAGAAAAAGGGGAAGAAGAAAGGAAAGAAAAAGTAGGGCCGGCAAATGGCGCACGTATCGCCGTGGTGCAATTTTACCGCGGGCTTCCTCGAAAACCGCAACCAGTTTCCTCGCTGCTGGCGGAGTCCCCTTCGCGCGCAGCGACTCCGGCCTTGCCTCGCCGCTCGCGGGGCACGCATCCTCGCCGCCCTTTATGCAAAAGCCCAAAGTCCTCGTCGCCGATCCTGTCTCGGAAAGTGGTGTCTCTGCTCTGGCGAAGGATGGCGACCTCGAGGTCGCCGTCCAGACCGGCCTCAAGGAAGACGCGCTCCTCGAAATCATCGGCGACTTCGCCGGCCTCGTCGTCCGCTCGCAGACGAAGGTGAATGCCCGCGTGATCGAGGCGGCGACGAGGCTGCGCGTCATCGGGCGCGCCGGCGTCGGCGTCGATAATGTCGATGTCGAGGCAGCCACGCGGCGGGGCATCATCGTCATGAACACGCCGGGCGGGAACACGATCTCGACGGCGGAGCACGCCTTTTCGCTCCTCGTTTCCACCGCGCGGAACATCCCGCAGGCGCATGCCTCGATGAAGGCGGGCAAGTGGGATCGCAAGTCGTTCGAGGGGGTCGAGCTTTACAACAAAACGCTCGCCATCCTCGGCATGGGGCGCATCGGCACGGAGTTCGCGCGGCGCGCCATCGCCTTCGGCATGCGCGTCTTGGCGTATGATCCGTATCTCTCGGCGAGCCGCGCGCGCACGCTCCAGGTGGAGCTGGTGGAGTCGCTCGACGAGATTTTACCGCGCGCGGATTTCATCACGATGCACATGCCGCTCACCGCGGAGACGCGGCACATGCTGGATGCGCGGCGGCTCGGGCTTTGTAAAAAAGGTGTGCGCATCGTGAACTGCGCGCGCGGGGGATTGATCGACGAGGCTGCGCTCGCGGAGGCGCTGAAGAGCGGCCAGGTCGCGGGGGCGGCGCTCGATGTCTATGAGACGGAGCCGCCGGGCGCGGACTTTGTGCTGCGCGATCTCCCGGGCATGGTTTTCACGCCGCACCTCGGGGCCTCGACGGCGGAGGCGCAGGAGGGCGTGGGCATCGAGATCGCGGAGGCGATCCGCGCTGCGCTGCTCGAGGGAGAGATTCGCAACGCGGTGAACATGCCGAATATCGACGCGAAAACGCTGGCGATCATCGGGCCGCACATCGCGCTGGGCGAGACACTCGGGCGGTTCCTCGCGCAGATCGCGCCGAAGCGCTGCGACCGGCTGAACATCAACCTCAGTGGAAAAGTGAACGAGGCGGACACGACGCCGGTGATGCGCGCGGTGCTCAGCGGATTCCTGCGCAGCGTGGGCGGCTCGGAGCTGAACCAGGTGAACGCAGCTTCGCTCGCCGAGACGCTCGGGCTCGCGGTGACGGAGACGCGCGAGAGCGCGGCGGAGGATTTCACGGAGCTGATCGAGCTGAGCGCGGGGTGTGGCGGGGAGGGGATCTCGGTGGCGGGGACGTTTTTTGGCGCGAAGCCGCGGATCGTGAAAATCAACGGACGGCATGTGGAGGCGAAGCCGGATGGCGTGCTGCTGTTGCTGGAAAATCGCGACCGGCCGGGGATCGTGGGGCTCGTCGGGACGATGCTCGCTTCGCATCAGGTGAACATCGCGAGTATGTCGTTGAGCCGGAACGAAGTCGGCGGCAAGGCGCTCACGGTGCTGAACCTCGACACCGCACCCGGTGAGGAAGTGATCGCCGACTTGCTGGCGAATGAAGACGTCCACTCCGCGCAGGTGATCCAGCTATGAAGATCGATTTTTCCACGGAGCCGAAGGAGGAGCTGACGGTCGCGCTTTTCTCCGCGGCGGAGCGGGGCAGGCTGCCGGTCGAGGTGCCGAAAGCGGAGTTCTGCGGCGCGTCGAACAGTTTGCTGCATCTCCACGCGGAGCGGATGCTCTGCATCGGCCTCGGCGATCCGGCGAAGATCGATGCGCAGAGAGTGCGCTCCGCCGCCGGAGTGGCGGCGATGTTTTTGAAAAAAACCGGGCGCACCGCGATGCAGCTCGATCTGCGGGGACGCGAAGATTACGCGGGCGCGGCGGTCGAGGGCGTGGTGCTCGCGGATTATCGGTTTGCGGAGTATCGGAAATCGGAGGCGGCGGAGCTGAAAAGTCTGCGCTGCATCGTCGAGAAATCAGCGCTGGCCGCGGCGAAACGCGAGTGCGAGCGCGGACGGATCGTAGCGGAGGCGACGAACGAAGCACGCGCCATCGGCAATCTTCCTGGCAATGTCCTGTGGCCCGAATCGCTGGCGGATCGCGCGGAGAAGCTGGCGAAAAAACACGGTTTGCGCGTCACGATTCTCGACGAGAAGGCGCTGAAGAAGGGGAAGTTCGGCGGCCTGCTCGCGGTCGGCGGCGGGAGCATGCACCCGCCGCGACTCATCGTGCTCGAGCATCGCGGCGGCAAGGCGGGCGACGCGCCCATCGCGCTCGTGGGGAAGGCGATCACGTTCGACAGCGGCGGCATTTCCATCAAGCCGGGCGACAAGATGGAGGAGATGATTTTCGACAAATGCGGCGGCATGGCCGTGCTCGGCGCGATGGCCGGGATCGCGGATTTGAAGCTGAAGCGGAACGTCGTCGGCATCGTCGCGAGCGCCGAAAACCTGCCGAGCGCTACGGCCTACCGACCTGGCGACATAGTCACCGCCTACGACAGAAAACACATCGAGATTATCAACACCGACGCCGAAGGCCGCGTCGTCCTCGCTGACGCGCTCGGCTACGCGCGGCAGGATTGCAAGGCGGCGGAGATCATCGATCTCGCCACGCTCACCGGCGCGTGCGGCGTGGCGCTGGGCGAGTGCGTCGCCGGGCTCTGGAGCACGTCCGACGCGCTCGAGCGGCGGCTGCTGGAGTCGTCCGGCCGGACGGGTGAGCGGCTCTGGCCGATGCCGCTTTTCCCCGAATACGACGAGCAGATCAAAAGTGACGTCGCCTTGGTGAAGAACACCGGCGGCCGCCTCGCCGGCGCCTGCACCGCGGCGGCGTTCCTTAAAGCTTTCGTCGGCGACACGCCGTGGGCGCACCTCGACATTGCCTACATGGCAAGCCTGAGCAAAGACCGCCCCGACCTCGCCCGCGGTGCGACCGGCTTCGGCACGCGCCTCCTCATCGACCTGGTCGAGCAGCGGTGAAACATTGGCGCGGCCCTGGACTGCGTTGTTCCTCCACGGCTTTTGGGATCGTCGTTTCTCAGACAGTGGAGACCAGGCGAACGGCAAAGGAATCGGCGCGACTTGTCGTTTGCCAAGGCACGGGGTGTCTGCCAGCTTCCCCGCCCTTTCCATGAAAAGACTCGCGAATTTCTCTCCGACCGGCTGTTTGCCAGCCTCTTCTAATTAAATGGGTAAGGCTCTCGTCATCGCGGAAAAACCGAGCGTCGCGGCGGACATCGCGCGCGTGTTGGGGAAAACGAAAAAGGAAAAGGACTACTTCGAGAGCGAGCAATACGTGATCTCGTCGGCCATCGGGCATCTTGTGGAACTGTGCGCGCCAGAGGCGGTCGAGGTGAAACGAGGGAAGTGGAAGTTTGAGAATCTGCCGGTGATCCCGGAGGAATTCGACCTGCGACCCATCGAGAAAACACAGGCGCGGTTCAATCTTCTGAAGCGCCTGATGAAGCGCAAGGATGTCGATACGATCATCAATGCGTGCGATGCGGGGCGCGAGGGGGAGCTGATTTTCCGCTACCTCGTGAAGCTCGCGGGGGTGGATAAACCGGTCCAGCGACTCTGGCTCCAGTCGATGACGCCGGGCGCGATCAAGGCCGGCTTTGAAAACTTGCGCACGGACGAGGAGATGATCCCGCTCGCGAACGCGGCGGCGTCGCGCGCGGAATCGGACTGGCTGGTCGGCATCAATGCGACACGGGCGCTGACGGCGTTCAACTCGAAGATGGGCGGCTTCCAGCTCACGCCGGCGGGCCGGGTGCAGACTCCGACGCTCGCCATCCTGGTCGAGCGGGAGGAGAAAATCCGCGCGTTCAAGCCGCGGCCTTACTTCGAGGTGTTCGCGGATTTCGGCGTGCAGGCGGGGGAATATCGCGGGCGCTGGTTCGACGAGGCTTTTAAGAAAAACGACGACGAGGATGCGAAGGCGGAGCGCCTCTGGGACGGCGCACGGGCCGCGGCGATCAAGGAGAAGTGCCTCGGGAAGACTGGCGAGATCAGCGAGGAGAAGAAGCCGACGACGCAGGCACCGCCGCTGCTTTACGATCTCACGAGCTTGCAGCGGGAGGCGAATGGGCGGTTTGGATTTTCGGCAAAGCGGACGCTGCAACTTGCGCAGCAGCTCTACGAGCGGCACAAGGTGCTCACTTATCCGCGGACGGACTCGCGCTATCTCGCCGAGGATCAGCTCGGGCAGGTGCGCGGGATCATGGGGAGCTTCGACGACGACAATCTCGCGCGGCACGCGACCAAGGCGCTGAAGAACGACTGGATCAAGCCGAGCAAGCGGATTTTCAACAACGCGAAGGTCACCGACCATACGGCCATCGTGCCGACGGGCGAGGCACCGCGGGGGCTCGATGAATGGCAGCAGAAGCTCTATGACCTCGTCGCGCGGCGGTTCATCGCGGTGTTTTACCCGGCGGCGCAGTTCGAGGTGACGACGCGGATCACGCGCGTCGAGCGCGAGGCGTTTCGCACGGATGGGAAAATCATCGTCGATCCGGGCTGGCTCGCGGTCTATGGACGTGAGGCGCAGGGGGAGGACAGCGATAAGGCGATCGTGGCGGTGACGACCGGTGAAATCGCGAAGGTGCTCGATGTGGAGACGCGCGAGAGCATCACGAAGCCGGCCCCGCGCTACAACGAAGCGACGCTGCTCTCGGCGATGGAAGGCGCGGGGAAGCTGGTCGAGGACGAGGAGCTGCGCGAGGCGATGAGCGCGCGCGGGCTGGGCACTCCGGCGACGCGCGCCTCTATTATAGAAGGGCTCATTTTCCAGGATTACATCGCGCGGAACGGTCGCGAGTTGATCGCGACGAGCCGCGGCATCTCGCTGATCACTTTGCTGCGCAGCATCGGCGTCGGCGCGCTCTGCCTGCCGGAACTGACAGGCGAGTGGGAGCACAAGCTGAAGCAGATAGAATCGAGCCAACTGCTGCGCAAGGATTTCATGGAGCAAATCCGCGAACTGACGCGCGACGCGGTCGAAAAAATCAAGCAGGGGAACGAGCCGTCGGCGGAGCAGTTCCCGCCGGTGGAGGCGACGTGTCCGAAGTGCGGGCACGGGGTTTTCAAGCAGGACTACCGGACATTCCGCTGCGCCGAGTGTGACTGGCTCATCTGGAAAAATCTCGCGGGACGGGAGTTCTCGCCGGAGGAGGCGCGGACGCTTTTCACCGAGGGGAAAGTCGGGCCGCTGGAGGGATTCCGGAGCAAGATGGGGCGGTCGTTCGCGGCGCTGGTGGTGCTGGGCGAGGATGGGAAGGCGAAGTTCGAGTTTGAGAACGCGGAGGGTGAAGGCGAGGCGGTCGATCTCACCGGCTTGCCACGGCTCGGGACGTGTCCGGTGTGCAAGCAGGGCCAGATCGTCGAGGCCGAGCGGGCCTACGCGTGCGAAAATACGCTGTCGTCGGGGAAGACCTGCACGATGCGGATGGGACGGACGATTTTGGATCGCGAGATCCCGCGCGAGCAGGCGCTGAAACTGATCGAGACGGGGAAGACGGATCTGCTGCGCGGCTTCATGTCGAAAAAGGGGCGGAAGTTCGACGCGTTTTTGAAGCTGGAGAAGGGGAAGGTCGGGTTCGAGTTCGAGGAGCGGAAGAAGAAGCCGGCGAAGGCCGGGTCGCGTGCGCCCTCGGGTGCTGCTGGGTAGCGCACGCGCTCCCGCGTGCTGCTTTTGGCGCCCTGGCCAAAGATCGAAATCGACGGCGAAGCCGCTAATCGAACGAGAGTCGAGGGTCCAGTCCGGTTTGAAATGACGCTGTTGCGTTGGGTCGGGCGTTTCGGCGAGGGCGCCGAAACCAGCCCCCGAGGGCGCGGGCGCTACCCGGCGTCCTTCGGACGCATTGCCGGTGTGGTGTCGGGGGCATGCTTTGTGCAAGGGTTTACCGCATCCGAGTGAACCCCCCCGAAGATTCCCCCAGCGGCTTGGCTCTTTTCCTTCGCCGCAGCATGGCCTCGCGCGCGCGGCGGCTCTCCGGCACCGCGCTCATCGCGCTCATCGCCATCGCGGTCACGCTCTATTTTTACCGGGCGCGGGTGCAGTTCGACCGGCGGCTGCTCGCGGCGGAGACGGAGCGCATGGCGGAGGCCGTCACGCTCGATTTTCAGCGCGATTTCAATCTGCGCTTCGATGCCGCCCGCAGGCTGCGTGACTTCTTTGCCTCCTCGCAGGAGGTGACCGACGAGGAGTTCGCGAGCTTCGCGGGCGCAATCGTCAGCCGCACGCAGGGGTTCGACGGCGCGAGCTGGCTCGACGGCAGTCTCGACATCGTGCATGCGCAGCCGGCCGAGTGGGCCGCGCGCCTGCGAACGGCACTGCCCGGCCCAGTGGGCGAGGCGGCGCGAAAGGCGCTGGCGACGCGCGAGCCGGCGGCGGCGCTCACGGCGGATGGCGCGGAGTGCGTCCTTTTCATTCCGACGGCCGAGGCGGGCGCGCGTGGTGGAATGGTCGCGGCGGAACTTTCCGTCCGGGCGCGCCTCGATCATCTGGCGCAGCTCGCTGGCCGGCCATCGTGGGAAATTTCCGTGTCCGATGAAGGCGGCCGCCTGCTGCTCGGCCCGGTCGCGGAGAGCGGGATCGTCCAGGCTGCGACGAGTGCTTTGACGATCACCGACCAAAAGTGGCGCGTGCGCGTCGCCCCCTCGCGCGCGGTGGCCGCCAGCCTCAGCTCGGGCGAGCCGGTGCGCATCCTCGTGGTCGGCGCGCTGGCGACGCTGGCGCTGGTCGCCTACAATTTCCTCCTCCACCAGCGCGAGAACCGCCTGCGGGAGGCGCTCGGGGAAAAGGAGCAGCTCTCCAGTGCGGTCGAGGAGGCGCAGTCGCACGTCGCCGAACTCATCAACGACATCGACGCGATCATCTGGGAGGCCGACCCGGAGACGATGCGTTTCTTTTTCGTGAGCGACTACGCCGAGAAACTGCTCGGCTATCCGGCGCGCCGCTGGATCGAGGAGCCGGATTTTTGGCAGCGCTGCCTGCATCCTGACGACCGCGCCGGTGTCATGGAGGCGTATGGATCGGTCGCGGAAACCGGCCAGCTTCACAAGTTCGAGCACCGCATGGTCGGAGCCGACGGCAAGATTTTTTGGGTGCGCACGATCCTCAGCATCGTGCATGGGAGCGACGGTGTGGCGCGTTCGCGCGGCATCATCCTCGATGTGACCGAGCGCGTGCTGGCCGAGGAGGCTGTGCGGCAAAGCCAGAAGCTCGAGAGTATCGGCGTCCTCGCCGGCGGCATCGCGCACGATTTCAACAACCTGCTCACCGCCATCATCGGGAACGCCGAGCTCGCGATGATGAGCCTGCCGGAGAAAGCACCGACGCGGGAGCCGCTCGGCGTGATCCTCACGACCGCGCAGCGCCTCGCGGAGCTGACCCGGCAGATGCTCGCCTACTCGGGCAAAGGGCGCTTCGTCGTGAGCGAGTTTAGCCTGAACGACCTGATCAATGAAACCAGCTCGCTCCTCGCCGTGACCACCCCGAAGAACATCCGCGTCGTGCAGAAACTCGAGTCCGAGCTGCCCGCGATCGAAGGCGACTACACGCAGATCCAGCAGGTCGTCCTGAATTTGCTCACCAACGCCGCCGACGCCATCGGGTCGAAAAATGGCATCATCATGATCTCCACCGGCCTGCGCATCGTGGGCGAGGGGAGCTCTGGAAAGTATCGCCTCCCGCCCGGCCTCTACGTAGCACTGGCCATCCGCGACACGGGTTGCGGCATGGACGCCGCGACGCTCGAGCGGATTTTCGATCCGTTTTTCACGACGAAATTCACCGGCCGCGGGCTCGGGCTCGCCGCGCTGCAGGGCATCGTGCGCGGGCACAAGGGCCAGATCGAAATCGAGAGCAACGTCGGCGTCGGCACCGTTTTTAACATCGTGCTCCCCGCCGCCTCGGCCTGTGCGCCGAAGCGCGAGGCGCTCCCGTCGGCGGCGGAGAACTTCCGCGGATCGGGCAAGGCGCTCGTCATCGACGACGAGGAAATCGTGCGCAACGTGGCAGCCGACTCGCTCACTGCCGCGGGTTTCGAGGTCGTGCTGGCGCGCGATGGATTCGAGGGCGTCGCGCGTTTTCAGGAAAATCCAGACGATATCCGCATCGTGCTGCTCGATCTCACGATGCCGAAGATGCACGGCGACGAAGCTTTCCGTGAAATCCGCAAAATCCGGCGCGACGCGCTGGTCATCCTCACGTCGGGCGCGTGTGAGCAGGAAATCGACGCGCGTTTCCCCGAGCACAAGCCCGACGACTTCCTGCACAAGCCGTTCCTCCCCTCCGAGCTGATCCGGCGGGTGAGTGCGGTCTTGAATGGGACTGCCGCTGGGAGATGAGGAGCTGGAAGTCGTTTCCGGGTTCTGCAGACGTTCGCGTTTTTAGCGGAGGAAAACTCCGGCTCCGGATTCACGGTAACGCCGGGAAACTTCGACGTATTTTTGCGCCCAGCTTTTCAGCGCCCGCTGCTCCGTCTCGTCGAGCTGGCGCATGACTTTCGCGGGTGAGCCGAGGACGAGCGAGCCGGGCGGGATTTTCGTGTGCGCGGTGACGAGGGCGTTTGCCCCGATGATCGATCGCGCGCCGACCTCCACGCCGTCGAGGAGGATCGAGCCCATGCCGACGAGCACTTCGTCACCGACCGTGCAGGCGTGCAGGATTGCCTTGTGGCCGACGGTCACATACTCGCCGACGACGACGCCGTAGTCGTCGGCGAGGTGGACGACGGAGCCGTCCTGGATGTTCGAGCGCGGACCGATGCGGATGGAGTTGATGTCACCGCGCAGGACGGCTTGGAACCAAACGCTCGACTCCTCCGCGAGCGTCACGTCGCCGAGGACGACAGCACCGGGCGCGACATACGCGGTCGGGTCGATGTCGGGGGATTTGGTGAAGTGGCGGTCGAGTTGCTCGTCAGTTTTCATCGGCGCTATAATCCCGGCGCGAGCGGGCGATTGCAATCGGCGGTGGCGGGGCGCATCGTTTTTCCCATGAACACCGTGGCCCTCCCGACTCTTCTGGTTCCCGTAGATTTCTCGGATGTCACGCCGCGTGTCCTCGAGATGGCGATCACCCTGGCGGAGAAATTTCAAAGCCGAATCATGCTGCTCCACGTCGCGGAACCGGCGCCGGAGTTCGTCGGATTCGAGCCGGGGCCGGCGCCGGTGCAGACGGCGGTGGCGCGGGATTTCAAGGCGGAGCACGAGCGTCTGGACGAACTGAAGCAGCAGATCGTCGCGGCGGGGATCGACGCGACGGCCTTGCAAGTTCAAGGGCCGCTGTCGGAGAAAATCCTGCAACAAGCGGGCGAACACAATGCGGCGCTCATCGTGATGGGCTCGCACGGGCACGGGGCGATTTACAATCTGCTCGTGGGGAGTGTGACGAGCGGCGTGCTGAAGGCGGCACCATGTCCAGTGGTCGTGGTGCCGAGCGAGCGGCGGGACTGAGCCTCACTCGCCTTTCGGCTGGAAAAAGCCGCGCTGTTTCGCGGTGATCTCGCGGCCGAGTTTCTCGAGCACGAGCAGCATGTCCTCCCACACTTTTCGCTTTTCGCCGAGCGACTGATTTCGCAGCAAATACGCGGGGTGATAGGTCGCCATCAGCGGGATGCCCTCGAACTCATGCCAGCGTCCTCGGAGCTGGCTCATTGGCTCGACTGCGCCGAGCAAGCCCTGCATCGCGATGCCCCCGAGCGCGACGAGCACGCGGGGCTGGACGATGGCGATCTGCTCTTTGAGATACGGGAGGCAGGTCTCCATCTCGGCGGGCGTGGGCTTGCGATTGCCGCTCTGGGCCGCGGGCATGTCGGGGCGGCATTTGAGCACGTTCGCGATGTAAATGTCGCCGCGAGCGAAGCCCATTGTCTCGATGATCTTGGTCAAGAGCTGGCCTGCTTTGCCGACGAAAGGCTCGCCTTGGAGGTCTTCATCCGCGCCCGGTGCTTCGCCCACGAACATCAGCTCGGCCTCCGGATTTCCCACGCCGAAAACGACCTGCGTGCGCGAGCGAGCGAGGTGCTCGCACTTCACGCACGGCAGCACGATCTCACGCAAAGCAGCGAGCGGATCGGCCTGCAGCGCGCAGGGCGCGGGCCGCGCGTTCACGAGCCGCGCGAGCGACTCGGCGGAGGCGGGGCGGCGGTCGGCACCGAGGGATCGAGCTTGCAGGAGGGCGTCCAAGACTGTCTGAAGGCCGGCGTCGAACGAAGTGAGCATGGGGGAAAATGGAGGATTCTCAGTCGGTGCGGAAGAACCAGATATAGACGAATTTGCGGAACCACTCTGCCGCGCCGCTGCGCTCCCACCAGCCCTCGAGCCACGGCTGGATGAAATCCCAGCTCACGACGAGCGCGAGCACGAAGAAAAGCAGCGCCGCCCCCGCGACGCCCGCTTTTTTCCGCCACTGGCTCGGCGGCTGTGCGAACAGCTCCTCGACCGGATGCCACTGCTCCATGCCCTCGCGCAGATACATCGCCTCCACCGGGATGAGGCGCTGGGTGAACATGTGGCGAATCTGCGCGACGGTGTACGGCCCTCGCTGTTTGCCATCGTAGTGCAGGTGATACGACTCCATGGGGTCGGCTTCAGGAAACATCCACCGATCGCGCGCGGCAATCTCGCAGCGACTTCACCGCTCGCGGATGAGGGCGCCGAGGGTGGACTCGAGCTCGTCGCGCGGGTTGATCGCGCGAAGCTTGCCTTGGCGGTCGAGGACGAAGGTGGTTGGGAGGGCGTTGATCGCGAGGGAGCGAACGAACGGGCTCTCCCAGCCTTTGCCGTCGAATCGGACGGGCCACTCGATGTGCTGCGCGCGCAGAATGCGGTCGAGCGCGGCGCGCTCGGTGTCGAGGCTCACGCCGAGGGCCTGGACCCGGGCGGCGGGAAATTTCAACACCGCCTGGCGGACGCGGTCGATCTCGTGGAGCGCAGGGGCGGACCAGCCGGCGAAGAAATAGACGACGACGACTTTGCCGCGCAGTGTCGCGTCGTCGATCGCCTGGCCATTGGTGCTGGTGAACTCGATCGGCAGTTTGCGCCCGAGGAGGCCGAGCCGGCGGAGATCGTCGGCGATGCGGAGCCGCAGCTCGGGATCGGTGGCGCTGCTCTGGGCGTCGCGCAGGATGTCGAGTTTACGCCTGGGGGCGTCGTCGAAAAGGGACGCGATCTCGGCTAGGAGGCCGCCGGCTCGGTTGTCGCGGGGCCATGTGGATTGAAATCCACGCGCGGCGGTGAGGAGGTCCTCCCGGTCGATGGCGCCGGCGGTGCGTGCCCGGCGGATGTCGATGACGAGGCTGGCAAAGGCGGCATCGGCGCGGTGTGGTGCGGTCTCGGCCTCATCGCGCTGGATGGCCTCTAGGATGCGGGCGGCCTCGCCGGAAGCGCCAGTATCGCCGGCCATGTCGCCGCGCAGCGAGAGAACATGGGCGAGGCGGAGCCGGGCATCGTGAGCGCGCGCATCAGCGGGATGCGCCGCGAGGAAATCGCGCAAGGCGCGCTCCTGCCGGGTGAGGCGCTCAAGGGCGGCCGCGCGGGCGGCCTCCGGAGAACGGGCGGGAGTCTGCGGAGCGCTCTCCAGCGCCTCGAGGCGTTTCCATTCCTCATCGGCTCCCGCATTGAGCGCCGGGAGCGGCAAGGCAAGCAGGGCGGCAGTGGCGATGAGCCGGGGCAGACTCACTCCTGATCGACGGGATGGATGACGGTCGTGATGGGACGGTGATCGCTGGCCTGATTCCAGAGCGCGGAGCGATAGACGTTCGACTTTGGCAGGATCACCTCCCGCCACAGCGCCGGGCTCACGAGGATGAAATCGATGCGCGCATAGATGTCGGCAGTTTTCCAGTAATGCGTCCATCGGTCGCCGAGGCTGTCGCGCAGCCAAAGGTCGCGCATCTGCATGTCGGAGCCGCGCTTGCCCATGATCTCCTGGAGGGGCGGCTCATTGCGCGTGTCGTTCAGATCTCCATAGACAAGGAGGTTGGTGGCGGGGTCGGCGGTGAGGATTTTCTCGATGTGTTGGCGCAGCAGGTGGGCTTCGTTCCGCCGCACCAGCGCCTCGCCCTGCGGGATGGGGAGTTTCGACTTGAGGTGCGCACCGACGAGCCGGAGGCGGTAGCCAGGCTGGGGCTCGATCGTCACGTCGAGGAAACCGCGGCGCACCTGCTCCGGCGCGCCCGCGATGGTGAAAGTGGCGTCGGTCACCGACTGCCGGGAGACGATCGGGAAGCGGCTGGCGAGGGCGAGGTGGCGCTCCGGGTCGGCCGCCTGCACGTACTCGTAGAACTTGTAGCCGAGCCCGGCGGCGGCGAGGCGCTTTTTGAAATCCTCGAAATCCTCTGGCTTGCCCATTTCAGAGACCCCGAGGATGTCCGGACTGATTTCCTTGATGATGCTGATGAGCGCCGCGATTTCTTCCTCGGGTTTCGGCGTGTCCTTTTGCCGCGAGTGGCCGTCGTAGCGGTCCATGCGGAGGTAGTTCTGGACATTGTAGGCGGTGAAAACGATGTCTGCCGCCGGGCATGGCACGACCGGCGCAAGCAGGAGCGCCGCAAGAAGAGCGAGACAGGAGACGGGGCGGCGCATGGGGAGGGGACCGGTATCCGCTGAAGTGCGAGCCACCGGGAGGACTGCGATTCGGCGCTCAGACAACCGGCTTTTCCGCCGGATTGTCGGCGGGAGCGGCGGGTTGATGCACTTGAGTGTCACGCGGTTGTTGGACGCGGGGTTCATCGAGAGGCCGGGTCAGCTCACGGTCGAACTCGTCTTTCGCCTTGCTGAATTCCTTGACCGCCTGGCCCATGCCGCGGGCGAGTTCCGGCAGCTTTTTCGCGCCGAAAAGGACGAGGACGATGAGCAGGATGATGAGGAGATCGGGCCCGCCGAGATTGAAGATGGTCGCTAGGGTATTCATGGCTTGTGCGGTGTAACTATCACCGGACGCGCGGGGTTGCAAAGTTTTGCGCGGAGATTTCCCGCCGGAGCCGCAATGCGCTCGTGCGGAATCTTACTTCCCGCCCGCGAACTCCCGGCACGACCCACGCTCGATAATGTGGGCCGGGTATGCGCGCTCGCGGGATTCCGTCAGCGGTTCGTCTTCATAGACCCGATCCTCGAGATCCGCGATGGCGGCGGTCGTCATTTCCTCCACCGGGAAATGAATGGTCGTCAGGGCGGGGGAGACAATCTTGGCCAGCGGTTCGTCGGAGCAACCGAGGACACTCATCTCTTCGGGCACTTTCACCCCGCGCTCGCGTGCTCGCCCGAGGATGCCGGCCGCGACCTGGTCGCTGAGGCAAAAGATCGCCGAGGGCTTGGAGCCGTGGTCGAGGAGACCGTCCAGCGACCGCGCACCGCGCTCGAGGGTGAGGTCGCCGTGGAGGACGCTCTGCTCGTCGAGGCGCATGCCGAGCTTCTCGGCGGCGATTCGGATGCCGCGATTCAGAGCGAGCGTGGTGACATCTGTCGCGCCAAACGGCCCGGAAAGAATGGCGATGTGCTGGTGGCCGAGCCGCGCCAGCATTTCGAGCCCGAGCCCGGAAGCCTGCTCGTAGTCGGTGACGTAGCTGACGACGCCGGCATGGCGGGATTCGCTGAGCAGGCTCACCATCGGGAATTCGCGGCGCGCCAGCGTGGCGACGAGGGAAGGATTAGGATCGCCGACGATGAGAAACTTCGAGGCGGTGCCGGCGCGGATGGGGTGGGGGAGCAGTTCGGGGCGTGCCAGGAAATCATCCCCCGCATCGAACCGGGCGAAGGTGACGTGCCCGCAGCGGGCTGTGACACTTCGCATCGAGACTGCGGCGACGCGGGCGGCGATCGGGTGGGAGAGGTCGCCGATTTCCTGCGAAAGGAGGACGCACAAATCTCCGGTCTCGGGATACATGCGGGTGACGGCGCGGAGATCATTTGGAATGTAGCCAAGATCGCGACACGCTTTGAAGACGCGGTCGCGTGTCTTGTCGGAGACGCGGATTCCATAGTCCCGATCGTTCAACAGCGAGGAAATCGCGCCTTGGGAAACATCGGCCGCGCGCGCCACCTCAGCCATAGTCACGGTTTTCTGTTGGTGGGCACCGAGAACGGCCCTGGGGACACGACGAGGCTTCCCGTCAGAAAAATTTTCGTTCATTTGGGCGGCGATAGATAATGCCTCCCTATAATTGAGCAAGCATTATTCGAGAACAAATCTGGGGGAAAACCGCGCTTTGGACCATCCGGCCTAGGACTCTGGCATGATTTTATCGACCATCCGCGAGATGCCGTCCTTGGCAAACTCGCTGGCGGGATAAATACGTTGTGCTTTCAAAAACCAAGCGAGGCTGGAGCCGACTTGATCCTTTTCCTCGAGCTGCTGGGCATTTCGCAGCGTTCGCACAAAGTCAGCGGCTTGGGTGGTCAGGTTGGCACGCACTTGGTTCAAGCGGCTGTCGTCCGGGAAGTCCTGAAACGTCCTCTCCACACTCTCCCACGCGCCGGCGAAATTCCCCTGCTTCGCGATCTCGCTGGAGCGGATGATCGCCCCCTCGACAGTCTGCATCGACTCCAACACCTCGCGGAGCTGTTCCTGCCGCTCGGGATACAGGGCAGTTGCCGCGATGTAACGCACCTGATTCTCGAAAATCTGCCGGTAGTTTTTCTGGCTCAGAAGCTGGTCGAAGTCGATGAGCGCCTGCTGCTGCACGTCCCCCTGTTTGGAAATGCTCCCAAACACCTCGGCCAAGGCTGGGTTCCGCGGCCAGATTTCAGTTGCGGACTTGATCTCGGCCTCGAGCACGGCCTGATTGCCGGCCAGGGCGGCGTTCTTCGCCTTCGCAAGGTGCATACCGGCGACCATCTTCGACGTGTCGATCATGGCCATCGGTTTCGACGCGTCGAAGTCCTTCGCGATCTCCTGTAAATCCTTCACGAGCGTTTCCGCCAGCGCGTAATCCTTCACGTCTATGGCAGAAATTAGTTGATTCGTTTTTTGCGTAAAAACGAGCGCTCGACGTTTCTTTTCACGAGGTAACGTCCGCAGTTCCGGGAGGTATTCCCCGACAGTGAAAGCCTCGGCGAGCCGTTTTGTGGCGCTCTCCAGCTCGTTTTGCTCGAGCAGGTATTCATAAGCCTGAATGCTCTCGCGCACGTCACGGATGGCTTCATTCGCCAGCGAGTCCAGCGTCCCGACAGTCGGAGGCATGCCCATGCTGCGGGAGAAGAGGTCCTTGGCGTCTTTCCCGACCTTCAGATTCGTGTCTCCATCGGAAAAAACCGCGCGGTAGAACCGAGTCGCCATGAGGACATGCTGGAAACGCCGCTGCATGAAGAGCTGCACGATGAGCGCCTGAAACTGGATCTTGGTTTGCAGTTCGTTGGCGGCTTTTTTCACTTGGTTGGCCTTGAGCAGCGCCAAGGTCTCGGCGATGCGCGTGGCATAGGGCTGGATGCGGGCGTCGCGCTCGATCTGCGCTTCCTTGGCCCGCTGCTTCGCGATTTCCTTGTCCTTGGTGCCGCCACCGGAAATTGAGCCCGAGTTCGCGGACATGCGGAGGTTCCACTCGAGCCGCTTGCGCTCTTCCTCGAGACCGACGTTCGCCTGGTCGATTCGTGCCCCGGCGTTTTGCGCCTGCCAGGCGCTATATACCGCATCGGCCAGAGCGTCGGAAAGCCGGGCGTCTATATAGTAGTTGGAAGCGCGGCGCAGGAGCAGGAAGCCGTCGTCCATGTTCTTGGTCGTCGCGTTGCCCGGCGCAAGCTTGTCGAGGATGCTGGCGATGAGGGTGCGGTATTCCTCGTCCTCTTTCTCGGTCTCGGCGGGAGCATTCAGGTATTTCTCAAACCGGCTCTGGAACAGTCGGTTGTTGTTCACATTCCAGCTCCGTCCATCCCACGTCATCACCTCGGTCCCCGGATCGAAGCTGGGGACGTCCTGCCCGAGAAAAGTCTTGCGCGGCTTTTCCGAGCCGCCGCCCGCGGCTGGCGCGGGCTGGCTCGGCTGTTGAGGGCTCACCGGATCAGGGACTTGCGCGGAGAGCGCCCCAGCCGTGAAGAGCAGGACAACGCAGCCTGTGGCGAGTTTTTTAGAAGCGGGAAGGGGAGAACGGGGGAGAGTTTTCATGCTTTTTGGATGTCCTGGACGCGCAGGATGCCCTGCTCGACGACTTCGACTTTGATGACGAAGTGTTGGTCTTTCTGGATGTTGACGTGGTTGAAATTACTCGGGACCAAGACGGGGAGCGGCTGCTCGCCATCGGGGCCGGTCACGATGACGGAGACGAGGCGTCCGGCGGTGGCGGACCAGGTGAGCTGGATGTCGACGGTGCCATCTATCTTATAGACGTTGCCGCGGAGGCTGTTCGAGTTTTCCAGATAGACGCGCACGTCGAGCGGCTCGAGCGTGCGGTAGGGATCGCCGACGTAATTTGTGGCGAAGTAGCCACCCGTGATCGCCGCTACCAGCAGGACGATGCCTGCGATGATCCACATCGGATTGACGGAAGAGCTAGCGCGGCGGGCCATCGGAGGTGGAATCCTAGGAGACGGTGGGCGTCTTATCAACGGATAATCAAACGGGGAGATCGTGGCACGGGCGCATACGACCACGCGGCGGCGATGGCGCGATGAACGCAGCATATGGGCGGAATCATCAGCGCAATCATCGTCGGGCTCATCGTCGGGGCCATCGCGAAGCTTCTCATTCCGGGGAAAGATCCGGGCGGTTGCTTCATCACGATCCTGATCGGGTTGGCTGGCTCCTTCGTAGGGACGTATCTCGGGCAGGCGTTGAATCTGTATGCGCCCGGTCAGCCGGCTGGCTGGATCGGAGCGATCATCGGAGCGATGCTCCTGCTCCTGCTCTACCGCGTCCTTTTCAAGCCGAAGAGGTAGCCTCGGAGGCTGCGGAAGAAGCTACTCGGCGGGAGGCACTTTTCCACGCTGACAAGGCCAGCGGCCCTCGAGTTCCACCTCCAGCGACCAACTTAAAAACGTGCGCAGGAGCACGATGATCGCCAGCACGCCCACGCTCCGAAATGTCGGATTGATTGCGACGGTGCCAATGATGTCTCCGGCCACGAGCAACTCGAGCCCGAGCAGAATCGAACGGCCCAGACCTTGCCGATACCGGCGATACGCGCTCTCAGGATCGCCCCTCAAGCGCCACAAATAACGCGCCGAAACCACGCTGGCGCCAGCGACGATCACCGCGACACCCACGCCGTCGATGATCTGGCCGACGAGCGATACGGTTTGGTCGAACGTCATATCAGCGGTCACTTAATCCCAATTCTGGCGCATGATCGGGATCGATCTGCCGGCGAACTTTAGGCAGAGCATCGATGCGCTGCCGCTCCTCCTGCGTCAGTTCGAAGTCGAACACGGAGAAATTCGCCAAGCGATGATCGTGCGAAGTTGAGCGTGGGATGGCGGCGACCTGAGGCTGCTCGACAAGCCAGCGAAGCGCGAACTGGCTCGGCGTCTTTCCATGCGCCTCGCCGATCTCCTTCAGCGTCTGGTTTTTAAAAATCTCGCCGTGGGCGAGGGGTGAATAAGCTGTCACGAGGGACTCATCGACAATTCCGAGCAGCTTTATCAGCCGTTTCAGGACAACATCGACATCCAGCAGGCCAAGGCCCGAACGCGCGCCTTGAGCCGGTGCGCGCGTTCGGGCGGGTTGCCGGACGCAGGTGGGGCCACAGAGGAGAAGAGGCGTGGATTTCAAATATGCGC
>PPFU01004305.1_pt1 | contig 22198 bp, 23 predicted proteins | sample 1535991 | NCBI WGS metagenome assembly PPFU01 (sample SAMN04901290, study PRJNA319586) | Hypolithon metagenome, whole genome shotgun sequencing project. | isolation source: Antarctic Hypolithon | place: Antarctica: Miers Valley | collected 2014
CGGCGGCGCGGAGCGCCGTCCGGCCCGTTTGCCATTAAACCCAACCTTCCGCATCTTGCAGCGGGCGCGCGTGATACGATATTCTGCCACTATGGTCCGGATCCAAGACGCACTCGCCCGCCTTCCCGAACCACGCTCTGCGGGTGCCGCCGGCGCGGGTGACGACGGGTCGGGCGGACAGGATGATGGGCGCACCGGCGTCACCGACGGGGATGACCAGGTCGGCCTCGCCACCCGCACCCGCACCCGGACCAAGCGGCCCAGCCCGTACAAGGTGCTGATGCTGAACGACGATTACACCCCCATGGAATTCGTCGTCCTCGTGCTCAAGCGCTTCTTCCGGATGGACCTGGAACAGGCCACCCGCGTGATGCTCCACGTGCACCAGCGCGGTGTCGGTGTGTGCGGCATCTTCCCGTACGAGGTGGCCGAAACCAAGGTGAACCAGGTGATGGATTTCGCGCGCGAGAACCAGCACCCGCTCCAGTGCACGCTGGAAAAGGCCTGATCCGCTGCGGCATCCCGTCGCGACCGTCGCTCCGTGCAGCCCGGTAGTTGGCGTGCAGGCGATGACTTGCCGCCTTTCCTGCGCTAAGCGCCCGCCAGACCCCGCACCCACGGCGCACCTCGCTTGACCTTCATTACCGCCACCGATCGCTACATCTTCCGCCTCGTCATCGTGCCGATGGTGGGCGTGTTTGTGCTCGCCGCCTCGCTGCTGATGCTGGAAAAGATGCTCAGCCTGTTCGAGTTCGTTTCGACGGAGGGCGGGCCGATCGGCGTGGTCTTCCGGATGCTGGGGAACCTCGTTCCCGAATATGCCAGCCTCGCCATCCCGCTCGGGCTGATGCTCGGCATCCTGTTCGCCTTCCGCAAGCTCGCCACCTCCAGCGAGCTGGACGTCTTCCGCGCCGTCGGGCTCAGTTACACCCGGCTGCTACGGGTGCCCTATCTGATCACCTTCGTGCTGCTATCGGTCAATTTCGCAATCGTCGGCTATCTCCAGCCACTCGCGCGCTACGGCTACGAGGAGCTGGAATTCGAACTCCGCTCCGGCGCGCTGGGCGCGGCGATCGAGGTCGGCGAGTTCGTCACCATCGAAGATCGGGTGGCGCTGCGGATCGAGGAGAGCCGCGATCAGGGGCGGGAGCTCAGCGGCATCTTCGCCCGCATCGCCGAACCGGGCGGGCAGGTGCTATCGATCTCCGCGCGCGAGGGCCGCTTCCTCGCCAACCGGGAAGACCGCAACACCATCATCCTGCGCCTGAGCGATGGCACCAGTGTGCAGGACATTCCCGGCCAGAACAGCCGCGTGGTCAGCTTCTCGCGCATGGACCTGCCGATCGATCTGCCCGCCATCGAGCGCTTCCGCGAGCGCGGCGCGGGCGATGTCAGCCGCGAATATCTGCTGCCCGAACTGCTCGCGATCGGCTGGAGCGACGAGACTCCCCGCGCCGAGCGCGCCGACACCAGGGCCGATTTCAACTATCGCATGGTCGAAGTGGTGATGATGCTGATGCTGCCGCTGCTGGCCGTCTCGCTGGCGATTCCACCCAAGCGTTCCACCTCGGCGCTGGGCGTGTTCGTCTCAATCGTGATGGTGGTCGCCTACCACAAGGTGAACCAGTACGGAGCATCGATCGCCGCGCTCGGCCGGGTCGATCCGCTGCTGGCGCTGTGGGGGCCGTTCCTGGTGTTCGGATTGCTGATCGTATGGATGTATTACCAGGTCGCCTTCGTACCCGGCGGGCAGGCGATCGGCGCGCTCGAAACCGCCTATGCTAAGGTCACCCGCCTGTTCGGCCGGCTGCTCAAGCGTGGGCGGCTGCTCTCCTCCGCCCGCCAGCGCGCCGAGCGTCGTCGCCTGGAACGGGCCGAGGCGCTGCCGGAGGGGGCCGCCAGTGCTGTTTGATTTCTTCCCCTCGCGCACGCTGACCTGGTATCTGGCCAAGACCTTTGTGGTGCGCATCCTCGCCGTGCTGGTGATGCTGGTGCTGGTGCTCCTGATGCTGGATCTGCTCGGTGCCAGCGGCCGCATCCTGCGCCATCCCGGCAACGGCCAGGCCGAGCTGCTGCACTATGTCTCGTTGCGCCTGCCGCAGCTGGTGGCCCGCTTCCTGCCCTATTCGGTGCTGCTGGCCACCATCCTCACCCTCGCTACGATGAACCAGAACAGCGAGGTCACGGCGATGAAGGCGGCCGGGCTCTCCGCGCATCAGATCCTCGCCCCCCTGGTGCTCGCGGCCACGATCGTGGCGCTGCTATCATTCGCCTTCAACGAGCGGGTCGTCACCCGCGCGACCGGCACGCTGAAGGCCTGGCAGGCCGCCGAATTCGGCCCCGTCCCCGACGATCCCGATGCTCGTAGCAACGTCTATTTCAGCCATGGCGACGACGTGCTGCTGGCCGGCTTGCTCGAGGGAACCGGCGCGGCAACAGCGATGCGCAACGTCACCTATTACCGGCGGGACGAGCAGGGCATGCTCCGCCAGCGGATCGTGGCGCCGGTTGCGCGCTTTGCCGATCCGGGCTGGCGGCTCGAAGCCCCCCGCATCTTCGAGGTCGGCCCGGCTCAGGCCCGCGCCCCGGCGGCGCCGCTGATCGTGGCCGAAGGGCTCACCCCCGCGCAGATCGCGCTGCGCCGGGTCGATCCCGACGCCGAATCGCTCGGCCAGCTGGGCGATTCGATCGAGGCGCTGCAGGCCGCCGGGCGCCGCACCGCCGAGCTGGAGGGGCGCTGGTGGCACAAGATCTCGGGGCCCCTTTCGGCGGTGCTGATGCCGCTGCTGGGGGCGGTGGCGGGCTTCGGCCTGGCGCGCTCCGGCCATCTGTTCGCCCGAGCGGTGATCGGCATGGCGCTGGGCTTCGCCTTTTTCGTGGTCGACAACGCCGCCCTCGCCATGGGCAGCTTTGGCGGCTATCCCCCGCTGCTGGCCGCATGGGCGCCGATCGTGCTGTTCGCGTTGATCGGTGAAACGGTGCTGATCCGCTCGGAGGAATAGCCGCTTTCACAATGCGGCCACATTTCCCTTGCGTTGCCACATTGTTGCCACTATTTCGACGGGGCCTCGCACTCTCGCGGGTGCTCTTGGGCCCCCCGGGGTCCAGCACAGGAGTACTATTCATGAAGACTCTCGCCCTGGCCGTTTCGGCCGCTGCCCTCGTCGCCCTCTCTGCTTGTGCCGAAGAGCCGGCCGAGGACACCACCATCGTCGAGACCAACGCGATGGATCCGATGGCGACCGACCCCGCCATGACTGACCCCGCCATGACCGATCCCGCCATGACCGATCCCGCCATGACGGATCCGGCCATGACCGATCCGATGATGACGGACGACACGATGATGACGGACGACACCACCACGACCACCGAACCCACCATGTAATCGCCTGTGCCGGCAGCGCGGGTTCGCCCGCGTTCCGGCATGTGGATTGCCTGCAGGGGGCGCGCGTTGCGGCAACATCCGCCCGCGCGCCCTTTGTCGTTGCGCTCGCCACGCTCGGGTGGTTCCGGGTACTCCCCTGGCAGCCTAGGCGTCACCGCTGGTTCATCGTCGGCCTGCCACTGAGGCGGGGTCAGGCTCTTGCCGCGGAACTTCTGCATGCACATCTGGCCCGTGCATGTTTGGCATCTTTCGCGCCAATCTGCTAAGGACCGCCTCAGGAATACGGGATGAAAGCAGTGCCGCACGATAACGCGCCGGGGTCTCCCCAGTCGGAAGGGTCCGCCCAGTCGGGCCTGCCCTTCTGGAAGCGCTCGCACTATCTTGATCGGATGGGCTTTCGCCAATTGGTCGTCGCCTATTTCCAGCATTACACCATCATCGCCTATCTGGCGCTGGCGGGCCTCGGCTTCGCGGCCGCCGTCCTGATGCCCGCAGGCCTGTGGCCGACGCTGGGCGCGATCCTTGCTGCGGTGCTGATCTACCCGCTCGTGTGGCACCTGCTCCACCAATATGTGCTGCACGGCAAGTGGATGTGGCGCTCGAAATTTCTCGCCCCGACCTGGAAGCGCATCCATTACGATCACCACCAAGATCCCAACGATCTCTCGGTCCTGTTCGGTGCGCTGCACACCACACTGCCGACAATCGCACTCGCTACGCTCCCGGTCGGCTGGCTGATCGGCGGCCCCGGCGCAGCGGCCGCGGCCTTTGCCACGGGCCTGCTGGTCACCTGCTATTACGAGTTCATGCACTGCATCCAGCACCTCGCCTTCAAGCCGAAGTGGAAGTGGGTTCAGCACATGAAGCAGCGCCACAACGAGCACCATTATTTCGACGAGACCGGCAATTTCGGCATCACCAATTACGGCTGGGACCGCATCCTGGGCACCTATTACGAGAAGAAGGACCGCCCGAGCCGCTCGCCCAGCGTATTCAACCTCGGCTACAACGAGGAGGTGGCCACCCGCTATCCGTACGTGAAGGATCTTTCGGGCGGCATCGCCAGCGGCCATCCGCGTCGCCGGGTGCTGGGCAAGGAAGGCGAGGGGCGGCAGGCTTCGGCCTGATCATCCCCGCCGGTCCCGTCGCCGGACCTCCTCCCCCATGACGATCCCGGCTTGAGCCCGGCGCCGCCGGCACCGAATAACCACCTCATGCAACAACCCGCCATTCCCCCCATCTCGGTCGAGCCGGTCACTGATAAGCGAGACCGCCACGCTTTCATCGATCTCGCCTATCGGCTCAACCGCAGCGATCCCAACTGGGTGCCGCCCCTGCGCGCCGACGTCGTCGAGCTGCTGACCCCGGGCAAGAACCCCTTCTTCGATCACGCCCGCGTGCAGCTGTTCCTCGCCCGCCGCAGCGGCAAGGTCGTCGGCCGCATTTCCGCCCATATCGACGAACTCGCGCTGGCGCAGCCGCCCGAGCAGGGCTTCGGCCCCGGTACGGGCCAGTGGGGCCTGCTCGAAGCCGAAGACGAGCCCACCGCCCACGCCCTCATCGCCCGGGCCGAGGAATGGCTGCGCGACCAGGGGATGAACCGCGTACTGGCCCCGATCAGCCTGTCGATCTGGGACGAGCCGGGGCTGCTGGTGCAGGGCCACGATCATCCGCCCTCGCTCATGCTGGGCCACCACTCGCCGCATTATCAGGGCTGGATCGAGCACGCCGGCTACACCCGCGCCAAGTCGCTCCACACCTGGGAACTGCCAATCGACATGGGCCTCCCGCCGCTGATCGACCGCATCGTTGCCTCGGGCGAGAAGAACCCTCGCCTCAATATCCGCCCGGTCGATCTGAAGCATTTCCATCGTGAGGCGAAGATCGCCATTTCCCTGCTCAACGATGCCTGGTCGAAGAACTGGGGCTTTGTCCCCTTCACCGAGGCCGAGAAGGCCTATGGCGCCAAGAAGCTCAAGCCGATCACGCTTGCGCGCACCAACATGATCGCCGAGCTCGATGGCGAGCCGGTCGCCTTCATGCTCGCCTGGCCGGATATCAACGAGCAACTGATCGGCATGAAGGGGCGCCTGTTCCCGTTCAATTGGCTGCGGCTGCTGCGCTGGCTGCGCGCGCCCCGGGCCCGCACCTTCCGCGTACCGCTGATGGGCGTGGCCAGCCACCTGCAGAACTCGCGCATCGCCAGCCAGGTCGCCTTCATGATGATCGAATATATCCGCCGCGAAGCAGTGACCAAGCATGGCGGCCGGCGCGGGGAATTCGGCTGGGTGCTGGAGGACAATCACCGGATGATCGCGGTCGCCGAGGCGATCGGCGCGAAGGTGAACAGGGAATATCGCATTTACGGCAAGGTGCTCTGAATCGCCGGCCAAGGGTTTCTCCGTAGGGAACCGAGCGGCGCGGCTTTCCGTTCTGATGCCGCGAGCGCAGCCCTGCCGCTTGCCCTCAGGAGGCGACATGTCCGGCCCACCGCCAACCGACAAAGCCAAACTGCATCTCGGCTCGATCCTGGTGGTTGAGGACGATCCGGTGCTGGGCCTGGAGATCGAGGCCGCCCTGCTCGATGCGGGTGCCGAAAGCGTCACCATCTGCCCCAGCATTGCCAAGACGATGGAGGCGCTGGAGCATTCCCGCCCTGATGGCATCGTGCTGGACGTGCACCTCGCCGATCGCGACGATGGCTGGGCGCTGGCCGAACTGGTCGGGCAGCTGGGCCCCCACCGTCCGCGGATCGTGTTCTCCACCGGCTCGCCCGACGAGATTCCGCCCGAGATTGCCGACATGGGCCCGGTGTTCGAAAAGCCCTACGATCCAGCGCAGCTGGTCGAGGCACTGGCTGGCGAAGAGCGTCGTGGCCTGTTTGCCCGGTTGCGTTCCGCCATCGGCTGAGCGGGTTTCCGAACGAACGGGTGAACGACCGGGCTCCGTGCCTGCCCTTCGCCTGTCGCCTATTACCAGCGCGCATAAACTGCCGCCAGACCCGCCGCTCGCCCCCTACGCTGCAGCAGAAAAAAGGCCTCCGCTCGGTTTCGAGCGAAGGCCTTTCGGGATCGTGTCACCAGCCGCTTGGACGGGAGGGGGGGTCTCGGCGGTGACATAGCCTAAATGAGCAGGCCAAACCCTGGTTCCCGGGCATTCTGCACTTTTTTCGATAGCAACGGTGCGAAAAAGGGTTGCACCGCGCGTGCAAGCCGCCATTCGGGTGCCTTGCGCCCTTGTCGAACTGTCCGGGTCACCGGCCGGAACAGCATCGGCGAGCGCGCGTTGTCTGCCGACGGGTTTTCCGGGGAGGGTTTTATGGGTATCGGGGCCGAAGTTGCCGCACATCTGCCGTTCCTGCGCCGTTATGCGCGCGCCCTGACGGGCTCGCAATCAACGGGCGATGCGTTCGTGCAGGCCACGCTCGAGGCTGCGCTGGCCGATGAGGAGCTGGCCGCATCGCTGCGCGGCGGGCGGGTTCCGCTTTACGCCGCGTTCAACAAGGTCTGGTCGAGCGCCTATATGGAGGTCGATGCCGAAGCCGCGTCCCGTGGGCACGAGCGCGCCGCGCAGGACCAGCTGCGCAAGATCACCCCCATCAACCGCCAGGCCCTGCTGCTGACCACGGTGGAGGATTTCTCCCCTTCGCAGGCCGCGGCGATCATGGCCGTCGGGGAAGACGACGTGCGGCGCCTGGTGGCCGAGGCAGTCGAGGAGATCGAGCGCGAAACCACCACCAGCGTGCTGATCATCGAAGACGAGCCGCTGATCTCGATGCAGCTGGAAGACCTCGTCCGCTCGCTCGGCCACGAGATCTGCGGCACCGCCGCCACCCGCACTCAGGCGCAGGAGGTGGTCTCCGACAAAACCCCCGGTCTGGTGCTGGCCGATATCCAGCTGGCGGACGGCTCCTCGGGCCTTGATGCGGTGGACGATATCCTGGCGATCGACAGCGTGCCGGTGATCTTCATCACCGCCTACCCCGAGCGCCTGCTCACCGGCGACCGCACCGAGCCGACCTACCTCATCACCAAGCCGTTCCAGGAAGACACGGTGCGCGCGGCGATCAGCCAGGCGCTGTTCTTCGGCTCGAGCCGCCCGCTCGGCTGACCGGAGCGGCACGCCGAGACTGGCCCGGCATGGAGGCGCGCAGTTGCCCCCGCTGCAATGGCCGCATGGAAACCGGCTTCATCGTCGATGAGGGTGATTATAGCGCGAAAAGGGTCGCGCGCTGGTACGCAGGCCCTCCTGAAGAAAGCATGTGGACAGGGCTCAAGACCTGGGGCCGCCGGTTTGTGGAGGTGCAGACCTTCCGCTGCGAACGCTGCGCTCTGCTGGAAAGCTACGCGCCCGAAAAGTGACACTTGACCGGGCAATCGGACCGGCCGGTGCGTGGCACGGCCCCGCCACCCCTGCTTCCGGAGCGACCGTTTCCCGCCGTCATCGCCGCTATTGGCCGGCTGCCCTTGCTCTGCGGGAAACCCGGCCGGAGCCGAACCGTTTCGAACTCCAGGTGCTTTCCGCGCCGCTGCGGCGTCAACGGCATCGGGCCAGCGACGCGACCGGCCAGAACACTGCCGGCTGCCTTCACGAACAGCCAACTCACCGCCGCGCCCGGGAGGGCTCGCACAATGGCACCTTGGCCGCTAACCGGGGGCGGATGACTGCCCTCACCGTCAACCGACGCCCGGTGCGCTTCGCGATGGCGCCCGAGACCCCGCTCCTGTGGGCGCTGCGCGACGCGGCGAACCTCACCGGCACCAAATACGGCTGCGGCAACGGCGATTGCGGCGCCTGCATGGTGCTGGTGGATGGCGCCGCCCTGCGCAGCTGCCTCGTCACCCTGGCCGAGGCGGAAGGGCGCGTGGTCACCACCATCGAGGGCCTCTCGGCCGATCGCTCGCATCCGGTGCAGCAGGCTATGGTGGCGGAACAGGCAATCCAGTGCGGCTTCTGCACGCCGGGCATCGTCATCGCCGCCGCCGCGCTGATCGCCCGTAACGCCGACCCGTCGGAGGAGGAGATCGTCGCGGCGATCCCCAATCTGTGCCGCTGCGGGGTCTATCCGCGGCTGGTCCCAGCCATCCGCCGCGCCGCCCGGGTCGCCCGCCGCGCCGAACGAATCAGCGCCGCCCCTGCCCCCGGCATCGACCCACGCGATGCCGCCGCCGCCGTCCCGGCCCTGCGCCTACCCGAAGAAAAAGAGGCACCCTGAGCGCGGCCGGAACTCCGGGCGAATGTCTCACGCGAGTGCCACCAAGAGGGAGCAAGCGCCGCCCACCCGCTCCCCGCGTCGGTCACACAGGGCCGGGGGCCACAGGAGCTGCTTTTGGTGCCCGTGCGGGCCCGCCGCGAAGGCGAAGCAGGGCGTTTTCCGTCGATTGCTGCCCCGTTCCGCTGGTCATGCACCAGCTTGCAAACCGTCACCGATCGGTCATACGCTTGCAATCCGCTGTCACATTTGCCAGTCGCGCGGGCTCCGTCCGGGCACTTCCCGACTTGGATCAAGGATTAGCGCACAGCCATGAACAGCATCGATCTGGCCGAACCGCGCCGGCGCTCCAGCCTGGTGCAGCGCATGAGCCGGTCGCTTGGCCCCACCAGCGTGTTCCTGCGCGGCTTCATCGAGAACCCCCGGATGGTCGGCTCGGTGATCCCCTCTTCGCGCGCCACCATCGAAAAGATGCTGGCACCGGTCGATTGGGAGAACTGCGGCCTGTTCGTCGAATATGGCCCGGGCGTGGGGACCTTCTGCGGCCCGGTGCTCGAACGGCTCGCGCCCGATGCCAGCCTGCTGGTGATCGATACCAACCGGCTCTACGTCGAATATCTGCAGCGCACCGTGCTCGATCCGCGCTTTTGCGCGGTGCTCGGCTCGGCGGCGGAGGTCGAGCGGATCGTGCGCTCCACCGGGCGCGGCCATGCCGATTATATCCTCTCGGGCCTGCCGTTCTCCACCCTGCCCGATGGCGTGGGCGCGGAGATTGCTGCCGCCACCCACCGGGTGCTGCGCCCGGGCGGCGCGTTCCTCACCTATCAGTTCAGCGCCGTGGCACGCGATCTCACCGCTCGGCACTTCCCGCAGGTCGACACCGCTTTCGTCTGGCGCAACATGCCGCCCTGCCTGCTCGCGTGGGGGTGGAAGGAGGAGGGCTGAGCCCTTCTACTCGAAGGTCTCGCTTACCGCCGCGGCCGATGGCCCGGACAGCTGCCGGTGCACCGCCGCCAGCACCGCGACATAGATCACCGCCGCGATGGCCCCGATCAGGCCCGAAAGTACCGCATTGACGATCAGCCCGCCGCTCTCTCCGATGGCGAAGGTAAGCGCGCCCACCACCAGCCCGACGACGATGGTGATCACGATATAGACCAGCACCAGCAGCAGGTAGAACAGGAACAGCCGTAGCGCATGGCCTTGAGTCAGCGCCCAGCTGCGAGAGAGCACGCGCAGCGGGTTGAACACCTTTTCGATTGCGAGCACCGGCGTCCACAGCGACATCCGCACCAGCACGAACACCAGGCCAACCAGCAGCACGAGCCCCAGCAGCACGCCGAGGATCGCACCGCCGGTGGCGCCGAGCACCATTCCCAGGAGGCCGATCACCAGCCCGATGGCAAAGCCGACCAGCCCGAGCCCGAGCACCAGCACCACCATCGTGGCGACGGCCGGGAGCAGGCCCTTCAGCCCGGTGCTGATCGCCTCGCCCACGGTGGGCCGCCGATGATCGCGCAGCAGCGACAGCAGCGCGAGATAGCCGGCCAGCTGCACCACCAGCACCAGCAGGAACACCCACCAGTAATCCGCGTAAAAGGCAGCCATCTGCGCCTGCATCGCGTCAGGGTCGGCGAACATCGGCTTGAGGCTCGGCATTGCGAAGCCGGAGATCAGCGACGGAAGGAAGAAGAAGATCCCCGCGATGACCAGCAGCACCTCGCGATTGGCAGAGAGCATCGCCGTCGCCTCGCGCCAAGCCTCGTTCATGTTGAAAGTCATGCGGCCAAATCCCCCATTCGCTCATCCGGCGCTTGATAAGCGCGTTTGTCCGCGCCACGCAAAAGGAAGTGACACAGTTGAACGAAAACACCCGGCGGATCGAGTGGCGGCACGCCCATGATCCGGTGCCCTATCGCGCCGCGCTGGCCGAGCAGACCGCCCGCAACCAAGCCATCGCACGGGGCGAAGCGGCCGAGCTCATCTGGCTGCTGGAGCACCCGCCGGTCTACACTGCCGGCACCAGCGCCGCCTCCGCCGAGCTGCTCGATCCGCGTTTCGAGGTGGTCGAGAGCGGTCGCGGCGGACGCTATACCTATCATGGCCCCGGCCAGCGGGTGGGTTATGTGCTGTTCGATCTCTCGCAACGCGGGCGCGACGTGCGCTGCTTCGTCCATGCGCTGGAGGGTTGGGTAATCGCCACGCTCGCCCGCTTCGGGGTGGAGGCCTGGGCGGCGCCTGAGCGGATCGGCATCTGGACCCGCGATATCGAAGGCGGCGAGGCCAAGATCGGCGCCATCGGCGTGCGCGTGCGCCGCTGGGTGACGATGCACGGTTTCGCGGTGAACCTCGCGCCCAACCTGGCGCACTTCTCCGGCATCGTGCCCTGCGGCATTGCCGAATACGGCGTCACCAGCCTGGCCCGGCTGGGCCTTGCGGTGAGCCCGCGCGAGTGGGATGAGGCGCTGCGCGCCGAGGCCGAAAGCTTCCTGCGCGCGCTACAATCTGCGGAGCTGCGATCGTGCGCCTGACTGCCTTCCTGCCCCCCTTGCTGCTGCCCCTCGCGCTGCTGTCCGCCTGCGGTGACGAGGGCGAGCCGGTCGACGCCGATGCGCCCGCGGCCACCGGCGAGGTGCTGGAGGGCACGATCAACGATGCGATGCTGCCGCTGGCCACCGTGCGCTCGCTGCCGCCGCTGGAGGAGGCCGCAGATGGGGAGCAGCAGGCATCGGGCCCCGCCGCGCCGATCAGGCCCTATGGCGAACCGCAGCAGGCGCCGTCGCAAGCCGCGCCTGATGGCGATGGTGCCCCAAGCGAACCGGCGGCCGGTGGAGAGGCCGCGGAGGAAGCGGCGCAAGAAGCGCCCTAGCCGCTCGCCACCATCCAGGACCGCCATTCGCGGCCGGACCCGCGATGCGCTCTAGTCACGCCGGGTGACGGCGCTAGAGGCCGGCCCGATGAACTCTCGCCTGCTGCCGCTCGCCGCGCTGATCCTCGGCAATGTCGCGCTGGCGCTCGGCCCGTGGTTTGTGCGGCTGGCGGACACCGGGCCGATCTCCGCGGGGTTCTGGCGGGTGGCGCTGGCGCTGCCGTTCCTCGCGCTGCTGGCCATCGCCAATCGCCAGCCGCTGCGGGGCATGCCGCGCGGCGTGCTGCTGGCGGTGGTGGTGGGCGGGGTTTTGTTCGCGCTCGATCTGGCCAGCTGGCATGTGGGGATCGAGATGACCCGGCTGGCCAATGCCACCGTGTTCGGCAATTCGGGCAGCCTGATCCTGATGGTGTGGGGTTTCATCGCCTGGCGGCGGCTGCCGCGCGGGCGCGAATGGCCGGCGATGGGCGCGGCGCTGGCGGGGGCGGCGGTGCTGCTCGGCCGCTCGCTCGATATTTCGCCGGTCAGCTTTGCGGGCGATTTATGGTGCCTGCTCGCCGGGCTGCTCTATGCGGGCTATCTGCTGATCCTTCAGGATGCACGGCGCGAGCTGGGCGGCTGGGCGCTGCTCACCTGGTCCTGCGCAGCCGGCGCGCCGGTGCTGCTGGCGCTGGCGCTGCTGGCGGGAGAGCCGGTATGGCCGGGCGCCAGCGCCGCCGGCTGGGCGCCGGTAGTGGGGCTGGCGATCAGCAGCCAGCTGATCGGGCAGGGGCTGCTGGTCTATGCGCTGCGCCACTTCTCTCCCCTGACGATCGGCATTGCGCTGCTGACCCAGCCGGCGGTGGGCGCACTGGCGGGGTGGCTGGCCTTCGCGGAACGGCTAACCCTGCTCGATCTGTTCGGCATAGCGCTGCTCGCAGGCGCGCTGGTGCTGGCCCGCACCAGCCAGCCGGCCGGGCGGCCGGCACGGCCCAACGGCTAGGGTAAACGCCTCTCGCCGGCGGCAGCTCCGCTATTGTTCGAAGGCTTGCCGGAACAGCACATGGCGCGCGTCGATCTCCTGCAGGCTCGGGCCCTCCAGCGCCAGGCGCGCCTGCTCGGCCAGCCGGTTGCCCTCGCGCAGCAGCAGCGCCTTGCGGCTCTCGTCATCGAGCACTGCCGCGGCGTGGCGCAGGCTGTCGAACATCACCAGTGCGGCCTGGCGGCTGGTGGCCGCCGCGGCGCGGAAGCCGCCAAAGCCGCGCGCGACGAAGTGCTCGAAATTATCCGGCATGGGGAACACGCGGCGGTCTTCCAGCGCATCGCCCGCGGTCTGGCGGCGCAGGTCGCGCCCGCCCATCTCGGCGGTGGCAGCGCCCAGCCAATGCAGCGCGGTGATGGCGGTGAAGGGATCGTTGATGCCGGGTGAAAGCGCGCGAAGGCCGATCTCCACCAACTCGTCGATCAGGAAATGCGGGTCTTGCGAGGGCGTGCGCGAGGCGCCGATGGTAAAGGCACGCCGCACATCATCAGCCAATGAATCGCTCACCTGCCCGGAGCAGACCCGCCCCAGGGGAATGCCGGGATGCACGAAATCGCCGGTCCGCACCTCCAGCGCAATCCGGCAACCCGCCTTCTCGGCGGCCTCGGCCAGGTCTTCATAATGGATCAGCTGGACATAACCGGTCGTATCGGCACGGATTGCCGGACCATCCGCGGCTGGCTGGTCCTCCTTCCCGTTGGCGCGCTCGGGATAATCGCGCCGTATGTCCTTCAGCAGGCGGTTCCCGATCCCCTGCAGGACCGTGTTGATCTGGATGCTGGCCGGGATGTGATTGAGGAAGAACACCAGCACACCGATGGAAAGCCCTGTCAGCCCGAAAGCCACCAGCAGGGACAATTGGGGAACGAAGCCGGGCAGCACGGTGGCGGCGGCGGTTTCCGCATCCACCGCCGCCTCGCCCTCCGCGCGCACCGAGCGCAACACGATGACGGCATAGACGAAGGTGCCGATGAAGGTGGCGAGGCTGAGCTGGTTGCCCCGGTCTTCCATGAAATTGGTCAGCAGGCGCGGCCCGTAATTGCCGCTGGCATAGGCGACCGCGGCGATGGTGATGGAAAACACGGTGGAGGCAACGCCGATCATCGAGCTTGCGATCACCGTCAGCATGTCGGCCGCGCCGCTGGGCCGCGCGGGCATGATCCAGTCGAGATCGTTCAGCTTGCTGGCGAACCCTTCCTGATCGAGCCAGATCAGCCCAAAGGCGAGCACCGCGGACAGCACCGCGAACAGTGCTGGATAGAACCAGTAATTCGCGTTGAGCCGCGACCATAACCAGCCCAGTTTACTCATGCGCGATGGAACGCGCGAGCAAGCGGAATGGCGCCGGTGCTACGGTCAGAGGCTTGGACGGGCCAGCGCGGCAAGGAGCGCCTGCTCGAAACGGGCGGGCGCCTCGACCTGCGGCGAATGGCCGAGCCCTTCGAGCCTTAGGAGCCGGGCGCCGGTGATACGCTCCACCGCCGCCTCCGCCGCCTGCGGCACGGTGCGGATCTGATCCCGCAGGGCCTCGGGCGCGGCGGCCGCACGGAAGGCCGTGAGATCCTCCTGCCCGACGATCAGCGTCACCGGCACGGCAAGGCGATCCAATTCGTGCGCGGTCGGCTGGGTCTGGATCATATCGGAGGTGCGCGCCTGCGCTTCGCGCACGCTGTCACCGCCTTCGCTGGCATATTGCCCGGCGAGCATGTCAACCCAGCGCTGGTAGGGGGGGGTCCACTCGCCCTGATAGTAGACGCGCTGCTGGTAGGCGCGGATCGATGCCTCGTCGGTCGCCTCTTCGGCCCCGCGCAGTTCCTCGAGCGGTGCGTAGGGCACGCCCTCGGCGATGGTGTCGTTGAGGCCGAGCGGGTTGACCAGCACCAGTGCGCTGACCCGCTCAGGGTGGAGCAGGGCGTAGCGGATGCCCAGCATGCCGCCGGTGGAATGGCCGACGAGGGCGAATTGCCTGACGCCTGCCTCGGTCAGCAGGCGGTCGGTGAGGTAGGCCAGCGTGTGGAAGCTGTACTGATAGGCCTCGGGTTTGCTCGACTTGCAGAAGCCGATCTGGTCGGGCGCGATCACCCGCCAGCCGGACTGTGCGAGGGTGGCGATGGTGTCTTCCCAGGTGGCGGCGCAGAAGTTCTTGCCGTGCAGCAGTACAGCGGTTTGGCCATTGGCGGGGCCAGTAGGCGGCACGTCCAGATAGGCCATCCGCACGACGCTGCCCTGCGAAAAGGTCTCGAACCAATGCACGGGGTGGGGGTACTCGAAGTGCTCGAGATCGGCGCCCAATTGCGGCGTTTGCGCGAGGGTTGGAGCGGCCAGCAACAGCGCCGCAACGGCAACGAAAGCACGGACCATCGCGACTACACCCGGCCCAGATCACCCATGCCAATGGTGCCGCTGGCCATCTCCAGCATCCGATCGAGGCTGCGGCGGGCGCGCAGGCGCAGCCCTTCCTCGATCTCAATCCGCGGCTGCAGATCGCGCAGCGCGGTGTAGAGCTTCTCCAGCGTGTTGAGCGCCATGTAGGGGCAGATGTTGCAATTGCAGTTCCCGTCCGCCCCCGGTGCGCCGATGAAGCGCTTTTCCGGCAGTGCCTTTTCCATCTGGTGGATGATGTGCGGCTCGGTCGCCACGATCAGCGTGTCGCCGGTGAAGGTGCGGGCATATTGCAGGATCGCGCTGGTCGAGCCGACCAGATCGGCATGCTCGACGATGTGCGGCGGGCATTCGGGATGGGCGGCGACCGGCGCACCGGGGTGCTGTGCCTTCAGTTTGAGCAGCTCGCGCTCCGAGAATGCCTCGTGCACGATGCACACGCCGGGCCACAGCAGCATCTCGCGGCCGAACTTGCGGTTGAGATAGCCGCCCAGGTGCCGGTCCGGCCCGAAGATGATCTTCTGTTCGGGTGGGATCTGGCTGAGGATGGTCTCGGCACTCGAGCTGGTGACGATGACGTCGGACAGCGCCTTCACCTCGGTGCTGCAGTTGATGTAGGTCAGCGCAATGTGATCCGGATGCGCCTCGCGGAAGGCGCGGAACTGTTCGGGCGGGCAGCTGTCTTCCAGGCTGCAGCCGGCGTCCATGTCGGGCAGGACGACGATCTTGTCCGGGCTGAGGATCTTGGCGGTTTCGGCCATGAATTTCACGCCGCAAAAGGCGATCACCTCGGCATCAGTCTCGGCCGCCTTGCGGCTGAGTTCGAGCGAATCGCCGACATAGTCCGCCAGATCCTGCAGTTCGGGCTTCTGGTAATAATGCGCGAGGATCACCGCGTTGCGATCCCGTCGCAGGCGGTCGATCTCAGCGCGAAGGTCGGTGCCGACAGGCGGCTTGCTCTCAATACTCATTGTTGCGCCGAGATAGGGGGGCCGGGCGCTCCTGCCAACCTTACATCGGCGGCCAGTGGGCCTCCATCGGCCGCTCGGCGCCCGGCGTCCCGGCGATGAACCACTCCGTGAACTGATAACCGAGCGGACTGTAGGCGATCAGATCGCCGACGATCTGCAGGCCCAGGATCGTTGCGATCCCCACCAGCCAAGCGGGATGCGCATGGCCATACCGCCTCCTGTCCGCAAGGAGGCCGATGATCGGGAACAGCAGCGCTGCCAGCACCGTGCCGATCCACCAGCCATAGGGAATGAGCAGCGGCATCGGCAGCAATCGCCCGACGCCGGGTCCGGTGAGCATCGCGAAACCGCAGAGCATCAAGCGCCGGTGCCAGCCGGTATCCTTGCGCACCGCGATTGCGGCGGTGGACAGGCCAAAGAAGCCGAACAGGTGCAGGGTCGCACTGATCAGGAACTGGTTCTGATCGAAGAAGGGCACGGCGCCCGTGGTCGTCATCTTGTGCGAGATGATGAACAGGCCGCCCACCAGCATCATTGGGAGCCATGCCAGCGAGAGCCAGCCGAGGCGCCGATGGAGCGCAACATTGCCCCCGTAGATCAGGCTGTTTTGCGCCAGATAGAGGCCGATCCAGCCCATGAAGATGAGGGCGTGGAGGTGGACCTGCCAGGGCGCGGCGAAGCTGGACCGACCGGTGACGATATTCAACGAGAAACCGCCGACGATCAAGGCCGACATCGTGGCGGCCATGATCAAGAAGAACCGTGCTTCTCCCCGATCGGTCACGGAATGAAGAGGCAAAGTGGCCATCGGTACGACTCCCCCAAGTCCTGCGCCAGAATACGCGGCTCGTCGGGGGAGGACAATGGGGTTCGTTACTGTGGCTCTTGTTCACCGTCGAAGCGCACGCTTACAGTAACTTCGCCATAGCCTGCCACTTCGAGCGGGATGGCGAGGTTCTGGCGGATCGCGGAGCGCGCGGCGCTGCGCGCCAGGTTCAGCAGCACCGGGTTGGCCGCCGCCTGCACCGCCTGCTGTTCGGCCAGCCGCGTGTTCTGGCGGCTGAGATTGTCCTGTGCATCGCGCGTGATCCACAGGCCCTCGCGCAGGTATTGCGCGCGTGCCTCGTCCAGATTGGGCCGGCCGACCTCCAGTGCGGGCAGTTGCACGCTGAGCGTTGCGCTGGCTTCGTCCCACGCCAACCGGGTGCGATCGACTTGCGAAAGATCGAGTGTGTAATCGACCTGCGCGGGGATCACCGCCACCTGCCGGCTGCGCAGCGCGCCGAACAGCCGGCTGTCTTCGCTCGCCACCACGGGAGAGAGCTGGGCGGAAAACACGGTGAGCCGGTTCTGCTCCTCGAAGGCGACCAGGCTGGTGGCGACTGGATCGCCGTAATCCTGTGGCCCGAATTGGCGCCAGGCGAGCCAGGCGGCGATCGCCAGCGCCACGATGAACAGCAGCCACGGCAGAGATTGCACGCGGGCCAGATTGCCCTGCGCCGCCGGCGCGGGGGCAAGCGTGGCCTCGGCCTCGGCTTGGCGTATTTCTCGGTTTAGCGGTTTCTCGTCCATGTCTCGCCCGAACGGGTGGCGAGGCCGCGCCGTTCCAGATCAATCAGGTGCGCCGTCACCGAGAGCGCGGCGGCCGGCCGCAGCCGCTCGTCCAGCCTGCGATACATCTGTTGCACCAGCGTGGCGGGCGAGGCGGGTGCGGCGTGCAGCAGGCGCAGGATCTGCGCCTCCCGCTGGCGGCGGTGGCCGATCATCCCGCGCACCAGCTGGCGCGGCCGTTCCACCGCAGGGCCGTGCGCGGGGTAGTAGATGCGGTCTTCGCGCCCGTGCAGCTTCTCGAGGCTGGCGAGGTAATCGCCCATGTCGCCATCGGGCGGGGCGACCACGCTGGTGGACCAGCCCATCACGTGATCGCCGGTGAACAGCGCGCCGCTCTCCTGCAGCGCGAAGCACAGATGGTTGGAGGTGTGGCCGGGCGTGGCCAGCGCGGCGAGGGTGAAGCCGGGGCCGGTGAGTTCCTCGCCATCGGCCAGCACGCGGGTGGGGGTGTAATCGGTGTCGAACGGGGCGTCGGCCCGGGGGGCGCTCTCATCGGCCGTCATGGCCAGCGGGGCGCAGCCGACCACCGGTGCGCCGGTGAAGGCGGCGAGCGGCGCGGCGGCCGGCGAGTGATCGCGGTGGGTGTGGGTGCACAGGATCGCCACCACCTGCGCACCGCCGATGGCCTGCTCGAGCGCGTCGAGATGCGTCGGCTCGGCGGGGCCGGGGTCGATCACCGCCACGCCCTCATCGGCGCGCCCAACGAGGTAGGTTTGCGTGCCGGTGTAGGTAAAGGGCGACGCATTGGGCGCGAGCACGCGGCGCACCAGTGGCTCGAGCTGCTCGCAGCGTCCGGTCGGCCAGGGGTGCGGGGGCAACGGCATGGGGGCCGCATATGGGGGTGGGGGAGAGCGATGGGAACCGGCTCGCCCGGGCGGGGCGGATTGCGGGGCGCCCGCAACAGGCGGGCGGGAGGGCGATGCAGGTGCCTTGCAAGCGGAGCGCAATGGCCGCGCTAGGCGATGATGTCGGGCGTCAGGTAATCGTCGAGGATCGCGATCTGGTCGCGCAGGGAGAGCTTCTTGCGCTTGAGCCGCGCGATCTGCAGCTGGTCGGTGCTGCCGGTGCTGGTCAGCGCCGCGATCGCTGCGTCGAGATCGCGGTGCTCGACCTGCAGGGCCAGCATCCGCCGGCGCATCTCCTCTTCGTTCACCCTCGTCCTCTCGTTGCGACGCCGCTCGCCCTTTGCCGGGCTGGCCTGGCACCCGATCGCTGTGTCGCCGGGCTGGCCCGCTTCGCCGCAGCACGGGTTTGCCGACCGCCCCGTAGTATGATCTGATGACAGTTGGACGACCCGCCCCCTTCGACGAGTCGTCCACCCGCGTCCCTCTAACAAAAGGAGAATGCGTATGGAATCCCCACACGCCGCAGCCCTTCAGGCCAAGCACGATGGGCTGGAAGCCCGCCTCCGCACCGAGATGAACCGTCCCTCGCCCGACAGTGCGGCGATCCAGGCGATCAAGAAGCAAAAGCTCGCCCTCAAGGAGGCGATGGTTCGCCACTGACCGGGCCGCCAGTCCATCGGGGCCCGCCAGGCCCTGCGGGTTCGGGGGTGGGAGAGCCCCCGTTCCGGGCCGCATTTGCAATCCCCCCGCTTTGCGATAGGCGCGCTGCATGACCGCCGCCGCCGCCGCCCGCACCATCCTGACCCGGCTGCACGAGGTGATGGCCTCGCGCCTGCACGCCCAGGGCAAGCTCAACCAGGTGGTCGAGATCATCGGCGATTCGCTGAATAGCGAGGTGTGCTCGGTCTATCTGCTGCGCGAGGGCATGCTCGAACTGTTCGCCACCCGCGGGCTGAACCAGAGCGCGGTGCATGTCACCCGGCTGGGGATCGGCGAGGGGCTGACCGGCACCATTGCCGGCAATATCGAGACGCTCAACCTCGCCGAGGCGGCCACCCACCCCGAATTCCAGTACCGCGCCGAGACCGGGGAGGAGAAGTTCCACTCCTTCGCCGGCGTGCCGATCGTGCGGCGCCAGCGCTCGATCGGGGTGCTGACGGTGCAGCATGTCGAGCCGCGCCGCTACGAGGACCTGGAGATCGAGGCGCTGCAGACCGTGGCGATGGTGTTGGCCGAGCTGATCCACAATGCCGGCCTGGTCGACGACGAGGATGCGAGCGGCCGCAGCGCGGAGCAACGCGGGCAGGAGGTGCTTTCCGGGCTTCAGCTGGTGAAGGGCCTCGCCAGCGGGAACGCGGTGTTCCACCAGCCGCGCATCACCATCGAGCACACCGTGGCCGAGGACACCGAGGCCGAGCGCCAGCGGGTCTATCTCGCGTTCGACAAGATGCGCGAGCAGATCGACCAGATGACCAGCCACGCGGAGTTCGGCGTGGGGGGCGAGCACGAGGAGGTGCTCGAGACCTACAAGATGTTTGCCTATGACGAGGGCTGGGGCCGGCGCATCAACGAGGCGATCGATGCCGGCCTCACCGCCGAAGCGGCGATCGAGCGCGTGCAGCAGCGCACCCGGATGCGGATGCGCCAGATCCGCGATCCGCTGCTGGCCGAGCGGATGCACGATCTGGAAGACCTGGCCAACCGCCTGCTGCGGATCGTCTCCGGCCAGCTGGGCACCGCGGCGAGCAGCGGGCTGCGCGGCGATACCATCCTCATCGCCAAGAACCTGGGACCGGCCGAGCTGCTGGAATACGACCGCCGGCGGCTGCGCGGCGTGATCCTGGAGGAAGGCTCGCTCACCGCCCATGTGGTGATCGTGGCGCGCGCGATGGGCGTGCCGGTGCTTGGCCAAGTGCGCAATGCCCGGGGGCTGATCCGCGATGGCGATCCGTTGCTGCTGGACGGCGACAAGTCGCAAGCGATCATCCGTCCGGCGCACTCCACGGTGGAGACCTTCGACACCCGCCTCGCCCGCAGCCGCGAGCGCCGCGCCGCTTATGCCGCACTGCGGGACGTGGAACCGGTCACACGCGACGGCACGCGGATCGAGCTGATGATCAACGCCGGCCTGCTTGACGACATGCCGATGCTGGCGACCACCAATGCGGACGGCATCGGGCTGTTTCGCACCGAATTCCAGTTCCTGGTCTCCGACGCGCTGCCCGCGCGCGACCGGCAGACGCGACTTTACCGCGACGTGCTCGACGCGGCGGGCGAGAAGCCGGTGATCTTCCGCACGGTGGACATCGGCGGCGACAAGTCGCTGCCCTATCTGCGTGATGTCACCGGCGGCGGGCAGGAGGAGAACCCGGCGATGGGCTGGCGCGCATTGCGCCTGTCGCTGGCGCGCGAGGGGCTGCTGAAGGTACAGGCGCGCGCGCTGCTCGATGCGGCGGCCGGGCGCGTGCTGAACGTGATGTTCCCGCTGGTTTCAGAGCCGTGGGAATTCGATGCGGGCAAGGCGGTGTTCGACGGGCAGCTCGCGTTCCTCAAGCGGCGGCGCCACACGTTGCCGAGCGAGATCCGCTACGGGGTGATGCTGGAGGTGCCCGCGTTGGCGGAAACGCTCGATACGATGCTGCCGCGGCTCTCGTTCGTCTCGATCGGCACCAACGATCTCACGCAGTTCCTGTTGGCCGCCGACCGGTCCGACCCGCGGCTGGCGGCGCGCTACGACTGGCTCAGCCCCTCGATCATGCGGTTCCTGCGGCGGGTGGTGCGGATCACCCAGGGGGAATCGGGGGGGCAGGCGGGCGAGCAATCGGGCGAGCTTCTGGGGGAGCACTCGGTGGATCTGGGTGTCTGCGGCGAGATGGGCGGGCGGCGGCTGGAGGCGCTGGCGCTGCTGGGCATCGGCATCCGGCGCCTTTCGATCACCCCGGCGGCGATCGGCCCGATCAAGGAACTGGTGCGCAAGGTGGACCTCGCCGAGATCGGCGCGGCGATGGAGGGCTGGCTGGCCGATCCCCCGCCAAACCTGCGCGCCGAGCTGGAAGCCTGGGCCGGCGAGCGGGACATCGAGGCCGATTAGCGCCCGGTCCACCATGCGCGCGGGTTGACTTGGCGCGCGCGGTTCCCTCTGTGGCAGCGGACGGTCGCAAGAAAAATCCGGCGGAGCGGGAATGGACAACGAGTGGGCCCAAGATGACAGCCCCGCTGCGGGCGGGATCGGCGCGCAGCTGAAGGCCGAGCGCGAGGCCCAGGGCCTGACCATCGAGCAGGTCGCTGCCGGCACGCGCATTCCGCAGCGGCACCTGCATACGATCGAGGCGGGCGGTTTTGCCAGCCTGCCCGGGCGCACCTATGCGACGGGCTTTGCCCGCTCCTACGCCAAGCTACTGGGTGTCGACCAGGATTATGTGGCGGCCGCGGTGCTGGACGAGATTGCCGCGCACCGGCCCGAGCAGGAGCGCGCCGCGCGGTTCGAGCCGGGCGACCCGGCGCGCATCCCCTCCGCCGGGCTCAGCTGGCTGGCGCTGGCGGCGGTGCTGCTGCTGTTGGCGGGCGGGTTCTTCTTCATGCGCACCCTGTTCGCCCCTACTGCCGAACTGCCCAGCCTGCTGGAGCAGGTGGAGGAGGACGAGCGCGAGCGCGCGCTGCGCGAGGCCGGGCAGCCCGGCGCGCCCGTCTCGCCCGGCGCCGAGGCCCAGGCCGGCCCGGTGGTGTTCACGGCACGGAGTTCGGTGTGGGTGCGGTTCTCCGATGCGCAGGGGCGGCGGCTGATGGAAGGCGAGCTGGACGAAGGCGAGAGCTTCACCGTGCCGGCCGATGCCGCTGGCCCGCAGCTGCTGACCGGGCGACCGCACCTGCTGGCGATCACCATCGGCGGGGGGCCCGGG
>PPFU01009017.1_pt1 | contig 22182 bp, 26 predicted proteins | sample 1535991 | NCBI WGS metagenome assembly PPFU01 (sample SAMN04901290, study PRJNA319586) | Hypolithon metagenome, whole genome shotgun sequencing project. | isolation source: Antarctic Hypolithon | place: Antarctica: Miers Valley | collected 2014
CGGCGGCACAAGTCGCCTGGCGCAGGCAGGTTTCCATCGGCTCGCCCTCGTGCAGGCCGTGGAGCAACCCGGCGGCAAAGGCGTCGCCGGCACCGACGGCTCCGGCGATTTTTTCCTGCGGAATGAGAACGCTGCCGAGCGCGTGGATCGCGCCGTCGCGGTGGGCGGCGATGGCGCCCTCGGGGAAATGAATCGCGACCCACTCCCCCACCCCGCCGTCGAGCAGCTTGCGCGCGGCTTCGGCCACTGCGACGGCGTCGAGGTCGTCGCCGTGCCGGGTGGAGAGGTCGGTCACGCGACCGGCTTCGAGTTCATTGAGCACGAGGTAATCGAGGTGCGGCAGCGCGGCGGCGACGATCTCCGGTAGGCGTTCGTGGTCGGCGCTCACGAGGTCGGAGGCGGTCTTGAAGCCGAGCGCGCGGGCCTCGCGCAGAACGCGCGCGCCGATGGTGCCGTGGTCGGTGTCCGGCTCGTCCATGCGGTCGAGCAGCAGGATGTAGCCGAGGTAAAAGATGCGCGCGCGGGAGCTGGCCAGGTCGATGTGCGCTGCATCGAGGATGCGGTTCGCGCCGCGCTGGTGGAAAAAGGTGCGGCGTCCCGTGGAGCGGACGGTCATGACGTCGGTGTAGGAAGTCGGCGCGTCAGGAGTGGCGCGGAGCAGGCTGGCGTCGATGCCGTGACGAGCGCAGTCCTCAATGATGAGGCAGCCATTCGGGTCGTCTCCCACGAGTCCCGCGCCGGCGAGGGGGAAAGGCGCGCCCATTTTCGCGAGATCGACGAGGATGTTGTAAGGCCCCCCGCCATTGCTGCGCCTCTCCTCAACGATGTTGGCGAGTGTGTCCTGCGCCGGCCAGGAGTCGATCAGCTTCGTGTAGTCGATGATCCAGTTCCCGCCGGCGAGGAGGCCGCTGCGGATTTTCGACTTTCGATTTTCGATTTTCGATTGCGCGCTCATCGCTCGCTGATGAGTCGCACGTCTGCGGGCTCGTCTTCATCGATCCCGGGGAAACGCCCGATGTCGTCGCGGACGAAAAAGTTGTCGTGCAGGTCGTCGTTCGCGGTGGAGACCTCGCCGATGATGCACTCGTCCGTCTCGGGCCAGAATTCGTGGTAGACGCCGGGAAAAAGCGTGACGCGCGACCCGGCCTCAAGCCGCACGATGTCTCCCGAGCGCACTTTTTTCAGCGCGCCATCGATCTGGAGATCGAACTCGCGCTCGCCCGCGGACTCGGGATGCTCGGCCCAAACCTGCACGGCGAGCGTGCCCCAGCGGCTGATGATGTCCTCTTTTTTCTGCCGATGGCAGTGGGCGATGGTGCGCATGTCGCGCTTCGCATACATCAGCTTTTCGCAATACTCGGGCTGCTCGGCGAGGTTCACGAGGACGAGGCCGATGGCGCGCCACTGGCCGAGGCCGAAGTCGGTCACATCCCAGCGCGGGTGGGGCGGGAGTGTCCAGCCGTGGGATTCGAAGCAATGGCTTGCATCGCGGATGAGAGCGTTGATTTCGCTGCGTTTCATGAGGGGAGCTTGGCGCGCCCGGCGACCGGCGCGCAATAGCGGAGGGTCACTCCTTCGCGTCCGGCTCCTCGCGCGGTCGAATGAGGGTCGAGCGGGAAAGACTGAGGCAGAGATCCCGCAGTTCCGACGCGGCGCGCAGATTCCGATCCACATCATCGACTCGGTCTGGCAGGGGCGTGGTCGTGGGCGGGTTCATGAGAGTTTCTCGATGTCGGCGAGGTCCTGGGTGCTGCTGCGGAGCCGTTTGAGCAGGATGAGGCTTTCCCGACGCACCGTCACCAACCGCAACCCGTTCCAATCGCGTTCCTCGGTCTCCACTTCTTTCTCGATCGCTTCTGCCAGGGTCAATACGTCGAGAGAGATCACGTCCTCGGGATCGACTTTAGTGAGCCGGTTGATCCGCACGGTGTCTTTGGCAAAGGACATCGGCAACGCGGGCAGGGTGAATCCCAATTCCCGGCCTACTGTCAAAATGGCCTCCGCGTTCCCCGCGAAGCTCACCAGATCGATATCGAGGGTGGAGCGAGGATAGCCAAAAATAGACAGCGCCAGCGCACCGCAAAGCGCGTACCGGATCTCCCGATCCTCCAGCGTCTCGACAAGTGCACGAAGCTCACTACGGATCGAAAGCATGTCGCCGATGATGAAAGCACAGGGCCTCAAAGCAAGCCGCCATCACCTGTCCAGGCGCGCTTACCGCCGGACACGCCAGAGGGTGGTGGCGACGAGCCAGAGCTTGTGCGCGCGGCTGAGGCGGTAGTCGTGGTCGAAAACGCGGAAGCGGTCGCGTTCCATGCGTTCGAGGAGTCGGTTGTAGATCGCACGCATGATCTCGGCGGCGACCATTGAGCGCCGGTCGGCGGCGGGAAGATGGGCGCGGGCGCTGTGGTAGAACGCATTGGCACGGCCGGTCTCGTGCTCCATCAGCGCGATGAATTTCTCGTCGTAGCGCTTTTCCGCGAGCGCCTCGGGCGGGTAGTCGAACCGGGCCATGTCCTCGAGCGGGAGGTATATGCGGCCGCCATTCGCGTGGTCGCGGGCGACGTCGCGGATGATGTTCGTGAGCTGGAGCGCCATGCCGAGATCGAGCGCGTAGCGGCGGCAGCCGGGGTCGGTGTAACCGAAAATCTCGATGCTCACGAGTCCGACGACGCTGGCGACCCGGTGGCAGTAGAGGCGGAGGTCGTCGAACGTCTCGTAGCGCGCAGGGCGGAGATCCATCGCGACGCCGGCGATGATCTCGTGGAAATGCTCGCGCGGGATTTGGTAGCGCGCGGCGAGGTCGCGGATGGCCGGGGCGAGCGGTGGCTCCTCGGGGATTTCAGCGTCAATTGCGCGCCGCCACTGCGCGAGTTGCGCCTCTTTTTCCACGGGATCGCCGGGCTCGTCGGCGATGTCATCGACGATGCGGCAGAAGGCGTAGAAAGTTGTGATGTCGCGTCGGCGCTCGGGCGGGAGGGAGATGAAGGCGAGGGCGAGGTTCGACTTGCTCGCGGCGGTGATGGCTTCGGCGCTGCGGGGGTCGCTCATACGAGGCGGCCCTGGTCGAGGGTGAGGAGGCGGTCGGCGGCGGCGAGCGGGCGCTCGGCGGTGGCGATGATGGTGACGCCGAGTTCGTCGCGGAGGCGCAGGAGAAGGTCGGCGGGCTGGGCGAGGTCCTCGACGAGCAGGAATTCGGGGCGGTAGACGAGGGCGCGCGCGAGGGAAACGCGGTGCTGTTCGGCGAAAGTCAGCTCCTCGATGCTGTCCTGTGCGCGGTCAGGCAGAGAGACGAGCTCTAGCACGTGTTCGGCCATTTCCTGGGCTTTGCCGGCGTCGATGGAGGACATGCGGAAGAGCGGCATGGCGACGTTTTCCACGACGGTGAAAGACGGGAGCAGGAACGGCGCGGCGAAGAGGAAACCGAAGCGGCGGTTCCGCAGTTCGGACCGGCGCGCGGGGTCGAGGCCGCGGGTCGATTCACCATCGATGAGCACATCGCCGGTGTCGGGAATCTCGAGGAGGCCGAGGATGCGGAGGAGGAGGTTTTTGCCGGAGCCGGCTGGGCCGGTGATGAGGTGGAAAAGGCGGGTCGCAAACTCGGCGGTGACGCCATCGAGCCGCGAGGGCTCGTCGCGCAGAAGACGCGCGGAGGCGATGTGGTTGGCGAGCAGTGTCGGGGGCATCAGAATTTGATCCAGTCGGCGGCGGCGGCGCGGCCAGCTTCGCAGCGTCTGTAGAGGCTGACCCAGCTCGCGAGGAGCCAGCCGGCGAGCAGGGCGGCGAGAATCGCCGAGACGAGGCTCGTCATGATCCCGATGGCCGTGTCGCCGCCGGCCCCGCTGAGGACGAGATTTTTCCCGAACTGCAGGGCGTAGAAATGCAGCGCGGCAATGACGAGGAACCAGCCGAGCCGCCACGCGTGCCGCAAGACGAAGCGGCAGTGATCGCGCAGGGCGTGCCGGAGGCGTTCGCTGTGGAAGACGAGGGTGATTTGCGTGGTGGCGAAAAGAAGGAGGACGACGGCGAGAAGCGGGCGCGCGACGCGGTGCACGAAATCGAGGACGCTCGGCGGCGGGAGCCAGCCGGCGGTCGGGGCGGCGCTTGCGAGGATGAGGGGGAGGTGGATGAAAAACGTGCTCAGCAGGATGACGACGCCAGCCCAGCGCACGACGAAGGCGAAGCGGCGGATGGCGAAGTCGATGAGGTGCTCGTGGGTGTGGGTGAGGCCGCGCATCCAGACGTACGCGAGGAGGATGAGGTAAATCTGGATGCCGATACCGAGCATGTATTCGAAGATAAAGGAGAGCCAGTCGATGACTTGCGAAGCAAGCGCCAGAGCGGGTCCGGCGTCGGTCATGCCGAAAAACGGAAGCGCTGCGTAGGCGAGCGGTTTGGCGATGGCGGCGATGGCGCTGAGGACGAGGCCGGCGATGAGGAGCCAGCCGGTGCGCGGGAATCGCTTGCACAACGCGCGGCGGAGGACGGCGAAATGGCCCTCCCAATTGCCGAGGAAAAGGAGCGCAGCCAGGGCGGAGACGGGGAAGGTGGTGGAGCAGTTGAAGAGGGCGGCGACGCTCTCGGCGGCGGGGAGGATGCTGTCGCGCAGGGCTTCGGCGATGGCGGCATCGGGGAGAAACCAAGCGCGCGACCAGAGGAACTCGGGCGCGGCATCGGGCGGAAGCGCGTAGTGAAAAAAGACGCGCAGGCCGAGGCGGAAGAGCGCGTAGCCGATGCCGAGCACGGCGAAGATGAACCACATGGCGCGATGCCGACCAAGGCAACGCGCGCCGTCGCGGAGGCTGGCGCGGGCAGGATTGGTGAGCATGAGTAACACGTAACCTGCGAGCGCGCAGGCGATGAGGAAGAGGCGCGAGGCCGCGGGCGAGAGCGGCTCCAGCCACGGCAGGTCGATGCTCATGGCTGGATGGCGCAGGGGACGATGATGGCGTCGCGCATGCCGTGGATCAGTTTTTTGTCGGCGGGGCAGATGGTGGCGAGGACGCCACCCAGCCGGGATTTGCCGTCGATGATGAAGTAATAGGGGCAGAGGCGGACGCGGCCTTGCATCACGCGGGACTCGCCGGTGTCGCGGTCGAGATACGGGTGCTCGACGAGGCGGCCTTTGTGGAACCGCTGCAAGACGTGCGGGTGATGCTCGAAGTCGGCGAGGGCGCTGGCGACGGCTTCGGCCCATTTTTTTTGCGAAACATCGGAGCCGAGGACGACGCCGCGGCTGCCCCAGGCGCGGTCGGAGAAGCCACTAATCTTCAGTATCAGGTCGCGCTGTTTTTGACTGAAATGTGTTAGCTCGTCCCAATCGTGAATCTCGAGGCCGGGGATGACGGCGTGATGCGGGAGCGGCGAGGGATCGAGTATCCAGCTTTGCGGGATGTGTTTTTGCAGCTCGAGCCAGTGCTTCTCCCCCAGCTCGCGCCGCCAGAAATCGCGCAGGGGGCGCATCCAGAAAAGGGCGAGCCACATTTTTTCCTCGAGTTGGGGTTTGAAGGGCGGGGTCGTCTCCGAGGCGCGAGAGACGAGCGCTGGCGGGAGTTTTGGGAGATCGAAGAGTTCGAAGAAACGGTAGATGGATTTTCGATTTTCGATTTTCGATTTTTGATTCTCCGCAGCGGCGGCCGAGAAGTCATCGCCGAGCTGGCCGGCGAGCCACTGCATCTCGGGGCGGTAGGTGGCGCTTTCTTCGCTGATGAGGATTTCGGCGCCATCGGGAAGGATGTCGCGGAAGCCATCGAGCATTCCTTTTTCTCCGCCAACTATGTCGTGGCCCAGCGACGCATAGGTCTGCCCGAGCCAGGCGGTGAGGCCGATGCCGCCGGGGACGGAATCGAGTTCGGCAATCGTGAATCCGTCGTCGGTGAGGATGACGTCGGGGCGGATGATGCGCGGGAGCTGCTCGCGAATGGGCTTTGACCGCGAAAGCTCGATAAGGTCTTTCGGTTTTCCCCGGTCGAGGTAGTCGGCGATCCAAGCGGGCTGGCGGCCCTGCGCGCTCAGGTTGTAGAGCTGGTTGCTGGCGCGCTGGAAGAGGTTGAGCCGGTGGCCGAGTTTTTCGAGTTCGGTGACGAAGGCGGGGGCGAGCGGGAAGGGCTCGGGGGAGAGGAGCCAATCTTTATCGGCAAACAAACCCTCGGGGGGCATGGCCGCTTGGATGTTGTCCGCGAAGGTGGGCACTGGGTTTTAGCGGACCAATCTCCGGAACTACGAACTAGATCAGCCGCTTGAGGGCTTGGCGGACGAGTTCTTCGGCGGTGACTCCGGGGGCGATGGAGGCTTTCACGGCTTTATGCGCATCGACTTGCTTGTAGCCGAGGGAGATGAGGGCGAGGACGGCGTCGTTGACCTGGGTCTCTTCGGCGGTCGGGGCGTGCGCGGCGCTGGCTGCTTCCCACGTGGCGGCGATGCCGACTTTATCTTTGAGCTCGAGCACGATGCGCTCGGCGGTTTTTTTCCCCAAGCCGGAGATTTTCGACAAAAGCGAGATGTCGGAGCTGACGACGGCGGCTTTGAAACTGGCCACGCTCATGCCGCTGAGGACGGCGAGGGCGAGCTTCGGGCCGACGCCACTGACGTGGTTCACGAGAAGGCGGAAGAGGTCGCGCTCGGCGGCGGACATGAACCCGTAGAGGATGTGGGCGTCCTCGCGGACTTGCAGATGGGTGAGGATTTTGAGGGGCGCGCCGGGGGCCGGGAGGCGGTCGAAGCTGGACAGGGGGATGAGCACTTGGTAGCCGACTCCGCCTGTGGAAACGACGATTTGTGTAGGCAAGGCCTCGACCAGGGTGCCGTCGAGAAAGGTGATCATGCGGGGGCGAAGTGTGGGCGCGGGGCGGGGGTTGCCAAGGTTTTTGTGGGTGCTGCTGGCGCTTGCGGCGGCGGCGCGGGCGGAGGGGGAATGGACGGTGATGGTGGTGCCGTCGCTGATGTCGCCGAAGGTGTCGATGGAGCTGCCGGGAGCGCAAGGCACGGTGCTGGTGCCAGCCCGGATGCACGGCGATGAGCCGGTCGCGGCGTCGGCGAGGGAATTCGCGGCGACGACGCGGGAGGCGGTGATGGAATCGACACGGGCGCTGGCTTCGGAGCGTCTGCCGCAGATGAAGCCGGAGTATTTCCGGACGAAAAAAGGGGTGCTGCAATATGCGACGCTGACGGGGGATGCGCTCACGGCGTCGGTGATATTTGCGCCGGGATTTTTGCGGATGTTCGCAGAGACGCTGGGGCCGAAGCTGTTGGTGGCGATCCCGGATCGGGAAACGGTGGTGGTGTTCCCTCGGCTGGCGAGCGATTACCGGGATTATGCGGGGGCGATCATTGCCAGATACAAGGGGGCGACTTATCCGGGGAGCTTGGAGGTTTTCGAGGTGAGCGAGGCGGGGGTGCGGGCGGTGGGAGCTTACGAATTGCCGTAGCCATGCATAACAAACACGGATGGACAGAACGGACGCCGGAGGGGGAGAAGCGCGAGGTGCGAGCGGTGAAGTTTGGCGGGAATTGGAGTGTGCAATCGAAGCTGAAGTCGGAGCTTGGGTGGACTTACCATGAGCCGGCGCTGCTGGAGGATCTCGTGGAGCTGCGGGATGTGCTCTTTCGCAAATATCAGCGGAGGCGGGCGGCGGTGGAGGATGTGGAGCTGATCGACGCGATGATTGCGAAACGGGAGGAAGAGCAAGGAGGTGCCCGCTAAAAACGCTAATTCCGGAGTGAATGAGGCAGGAGGCATGGAAGAATTTGTGTCGCCCCTTCAGGGCTTGGCCGTTTTCCACGCCGTCCCCAGGGCGATGCCCTGGGCTGTGATGTGCCGCACCTTTGGTGCTCCGGATTTCTCTGAACTTTCGCGTCATTTCGCGTTTTAAGCGGACAAAAACTCTGGAGTGAATTTTGCGGACGCAGACAAGAACTATGGAATGAATTTCGCGGAATCAGACAAGACGCACGGCTGGCATCCTTTCACGGCGATGCGGGAGTGGTGCGCGGCGGAGCATGAGCCGCTGGTCATCGTCTCGGGGGAAGGGGCGATGCTGCGGGACGATCGGGGGCGGGAGTATGTGGATGGGAATTCGTCGATTTGGACGAATTTGCACGGACATCGGCATCCGCGGATCAATGCGGCGATCCGGGACCAACTCGATCGTGTGGCGCACACTTCGTTCCTCGGAGCGACGCACGGGCCGGGAGCGCGGCTGGCGGAGGAACTGGTGGGGTTGTTTCCCGCGGGAACGCTGACGCGGGTGTTTTTCTCGGACGATGGATCGACGGCAATCGAGGTGGCGCTGAAAATGGCGGCGCAATACTGGCAACTGAGAGACGAGCCCAGGCGGAAGCTGGTGGCGTTTCATAATGCGTATCACGGCGACACGATGGGTGCATCGAGCCTCGGCGGTGTGCCGCTTTTCCATGGGCGGTTCGCGGCGTGGCATTTCCCGGTGACGCATGTGGGTTCGGTGGAGGAACTGGAGGGGATGGACGAGGTGGCGGCGGTGGTGATCGAGCCGATCGTGCAAGGCGTGGCGGGCATGCGGGCGTGGCCGCGCGGGATGCTGGCGGACTTGCGCGCGTGGTGTGACGGGACGAGCGCGCTGTTGATCGCTGATGAAATTCTGACGGGGTTTGGCCGGACGGGGACGATGTTTGCCTGCGAGCAGGAAAAAGTGACACCGGATTTCATGGCGTTGGCGAAGGGTTTGACGGGCGGCTATCTGCCGCTGGCGGCAACGCTGACAACAGATCGGGTGTTCGAGACGTTTCTCGGGCACACGTTTTTCTACGGGCATAGCTATACGGCGAATCAGCTCGGATGCGCGGCGGCGCTGGCGAATCTGGCGATTTTCCGCGAGGAAAATGTGCTGGAACGGCTGCAACCGAAGATTGTGTTGATGGGCGAGTTGCTGGCGGGTTTAGAAAATGTGGCGGGGGTGCGGCAGACGGGGTTCATCGGAGCCGTCGATCTCGACGGGCAGAGCGGCGCGGAGGTGTGCGTGGCGGCGCGTCGGCATGGGCTGCTGACGCGGCCGATCCGCGACACGGTGGTGCTGATGCCGCCGTATTGCATCACGGATGGTCAACTGCGCGGAGCGGTGGAGGGGTTGCAAAAGGCGATCTCGGAAACGCGGCGGGCATGAGGCTTGCGGTGGGTGGGCGAATGAAAATTGTCACGTTCGCGGCGCTCCTCTGGTTTTGGCTGGGCGCGCGCTTGTTTGCGGGGATCGGTGGTTTATCGGAGGTCGAGTTCGACAAGCTCTCGGACACGCGGGTGTCAACACTCGGAGGAGCGGCGCTCGCCATTTCACCGAACGCGTGGAAGCACGCGGAGACGGCGAATTTCATCTACCACTATCGGCGAAGTTTCGTCGCGACTCCAGTGTCGGTGGAGGCGGAGTTTTACTATCGGGTGGTGGCGGCGGAGCTGGGACGGGACACGACGCGGTGGGAAAGGAAGAGCCACATTTTCATTTTCGAGTCGCCGGAGGATTGGGCGATTTTCCAAAAGCTGGCGCGGCTCGATCCGTGGACGGGCGGGATTCACGCGGGGGGCGAGCTGTTCATCGTGCGCGACCCGCGTTTCAAGTGGAAGGGGAGCACGCTGGCGCATGAGGTGACGCATCTGGTGCTGCATCGGTTTTTCGGATCGGGGTTGCCGCTGTGGCTGAATGAGGGATACGCGGAATACGCGGCGGGGCGGGCCTACGCGAGCTACCACCGGGCGCGCGGGGCGGAGGCGCGACCACGCTCGGCGGCAGTGGCGGCGGGAGATTACATCGCGCTGGCGGCTCTCACGGGTGCGGCGGCCTATCCGGCGACGACGCGGGAGGTGGCGGCTTTTTACGCGGAAAGCGAGCGGCTGGTGCGGTATCTGAGCCGGGAAGGGCGCCCGGAACTGGTGGAGTTCATGGACGCGCTGGCGGGCGGGGCGCGGCTGGAGACGGCGCTGGGGAGGGCGTTCGGGACGCGGTTTCCGAGCTTGGAGAGGCTGGAGGGGGAGTTTAAGAAATACGCCACCGATGAATAAGCGATTTTTGATATTGGGTATCGGATTTTGGATTTTTCTCGCAGGCGCGGCAGTGGCGGATGACGGGCCGCGCGACACGAAGCTGGAGGAAAAGAAGTGGGAGGAACTGCCGAACCAGAACGTGAGCCCGCAAGGCAGGGAGGCACTGGACATCGATCCGAAGAAATGGAAGCACGCGGAGACGGACAATTTCATCCTCCACTACCGCCGGGTGACGGAGGCGAAAAAGGTGGCGCGGGAGATCGAATACGACTTGTGGTTCGTGGCGAAAACACTGGGCGCGGAGAAGAAGGACTATGCGCGCAAGAGCCACGTCTATGTCTTTGAAGACGAGGCGGAGTGGAAAAGCTTCCTCGGGCAAATGGGGCTGCCGGAGTGGGTGGCGAGTTATGCGTTGGGGGATGAGCTTTTTCTAAATGTGCGCCAGACGGCGGGAGCGAACCGGTTCGATTCGCAGACCCTCGCGCACGAAACGACGCACGCGGTGGTGGCACGTTTGTATGTGGGCAAAAACTGGCCGCTGTGGCTGGGCGAGGGGTTTGCGGAATACATGGGGGGAGCCAGCGTGGCGGCGCGCAAAAACCAGACGGTGAAGCGGCACCAAGGGAAGCTGCGCCACACGGATCTGCCGCTGGATGAGCTGGTGTCGATGCGCGATTATCCGAAGGATCCCGAAGCCATCGCGAAACTTTACCAGACTTCGGAAAATCTGGTGCGCTTCCTCATGAATGATTTTCCGCCTGATCGTTTTCCAAAGTTCATCGACGCGATGCTGGAGGGCGGGGATCTCCAGGCGACGGTCCTGAAACTATACGGGGACAAGGTGAAGGATTGGAGTGACTTCATGCGGAAATACGAGCGGTTCTCCAAATAGATGGCGGCGGCGAAAAAAGGCCCGAAGACGGCGGTGTATGCGGTCGCCGGGTCGGACGAGGCGGAGGTGAAACGCGCGGCGCGGGAGCTGGCGGCGAAGCTGATGCCGGAGGGCGGGGAGTTCGCCTGCGACACAATCGATGGCGTGGCGGACAATGCGGACGGGGCGTGCCAGCGGATTCACGAGACGATCCAGGCACTGCTGACGCTGCCGTTTTTTGGGGCGAAACTGGTCTGGCTCAAAAACGCGAATTTTTTCGCGGACTCGGTGACGGGGCGTGCGGAGTCGGTGCTGGAGGCGGCGGAAAAGCTGGGGGAGTTGTTAGGTGAGGGACTGCCGGAAAATGTGACGTTTCTGCTGAGCGCGCCGGAGATCGACAAGCGACGGGCTTTCTACAAGCGGCTGCAAAAGTTCGGCACAGTCGTAGTGCATGACCGGCTGGAAACGGGGCGCGCAGGATGGGAGGAGGCGGCGGGCGACCTCGCGGCGGAGCGGGCACGGGAGCGGAAGCTGAGGTTCAGCGGAGAGGCGCTAGAGTTGTTTGCTTTGTTGACGGGCGGGGACAAGCGGCAGATCGAGACGGAGCTGGAAAAGATCGACCTCTACCTCGGCTCGAGCCGGCGCGATGTGACTCTCGAGGATGTGCGCAAGCTGGTGCCGCTGTCGCGGGCGGGGGTGATTTTCGAGTTGGGTAATGCCATCGCGGCGCGCGATTTGCAGCGGTGTCTCAAGCTGCTGGAGCAACTGCTTTACCAGGGGGAAACGGCGATGGGCATCCTCCTGGCGACGATTGTGCCGACGGTGCGGAACCTTTTGCTGGTGAAGGACCTGATGGAGCGGCACCGGCTGCGGAGGCCGCAACAGGCCAACTATTTTGCCAATGATCTGAACCGTCTCCCGGAGGAGGCGACGGCGCATTTGCCGCGAAAAAAAGACGGCGCGATCAACGCCTATGGCCTCGGCGTGACCGCGATGCACGCCCACCGCTACAGCGTGGAGGAGCTGCGGCGGGCGCTGGGCGAGTGTCTCGACGCAAATGTGGCGCTGGTCTCGGGCGGGATGGAGGCGACGGTCGTCCTGAGCCAGCTCGTCGTGCGCGTGGTCGCGGCGCGCGCGTAGGCGCTACCGGAACTCATGCGGGTGGCGGCGCTTTAACTCTGGCACCGCCCAGCCGCGGCCGGTCGCGTCGAGGCGCTCGCAATACGCGGGGAGCCGTCCGCGATTGTAGATGAGGCCGTGCTCGCGCATCACCGTCCAGAGCGGGTCGATGTCGCTGTCGGAGGTCGCCATCATCTCATCGTGCCAGTCGCTGAGGTGTCGGATCGCGCGGTCGCACACGTCCCGATTCTGCTCGGCGAGGTTGTGCTGCTCGTGCGGATCATTGGGCAGGTCGAAGAGCATTTCCTTTGGGAAAAGGTGATAGCCGTCGTCGTAGGTGCGGATGTAAATCCAATCGTCGAACCGCACGGCGCGCTGGCAGACATGCACGCACTGCCCGAGCACCATGAAATCGCGCCCAGTCTCCGCGCTCTCCGTGATCGTCGCCGCATAGCTCCGGCCATCCCAAAAAGGGAGCGGCTCCCGGCCCAGCAGCGCGGCAATGGTCGGCGCGAGGTCGAGATGGTAGTGCAGACCATCGTCGGTCGTGCCCGGCTGACTTTTTCCCGGCCAGCGAATGATCATCGGGATGTGCGTGGTGATTGCATCCGCCGTCGCATGTTCGCCGTAGATGCCGAGCTCACCGAGATTCTCGCCGTGGTCGGCGGAGATGATGATCGCCGTCTCCTCATAAACTCCGACGTCCTTCAGCCATCGCACGATCTTCCCGACCTGATCATCGACATAGCGCACGCCGGTGTCGTAGCCGTCGATCATCCGGCGCAGATCGGCGCGATCTTTCAGATCACCCGGATGCTTCGGCCAGCGCGGATCGGTTTTTCCCTCCCACATGTCGATCTCGTGCGCGCTGTGTGGGCCGACTTTCTGCCGATGCTCCGCAAAGACCTCGTCGGTGAGCCAGGCGGGCAGCGGATCTTCGGCAAAATGATTTGGGTAGTCCGCGGGCGTCCGATACGGCGTGTGCGGGTCCCAGTAGTTCACATGGAGAAACCAGTCGTCGCGCGCGGCGTTGTCGCGCAGCCATTTCTCCACGACCGGCGTCACCGTTTCCGCCGACTCCATGCCGCCGTGGCCGGTGCTGTGGATTTCGTTGAACCCGGCAAAAAACTGCCGCGCCGCGTGTCGCTGCCCGAACGGACTGATCTGCGCCGTGTGAAGCTTTTGGTTCTGGAGAAAATGCGGAAGTGCGTTGTTTTCGATACGGTCGCGAGTCCCGCGCGCCGCGCCATCCAGCCGCGGATCGGCCGCCGTCCCACCGTGGCTCACCACGCCGGTGTGAATGCCGAACCGCCCCGTGTACATGGCGGTGCGCGAGGGGAGGCACGGGGCGTCGGAGACGTGCACTTGATTGCAGCGCAGCCCCTCCGCGGCGATGGCGTCGATGTGCGGCGAGGTATTGCGATGGTAGCCGTAGCACCCGAGGTGGTCGGGCCGCAGGGAGTCGATGTCGATGTAGAGGATTCTCATGGGGGGAAAACGAAAGTGCCGGGAGAGAACGAATCTCTCCCGGCACTTTCGAACTCACGATAGGCCGCCGCTCAGGTGCGGAAGCGGAACTTCATCTTGTTACGCTTGGCGTTCGCGCGCGCTTTGCGGCGGGTCTTCTGACCGGGCGTCTCGAAGGCACGCAGGCGGCGCACTTCTTCGAGGATTCCCTCGGCGTCGAGTTTGTTCTTGAGGCGTTTGAGAGCGCGATCGATCGGCTCTCCTTTCTTGACGGTGACTTCAGGCATGTGGCGGTGTGGATTTGGTTAAAGTGGCCCGCCATTCCGGCGGTGGGGAGCGAAGACTATGGAGCTCCGCCTAGTTCGTCAACGGTGGCGCTTCAGTTAAATCGCGCGCGTTTGTCATAATTTCCATACACCGGCACCGATGCTGCTTTCTCAGCATCCATGCGTGCTTTCCTTTGCTGCCTCCTCCTTGCGACTCCGGCCCTCCTTCTCGCCGGCGACTTCGAGAGCGAGGTCATCGCCGAGATGAATCTCGCCCGCACCCAGCCTCACGCCTACGCCAGCATCGTCGCCGCCTCCGCCTCGACCCATCGCGGCCCCGAGGGCCAGACCGCAGTCGATGAAGCCGTCCGCTTCCTCCGCCGCGCGCGCCCGCTCTCCGCCCTGCGTGAGAGCAACGGGATTGCGGAGGCCGCGCAGGATCACGTCGATGACCAAGGCCCGCGTGCCGCGCGCGGCCACACCGGGAGCGACCGGAGCGCCCCTTGGGATCGGATGGCCCGCTACGGCGCATGGAGCGGGCGCGCCGGGGAAAACATCCACTATGGCAAAGTCGGCGCACGCGCCGTGGTCGTGGCGCTCATCATCGACGACGGCGTGCGCGGTCGCGGCCATCGCAAGAACATCTTCAGCTCCTCTTTCACTGTGGCCGGCGTCGCCACCGGCGAGCACGCCCGCTACGGGCGCATGTGCGTCATCGACTACGCGGGTGGTTACAGCGAAGGCGCATCGCAAAAGCTCGCGACTCAGACCCGCACCCTCCGCCCCTGGACGAGCAGCCGCGGCGTGTTGTAGCTCGATTTAGTCCGCCGTGCCACCGACTCCGGCGGACATTACTCCGCTCGCGACGATGATCACCGCGGGAGTGGTCACCGTGTGACTTGGCGCTGGCTCAGACCTTCGCGACGCGCGTGAGCGAAGCGGAGTTGATGCAGTAGCGCTGGCCGGTCGGGCGCGGGCCGTCGGGGAAGACGTGGCCGAGGTGGCCGCCGCAGCTCGCGCAAAGGACTTCCGTGCGTCGCATAGAGGCGGAGTCGTCGCTCTCCTCGGCAACCGCTGTGGCGCTGACCGGCTCGTAAAAACTGGGCCAGCCGGTGCCGGAGTCGAACTTCGTCTCTGAGTTGAAAAGCGGCTCGCCGCAGCCGGCGCATTTGTAGATGCCCGGCTCATGGGTTTCGGCGTGCTCGCCGGTGAAGGCGCGCTCGGTGCCCTTCTCGCGCAGGACGCGGTATTGCTCGGGAGTGAGCGCGGCGCGCCATTCGTCTTCGGTCTTTTGGATTTTCATGTGGAAAGTGTCGCCGAGAGGGCTCATGCGCGCAATCCCTCGACGGCGCGCTCGATGTCGGCACGGGTGACTCCGCTGGAGACAAAGGCCTCGCCAATGCGCGGGACGAGGACGAAACGCACGGCTCCCGAGGCGAACTTTTTGTCGGTGGCGAGGGCGGACATGATCGCGGCGGTCTCGATGTCGCGAGGGAGCTGGGTCGGGAGATCGAAGGCGCGGAGGCGGTCGAGGATCGCGTCGCGTTCGCCGGAGGAGAGGCCGGCCTTTTTCACCGAGAGCGCGGTGGCGGCGGTGAGGCCGAGGCTGATGGCTTCGCCGTGCAGGTAGCGCCCGTAGCCAGCGGCGTTTTCTATGGCGTGGCCGATGGTGTGGCCGAAATTCAGCAGGGCGCGCTCGCCGGTCGTCTCGCGCTCGTCGGCGGCGACGATGGCGGCTTTGATCGCAACGTTGCGCCGGATGAGCGCGGGCAGTTCGCTGCGTTGGAAATCTGCGAGCTGCTCGAACATCTCAGGGTCGCGGATGACGGCGTGCTTGATGACTTCGGCGAAGCCCTCGTGAAACTCGCGCTCGGGCAGCGTGTCGAGCGTGGTGGTGTCGGCGACGACGAGTCGTGGCTGGTGGAACGCGCCGATGAGATTTTTGCCGCCCGGGGCATTGACGCCAGTCTTGCCGCCGACCGAACTATCGACCTGCGCCATGATGGTCGTCGGCACCTGAAGGAAAGGAATTCCGCGGAAGTAAATGGCGGAGGTGAACCCAGCGAGGTCGCCGACCACGCCGCCGCCCAGCGCGACCACGAAAGCTCCGCGGTCGAGCCCGGCGTCGATCATCTGGTCGCAGAGCCAGCCAGACTGCCCGAGTGACTTGCTTTTTTCCCCCGCAGAAACGGAGAGGACCAACGGCTCACATCCAGCACCGCGCAAGGCAGCCTCGGCGCGGTCGGCATAGAGAGGGCCGACATGGGAGTCGGTGATAATGGCGCAGCGGCCGCGCAGACCCGCCGTGGCGGCGAGGGCCCCGAGTTCATCGAGGAGGCCGGAGCCGATGTGGACGCAGTAGGAGTTTGCGTCGAGGCTGACCGCCACGCGCGCTGGTGGCGGCGCAATCAGGGGGCGGCGGGCGGGTAAGGCTCCCAAACGATTTTCGGATTAACCGGGTCCGGATTGGCGAAGTCGGCCCAACTGAGGTGTTCGACGTGGGTGTCGGCAAAGAGAGCGCTGATGCGTTTCCGGTCGGCGTGGGTACCGGACGGGTTGGTGAGATTCTCCGCGGCAGGTTTGGAGACGCTCGGGTTGTTCGCCGCAGTGCCGGGCCATGTGGCGGATGCTTCGAGGCCCGCCGGCGCGGGCTGGGGATTCGGTGCAATCAGCACGAGGGCGGAGGCGTTCGTGTAGCGGCCGGTAAACGTGCCGAAGGTATTGGTGTTCACGCCGTAGCTCACGCTGCTCGATCCCTCGCTGCGCGGATCGAAGGGGGAGAGGAATGTTTTCCAGCCCTGCACATATTTTGGATTTAGCGTGAGGGGCCAACTGTTCCCGCCACCGCCGCCCGCCGTGGCGAACATTTGGTCGTCGTTATCGTTTAAGTAGGTAGTCGTGGCGAGGCCGAGCTGGCGCAGGTTGTTGAGGTCGGTGGTGGCGCGTCCTTTTTCCATGACCTTGCTGAAAACAGGAATCGCGATCCCCACGAGGATGGCGATGATGGCGATGACGACGAGAAGCTCAATGAGCGTGAAGGCGGACTTTTTCATAGGGAGAACTGGTGTCCAGCAAGATGCCAGACGCGGCGTCCGATGCGAGAGGAATTGCGGAGGCTGTGATAGAAGTTGAAGGTTGGGAGACCCGGAGGAAAAGCGACTCGCCGTTCGAAGTCTCCCGGCTTACTCGTCGCCTTCGTCGTTCGTTTTCTCGCGCCCGCCTTTTTTCTCCAGGGAAAGGACACGGCCGTTCTCATCGACTTCGACTTCGTCGCGGTCGTCGCCGCGGCGAACCATGGCCTCGTAGATGGTTTGGCCGTTCTCCTTTTCGCGGGTGAGCTTCTTGATTTTCCCGCCTGCTGCCTGGCGCTCAAGGGTCTCGAGCGCGGGAGCCGGCAGATCGCCGAGGGCGATATCGCTCTCGCTTTCCAACATTTTGGCTTTCATGGTGAAGTGAATTCGCGCGCGGCTTTGCCGCCGGGCCACTCAGCGCAGGCTCGCGCGGCGGCATGTCCGCACTACGCTGGCCGCGATGTTCCGCCGCCTCTTTTTTGCTCCTGCCTCCGGGCAAGCAGCGCTCTGGCAGCGCGCGCTGAACTTCCTGCTCGCCTTCGTGCTGCTCGCGGGGCTCCTCCACGCGGCGCTCGGAGGCCTCACCTCCGCGGCGGGATGGCGCGGCGTGGCGGAGTATCGCGCGCTTTTTTTTCAGGGCTGGTGGCTCACGATCAAGCTGTCCACGGCGGCCTTGGGCTTGAGTCTCGTGCTAGGGATGGCACTCGCACTCGCGCGGCGGAGCCTGTTCCTGCCGGTGCGGTACGTCGCGCGAGTTTACGTGGAATTGATCCGCGGCACGCCGCTGCTCGTGCAGATTCTGTTGCTCTACTACGGTGTCTTCGCGGGCATCGGGCTCGACGACCGGCTGCTCTCGGGCGTGCTCATCCTGGCGGGTTTCAGCGGGGCGTATTTCAGCGAAATCTTCCGCGCTGGCATCGAGAGCGTGGGCCGCTCGCAACTCGACTCGGCGCGCGCCATCGGGCTCTCGCGGGCGCAGACGTACTGGCATGTCATTTTTCCGCAGGCGATCCGGCAGACGCTCCCGCCGATGGCCGGGCAGGCGGCGTCGTTGGTGAAAGATTCGTCGCTGCTGTCGATCATCGGCATTAGCGAGTTCACGCTGAACGCGCAGCAGGTGAACGGCTATACCTTCGCGACGCTGGAGAGCTACCTGCCGCTGGCGCTCGGCTACCTCGTGCTCACGCTGCCGATCTCGCTGTGGACGCACGCGCTGGAGAGAAGGACGCATTTTGAAACTTAGACTCGCCGGCCTCACGAAAACTTATGGCGAGCGGCAGGCGCTCGATGAGGTGTCGCTCGAGATCGACGCGCGCAGCCTGGTCCTGATCGGCCCCTCGGGCGGGGGAAAATCGACGCTGTTGCGTGTGATCGCCGGGCTGGAGGCGCCGGACGCGGGTGAGCTTTCGCTGAACGGGGAGCGGGTCGTTTTCACCGAAGCGGCGCTGCGGGTGCATCGGCGGACGATGGGCGTGGTGTTCCAAGCGTTCAACTTGTTCCCGCATCTCTCGGCGCTGAAAAACATCACGCTGCCACTGCGCCGGGTGCATGGGCTCGGGCGGGACGAGGCGGAAGCGCGGGCGCGCGAGACGCTGCGGCGTTTCCGGCTGGAGGATCACGCACACCACCGGCCGGCGGAACTCTCGGGCGGGCAGCAGCAGCGGGTGGCCATAGCCCGGGCGATCGCGATTAAGCCGCGGGTGCTCCTTTTCGACGAGCCGACCTCGGCGCTCGATCCGGAGATGACGGCGGAGGTGCTCGACGTCATCGAGGAACTCAAGTCGGAGGGGCATGAGTTCGTGCTCATCACGCACGAGATGAGTTTCGCGCGGGTGGCCGCGGACGAGGTCGTTTTCATCGCCGAGGGCCGGGTAAAAGAAACGGGGCCGGCCGAAGAAGTTTTCGACCGGCCCCGCACGGAGAGCTGCCGCGAGTTTCTCTCGCGGGTGCTGAAATACTGAGCGCGCTATTTTGCGGTGGAGGAGGGCTCGGCCACCGTCGTGCGATCTCCGTCGGTCGCGGCATTTTCATCTGATGAGGTGGTGATGTCGCCATCGGTGGCAGCGCTGATGGCGGTGGCGCTCTTCTCCGGGTCATGAGCGGGCTGGTTGCGCGGGGCAATACCGCTGGCGCCTTCCGCCCCGATCACCGCAGGGCCGCTGCCCGGGATGGGGGGCGCACCTGCCGCTGAACCCGTGGAGGTAGCGGGCATCCCATTCATGGAGCCGCCGCTCGTGGCAGGCTGCACCACGATTGTTTCTGGCAATGGCTCCACGATCTCCACTTTGATCAACTCGCGCATCGGCGGCTCCGACGCTTCCTTTGTCGCCGTCACCTTGTAAGTGAGCTTGGCTGTTTGCCCGACAACTCCCTTTTTTGCCTCTCCGGTCATGGGGCGACCGGCGATATCCATGAACGCGGCATTGCTCGCACCCGTATACACGTCCGGAGTGGACTCGACCCCGGAAGCGACGCGCAGGATGTCCCCCGTGGCATCGACCGCGACGACCTTCCCGCGGGCAATGGCATTGGATTCCTCCGTGGTCATGGCAGGATCGGCTGGTTGCGTTGTCGTCTCAGTCATCTTTTCGACAGTGACGGACGTGGCGGGAGTTACCACTGGGACAGCACGTTTAACCGTCTGACCCAGCGCAAGTGACGCCGCTGAATAGGTGACTGTGGTGAGGATGAGCAGATGTTTGGTTTTCATTAGTTCTGTACGTTTGGATTTGAGAGATAGAAATGAGGCGCGGGCACTGTGTATTAGCGCCCACCGCCGCCTGCTGCTCCGCCGGCACCGCCCCCGCCTCCGGCACCTGCCCCTCCAGATGTCCCACCCGCACCGGTTGAACCGCCCCCGGTTCCGCCGCCACCGGTGGTGCCAGTGCCTCCGCCGTTATTGGGGACGCTACCATTCGGTCCGCCCGTGGAGCCGGAGGTCGTCCCGCCAGTCCCGCTCCCGGAGCTGGGAAAGCTTCCGTTCGATCCGGTCTGCGGCCCTTGGACATTTCCGGTGTTGTTGGCGGGATTCGTGCTCCCTTGGACATTGCCCGTGTTATTCCCGGGGTTCTGCTGGCTCTGGTTATTCCCGGTAGGGCTGGCACCTTGCACGTTGCCAGTGTTGTTTCCGGGATTTTGCTGGCTCCCAGAATTCCCTGTGGGATTTGCCGGGGTATTCGCCTGCGGCTGCTGACTGCTGTTTGGATCAGTTCCCTGCGCAGAATTCGGGTTCAAAGGCTGGCCATTCGGGCCCGTGATCGGCTGTCCATTCGGCCCGAGCACATTTCCTGTTTGGTTTTGAGAACCAGTGGTGGATGGCACACCATTCGAGTCCAGACCACTCCCCAGATTACCCGTGGAGCCTGTGGAATCCGTGGTTCCTCCAGTAGTTCCGCCACCCCCGCCGGTGGTCCCCCCGCCAGTGGAAACGCTGCCGCCGCCTCCTTCTGAACCCGTAGTGCCGCTCGCCCCGCCCATGCCCATGCCGCCGGAGCCAGCAGACATGCCAGCTCCCGAAGACCCCATCATGCCTTCGCCAGCCGAGGAACTCTCAGGAGCTACGACGACGTTAGTCTCCGGGGGCCCGGGGATTCGTGCAATGACGCCATTCTCATCGATCATCTGCCCATCCTCGAGTTGAGCGACCGAGCCATCGGATAACGTAACCTTCCCGGTTTCGCTGACTTTTACGCCGCCCGTGAAAGCGATCTCCTTCGCGAGCATCTGCTTTGTTTCGCCACTCATTCTATAAGCGCTGCCCTCTTTAAAATAAACCGTCTGCGCTGACGGTTTCACCGATGTAGTGACGACGGTCTCGGAGGTGGTGACAGTCTCCGCACGGAGAGTGCCGAGGCTGCACGCGGCAGCGGTCAGGCCGACCACCGCAAAGCGGACGGCGGTGTTGATGGAAAAATTAAGCGGAGCTACAACGGGAGCGTTCATGGCATCTGTAAGTTCGCGGCATCGCTCGACGGCGGTCGCCTCTCTAGTAAAGAGTCTCCGCGCTTGGACTCCACCGCCGCCATCCTCCTGCGCCGTACGCGGCTGACCGAGACGAGCTGGATCGTGACGTGGCTCACGGAGCTGCATGGAAAAGTAAAGACAGTCGCGAAAGGCGCGCGCCGTCCGAAAAGCAAGTTCGCCGGCCTGCTCGATCTTTTTTACGAAGCCGAGATCGACTTCGCCCGCAGCCGCCGCAGCGATCTGCACATCCTGCGCGAAGTGACCCTGCGCGATCCGCGGGAGGGGCTGCGGCACGTCTATGCGCGCGTGCAGGCCGCGGCGTACTTCGTGGAGCTGATCGAGCTGACGACCGAGCCGGAGCATCCGGTGCCGGAGCTCTACGACCTGCTGCGGCGGGCGCTCGCGTGGCTGGAAAAAAGCACGCCGGATCGCCGCGGGGCGCTTCATTTTGAAACGGAACTGGCGCGGCTGCTGGGGTTGGGAACCACACCCTCGGCGGCCGTGGCGCTCGGGCGGGTGCATCACCGGCTGCCCCCGGGGCGGGCAGCACTGCTGCGCGCGATGGACGCGGCCGGGCGGGCGAAGCCGATTGAAGACGGTATGAGCACCGAATCACCTTCGCAGGGGCACGTCGCGGCCCTTTTCGACACCCGCGCCGCAGCCGATGCCGCCATCGCTGAACTGGAAACCAGCGGGTTTGATCGGGAGTTGGCCCAATTGCTGACGGGGGAGGACTTCGAGACTGAGGCGGAGATGGCGCCCGCCCCGGGTATCCTCACGCCCACAGGCGTCGGTGTGCTTGGCCCGCTCGGAGGTCTCGGAGGTGGGCTGCCGACCGGCGTGACCGTCGGCGGCGGCGGCCTCTGGGCTGCAAATGCCTACGTCGGCGCGATGCCGCAGCACGGCGCGCATCTCCGCGGGGAGGTCAGCGCGGGGCGTCTGCTCGTGACCGTGGACGCCGGGCAAAAAGCTGCGACGGCCCGCACGATCCTCGAGCGCAACGGCGGCCACACAAACTTCGAAGCGGCCTGATGTTCCTGCTCGACGGCTCCGATTTCCCCACGTCGCGGGAAAGCTTTACCGAGGCGCTGGCGGAGGGTCTGCGGATCTTCGGGCCGGTGCCGGGAGCGACCGAGGTGGCCGGGGAAAATTTCCCGCGGTTCGACAAGCTGCGCATCGACCTGAGCGGAGGCAGAGTGACGCCCGACACCAGGCCGAGCGTCGGCGTGGGGAAGGTCGAGCCGGGAGTGGTTGTCGAAGAGTTCGAGGTCGTGGCCGATCCGCTTCGCTATGAGCAGTCGCCGATCCGAGTGCAGGTAAAAGGCAGGGACGTGCGCCTCGACTATGACCGCGACGACGCCGGGCGTCCGGTGCTGGCGCTGGCGGGCGCGGCGGATGGGGAAATCGAGCTGAGCGTGG
>PPFU01012538.1_pt1 | contig 22181 bp, 22 predicted proteins | sample 1535991 | NCBI WGS metagenome assembly PPFU01 (sample SAMN04901290, study PRJNA319586) | Hypolithon metagenome, whole genome shotgun sequencing project. | isolation source: Antarctic Hypolithon | place: Antarctica: Miers Valley | collected 2014
GACGAGAGGATTCGAACCTCCGACCCCCACACCCCCAGTGTGATGCGCTACCAGGCTGCGCTACGTCCCGGATCCAGTGGGAGGCGGCCCTATAGGCGCGGCTCCCAAGCATGGCAAGCGCCCGGCTCGCAGGTGTTCGGGCAGAGCGCTTGTGGTCGGCTTGTGCCCCGATTGCGCGCCCTTTCCATTGCTGCTAGGCGCCGCGGCCACCAGCCGGGGCGCGACTGGCGGTGCCTCTGGCCGTCTGCGCCCCCTCGTTCCCTTGCCCTGATAGGCCGATACGATGCTTGATCTTCTAGCCGCCGGCGCCGCCGGCGCCGGGCCCCCCGGATGGGTGCAGTTCCTGCCGATCATCGGCATGGTGCTGATCTTCTGGTTCCTGATCATCCGCCCGCAGATGCAGCGCCAGAAGCAGCACCAGGCCAAGGTTGCCGGGATGAAGAAGGGCGACCAGGTCGTCACCGGCGGTGGGCTGGTCGGCAAGGTGGTTCGGGTCGACGACGATTATGCGGAGGTCGAACTGGCGCCCAATGTGCGGGTGAAGGCGGTCAAGGCGACGATCGGCGATATCCTGCCGCCCGGCGGCAAGCCGGCCAACGACTGAGCCGGAGCAAGGCCCGCAAATGCTCGATTTCCCGCCCTGGAAGCGGCTGTTCCTGTGGGCCATCACGGTGCTCGCGATGCTGGCGGCGCTGCCTTCGCTCGCCTCGCTGACGGGCGCCCGCTGGCCGGCGGCATTGCCCAGCCCGATGGTGAACCTCGGACTTGATCTTGCCGGCGGCTCGCATATCCTGCTGGAGGCCGATCCGGCGCAGGTCGCTCGCCAGCGGCTGGAGACGATGGAGGAAGCGGTGCGCGACGCGCTCCGCACGGCCGAGCCGCGCATCCGCCACAGTGAGATTTCCACCACGGGCGGGCAATTGTCCTTCATGGTGGAAGAGCCGGCGCGGGTCGACGCCGCGCGTGGCGTGCTGGAGCCGCTGACCACCGGCGCGGGGATGACCGGCCAGCGCGACTGGACAATCGAGGTGCTTGACGGGCAGCGTATCGTCATGGCGCCGACCAGCGCCGGCGTCGACCTTGCGGTGACGCAGGCGATGGACAGCGCCACCGAGGTGGTGCGCAAGCGCATCGATTCGCTCGGCACACGCGAGCCGACGATCATCCGGCAGGGCGCCAACCGCATCGTGGTGCAGGTGCCGGGGCTGGAAGATCCGCAGGCGCTGAAAGACTTGCTGGGCCAGACCGCAAACCTCGAATTCAAGCTGGTCGACAGCAGTGTGCTGCCGACCGAAATTGCGCAGGGCGTGGTGCCGCCGGGTAGCCAGATCGTGCCGTTCTCGGCCGATAGCGGCCAGGCCGGAACGGGCATCGCGGTGCGCCGGCTGGGTGGAATCCGGGGCGATTCGCTGACCGATGCCCAGCAGAGCTTCGACCCGCAGACCAACGCCGCGGTGGTGACCATCACCTTTGATTCGCAAGGAGCGCAGCGGTTCGCGCGACTGACGACCGAGAACGTCAACCGGCAATTCGCCATCATCCTCGACGATGAGGTGCTCTCCGCCCCGGTGATCAACGAGCCGATCCTGGGCGGCACGGCGGTGATCTCGGGCAGCTTCACGGTGGAGACCGCGAATGCGCTCGCCATTTCGCTGCGCTCGGGCGCGCTGCCGGTCGATCTCACGGTGGTGGAGGAGCGCACCGTCGGCCCCGACCTTGGTGCCGATTCGATCCGCCAGGGCCTGCTGGCGATGACCATCGGCTCGCTGCTGGTGATCGCACTGATGATGGCGACCTATGGCCGGTTCGGCGTGTATGCGACCATCGCGCTGGTGATCAACGTGCTGATGATCTTGGGCGTGATGGCGGTGATGAACGCCACGCTGACGCTGCCCGGCATCGCCGGCTTCGTGCTGACGATCGGCGCGGCGGTGGATGCCAACGTGCTGATCTACGAGCGCATTCGCGAGGAGCGCCGGCGGGGCCGCAAGGTGATCGCAGCGGTCGAGACCGGCTACCGGGAGGCAAGCCGCGCGATCTACGATGCCAACGTCACCAACTTCATTGCCGGCGTGCTGCTGTTCCTGTTCGGCTCGGGCCCCATTCGCGGGTTTGCCGTGGTGCTGATCATCGGCCTGTTCACCTCGGTCTTCACCGCGGTCACGCTGACGCGCATGTGGGTGGCGATGTGGCTGCGCCGCGCGCGGCCGAACGATCTGACGGTCTAGGGAAACACCCATGCGCCTCATCAAGCTCGTCCCTGACAACACCAATATCAAGTTCCTGAAGTGGCGCGCGCCGTTCTATGTGGTCAGCCTGCTGCTGATTGCGACAAGCTGGGGGCTCGTACTGACCAAGGGGCTCAATTTCGGGGTCGACTTTGCCGGCGGGCAGGAGATCCGCGTCACCTTCACGCAGGATGCCGAGGCGCCGATCGGGCAGCTGCGGGAACTCGTGGGTGCCCTCGGCTATGGGGAACCGGTGATCCAGCGCTTCGGCGAGCCCAACGCGGTATCGATCCGCGTGCGGCTGCCCGAAGGTACCGAGAACCAGCCGGGCGCTGCGACCCGCATCGGCAATCAGGTGATCGATACGATCGGAGCCGAGTTTCCTGGCGTGCGGCGCGATGCGAATGAGACCGTCTCGGGCAAGGTCGCGGCCGAGTTCCGCACCACCGCAGCCTATGCACTGCTGGCGGCGATGCTGGCGATCTCGGTCTATATCTGGGTTCGTTTCGAATGGCAGTTCGGCGTGGGCGCGCTGTTCGCCCTGTTCCACGACGTTTCGCTGACGCTGGGCATGTTCGCGCTGTTGCAGCTGGAGTTCTCCTTGCAGATCGTGGCCGCGGTGCTGGCCATCATCGGCTATTCGCTGAACGACACAATCGTAATTTACGACCGCATTCGCGAAAACCTTAAGAAATACCGGCGGATGCCGCTGAGCGAATTGCTGGACCTTTCGGTCAACGAGACGCTGGCGCGCACGGTGATGACCTCCCTCACTTTGCTGGTGGCGCTGGTTCCGTTGCTGCTGGTCGGCCCCGCCAGTCTGTTCGGCCTTACCGCGGCGATCACGCTGGGCATCTTCGTCGGCACGTACAGCACGGTCTACATGGCAGCGCCGATCCTGATCTGGCTGGGGGTCGATTCCAACAGCTTCGTGCCGCGCGAGACCGCCGCCGATCTGCAGGATCGCAAAGCGCGCGGGGAAGCTTGAACCGGTCCTAATGCGCCGGGGTCAGAGCCGCCGCACGAGCATCTCGGCCACTGCCAGCCAGGCCGGGCTGTCGATCACCACCTGCCGCTGCCCAAGGACGGGCGGGAGCAGGCCGACCTTGGTCCCTTGCCGGTCGATCAGCCGCCCGAAGGCGAAGCGCCCGCCGGGCCGGGGGGCCAGCACATCGCGATTGACCAGCCGCGGCGCTTCCTGCGGATCGACCTGCCGCAGCCACAGCTGGTCGCCCGCCCGGTATTCTCCCTGGGCCACCTCGATCGCCAGGCACAGCAGCGGGCTGGCAGCATCATTGCCACTGCCCAATGCGGTCGGCAGGATTGCATCACGGGGGGCGGTCAGTGCCTCGGCCCCGGCCTCGGTGAGCCGCGCGACGATCTTGGCCTGCTCGGCGCCGGAGCCACGCACCAGCAGTTCGGGCTCCACCTCCAGCGCCGAGGCGATCCGGTTCATCCAGCCGAGCGAGAGATTGCGCATGCCGGTTTCGAGCCGCCCGATGGTCTGAGCCGTGGTCGGCGGATCACATGCGGCGGCGACCTGCGCCAGCGTCATGCCCTTCTGCTGGCGAATGTCGCGGATCCGGTTGATCATCGATCACTTTTCCTAACCATTGTGGTTTTGCGTTTTCCTACAGACCGGCCTTTTTGGCAATAGGACGCAGACACAGGCCGGCAAGGGAGCACAAGGATGCAGCGCAAATTGGTCGAGCGCGAGCTGACCCAGGAAGGCCCCCGGCGAGAGGCGGGTGTGGGGCGGCGGCGGCGCAGCGTCAGCGTCAACTTGGCCGAATCGCCGCTCACCTGGCTGCACGCCCACGGCCACCTGGAAGACCGGCTGTTCGATGCCGGCGAGAGGTTGCGGGCCGATTACGAGCGCGCGCAATTGGCGTCGTCAGTCACGATGCGGTGGGATCCGGTGCGCATCAAGACCACCGGCGACGCCGGGCTGAGCCCGGGCGAGCGCCAGATCGCTGCGCGCCGACGGTTCGACGAAGCATGCAGCGCCGCTGGCAAGGGGCTCGGGGATATACTCTGGCGGGTGGTCTGTGCCGGCGAAACGCTGCCCGCGGCCGAGAGGGCGCTCGCGTGGCCCGCGCGCAGCGGCAAGCTGGTGCTGAAACTGGCATTGGATCGGGTGGCTGACTACTACCGCATCGCCTGAGCCCGGGCGTCGCCAGCGTCTTAGCCCTCGACGAGTTCCGCCAGCTCCAGCCAGCGCTCCTCCGCCTGCTCCTTCTCGCGCCGGACCTGCTCCAGCCCGGCGTTGAGGCGGGCAAACCTGACAGGGTCGCTCGTATAGAGATCGGGGTCGCCCAGCGCTTTTTCGCCGCGTGCGATCATCGCGTCCAGTTCCTCGATCCGTGCGGGCAGCAGGTCGAAATCGCGCTGGTCCTTGTAGCTGAGCTTGGCGCTCTTGGGGGGCGGCGGCGTGGGCGCACCCGCCTTCACCTTGCCGGCGGGCGCGCTGCGCCGCACGCGCTTGGCCTTCCAATCCTCATAGCCGCCGGCCACGATGTCGACATCGCCGCTGCCGTCGAGCCCCAGCGTTACCGTCACCGTCCGGTCGAGAAAATCGCGGTCGTGGCTGACGATCAGCACCGTGCCTTCGTAATCGGCGATCACCTCCTGCAGCAGGTCGAGCGTCTCGAGATCGAGATCGTTGGTCGGCTCGTCGAGTACCAGCAGGTTGGAGGCCTTGGCGAATTCGCGTGCCAGCAGCAGCCGGCTGCGTTCCCCGCCCGAGAGCACGCCTACCTTCATGTCTACGATACCCGGATCGAACAGGAAATCCTTGAGATAGCCTTGCACATGCTTGCGCACGCCGCGCACATCGATCCAGTCGCCGCCCTCGGCGAGGATCTGCCGCACGCTGCGCTCGGGCTGCATCAGTGCGCGCTGCTGGTCGATCATCACGCCGCTGAGCGTCTTCGCTAAAGTGACCTCGCCCTGGTCAGGCGCAATCTCGCCGGTCAGCAGCTTGAGCAGCGTGGTCTTGCCGGCACCGTTCGCGCCGACGACGCCGATCCGGTCGCCGCGCTGGATGCGCAGGGTGAAATCCCGGATTACACTGCGGTCATCGTAGCGCTTGGTCACTCCCTCGGCCACAATCACCGACTTGGTTCGCACCTCGTTATCGGTCGCCAGCGCCAGCTTGGCGGCGCCGGCGGGGTCGATCATTGCCGCGCGGCGCTGGCGCATCGTGTGCAGCGCCGCCAGCCGGCCCTGGTTGCGCTTGCGCCGGGCGGTGACCCCGCGTTGCAGCCAGTGTGCCTCCAGCTTCAGCCGCGCATCCAGCTTCTCGGCCGCGCGCGCCTCCTCGGCATAGACCTGTTCCTCCCACACCTCATATCCACCGAAGCCGATCTCCTTGCGGCGCAGCCCTCCGCGGTCGAGCCACAGGGTCGCGCGGGTCAGCCGCTTGAGGAAGGTGCGATCGTGGCTGATCACGATGAAGGCGCCCTTGTAGCGCTGCAGCCAGCCTTCGAGCCACTCGATGCCGGCGAGATCGAGATGGTTGGTCGGCTCGTCGAGCAGCAGAAGGTCCGGCTCCTGCGCCAGCGCGCGGGCCAATGCGGCCCGGCGCCGCTCGCCGCCGCTGGCTGTGCTGGCGGGGCGATCGAGCGCGATGCCGATCTGGTCCGCCATCGCATCGACCTCGTGCCGATCCGGTCCATCGTCGCCGGAGAGCGCGAAGTCCATCAGCGTGGCAAAGGCGGTGAGGTCCGGCTCCTGCTCCAGCATCACGATGCGCGTGCCCGGCTGGACCGAGCGGGTGCCGCGATCGGCCTCGATCCGGTTGGCGACGAGCTTGAGCAGCGTGGTCTTGCCCACGCCGTTGCGCCCGATCAGCGCCAGCCGGTCGCGCGGGGCGATGTGAAGATCGAGGCCACTCCAATTGTCCTCCAAGTCGGGCCCGCCGAACAGCCAGCGCCCGCCCTGCTGCAGACCAAGGGACTCCCAGGAGAGGATCGGTGCTTCCGCCATGGCGGGCAGGTAGTCGGCGGTGCTACTCACGGCAAGCGCGGGCGAGTGAGCAGCGGCTCATCGCCGGCGCTTGAACTCGGCGCGAGCCTGTTAGGGAGATCCTCAATGCACCGCTTTGCCCTGTCACTCTCCGTCGCCGCCATCGCGGTTGCGGCGGCCGCCCCTGCCACCGCCCAGGTGCAGGTGGCCACCACCGGCCCGGTCGTGGAGCTGAGCGTCACCGAGCGGGTAGAGGCCGAGCCCGATCTCGTGCGCATCGGCGCCGGCGTCACCACCGAGGCGCCCACCGCGGTCGAGGCGATGCGGCTCAACACCGCGGCGATGACCGGCGTGATCGCCCGCATCCGCAAGCTCGGCATTCCCGAGCGCAATATCCAGACCACCGGCATTAACCTGGGTGCGCGCTACAATCACGACCAGCGGACGCAGCGCCCGGTATTCGCCGGCTACAGCGCTTCCAACCGCGTCAGCGTGGAACTGGACGAGGTCGAACGCACGGGCGAGATCCTCGATGCGCTGGTCACCGCAGGAGCAACCGACATCAACGGCCCGCAATTTGCCCTCGCCGATGCTGCCGCCTCGCAGGCCCAGGCACAAGCGCGAGAAGCCGCGATGACCACCGCGCGCGAGCAGGCGCTGGCCTATGCGCGGATGGCTGGGTTCAGCGACATTCGCCTGCTGCGGATCGCCGAGGGAGTTGATGGCGAGACCCAGCCGCTGATGCGCGACGCGATCATGGTAACGGGATCTCGGATTGCCAGAACGCCCGTTCAGCCCGGCATGGTGGAGCAGGCAGTGACCGTCCAGGTCACTTACGAGCTTACCCGCTGACGCCTTGCTGCAGGCGCGAAGCGATATTCAGTCCTTGTTCAATGGCTTGCCCACAGACACAGTGCCGATATGCGCAGCACCACCCTTCTTCTCACCGCCGCCATGCTGGCGGGCGGTTCCGCCACTCCTGCGCTCGCCCAGAGTAGCGGCGATCAGGCAAGCGCGCGGCAGGAGATGCGCGATGGCAAGGTGCTGCCCGCGCGCGAGATCGAGCGGCGCGTTATCCAGCAGATGCGCGGCCACGAATATCTGGGCTTCGAATATGATGCCGCGGCCGCGGCCTATCGGCTGAAGTTCATCCGCGACGGGCGAGTGGTGTGGGTCGATGTCGATGCGCGGACGGCCAGGGTGCTGCAGATCTCCAAATAGGTGGGTGAAACGGCCGGACCGTTGACGCGTTCAGCGCATGCGCCCACATGAACAAGCGGGCCAAGCAGGGGACCTAAGATGCGCATCCTGATCGTCGAGGACGAGCCGACGCTCGGCCGGCAGCTGAAGAGCACGCTGGAACAGACCGGCTATGCGGTGGACCTTTCGGTCGATGGGGAGGATGGTCATTATCTCGGCTCGACCGAGGAGTATGACGCCGTCGTCCTCGATCTGGGCCTTCCGGAGATCGACGGACTGACCGTGCTCGGCATGTGGCGTAAAGAGGGGCGCAAGTTCCCGGTGCTGGTGCTGACCGCGCGGGACAGCTGGTCGGATAAAGTGGCTGGTCTCGACGCCGGGGCCGACGATTATCTCGCCAAGCCGTTCCAGACCGAGGAGCTGATCGCCCGGCTGCGGGCGCTGATCCGCCGTGCATCGGGCAATGCCAGTTCCGAACTCACCGCGGGTGAGGTGCGGCTGGATACACGCTCGGGCCGGGTGACGCTGGGCGGCGAGCCGGTGAAGCTGACCGCGCAGGAGTACAAGCTGCTCTCCTATCTGATGCACCACAAGGGCAAGGTGGTCAGCCGGACCGAGCTGATCGAACATATTTACGACCAGGATTTCGACCGCGATTCGAACACGATCGAAGTGTTTGTAACCCGCATCCGCAAGAAGCTGGGTGCCAATGTGATCACCACCATCCGTGGCCTCGGCTACAGCCTCGACGACCCCGACGATCAGCCCCGCGAGTGAGCCCGCGTCCGTAGCGCCGGGCGCGACGGACGCGGCAGCGCGCGAGCAGGCGATCGCCGCGGGCGCAGCGCCGCCGCATACGGGCAGCCTGGCGCGGCGGATGATCGTCATCGCCGCAGGGTGGATCTCCATCCTGCTGCTGCTCGGCGGCGTGGCGCTCGACCGAACACTGAGCGCACTGGTCGCCAACCAATTCGACGAGCAGCTGCAATACAACCTCACTGCCATGATCGCGTCGGCCGAGCTCGATCCCTATGGCGATGTCTGGTTCAACCGAACCCTGGCCGATCAGCGCTTCCTTGAACCCAATAGCGGGCTTTACTGGCAGATCAGCGGGCAAGGGCGAGACGACTATCCCTCCCGCTCGCTATGGGACCGCACGCTGGATCTGGAGGGCGGGCACGCCGACCTGGCCCCGCATTACTACAATTCCAACCAGTTCCCCGGCGAGCCCTTGCGGGTAGTCGAGCGGACAATCCATCTGCCGGGCAGCGCCACCCGCTGGCAATTTGCCGTGGCCGGAGCCCGCGCAGAACTCGATGGGCAGCTGGCCGATATCCGCGCGATCCTGATCTGGAGCTTCGCGGTGCTGGGTATCGGCCTGTTCCTGATGGCGATGCTGCAGACCTGGTACGGCCTCGGCCCCCTGCGCCGGGTGCGGCGGGCGATCGCGCGCATCCGCACCACCGGGCACAACCGCGTGACCGATCCGCTGCCGCAGGAAGTGCAGCCAATGGTCGAGGAGCTGAACGCCCTGCTCGCCCATTCGGACCGGCAGGCGGAAGAGGCACGCACCCATGCCGGCAACCTCGCCCATGCGCTCAAAACGCCGCTGACGGTGCTGACGAATGCGGCGAGCGCCGAGGCGCCGGATCTCGGCCACACCGTGCTGCGCGAGGCGGGGGTGATGCGCCGGCAGGTCGATCACCACCTCGCGCGGGCCCGGGCGGTCGGGCGGCGGGCGGTGGGCCTCTCTCGCGCCAATGTGATGGAAAGCGCGCGGGCGGTGGAGCGGGCGGTCTCACGCCTATACCCGGCGGTGCGGTTCGATCTTGCCGGATCCGCCGATGCACAGGTGGCGATCGAGCGACAGGATCTGGAGGAGATTTTCGGCAATCTGGTGGAGAACGCGGCCAAATATGGCGGGGGCAGCGTGTTCGTCACCGTCGATGCCGATCCGCAGGCGCCGCTGTGCGCGATCTGGGTCGAGGATGACGGCCTGGGCATACCGCCCGAGCAGCGCGGAAAACTGTTCGCGCGAGGCGCGCGGCTGGATACGGAGAAGCCCGGCACCGGTCTCGGCCTTGCGATCGTGCGCGATGTGGTCGGGATCTATGGTGGCGAAGTGGAGCTGGGCGAGAGCGAAGATCTGGGCGGCCTGCTGGTGACGGTGACGCTGCCGCGGGTGGCGTGAGCGGCCGCTGGTCAGGCGGTGCTCCGCCCTGTCAGGCCATCGTCCCTGCCGCTTTGCCGCACACGATGGCGGCGGCCCCCACCAGCACGAGAGCGTCTTCGACAAATCCCGTGGCCGATTGACCAAAGCGGCCCATAGCCAGCATCCGCGCCCGCCAGCCGGGGTACGCAGCGGCGACTGCCGTTACCCCGCGACCATGGCCCCGAGCCATCGCTGCCCCCGTGGCGCCAGCACTGCCCCGGACAGTGCGGAGGTAACGAAACGGGCGGTAAGCCCGATCGCGACGGTCCGGTCGGGCGCGCTCTTCTGCTTGTCCCCGGCCATTTCGGCAATCGCCAGCGCTACCGCGCCCGCGGCGATCACTGGATGGCCCAGCAGGCGCTGGGCGGCATGATCGGCGGGTAATTCGTCCCGGGCGGTTGCCATCGCTAAGGCGGCAAGCGGCGTCATGGCGCGCTGACCGCCGACAAGGCCCATCAGGAAGGATGCAAGCACGCCAATCTCCTCGCCGGCATTCAATTTCGCCGCCGGCATAAGAGAACAACCCGTGCAGCGCCCGGCAGGTCCTGCCCGTGCTGCCGGTTCGTCGGGTAAGCCCGCTTGAGGCCCCACGTTTCAGTCGCCACGGGCGCGCTGATGGTGGCGGATCACCTCGTCGATCACGAAGCGGATGAACTTCTCGCTGAATTCGGGATCGAGGTCGGCCTCGGACGCCAGTTGCCGCAGCCGATCAATCTGCCGCCGCTCGCGCGCGGGATCGGCCGGTGGCATCGCCGCCTTGGCCTTGTACTCGCCCACCGCCTGGGTGATGCGGAACCGCTCGGCCAGGATATGGATCAGCGCCGCGTCGATATTGTCGATGCTGCGCCGGAACGTGGCCAGTACGGGATCCGGTCCGGATCCGTCCTGCGGTGCGTCCTGCGGGCTGGCGATGCGGATTCCTCCATGGGTGCCGTCGGGCTCGGCTGCGCGCGCCGCGTCCGGCTCTGTCAGTCGCGCGAGGCTAAAGGCCCCAGGGCGGCTTGCCAAGCGCCGCGTCCATCGCCATTTCATCGGCATGAGCGCCAAGGTCGTCCCGCTGCCAGCGAAGCCCGCATCGCTGTCTCCGATCCTGTCGCTGACGGCCTCTTCCATGAACTCCGTCAACGCAATCATCCTCGAACGGATGCAGAGCGAGATCCCGCTGATCCCGGCGCTGGCCGGGCATCTGATCTCGGGCGGCGGCAAGCGGATGCGGCCGATGCTGACTCTCGCCGGGGCCCGGCTGGTCGGCTATGAGGGCGAGCGGCACCACCGGCTGGCCGCAGCTGTCGAGTTCATTCACACCGCCACCCTGCTGCACGACGACGTGGTGGATGGATCGGACACCCGCCGCGGTCGGGAAACCGCCAATGTCGTGTTCGGCAACCCGGCCACGGTCCTCGTCGGCGATTTTCTGTTCAGCCGCGCCTTCGAGCTGATGGTGGAGGATGGCAGCCTCAAGGTGTTGAAGATCCTCTCCGGCGCCAGTGCGATCATCGCGCAGGGCGAGGTCGACCAACTCACCGCCCAGCGCCGGATCGAGACCAGCGAGGAGCGCTATCTCAACATCATCGGCGCCAAGACCGCCGCGCTGTTCGCCGCCGCCAGCCGCATCGCCGCAGTGGTGGGCGAATGCCGCGAAGTGGAGGAGCGCGCGCTCGACGATTACGGCCGCAACCTAGGCATCGCTTTCCAGCTGGTCGACGATGCGATTGATTACGACAGCTCGGCGGCCGAGATGGGCAAGGAATGCGGCGACGATTTTCGCGAGGGCAAGATGACCCTCCCGGCGATTCTCGCCTATGCCCGTGGCACCGCCGAGGAGCGGCGCTTCTGGGAAGAGGCGATCGCCGGGTTCCGGATCGAGGACGAGGATCTGGCCCATGCAATCGGGCTGATCCGGCGGCACGATTGCGTCGGCGCCACGCGCGAGCGCGCCCGCCATTTTGCCGAGCGCGCGTGCGACGCGCTGTCGATCTTCCCAGACAACCGCGCGCGTGCGGCACTGGTCGAAACAGCCCGCTTCGCGGTGTCGCGCGGTTATTAGGCGATGGGGATGAAGGCGGCGGCAAGTACCGGCGCCTTCCGTGCAGACCATGCCGGCTGGCAGGCTGAACGGACCGGCTCACTGCGGCCCGCCATCCACGCGGTTGCCGCGTTTGACGAGACGATCGAATGGGGCAATCTCGTCTTTCTCCATCTTGGGCCCTGCATACTCACCCGCGCGAAGACGGAGCGCGCGCTGCTCGGCTTCTGGCGCGGCCAGCGGCTGCGCGATGCGGAGCCGAGGATCAAGGTCAGCGGCAAATACGAGTTGGGTAACATCGAGTTGCGGGCTGGCGACAGCATCGATACGGCACACATCACGGCGTTTGCGCGACAGGCGGCCGCACTTAACGCCCGATTCGGCGATCCCACCAAGCCCACATTCGAGTGACCCTGACATGAGCACGCTGCCCATCGACGCCGTGCTGCCGAAGCTGCTCGGCGCCCTTCGCGAGCGGAGCGGGGCGGTGCTGATTGCGCCGCCCGGCGCAGGCAAGACCACCGCGGTCGCCCCGGCGCTGATCGGCGAGAGTTGGTGCAGTGGGCAGGTGATCCTGCTCAGCCCGCGCCGGGTGGCCGCGCGTGCGGCGGCCGAGCGCATCGCGGAGGGGATGGGCGAGCCGGTCGGCCAGCGGGTTGGCTATCTCACCCGGCTCGACAGCCGGCAATCGGCCGCCACCCGGATCTTGGTGGTCACCGAGGCGATCTTCGTCGCCCGCATCCTTGCCGACCAGGAGCTTGCCGGCATCTCGGCGGTGCTGTTCGACGAGGCGCACGAGCGGCATCTCGACAGCGATCTCGGGCTGGCGCTAGCGCTGGAGAGCCAATCCGTGCTGCGACCGGCCCTGCGGCTGGTGGTGATGAGCGCCACGATCGACGGCACGCGTTTCGCCCGGCTGCTGGGCGGCGAGGGCGAAGCGCGCGCACCGGTGATCGAGAGCGAGGGCAAGGACTACCCGCTGCGGATCGAATGGCTCGGCAGCCGTCCCGAGCTGCGCATCGACGAGGCGATGGCCGGCGCGATCCTAGCCGCCTGGCGCGCGGAAGAGGGCGACCTGCTCGCCTTCCTCCCCGGCGTGGGCGAAATCGAGCGGACACGTGAACGGCTGGCCGAACGCTTGCCGGAAGTACCGATCCTGCCGCTCCACGGGCAGGTCGAGCCAGCCGCGCAGCGCGCCGCGATCCGGCGCGATGCCGAAGGGCGGCGGCGCATCGTGCTCGCCACCAGCATCGCCGAAACATCGCTCACTCTCGAAGGGGTGTCGGTGGTGGTCGACAGCGGTCTGTCCCGCAGGGCCGAGTTCGATATCGCCGCCGGGCTCACCCACCTAAAAACCCGCCGCGCCAGCCAAGCCGCCGCCGCCCAGCGCGCCGGCCGCGCGGCACGGACCGGCCCGGGTGTCGCTTGTCGGTTGTGGGAGCAGGCGGGAGATGCCGGGCGCGAGCCCTTCGATCCGCCCGAGATGCTCACCAGCGATCTCGCCCCGCTGGTGCTCGCGCTGGCACAATGGGGGGTGGACGATCCGGCCACCCTTGGCTGGCTCGATCCGCCGCCAGCGGCCGCGCTGGGGGGTGCGTGCGAGCGGCTGGCGCGGCTGGATGCGCTCGATGCAGCGGGCAAGATCACCCCCCGCGGGCGCCGGATCGCCGCGCTGCCGATGGCGCCGTGGCAGGCCGCGATGCTGCTCCACGGCGCCGAACACGGCATGGAGCATGCGGCAGCGCGGTTGGCGCTGCTGCTGCAGGAGCGGGGCCTCGGCGGGCGGGGCGAGGACCTAGCGCAGCGGCTGTCTCGGTGGGAGACTGACCGTTCGCCGCGCGCGCAGGCCAGCCGGCAACTGGCGCAAGGCTGGGCGAAACGGACGAGGGCCCTCTCCGCCAATCGCCCCGCGTCGGCGCCCCAGCCGCCGCCTGGCATCCTCCTCGCGCTCGCCCTGCCGGACAACCTTGCGCGGCGGCGCGATGGCTCAGGTGAGAACTGGCTTTCGGCCGGCGGGCGTGGGTACACAGCCGATCTTGCCTCGCCGCTCGCCACTGCCGAATGGCTCGCTATCGGCGATGCGCAGGGGCAGGCGAAGAGCGCCCGGATCACCGCCGCGCTGCCGCTGACTACCGCCGAAATCGAGCGCTGGCTCACCGGGCGGATCGAGCGCCGCGCCACGCTGCGCTGGACTGGCGCTCGGGTGGAGCCCCGGCTCGAACGGCGGATCGGCGCGATTATCCTCGCCAGCGGCCCCGATCCGCAGCCCGATGAGGCGGCGATTGTCTCTCTGCTGGTGGACAAGGCTGTGGAGAAGCTGGGGGAAATCCTGCCGGCAGGGCTGCTGGCGCGAGCCCGCTTTGCCCGACTAGATCCGCTAGCCCCGGAGCGCCTTGCCGAGGATGCCGCGTTTTGGCTCGCGCCGCTGCTCCACGGCCGGCGCGACCTTGCCATCCCCGACGGGGCAATGACGGAGGCGCTGTTGAACCTACTCGGCTGGGACGAGCGCCAGCGGCTCGACCGGCTTGCGCCGCGCGAATTCACCAGCCCGGCCGGCACCCGCCACCCGATCGATTACGAAGGCGACGATGCGCCCAGCGTGGAGGTGCGGGTGCAGGCATTGTTCGGGCTCCAGCGGCATCCGGTCGTCGGGCCCGAAATGAGCGGCGTGCCGCTGCTGCTCAAGCTCACCAGCCCGGCCGGGCGCCCACTTCAGGCGACGCGCGACCTGCCCGGTTTCTGGGGCGGCAGCTGGGCCGATGTCCGCCGCGAGATGAAGGGGCGCTACCCCCGCCATCGCTGGCCGGAGGAACCGTGGGCCGAGGCGCCCAGCCTCAAGACCCGGAACGCCTTCGAGCGCTCTTGATTTCATCGTTGAACCGAAGGAAAGCTCCGCTCCATGCAGGCCCGTATCTTCAAGCGCCCCAAGAACGTGATGCAATCTGGCAAGGCGCTGACCGACCAGTGGATCCTTGCCTTTGTCTCTAACGAGCCGCAACGGCCCGATCCGCTGATGGGCTGGGCCGGCAGCGGCGATACGCGCGGGCAGGTGCAGCTGAAGTTCGCCAGCAAGGAGGAAGCGCTCGCCTATGCCGGGAAGAACGGGATTGATGCGATGGTCCACGAGCCGCCCCCCCGGCGCCTGAAGCTGCAGGCCTACTCCGACAACTTCCGCTGAGTTTGCGCCGGCGTTCAGCGCAGGGCCGCTCGTGTTGCAATCCTGCGAGCATTTCGCCATATCGGTGGCGGGAGTCGGGTGGACGTTCGCGTCCGCCAACCTGGTCAGGTCCGGAAGGAAGCAGCCACAACGGATGGCAGCGGGTCGCCCGGCTCCTATTTTCATGCCAATCGCGCCATGACAAGCGGCCCGATCATGCCTAGCTTGGCGGCCGATGAGTGATTCCGGCGATATGTTCGGTGCCCCGCCAACCCAGGGGGAGGAGAAACCCGCGAGCGCTTCCGAGCTGGAGGCGGCCGGCCAGTCTGTGCTGTTCGGCCAGCCGCCAGAAGCACCCGTCGCCCCTGCCAAGCCGCCCGCGCCTTGCCCTGAGCCTTCACCCCAGACTTCGCCCGCCCCTGCGCCGATGCAGGCCTATCGCGTGCTTGCGCGGAAATACCGGCCGCAGACCTTCAGCCAGTTGATCGGGCAGGAGCCGATGGTGAAGACGCTCGCCAATGCGATCGAGCGCGGGCGGCTGGCGCATGCCTTCCTGATGACCGGCGTGCGCGGGGTGGGCAAGACCTCCACCGCGCGGCTGATCGCCAAGGCGCTGAATTGCATCGGTCCCGATGGGCAGGGCGGGCCGACGATCGACCCATGCGGGCTGTGCGAGCCGTGCCGCGCCATTGCCGAGGGCCGGCACATCGACGTGATCGAGATGGATGCGGCCAGCCACACCGGCGTCGACGATGTGCGCGAAATTATCGAGGCGGTGCGCTACGCTGCGGTGAGCGCGCGCTACAAAATCTACATCATCGACGAAGTCCACATGCTCAGCCGCCATGCCTTCAATGCCTTGCTGAAGACTCTTGAGGAGCCGCCGGCGCATGTGAAGTTCCTGTTCGCCACCACTGAGGTGGAGAAACTGCCGGTCACGGTGCTCAGCCGCACCCAGCGCTTCGACCTGCGGCGGATTCCCGCGCCGATGTTGCAGGAGCACTTCGCCAGCATCTGCCGCCAGGAAGCGGTCGAGGCCGAGGAGGAGGCGCTGGCGATGATCGCCGCCGCGGCCGAAGGCTCGGTGCGCGACGGGCTCTCGATCCTCGACCAGGCAATCGCCCATGCCGACGTGGAGCGCGACAGCGATGCCGCCCTGGTCACCGCCGGCCGGGTGCGCGACATGCTCGGCCTCGCCGACAAATCCGGCCGCCGCCGCCTTTTCACTGCCTTGCTGGAGGGAGAGCCGGCGGCGATGCTGGACGAGGTGGAGCGGCAATATGGGCTCGGTGTCGATCCGCTGGCGCTGCTGCGCTCGCTGTTGGCGCTGACTCACCGCATCGCGCTCGCGCAGGTCGGCGGAGGCGAGGCGGAGGCGCCGACGCTGGAGGAGCGGCGCGACATCGGGGGCTGGTCGGCGCGGCTCTCGGCCGGCCAGGTCCATCGGTTGTGGCAGCTGCTGCTCAAGGGGCACGATGAGGTGAAGACCGCGCCCGACCCGCTGGTGGCAGCGCAGATGGCGCTGCTTCGGGTGCTGCACGCGGCCGATTTGCCCGATCCCGGTACGCTGGCGCGGCAGTTCGAGCGAATGGCGGCCGAGGCCGGACCGGCGGTAGCTTCCGGCGATAGCGGACCCTCGGCCGCGCCGCTGGCCGCGCTCGACTGGCGAGGGCTATGCGGGCAGGTTGAGGACGCCGGCATGCTGCGCGTCGCCAATACGATGCGCGACTGGCTGCGGGTGATCGAGCTCGCGCCCGGCCGACTGGCCTATGCGCTGGCGCCGGGGCTGTTGGACGATCCCGCGCAATCGGTGCGCGAGGCGCTGCGGCAGGTCACCGGCGAGGGCTGGATCGTCGAATGCGGATCGGATGGGGGCACCCCGTCGTTGCGCGAGCAGGACGAGGCCGAACGGCAGGCGCAAGCCGATCGCATCCGCCTTGCACCGCTGGTACAAGCCGCGCTCGCCGCCTTCCCCGGCGCCGAGCTGATCGAACAGGATACACCGCCCGATCCAGGGCGTGGCGAGAGGAACTGGAGACGGGCATGAAGTCAATGGAAGAGATGATGCAGGCGGCGCAAGCGGCGGCCGAGACCATACAAAAGCAGATGAACGAAGCGCAGGCCAAGCTTGATTCGATCGAGGTCGAGGGCACAGCGGGTGGCGGGCTGGTCAAGGTGCGCTGCACCGCCAAGGGGCGCATGCTGGGCGTGTCGATCGACGACAGCCTGATCGTGCCCGAAGACAAGCAGATGCTGGAGGATCTGGTCGCCGCCGCGTTCAACGATGCGCGCGGCAAGGCCGACCGAGCGGCCAACGAGCAGATGCAGAACATCCAGTCGGGCATGGGCCTGCCGCCGGGCTTCAACATTCCGGGCCTCGGTTGATCCGCGGCTGATCCCGCGCTGATCAACGTTCCACTCGCATTCGCCGACGGGACTGCGCAGGTGGCGAGGAGGGCAGCGGCAGTCGGTTGGCCATCCGGGCGAGGGCGGTGACGGCAAGCTGCTCGTGCATCCACAAAGTGGTGTCACCCAGCCTGAGCTTCGTGCTGACCTGCGGCGGCACGATGGCCAGTGCCGCCTTGACCAATAGCGCTTGAAGCGGGCGCAGCGGCAGCGGCAGGATCGCGCTCCGGCGCATGATGGCGAGGAATTCGGCGAGCGCCTCCGATGGCTCCAGCTCCGGCAGCATACCGGCGAGCAGCGCCTCCCATTCTGCCCAGCAACGGGGCATGCCGGTGGCCCCGAACAGCTGCGCCGGTGGTTGGCCCTCGGCGAAGATGGCTGAGCGTCCGGCCGCATCCAGCGGTGCGACGTAGCTGTGGAAGGCCTGCGCGAAGCCATAAGTGGCGGTCGCCTGCACCCAGTCGAGCAGGCGCGGATCGCTGGCGGCGTAGGCGCGCCCGTCGGGCAAATGGCCGCTCACCCTCCCGTGCAGCGCCACCACCCGCTCGATCATCGTCGCCGCCACATCGCGCGGGGCGTAGACGGTGATCATCGCCGCCGCGCCCGTGCGCCGCAGGCGGGTGAGCGGATCGGCGCGGAAGCTGCTGTGGTTCCAAACGCCCGCGCGCACCTGCGGCTGTGCCAGTTCCAGCACCACCGCCGTCACTCCGCCGATGAACAGGCTAACCGGGCTGGCGAAGACCCGCCAGGATACCGAATTCGCCGCCGCCAGTGCCTCGGCTCCGGGTGGATCTGCGAAATTCAACGCCAGCCCGGGCGGCGGTTCCAGCAATGTGGCGAAGGGGTGCCTCATGCGCACTTCATTAGCGCAGCAACGCCGCTGCAGCGACCGGTTCACACCTTCGGCGGCCCCGTGCATTGCAGCCTTCGGGGCTCCGCCCCATATTCCAGCCAAGCGCGGGGCCCTGGCGGCCCGCACCACAGACGGACCGTGTCATGACAGCCTATCCCCTGCTTCCACTTCGCGACATCGTGGTGTTCCCCGGAATGGTCGTGCCGCTGTTCGTGGGGCGCGACAAGTCGGTGGCGGCGCTCGATGCGGCGATGGACGGCAACAAGGACATTTTCCTGCTTTCGCAGCTCGACCCTGCGTGCGACGATCCCGCGGCGGATGATCTCTACGACGTGGGGGTGATCGCCCAGGTGCTGCAGCTGCTCAAGCTGCCCGATGGCACGGTGCGCGTTCTGGTCGAGGGGCAGGCCCGGGCGAAGCTCGTCTCGCTGGCCGAGGAGGGCGAGCATGTCTCGGCCGAGATCGAGCCCTACGAGGAAGCGGCGCCGGAGGGCGCCGAAGGCGCGGCGATGATGCGCTCCGCGCTCGAGCAGTTCGCCGATTACGCCAAGCACAACAAGAAGCTGCCCGATGATATCGAGGAGGAGCTGGCCCAGATCGACGATGCCGGCCGGCTGGCCGACGCCATCGCCGCCGCGCTTTCCGCCAAGGTGGGCACCAAGCAATCGCTGTTGACCGAGGGCGATGCGGTCAAGCGGCTGGAGATGCTGTTCTCGATCATGGAGGGCGAGCTTTCGGTCCTGCAGGTGGAACGCAAGATCCGCGGCCGCGTGAAGCGGCAGATGGAGAAGACCCAGCGCGAATATTACCTCAACGAGCAGCTAAAGGCGATCCAGAACGAGCTGGGCGGCGGCGAGGAGGGCGAGGTCAACGAACTCGCCGAACTGGCGCAGAAGATCGAGAGCACCAAGCTCTCGGCCGAGGCGCGGACCAAGGCGCTGGCCGAACTCAAGAAGCTCAAGAGCATGCAGCCGATGAGCGCCGAGGCCACCGTGGTGCGCAATTACCTGGACGTGCTGCTGGGCTTGCCATGGGGGAAGAAGAGCCGGCTGAAGAAGGATATTGGCAAGGCGCAAAGCGTGCTCGACGAGGATCATTACGCGCTCGACAAGGTCAAGGACCGGATCGTGGAATACCTCGCCGTGCAGGCGCGGACCAACCAGCTCAAGGGCCCGATCCTGTGCCTTGTTGGCCCGCCGGGCGTGGGCAAGACGAGCCTGGGCAAGTCGATCGCGCGAGCCTGCGGCCGCGAGTTCATCCGGCAATCATTGGGCGGCGTGCGTGACGAGGCGGAGATCCGCGGCCACCGGCGCACTTATATTGGCTCGCTGCCGGGAAAGATCGTCAGCAACCTCAAGAAGGCCGGCGCGTCCAACCCCCTGTTCCTGCTCGACGAAATCGACAAGCTGGGGCAGGATTTCCGCGGCGATCCGGCCAGCGCGCTACTGGAAGTGCTCGACCCCGAGCAGAACGCCAAGTTCCAGGACCATTATCTGGAGCTGGACATCGACCTCAGTGACATCATGTTCGTTTGCACCGCGAACAGCCTCAACCTGCCGCAGCCGCTGCTCGACAGGATGGAGATCATCCGGCTGGAGGGCTACACCGAGGACGAGAAGGTGGAGATCGCCCAGCGCCACCTCATCGAGAAGCAGGCCAAGGCGCACGGGCTGACCGAGGGCGAGTTCGCGCTGACCGAGGAAGCCCTGCGCGACCTCATCCGCTATTACACCCGCGAGGCTGGGGTGCGGACGCTGGAGCGCGAAATCGCCCGGCTGTCGAGAAAGTCTCTTCGCCGCATTCTCGAAAAACAGGCGGAAAGTGTGACGATCACGCCCGAGAACCTTGGCGAGTTCGCGGGCGTTCGCAAGTTCCGCCACGGCAAATCCGACGAGGACGCGCAGGTCGGTGCGGTGACCGGCCTCGCCTGGACCGAGGTGGGCGGCGAGTTGCTGACGATCGAGAGCGTGACCACGCCGGGCAAGGGCGAGATCAAGACCACCGGCAAGCTCGGCGAGGTGATGACCGAGAGCGTCGCCGCGGCGTTCAGCTTCGTCAAGGCGCGCGCGCCGGCCTATGGCATCAAGCCATCGATTTTCCAGCGCAAGAACATTCACATCCATCTGCCCGAGGGCGCGGTGCCTAAGGACGGGCCGAGCGCGGGCGTGGGCATGGTGACCTCGATCGTCTCCACGCTGACCGGCATCGCCGTGCGGCCCGACGTTGCAATGACCGGCGAGGTGACGCTGCGCGGGCGCGTGCTGCCGATCGGCGGGCTCAAGGAAAAGCTGCTGGCGGCGCTGCGCGGTGGCATTCGCACCGTGCTGATCCCGGCGGAGAACGAGAAGGACCTGGCCGAGATTCCCGCCAATGTGAAGGAGGGGCTGGAAATCATCGCAGTCGAGCATGTCGACCAGGTGCTCGCCCATGCGTTGACCACGATGCCGGCCGCGATCGAGTGGACCGAGGCCGACGACCTGGCGAGCCAGCCGCCGCATCCGGGCGCACCGCCCCCCGTCCAGGTCGCGCACTGAGAGGGCTTCGCGACGGGAGGGGCCTGCTCGACGGCGAAGGGTGGGCCCGCGCCCTGCGCGGGCTTTTCCCGGTATGGCAAAATGCGCGAGTGAACTTGCGACAGCCGCGCTGTCATGGTTTTGCAGCAATTCCATCGGGATGCCGATCAAGCGGCTCTAAAGCAGGGTTTGGCTTTGACTCGGGGGGAAAAAATCGCTCAATTCGCGGAATTAGCGCAGCAGGCTGTGTTGCCGATATCGCAGAGGAGGGGGTTCACTCGCACATGAACAAGAACGAATTGATCGGTGCCGTCGCCGATGCCAGCGGGCTGTCGCGCAGCGATGCCACCAAGGCGGTGGAAAGCGTGTTCGAGACCATCACCGGCACGCTGTCGAAGGGGGACGAGGTGCGGCTGGTCGGCTTCGGAACGTTTTCCGTTGCCAAGCGCAAGGCATCCACTGGGCGCAACCCGCGCACCGGCGAGCCGATGACGATCAAGGCATCGACCCAGCCCAAGTTCAAAGCTGGTAAGGTGCTCAAGGATTCGGTGAACTGACTTGGGCCCACTAGGTCTAGAAGTCGAAAAGGCCGTTCCGGGTGGAGCGGCCCTTTCGCTTGGGGCAACCGCCTAGCGCGTCGCTACCGCATACAGGGCGATCGCCGCAGCATTGGAGACATTGAGGCTCTCCATCGCCCCACTCATCGGCAGCCGGGCGAGCGCATCGCAATGAGCGGCGATATTCTGCCGCAGCCCATCGCCCTCCGCCCCGAGCACCAGCGCCACGGGGCCGGCGGGCAGCGCCTCGCCAAACAGCAGATCGGCCTCGCCGGCGAGCCCGAGCCGCCAATAGCCGGCCTCGGCTATCTCCTCCAGCGCGCGAGCGAGGTTCACCACCCGCACCCAGGGCACAATCTCCAGCGCGCCGGAGGCCGATTTGGCCACCACCCCGCTTTCGGGCGGGGCGTGCCGATCCTGCGTCACCAACGCGGCCGCACCGAACGCGGCGGCCGAGCGCAGGATGGCGCCCAAATTGTGCGGATCGGTCACCTGGTCGAGCACCACCAGCGGCCGGGCCGCCTTGCCCTCTAGCAGATCGGCCAGGTGAAGTTCCTTCAGCGGCTCGCATTCGAGCACCAGCCCCTGGTGCGGCGCGTCCCGCGCGACCAGCCGGGCAAGATCGGGCGCTTCGGCGAATTCGAGCGGGAAGTTGCGCGGCAGTTCGCCATCGAGCGAGGCGATCCCCTCGCGCGTGGCCCACAGCTTGCGGTGTTGCCGCCCGGGATTGCGCAGCGCCGCCTCCACCGCGTGGCGGCCCCACAGGCGCACATTGCCCTGCGTTGCCCTGCCGGAGCCGCGGCCCCCCTGCATCCGCCCCGCGCGCCCGCGCAGGTTCCGCTTCTCGTCACGCTTCGCCATGGCTGGCGCTCCTGCCAGCGCCACCATTGACAGGCAAGCGCGGCTTCGCCATGGACCCGCGCACTCGGCCGGGCGGTCCCTCGCAACAGGGCCAATACCCTTGCGGATTTCTCCCGCTTCCGGCTCATCCGGTGGACAGGTGGCCGAGTGGTTAAAGGCAGCAGACTGTAAATCTGCCCGTGCAAGCGTACGCTGGTTCGAA
>PPFU01002372.1_pt1 | contig 22154 bp, 17 predicted proteins | sample 1535991 | NCBI WGS metagenome assembly PPFU01 (sample SAMN04901290, study PRJNA319586) | Hypolithon metagenome, whole genome shotgun sequencing project. | isolation source: Antarctic Hypolithon | place: Antarctica: Miers Valley | collected 2014
CTCCGGCAGGGCAACTATCAACAACGAGAGCTTGGCCATCTTCTCGGACATACATCAAGTTCTCAACGCCCTAACGATAGCGCTCCTCTAACCACACATACTGCCCTTGGCGTCAGATTTAGCCTTGCCCTGGCAACCCTCATCTCCTCATGAATACCTCAGAGGCTGTTTGGTTAGAGTCTGTTGAGCATGATGCGGATCATCGTCAGGTGGATTATCGCCTCGATCGTGGCGCACTGCCGCTCGTAATCTTTAGACAAACGTCGTAGCCACCAAACCACCCAAACAGCCCGCCCCGCCCTGCGGGGTCCGCTCAACGATCCAGCGCTTTGGGATCACCTCGAACCCCTTGCCGCTGCGCCTGACCACATCGGAGATCCATCCGAAAAGTCGCAACACCAGGCCCCCAGGCACGGATGCGTAGCCCGCGTCGGCGAACACGCGCCGCAGGCGCTGTGGTGATGTGACGCGCCGAAGCACGTCCAGGCCGCCACGTCCGTCCGAGAGCGCCGCCGAATGCACCATAAGTGCGATGATGAAGCCCATCGTGTCAACGAGCACGTGCCGCTTGCGTCCGCCAATCTTTTGCCTGCGTCGAAGCCGCGCACACCGCCGAGCATCGTCGTCTTGACGCTCTGTGAGTCAAGCAGGCCCAGACTCGCTGCGGCTTTGCGGCCTTTGCGCGTGCGCACGATTGATCGGATGGCGTCGTGCGCCCGGCGCAGGCTTCCGGTCGCTTTCCAACGTCGGAAGTGGTAGTAAACGGCTGTCCAGGGTGGGAATGAGTCAGGTAGGTAGCGCCACCGGACGGATATCCGTCCGACGCAGCCTGTTTTGACCAGGTAGAGCAGCGCGTCGAGAATGCGGCGCGGGTGGTGCAGGCGCGTGCGTTGGACGGGGAAGAGGGTTTTGATAGCTTCCCACTGGTCGAGCGACAATCCCATGAGATTGTTGGTCAGGCTGGAGCCGAAGGGCTTTGCCATGGCGGTCTCGTGTTGGGTGGTACCACACAAGATCGCCTGACCGGCGACTTCTATTTGCTAACCAAACAGCCTCTGAGGGGCCGCGTCTTCACCGCTGTAACGATTCGTAAATGAGGCTCGAGAAGCAGGGCACGGCGCTTACTATGGGATACGCACCAACCCGCCGAAGTCATGCTGCCACGCCGCCTGTATTTCCGCCCGGGCGACCCTTCGGAGCCGCCCCTCCCTACAGCAGGTCTCTACAAACAGGTCTCGGTAGCGTTGCTGGTGGTGCTGGCGCTCGCGCTGGCTGCGGCATTCACCACAGAGGTCGTGGCTCTACTTACGCCATTGGACACCTTCTTCATCATGCCGCACCCGGGCTGATACCTGCTACTGGCGTACCGTTACGCGATCCTGCACGATAAAGGCCCCGCTGAAATTTGCGCCCAGGGCCGCCTGAAAAGCCCGCGCCTGATCGCGCGTCTGGAAGTTGCCCACGCGAACCCGGTAGTACGGTGCGCGGTAAACCGTATACACCTCGGGCGTGCGGTTGAGGCTGCGCTCTGCCGCTGCCTGCCGCCACCACGCAACCGCCGCGTTGACCTGCCGGTCGGCCTCGTCCTTGTCGGTCGACTGGAACACCTGCACGCGGTAGCCGGGCCCGCTGTAGACGACGCCAGAGCCGCCCGCCTCGGCAGAGTTGTTGCGCAACAGCGCCGACGGCACGTCGTGGACGACAGAGTCCTGCGTACCAACTGCCGGCGGCTCTTCCCGATACCGCGCAGGATCGAACGTCTCGTACGTGCTGTGGTCGATAGTCGCGGGTGCAGGCGTGGGCAGCTCGCCTTCCCGCTCTACGGGGCGTGGGCCGCTACAGGCAGAAAAACCGGCAACCGCGATGAGGAAAACGAAGAGGCGCAGCATGGTCATTTTTCAGTACGATGTTTCGGCTGTAAGGCCGTTTACGATGGCAACCGAGGCACTCGCGCCGATGCGGGTAGCACCGTGTGCGACCATTTCCTGAAGGTCTTCAACAGAACGCACGCCCCCAGACGCCTTAACGCCCAGCCGGTTACCTACCACTCGCCGCATCAGCGCTACGTCGGCAGGCGTCGCGCCGCCTGTTGAAAACCCCGTCGATGTTTTGACAAAATCGGCCCCGGCGTTCTGTGCCAGCACGCACGCGATCACTTTCTCCTCATCCATCAGCAGCGCCGTCTCGAGAATCACTTTCACCAGCGCGGGGCTGGCAACGCGTCCTTTTGCTGCTTCTACCACCGCCCTGATGTCACGCTCGACTTTCTCGTGGAGGCCACTTTTAAGCAATCCTACTGCCAGCACCATGTCTATTTCGGTCGCGCCGTCGCGCACAGCCTGCTCGGTTTCGTAGGCTTTCACCTGCGACGTCGTGGCCCCGAGCGGGAAGCCCACAACGGTGCACACGCGAACAGGGGTGCCCTTGAGTTCGCGCGCTGCCAGCGACACGTAAACGGGGTTTATGCAGACTGACGCAAAGCAGTACCGGCGCGCTTCTTCGCACAGGGTGATAACCTGCGCCTCGGTCGTCTCGGGCTTGAGCGCGGTGTGGTCGATAATGCGTGCCAGTGGCGGGGCGAGTGCACAGGCGTCGAGCGTCTGCTCGCCCTCAGCATCGCGCCGCACGCCGATGCGCGCAGCACCGGCTTCGACAATGCGGCCGACGACGCCGTCAGCGGCCTCGTTCGGCGAGAGCCTGTCCATGCGGTAGCGCGCTGCGAGGCGGGCTACTACTTCCTGTTCCTGTTGTGCATTCATGCGGCGATCAACGCGGCGGTAAAGGTTGTGTCCCGTAAAGTAGCCTGCGCACCGGGGCCCAGGGTGTGACTTCGTCTAAACTTCGGCGCCCGCGAGTACGGGCAGCGCGCCTGCCACGACGTGCACACGCAGGTGCTGCGTAGCTGTGGTGAGCACCTCGCCGTCGGCATGGATGGCCACAGGCGCCGCCGTGTGCAGTTCCAGCATCTGGAATGTGGCCATCTGCACCGCTGCCGACCGCCCATGCAGGCCGCGCAGCGCCTGTGGAAGCAACCGCAGAATCTGGTGGCGCGGCAGGTCACGGATCACGCACACATCGAGCCGGCCATCTGCAATGCGCGCCTCGGGGGTAAGCACGAAACCACCGCCCGCCGTGGTGCCGTTGCCGATAGCTGCCAGCAACAGCGGCGCGTCGAAGCGGGTGACCCCGTCGAGCGCCAGCGTCGCGTGCGGGGCCTGCCAGCGCGTGAGTGTGTCGAGCACGGCCACCAGGTAACCACCCACGCCCGGCAGCCTTTTGTATCGCGGTGCCGCCACCGCCACGCGCGCGTCGAAGCCGGCTCCCAGCCCGTTGCAGAAAAACCCATGGTGCGTCTGATCGGCTTCTTCCCACGCGACCACGCCATAGTCTGCCCGCACGACACGCGCCGTTTCCAGCGCGGCGACCGCGCGCAGACCCTGCGGCAGACCCAGCATCCGCGCGAAATCGTTGCCTGTGCCCAGTCCTACCACGCCCAGCGGAATGCCTTTTCCGTGCGCTACAAGCCCCTCGGCCACCTCATGCACCGTGCCGTCGCCCCCGACCGCCACCACAGCGTCGGCCTTTTCAGCCAGTTCCTGTGCCAGCGTTACCGCGTGGCGTGGCGCGCGCGTGCAAACGCATACGGCATCGAGACCAGCATTTTCGATGGCCCGGCGTAGCGCCGTTTCTTGCCGCGCCGCTGCGCCGAGGCGTGCCGCTGGGTTCAAGATGAAGGCGTATTGGGGCATAGAAGAGAGCAGCAAGTGCAGACCACCAAAAGTACGCTGCGCATTCACATTGCAGGCAAATAGAGTGGTGCCCTTCAACCTGCCGGCACCCTAACTTTTTCCTGCTTTCTCAGCAAACATATCCGCGCTTCCGCTGGTACGTATTCCGTACTTTCAAAATAAATTGAAAGGCGAATGCCTTCTTCCGAGCTTATTTCGCACGCTTCCGGCGATGGGCACACCGATGCTCCTCTCGCGCCAGCACCTGTGGCCCGCGTGTCCCTGTCGGATGTGCAGCGGCCTGTTCGGGATGATCTGGCGGCATTCGACGTGTACTTTCGGGATGCGATGAAATCGCAGGTGCGCCTGTTGGACCTGGTGACGCGCTATGTGCTGCGCCAGAAGGGCAAGCGGCTACGGCCCACGCTGGTGCTGCTCGCCGCCCGCACCGTTGGCACGGTGACCGAGAAAACCTACCGCGCCGCCGCCCTCGTGGAACTGCTGCACACGGCCACGCTCGTACACGACGATGTGGTGGATGAGGCCGAGCGCCGGCGCGGGCTGCTTTCTATCAACGTGCTGTGGAAAAACAAGGTTGGGGTGCTCCTGGGTGATTTCCTGCTCAGCCGGGGCCTGCTGCTCGCCCTCGACCACCACGATTACTCGACGCTCCACATCACGTCTGACGCGGTGCGCCGCATGAGTGAAGGCGAGCTACTGCAGATCGAGAAAACGCGCCACCTCGACATTGACGAGGAGACCTACTTCCGCATCATCTCCGACAAAACAGCCAGCCTTATTTCGGCCTGCACCATGGCGGGGGCGCAGTCGGCAACAGACGACGCCGATGCAGTAGCGCGCTTTCGGCTTTTCGGGGAAAAACTCGGCCTCGCCTTCCAGATCCGTGACGATCTTTTCGACTTCGGCGCTGACGATGTAGGCAAACCGCTGGGCATTGACCTGCAAGAGAAAAAAATGACGCTGCCCCTTATCTACGCCCTGCGTAGTGCGGAAAAAGCGGAGCGGCGGCAGATTCTGCGCATCGTCCGTAAAAGCAAGAAAACCAAGGACGACGTGCTCCACGTGAACGCCTTTGTGGAAGCGCGGGGCGGCCTCGCATATGCGCGCCGCGCGATGCAGGAGTTGGCCGATGAGGCCCGGCAGCTGCTTTTCACCTTCGACCCCTCGCCGGCCCGCACGGCCCTGCTCGATCTGACATCCTACACCGTGCAGCGTAAGGTCTGACGTGGTAGTGGTGCGCATGCCGCTGCGGGTTGCGCCGGGGCGTTTTCTGTACCAGCCTTTTCGCGACTGTAGAGGACAAATGCAGGTAGTTTTGCTTTTCCAGCCTACAATTCGCTGTCGCCTTTATCCATGCTCTACCTGCTCGGAACCGGAGCTGCCTTTACCGATCCGCACCGCACCACCACCATGCTGGCCTTTTCCGACGCAGGGCGCACCATAGTGGTAGACTGCGGCGGTGACGTGGTGCAACGCCTCCAGGCATCCAACCTTGACCCTGCCACGCTTGACGCCCTTATCCTGACCCACGAGCACCCTGACCATGTGGGCGGCTTTGCGCTGTTCATGGAAAAGCTCTGGCTGTCGGGCCGCGTGCATCCTATCCCTGTATACGGCATCGAAAGCGCACTCAGCCAAGCACGGCGGCTGTTTGAAACCTTTGACACCTCCCGGTGGGACGGGCTCCCTGAGATCGTGTGGCACACCGTGCCGCTGGCCGAGGATGCGCCTGTCTACGACGACGAGGTCTGGCGCATTACGGCCTCACCTTCCGATCACAGCGTACCCTGCATAGGCCTGCGTGTAGAGCACCGGCCGAGCGGCAGGGTATGCGCCTACTCGTGCGATACCCGCCCCACACCTGCCATCACACGCCTAGCTGCAGGTGCGGACATTCTCGTGCACGAGGCCACAGGGGAAGGCTATGGCCACAGCAGCGTAGAGCAGGCTGCACAGGTAGCGGTAGAGGCGGGCGTCAAAAAGCTGATCCTCGTCCACTTGCCTCTCGGCCTCACCGAAACCGACTTGAGAGCCGCCCGCAGTTACTTTCCAGACACTACCCTGGGCGTTGAGCAGGGCGTCGAGACATTCTGAGCCAGCGCGGAATTAGGATAGCGGGGCGCGTCAGTCCAAGACCCTCAGGTACTGTACGCTGAAAAGCCTCTCGTCATCTTTCCACAGCGCCACGCGGTCGAAGCCCGCCTGGGCCGCCAGCGCAGCAAAGCCCTCCGGGGTGTATTTGTACGAACACTCGGTATGGATGTACTCGCCCGCCCCAAAGGCGATTTTGTGCCCTGCTACCTCTACCTCCTGCTCTTCCAGGCTCACCAGGTGCATCTCCACCCGGCCCAGCGCGTCGTTCCAGGGTGCCCGGTGCGAAAAGCGCGACAGGTCGAAGGTGCCACCGAGTTCGCGGTTGATGCGCGTGAGCAGGTTAAGGTTGAAAAGCGCCGTTACCCCCTCCTCGTCGTCATAGGCGCGCTCGAGCGTCTGTACAGGCTTACGCAGGTCTACCCCGATTAGCAGGCCTCCACCCGGACCGGCCACGCGTGCCATCTCTGCCAGAAACACCTGCGCCTCTTCAGGTTCGAAGTTGCCGATGGTAGAGCCCGGGAAAAAAACGACCGTTTGCCGTCCGGGTGTTGTGGGCAGGCTGAAATCAGCCGTGTAGTCGGCAACGACGGGTGCCACATGCACGTCGGGGTAGCGCTGCTGTATGCGCGCGGCGGCGGCAAGCAGGTGCTCCCGCGAGATGTCGATGGGTACGTATGCCGCAGGCGCTTCGAGTTTGTCGAGCAAAAGCTGCGTCTTCTCGGACGTACCGCTACCGTACTCGACGATGCGGGCCTGGGGGCCGATAAGCGCGGCCATCTCACCGCCATAGTTTTCGAGAATGCTTTTCTCGGCCCGGGTAGGGTAATAGGCATCGAGCCGGGTGATCCGGTCGAACAGAGACGAGCCGTGGGCGTCGTAGAGATATTTACAGGGCAGCGTCTTCTGCGCTTTCTGGAGACCGCTGAGCACGTCTCGGCGGAAGGCGGTGGTAACCGCGCGAGGCGACGTTACAGCGGCGGTGTGGGGCATAAAAAAGGTGCGGTAGGGAAAAGCATCCTCAGTCGCGTGCAAGGCGCAGCCCGGTAAACTGCCAGCAGGCGTCGGGCGGGAAAAAGTTGCGGTACGTATGGCGGGCGTGGCTCTTGCTTGTAGCGCACGAGGCACCACGCAGCACGAACTGGTTGCACATGAACTTGCCGTTGTACTCGCCAAGCGCGCCGGGCACGGGGGCGTAGCCAGGATAGGGATCGTACTGCGAGCGCGTCCACTGCCACACCTCGCCAAACATCTGCACCAGTCCGCTGCCCTGCGCCCGTGCCGGGTGCAGCAGGCCTGCCTCCACGTAGCTCCCGTCGCGCGACACCGTCTGTGCGGCCACCTCCCACTCCTGCTCGGTGGGCAGCCGCGCACCCGCCCAGCGTGCATACGCGTCGGCCTCGAAGTAGGACAGGTGGCACACGGGCTCGTCGGGATCAACGGGGCACTCGCCGCTCAGTGTGAACACGGTATAGCCGCCGTTTTCGTCCTTTTCCCAGTAAAACGGCTCTCTCCATTCGTTTTCCTGCACAGCCGCCCAACCCATCGAAAGCCACAGTTCGGGCGTCTCGTAACCGCCGTCACGCATAAAATCCAGGTACTCGCCGCAGGTGACCAGGCGCGAGGCAAGCTGAAAAGGATGTAGGTAGACCCGGTGACGCGGCCCCTCGTTGTCGAATGAGAAGCCGTCGCCATCGTGGCCGATCTCGTAGAGCCCTTCGTCAAAAGCGATCCAGTCCAACGGGGGAACAGGCTGCTGCGGAAGCACTTCTCGCTGCGCGCGGAAAACTGGCCGCAGCGGGTTGACAGACAGCACGTGCTTGATGTCGGTCACAAGCAGTTCCTGGTGCTGCTGCTCGTGGTTGAGCCCGATTTCCACCAGCGGCGCAATTATCTCGTAGCGCGCCGCGTCGGCGGTCTCGATAAGACGCTCCATGGCCTCGTCCACATAGGCGCGGTATTCGAACACCTCTGCAACGGTCGGGCGAGACAGGTAGCCACGCTTGTCGCGGCAGTGCCGCTCGCCTGCCTGCACGTAGTACGAATTGAACAGGTACGCGTAGCGCGGATGAAACGCCTCGTAGCCGGGCAGGTGCGGGTTGAGCAGGAATGTCTCGAAAAACCAGGTGGTGTGCGCCAGATGCCACTTGGTGGGCGAGACGTCGTCCATCGTCTGCACGACGAAGTCCTCTTTCTCGAGCGTGGTGCACAGCGACCGGGTAAAATCTCGAACAGCGCGGTAACGTGGGGCGAGCGTGGCGGGGACTTCGGCAGTAAGGGTTTCCATTCGTCAGCAGGTTGCATGCTCTGGCAGAAATACCAACCGTCTGCCTTGATCCAGCCCATTTTTGCATTGTCGCATCCGCGTTACACACATTGTATCCATGCGGCACAACGCAGTAGCGCGGCCTGCGAAAAAGCGCGTATCTCCTTCTGACCGGCTACCACGAACTCGGCTGAAGGCGCGGCGTACCGGGCGCGTATCGTCTTTTTCCTGCGTGCCTACCTGTTACGGATAATGGTTTCTGCTGACGCGACTTCTACGACTGCGCTGCGCATGCTGCACCCGTCAATCCTGACGGTGTGGCGCATCAGCGGCGGGCTGTGGTGGGCTGTGTTTGTGCTGGCGGCAGGAGCGTGGGATGTTGTAAGCCTGTTCCGCCCCCGCGCGCTCCCGCCCTTTATCCCCACAGCGCTGGTGCTGATCGTGGCCGTGCTGTATCTCTGGCTCGTGCCGCGCCTGCGCTACCGGGTATGGCGCTACGCCCTGCTCGGCGACGAGTTGTACGTGGAGCGCGGCGTTTTCAACCGCGTGCGCACTATCGTGCCGCTGCCACGCTTGCAGCACCTCGACGTGACGCAGAACCTGCTCGAGCGCGAATTCGACCTGGGCAAGCTGGTCGTCCACACAGCAGGCACGCGCAACAGCACCGTGACCGTGCCGGGCCTGATGCAGAATGAAGCCGAGGCATTGCGGGACTATATGAAGGCGTACGTGTCCGACGATACGCTCTAATGGAAAAGGCCGAACACGCCGAGACAGACTGGCAGCGTCTGCATCCGTTTACGCTCGTCTACCGGGCGCTGCGGAGTATTCCGCAGCTGCTTTTTGCCTTTATCCCCATTCTGTGGAGCACGTCGGGGCGGGCTACGGCTATCGCATCGCTGGTGCTCACTATCGGCTTCGGCGTTTTTGTGGTGCCCTTTCTGGCAGCGCAGTATGCGCGGTTCCGGTACAGGGTCACGCAGCGTGAGATCATCATCCGGAGCGGCGTCTTTTCGCAGCAGGTGCGCAACATCCCCATCGACAAGATTCAGCGCGTCGAGATTTTGCAGCCTATGCTGGCCCGCCTGTTCAAAACGAGCCGTGTGCTGCTGATGACGGCAGGCGGGGCCGGTGCAGAAGGCGTGCTCGAGTACGTTTCTATAGAGGAAGCGCACCACCTTCGCGCGGCCATCCGCACCTCTCAGGAGCAGAAACAGGATGCCGTAGAAGCTGCACCTGCCCTGCCCGACGCATCTGCTGCTCTAGCACCTGCAGCAACGCTTTTCACGCTCACACCGGGCCTGCTGCTGCGGCAGGGCATGATGCGCTTTTCGCTCGTCTACATCGCGCTGGCATTTTCCTTTCTGCAGATGGTGGACATCCAGCTGGTGGACATCGTGGACTTTTTCATCGAGCAGCGCTACACACCGTACGCTGACTATCTACCCGACTCGCCTGCGCTAACGGCCCTGCTGACGTTCGGGTTGGCCTTTGCGCTGTCGTGGGTGGCAGGCATCATCACCACGGCGAATGCTTACCACGGTTTTACCCTTACCCGCGAAGGGCGCGACAAGCTTTACACCAGGCGGGGCTTGCTGAGCCGATACGAGCGGACTATTCCGCTGCGCAAGGTGCAGGCTGTCGTGTTTCGCAGCAACGCGGTGATGCGCCACTACGGGTATACCCGCCTTTCCGCGCAGACGATGGGGCTGGATGAGAACGCGCGCGGGGCGGCTCCTGTAGTGCCCTTTGCACCTGAGACCGAGACGCTGCAGCTGACAGAGCACGTCTTTGGCTACCACGCTCCGGACGCGCTGAATCCTGTGTCACCGCTCTTTTTCCGCCGCGCGTCGGTGCGATATCTCGCCGGGCTGCTGCTGCTGGTGGTCGCGCCGGCGTGGTGGCTGCCCGAGGCGCTGTGGGGGCTACTGGCCGCGCCTGTGGTGGTGGCACTTGCATGGGCACAGTACAAAACACACCGTTACCATTTCGACGGGGCAACGGTTGTGGTGCAACACGGCGCGTTCTGGCGCAAGCGGTGGGCCATCCCGCTGAGCCGGGCGCAGGCGTTCGACCTGTCGGCCACGTACTTCCAGCGGCGGCTCGGCCTCGTCACGCTCCACCTCGACACCGCAGGGGCCAGCGAACTGGGCGGCCCGCTCGTGCGCGACCTCGATTCTGCTACCGGCGAGGCGCTGCTGCATGCCTTACGCGCCGCTTTCCCCCTCCAGCCACGCGGTAGCCTCTACCCGTTCTCGGTGGCTCACCAGCCCGAGGTAGAGCACGACGGGGACGATCTTGCGCATCGCGGGCTTCTGCACATCGAGGATCGTCCAGCCGATGGAGAACGTCCACGCAGCGGGGCCGATTACCCGGAGCCACCAGGGGAAGCGCACCGCAAGCGCCCCGAATAGCCCCTGTGATACGCGCTGCCCGACCAGCTTGGCGATAGAGCTGAAGACCATGTTCTTGACAAGGCCCTGAATCACGAACGTATCGAACGCCTGCACCAGCAGGGGAAAGGCGAATACGCCTGCTGAGGTGCGCAGAAAGCGCTTGATCTGCATCTCCTCTACACCGAGGTCGAGCAGAAGCACGCGCTGACGTTCGGGCGTAAGCTCTTCAAACGTGCGCGCCACATGCGCCTCTACAATCGCCTCGACCCGCTCTCGCTGGGTGCGCGCGCCCGATAGCGGCACCTTGAGCTTGCCCGCCACATCACTCACGATCTCGTTGAACGAGACGCCCGGCTGTTGCCCGGCAAGCTCTCGCGCCCAGAAGGCGAGGTCGGCGCTACCGAGATAGCCGACGGTGCGCTCCAGCCGGTCATCGAGCACGGCGCGGGCTTCAGGGGTGCCGGTTTCCTGGTAGCGGCTTAGCGCCCCGCGCAGCGAGTCGTCGTCGGTTAGATTGAAGGGGCTGGCCGCAAGCCCCACGAGAAAGGCGTAATCGGCAGGGGTACACAACGCGAGCAGGGACTGCATGGCAACAAAAGGCTGTCAGGAAGAGGCTTGCCCGTCAACGGGACGGAGGAAAAGAGGTTACGACCTGCTCGATTTTCGGCAGCGTGGGGACGCCACCCGCGCTTGCCAGCCTAGCTACCACGCCGTCGCGGGCGCGCCGATGCTGGCCCCTGCCTGCGTGATCAGCTTGAGATGCCGCAGGCCTTTGTCGGTAAAGACAAACGCATCGCCGGTGCGCTTGAGCATGCTGTTGGTGCTGTACCGGTTTTTGCGGACAGGGTCAGCGATGTAAACCAGCACAGGCGCTGTCACCTGCTGCTCAACAGGCTCGAAGCGCAGCGGCAGCCCGGCACTGCTTACATGCACCATCCACGCAGAAGGCGGCTGGCTCAGGCGCTCCTGCGTGAGCCACGGGTACCGCTGCACGAGTTCGGGGATAAAGCCGCCTGGCACCAAGGCTTTCCACGCCACCGGCTCACGCTGAATAACCTCGCCTACCTGCACGTCGCTTTCCTCTGCCAGCGCGAGATACAACCGCGACACGTCGGCTCCAGCGAGGTTGAGCCCGTGAAAGAGGCCGTGGGGATTGTTGCTGCGCGGCTGCCACGCTCGCAGCCAGGCGTCGAAACGGTTGGAGAGCAGCAGGTTGACCTCGAAGTGGACATGCGCGCGCTCCTGGTTGATGCCCGTCCCGGTATAGCCGAGCCGCCCCAGCTTCCCGCCCCGGGCCACCGATTGCCCTTCGCGTACTACCGCATGCGCGAGGTGGCCGTAAAGCGTGTAATAGGGCGAGTCCTGCCACAGGTGCTCTACCACGACGTAAATGCCGTAAGCTGACTGCCGGGGGTTGTGATTTACGTACACGACGCGCCCTCCGTCTGCTGCACGTACCTCGTCGAGCGGCTCCCCGCGCGCATCGCGGTAAAGCGGCCGGATATCTACCCCCTCATGGAAACGGGTGAAGACGATTCCTGCGGGCGTGCGCTCCTCATTGCGCACGAACCCGTACTGTCCACCCTGCCACGGCTTCGACCGGACGCCCTCGAACGTGCGGTTGGTGTACATGTAAAACTCCGGCCCGCCGCCGCGCAGCAGCGCGTCATTGTCGGTCGGAAACACGAGCGACACCGGCTGCGCGGACGCAGTCGTAAAGAAAAACAAAAAAGCGGCCCCTATACACAGGGCCGCCCGGTACATCTCCATCATCACGTTTCCCTCGCTGCTATTCAGTTAACGGCCGCTTCGATAATCCGGTAATACATGCCCATCGGGTCGTCGCGCAACAGTTCAAGCTTGCCCGTGACGGTGATGGGGTCGTACGAGAAGGCCACGGTCTTGCTGCTCTTGATCTCGATAAGCGATTCCGGGCCGCCGGGCATGCAGAAAAAGCAGTTGGCCGTCGGGTTGGCGCTGAGGATGAAGTGTGCCTGCTGTGGCGACTGGTCGAGCGGAAGCATAAAGCCTTGCACACGCACGCGCTGCCCGTTGAGGCGCTGTACCGCACTCTCGAACTGCGGCACAAAGCGTGCTTCGTCCTTGACCAGCTTCACCTGGGCAAATGTATCCCAGGTCACGTTCTGCTGCGCATGCGCGGCGAGTGGAAGCGCCAGCAGCATAAAGACCAACACGGTGATTCGAGGCATAACCTTCATGTAGATAAGGAGATAAGGAGCGGTGGTAAAGATAGATCGCGCACGTTGATAACGCGCACTCCGGGTTTTTCGTACGCTTGCGAGGCCCCTCCTGTTCTATCCGGGCACAGCGATTGCTTAACGCTGTACACCCCCCTTTCTAAAGGGACCGGCTGCTACGCCGATACCTGTCGAAACAACGTTCCTTTCTCTGTGCCACCTCTTCCCCTCCGATATGCTGTGGCTGTATCCGTGCTTTTGTGCTGCTCGGCTGCACAGGGCCAGCAGTACCACATTGTCGGGTACAATATTACCGAAGGCCTGCCGCAGTCGCAGGTGTACGACGTAACGCAGAGCCAGCGTGGGTTTGTCTGGGTAGCTACAAACGGCGGCGGCGTCGCCCGCTTCGACGGCACCCGTTTCCAGCGTTTTACCGTGGAAGACGGCCTGGGCGCTGACGTAGTCAGCCAGATCTATGAGGCGCGCGATGGGCAATTCTGGTTTGTGACCGAGAACGGCCTCACCCGTTTCGATGGATACCGCTTTACCAATTACGCCGAAACGATAGGACTCGCTGCAGGAGGTAGCGGAGGGCGGCTCTTTTCCGTATCCGAGGATGCCGGCGGGCAAACGTGGGCGGCAACGAATAGAGGGTTCTTCCGCTTTGACGGCAAAAATTTCCGGCGCTACGGTCGTGAGCAGGGCCTGCTCTCGGACACCGTTACTACCGCTATCACAGCACGCGATGGCACCCTCTGGGCAGGCACGGCGCGGGGAGTCAGCCGGTTTACGGGCACCCGGTTCGAAGCTGCAGGCGGCTCCGCTATCACCGGGGTAACAAGCCTCGCCGAAGATCATGCCGGCACCCTCTGGATAGGCACATCACAGGGTCTTTTCCACTCTGATGGGCGCACCACACGGCAGGTCGTTTTGCCTGATCCTGATGTGTCGGCCCTGCTGGTGGCAAGCGACGGAGCGGTATGGGCCCGGACGGCTACGCACCTGAGCCGCGTAGCAGCGGGCACACTCACCCCTTATCTGCTTCCCGACGACCGCTCCGTCTCTCGTACGCGCTTTGCCTTGCTGGAAGACCGGAACGGGGACATCTGGGTTGGATCCAGCAGCGGTGCCAGCCGGATCAGCAACGGTCAGATCAAGCACATATATGACGACGCGCCCGTCTGGAGCTTGTTTGAGGATCGTACAGGCAACATCTGGATGGGGAGCAACAGCAAGGGGCTGCAGCGCTACAGCCACAATCCGCTCGTGCATTTCGGGCCGGAGCAAGTGCGGTCGGTTGTGTGGGGAACCGCACAAACAGAGGACGGCACCATCTGGTTTGCTACCCAGAACGGCGTAACCCACTACAACGAGGCCCAAGGCACCTTCACGCATTATGGGCCTGAAGACGGCCTCCCCTCTCCCATCGCGCGCAGTGTTTACTTCCACCCGGAGTGGAAAGAACTCTGGGTAGGCACCTACAACGGCCTGGCCCGCTTTGACGGTACCCGTTTTGTCGCGGTCCGCACCCTCCCTGACGGCTCAGACGTGGGCTTCGTGCGCGGCCTTATTTCTGACAGCGCAGGCAACCTGTGGATCACCACCAGCGCAGGTACCATCCGGTACGACGGACGTGACTTTACGCGCTACGGCGCGCAGCAGGGACTGCTGGCAGGTACTGTGGCGGTACCGCGCCGCGATCAGCAGGGCACCCTGTGGATCTCGTCTGAGGCGCGGCTCTCCCGGCTCGATGGCGATCGTTTTACCACATTCGAAAACATAGGCACCTCTATCAACCTGGATGTTGCCTTTGACAAAGCTGGCTGGATCTGGACGGCCAACTACCGCGACGGCGTGAATGCGTATTCTCTCGATGGGGACTCGCTTGTCCATCAGGGCGCTTTCACGCGGCGCGACGGCATGTCAGACAACATGGCCCTGTTTCTGGCTTTCGATCTGCAGGGGATGCTCTGGGTGGGCACGAACGAGGGTTTGCATCGCATAGATGCGCAGGCATTCCGCGAGCGGGGCGAGAAAAACGTTACCTACTTCGGCGAAAGCGAAGGATACGTAGGCATCGAAAGTGCCTCTGCCGCCGCCTTCCGCGACAGGCAGGGCCGCCTCTGGTTTGGAAACGTCGCCGGCGTAACACGCCTGTCTACCGATCAGTTTGCAACCCAGACCGAGTCGCCGACGGCTTTCATCACGGGCGTACGCCTGTTTCTGGAGGAAACCGACTGGCAAGCCCGCCAGGCCACTACCGAGCCGTGGTTCAACATTCCACGCATGCTCAATCTGGACCGAACCGAAAACCACCTGAGCTTTGTTTATACCGGGCTTTATTTCCGCGCGCCCGGCGCGGTACGCTACCAGTATCGCCTCGACCCCCTCGACACCGAGTGGAGCCGCGCTATCGGCGAGCGGCAGGCCACGTTTTCGCATCTCGCACCGGGCACGTACACCTTCCGCGTGCGGGCCTGCCTGAGCGACAATTGCGACGGCGCACAAGAAGCGTCTACGGTCTTTACCATCCTGCCCTCTTTCTGGCAGACGTGGTGGTTTCGCACACTTGCTATTCTCTTTTTTGTGGGTGCGCTCGCCACGATCTACTGGCTGCGCACCCGGTCAATGAAGCACCAGAAGCGCGTGCTCGAAGTGATGGTGCACCGGCGCACCGGCGAACTCAATCAGCAGAAAGAGCGCGCTGAGCATGCTTTCGAGCAGCTTCAGCAGACGCACGAGGCGCTTGTCGAAGCCCGGGAGCAGGCTGAGGCGGCCACCCATGCCAAGAGCCAGTTTCTGGCCAACATGAGCCACGAGATCCGTACGCCCATGAACAGCGTGATAGGTTTTACCAGCCTGCTGCTCGACACGCCGCTCAACACCGAGCAGCGCGAATTCGTCTCGCTTATCCGCACCAGCGGCGACGCGCTGCTCAACATTATCAACGACATTCTCGACTTCTCGAAGATCGAGGCCGGGCGTATCGACATCGAAAAGCACCCGTTCTCGCTTTTCTCTGTTGTTGAAGACGCGCTTGACCTGCTTGCCAAGCGAGCAAGCGAGAAAGGGCTCGAACTGGCCTACACGATCGAGCCGAACGTGCCTGACGATGTGCTCGGCGATCCTACCCGGCTGCGGCAGATTCTCATCAACCTGCTCTCTAACGCGATCAAGTTTACCGATGCAGGCGCCGTGGTGCTGCACGTGCACGTGTCGGAGCAGAAAGAGGCGGAAGGATCGGAAGTACTGGTGCAATTCGATGTCTCAGACACCGGCATCGGCATCCCCGAGCAAGCCCGTGACCGGCTTTTCGCCTCATTCTCGCAGGTCGATACGTCTATTACGCGCAAGTATGGCGGCACTGGCCTCGGGCTTTCTATCAGCCGCCGCTTGACCGAACTCATGGGCGGCACCATGTGGTTTGACAGCGTGCCCGGCAAAGGCTCGACGTTTTCCTTCACCATCGCGCTCGCCGCCGACTTCGACGTTACCACGTCCCCTGCCGTACTCGACCTCCAGGGCAAGCGCCTGCTGATCGTAGATGACCACGAGGCCAACCGCCGCCTTCTCGAGATACAGTCGCACAACTGGGGCATGAAGCCGACGCTTTTCGCCTCGCCGCAGGAGGCGCTGCGCGAACTCGCCCACCAGCCTGCTTTCGACCTTGCTATTCTCGACATGCAGATGCCGGAGATGGACGGCCTCGAGTTGGCGACCGCGCTGCGCGCCAATCCGGCGTATGCCGACCTGCCCATCCTCATGCTTTCGTCTATAGGCTTCCGGCCCGAGCAGGCCAACCTACCCCGGATGCTGTGGATGCACAAGCCTGTCAAGCAGGCCATTCTCAAGCGCATGCTGGGGGAGATGGTGCGCAGCCGCACCAACACCGTGCTGGAGGCCACTCCGGCGGCCACATCCCCTGACACGCTGGGAGAACGCAACCCCCTTCGGGTGCTCGTGGCAGAAGACAACCTCGTCAACCAGAAGCTAATCCTGCGCTTTCTGGATCGGCTGGGCTATCAGGCGCGCATGGCTGCTTCGGGCATCGAAGTGCTTGACATGCTTGCTGAAGCACCAGCCGACGTGATCCTTATGGACATGCAGATGCCCGAGATGGACGGCATCACGGCCACGGAAAAGATCCGCACGCTTTTCCCACCGCACCTCCAGCCGCACATTATAGCGGCCACAGCAGCCGTCCTGCCCAATGATCGCAAGCGCTGCAACGATGCGGGCATGAACGACTTTATCAGCAAGCCTATCCGTATGGAGGAGCTACAGGCAGCGCTCGAAAAGGTGCAGCCACTGGAACCGGTTGCTGTCGAAGCCTGAGAATCAACCCGCCGCGAGCGTCTGCGACAGGTTGGTACGGTAGGCCTGCAGGGCTGGTAGCAGCGCCGCCACCACGCCGACGCCGAGCGCCAGCAGCACCACCCATACCTCGCCGGGATGCCACGCCAGTCCCGTGAGTTGGAAGCCCTGCTCGCTTTCGATCACGTTACCCAACAGGCTCGCGCCTACGTGGCCCAGCAAAAGTCCCAGTAGCAGCCCGAGTGCGGCCAGCAGGACGCCCTCGAGCAGTACGTGGAGCAAGAGCGTCGTGCGCGAGGCACCAAGGGTGCGCAGTAGGGCGAGGTCGTAGCGCCGCTCGCGCAAGGCACTGTAGAGCGTCACGAACACGCCCAGAAACGACGCCAGAATCAGTAGCAGCCCGAACGCGCGTACTACGCCTACGCCCACGCCCAGCAGCGTAGAGAGGCGTGCAATCTCGAAGGCGGGAGAAGCGGCCACGACGTTGTCCATCCCATTGACGGCGCGTGGAAACAGTGCCGCAGCCATCGGGCTGCTGTACGAAATGAGCAGCGCCGTTATATCGCGGCCTTCGTCGGCAGCAGTCAGGCTTGCTTTTTCAGCCGCCACATCGCCTCCCCCCATCACACCAGGCCGTATCGGCGTTGACGGCATGCCCGACACGTTCTGGGCAGCACCGGCATGGGCGTCCGCTGCGTGTTCCTCTGCATCGTGCGTTTCGCCTTCTTCGTGCGTTTCACCTTCTTCATCGTGCAGTCCGTGCACTTCCCAGACCGTCTGCAGGCTCGTGAGCACTAGCCGGTCGGCCACCGTTCCCGTCGGGGCGAGTGTACCAACGACGCGCAGCATGCTGCCGGCATGGGCTTGCCCGGCGTCGCTCAGTCCGTGCGTGCTCTCAAACGTGTCGCCTGTACGCAGGCCCGTCGAAGCAGCGACATCAGCGCCCAGCACCACATCCAGCGGGGCGCTCCACAGCGTGCCCTCGGCGACTTCTGCGCCGTAATGCTCCAGGTAGAGAGGCGTGGTGCCTACAATCGGGAATCCCGCGTACGAGTCGCCCAGCGACAACGGGATCGCCTGCGCCACGGCCGGGCTTGCCGCTATGGTCCGCGCGTCCTGCACCGACATGTTGCCTGTCGGCGCGTCGACATGGTACACGCTCGAGAGGATAAGCTGGAGCGGGCTGCCTTTGGCACCTACGACAAGGTCGATTCCCTGCGCGTCGCGCGCGAGGTTCTGCTCCATCTGACTGCTGAAGAGCAGCAGGATGACGATGGTCGCCACGCCCAGCGCCAGCAGGAAGACATTGAGCAGCGCCGTGAGGGGGCGGCGGCGCAGGTACGAAAGGGTGAGGGTGAACAGGTTCATGCGAGCGCGCCCTCCGTCGGCGACAGGTCGAGGCGGTGAGTGAAAGCGCCTTTGATGCGGGCGTCGTGTGTAGCGATTACAAGTGTGGCCTCGGCCTCGCGCGCCTGCGCGGTCAGCAGATCCAGCACCTGCGCGGCCCGCACATCATCGAGACTGGCCGTTGGCTCGTCAGCCAGCAGCACACGGGGCCGGTTGATCACGGCGCGGGCAATGACGACGCGCTGGCGCTGCCCCTGGCTCAGCGTCTCCGGGTAGGCATCGGCCTTGTTTTCGACATCCAGATGGGCCAGGGTTTCGCGTACCCGCGCAAGATCCTGCGGCAGCCCTGCCGCGTACTGCGCCAGCAACAGGTTCTGCTGCACGGTCAGCGTCGGCATCAGGTGGAGTTGCTGAAAGACGATCCCGATGTGCCGCCCCCGGAAGCGGTCGAGCGCGTTGCCACCGAGGGTGTTCATGCTGGCATCTGCCACTTCTACACGCCCCTGCTGGGGCGCGATCAGGCCGCCGAGCAGGTGCAACAGCGTCGTTTTGCCACTCCCCGATCGCCCCAGCACGAGCCAGTGCTCACCCTGCGTGGCGCGGAAGTGTGGGAGGTCGAGCACAACCGCCCCGTCGTAGGTGTGGCGTAACCCTTCAATGTGAATCATAATGTCGGCAGATGGTCTGCAGGCAAGATAGGGCTCCACAAAAGAGCCGGGGCTGAGCAGACCCGAGCGTGTGACTCGGGTTTCTGTCCAGCCCCGGCCTCGGCGCACGCGAAATCAGTTGATCGTCACCGGGTAGTCCAGATCGAGATCGAGTTCAGAGCCGGGACGGTTGCTCGGCGTGTGGGAAGCCTTTTTGTCTGACTCAACCTCATAGTGCGCCAGCTTCACGTTGAGCGTACCCGTCGCGGCACCGCCTGCGGTAACGGCGACTCGAACCTGCAAGCCGAGCGGCGCGCCGGCAGCATCATTGTCGAGCCGTGTTACGGTGAGCCTATTGGCCACACCGCCACCGGGCGTGTAGAAAAAGAGGTGGGCCCCTCCTTCCTCCTCGATTTCGGTTGTCACGTCCTCGCCGTTAATGTCGTCGAAAAGCGCGATCGAGCCGGTGTAAGTCACGCCTGCTTTGAGCACGAGCGGGGTAAACTGGATGTTTGCCTTGTCGCCATCCGGATCGCTGGCAGTGGCCACGGTGGTTGAGCCGTCGCTGCCGGTAAGCGTCAGGGTAACGCGGGTGAAAAACTCCTCCTCACCTGCTCCTTCTTCAGGCTCGTTGGAGTCACAGGCAGAGAGCAGCAGAAAAGCACCGCACAGGGCGGCAACAGCAGTGCGGGCGTTGATAAAACGGTTCATGGTGTGTTGTGGGTTGTAGAGTTGGGTTGAAGGGACGAAAAACGGTGCGGTAGCACCTGTTCGCCCGCTCCGGGCATACTCAGCGTGATTGTTAAAGAGCATACCCGAGAGGGCGGAACGCTCTTTAGCGGTCGATCCCGAACGGGACACGCACGCGCAGGGCCACATTGCGGCCCGGATTGTCGGCGAAGTAGCGGTAGCGGCTGAGGTAATCGCGGTAGGCGGTGTTGAAGACGTTCTCTACATCCACCGCTACCTCGAAGCGTGTTGCGCCCACGTTCACCTCGCCGCTCAGCCCTACGTTGAACAGGCGGTAGCCGGGCGGCGGCGGCGCAAAGTCGGCTCCAACAGGCACGCGGTCCTGTTGCCGCACCAGCCGCACTTCCGATGAAAGCGCACCATTTCGGAAGGCGTACAGGCGCGGCATAAACCAGGTGGCTATAAGCGATACCCGGTCTGCAGGCATGCCGTAGAGGGGCACGTGATGCGCCGTATCGTCGGCGCGCACGAGGCTGCCGGTGAGTTCAAGCGACAGCGCCTCCAGTGGACGCACTACCACCTGCCCATCCACCCCGCGCAGCAGTGCCGCGGTTTGCAGATGCCGGTACCGGGGAAAGACGCCGCGGAATGTGGTGACCAGCGCGGTATCGGGAAACAGGTAGAGGTAGCCGTCAAAGCGCGTGGCGTAGAGGCTCGTTTCTATTCTGAGATGGCGGCTCTCGTGGCGTAGGGTCATGTCTGCCCCGGTGCTGCGCTCGCGCCCCAGCGACGCGTCCCCCACCTCGAACTGCGCCGTGCCGTGGTGCACCCCGAACGAGTACAGTTCATTTACAGACGGCGGACGCCACGCCGTGCCCAGGTTCACCCCTGCCGACCATGCCGACGCAAAGCGCCACACGGCTCCGGTGCTGACGGTAAAGGCTCCATGCGTGCGCACCTGGCGAGTAAAGGTGCCTTCCACGCGGGGATAAGCCGACAGCCACCGGTAGTCATACCGCGCGCCGGCCTCCAGCATCAGCGGGCCCTGCAGGTAGGCCTCCCGCACAAACACGCCACCCGTAAACGAGCGGAAATTGGGGATAAGCTGGCCTGTTTCGCCATTCTCATTGCCCTGGTTCATGCCGCTCACGCCCACGCTGCCCAAGAAACGACCCAGGGGCCGATGCTGAAACCGCGCCTCGAGCGTGTTGGAGATGAGGCTGAGGTCAAACGCGATGCGGCCTTCGGGAAGGGTCTGGCCCCGGTAGTGGCTGTCATACTCAAGCCGCTGGTTGCGCTGCAAGCCGTACTGCACCTCGAATCGGTCGCCGGCTGTGCTGTTGACGTGCCCCTGTACACTCAGCAGGTCATGGGTAATGGCCTGCTTGGGCGCTTCGATGCGATAGGTGAACGGCGCTGTCATAAAAGGCTGGCCGTTTTCGAGGATGAGGCGCAGGTCTTCCGCCCCACCGATATGCGCGCCTTTGAAGATGCCCAAATCCGTCTGAAACCGACTCGCCTGTACATCTACGCCAAAGCGGGCGCGGTGGAGACCTACGGCGAACAGTGCATTGCGCTCGGAAAAGCCTGTGTTAACCAGCCCGTAGTCTGGTGCTGCCGCATCGCCTGCGCGGCGCAGGCTTCCTTGCACGCGCCAGCCCAGCCCCCGCACTTTCGCTGTGGCTCCTTCAAGCATCACTGATCCTGCCCCCTGCCGGTTGTTGGAAAACGCGTTGAGTTGCACCTCGCCGCCCACACCCGGCGCCACAGGCAGTTCGCGCGGCTCTACCCGTATTACGCCTCCGATAGCGCCAACCCCGTACTCTACCCCTGCCACGCCGCGTATCAGTTCTATCTGCGCGGGAGCGAAGGGATCTATCTCGGGTGCATGCTCGCCGCCCCACTGCTGTCCTTCCTGCGGTACGCCCGCGTTGAGCACGACAAGCCGCTGCGAATGGAGACCCCGAACGACAGGCTTGGAAATGCTGGGCCCGGTAGAGAGGGTCGTCACCCCGGGCAGCCTTTCCAGCGTCTCGCCAAGCGTCTGCCCGCGTGTTCGTGCCAGTTCAGCCTCGGTCAGGGTAGTCGCAGACTGCGTACGGCGGGTAAGCTGATCCTGCGCTCCCTCGACAACCACATCGCCGAGCCGTAGCGTTTCCGGGACGAGTTGCACGTTCAGCGTGGTTGTTTCACCCCGCTGCAGCAGCACCGCGCGCTCCCAGAGGGCAAAGCCGACAAAGCGCACGCGCACTACGGCCTCACCTGCGTCCAGGTTTTCGAGGAGATACCGGCCTCCGCCGTCGGTCACCACGCCACGATTCTGCGCTTCTATAACTACCTGCGCGCCCGGCAATGGCATGCCTGTTTCGTCGCGCACGGTGCCGCGGAGTGTCTGGGCCGATGCGCCGAGCGCCACGAGCGCCCATCCCACGACTATAACCAGTCTTTTATACATA
>PPFU01003657.1_pt1 | contig 22129 bp, 24 predicted proteins | sample 1535991 | NCBI WGS metagenome assembly PPFU01 (sample SAMN04901290, study PRJNA319586) | Hypolithon metagenome, whole genome shotgun sequencing project. | isolation source: Antarctic Hypolithon | place: Antarctica: Miers Valley | collected 2014
CGGGGGCGGGCGGCGAAAAGCCGTACAACAAGGGTCCGGGCCAGGCGCGCGGGCCCGGCGGCGGCGGCGGACAGGGGCAGCGCACCCCGAAGCCCTACGGGCATCCGGGCAATGCGCCGAATTTCCCATCCGACCACGCCAATCCGGGCAGCCATGATCCCTACGGCCGAGCGGCGTCGCCGCGTCCTGCCGGTGCCCGGCCTGCAGGCAACCGCCCCGGCGGCAACCGTCCCGATGGCAACCGTCCGCCGGGCAGCCGGCCGTCTGGTCCCCGCGGGCCGAAGCCCGGTGGCGGAGGGCGCGGCGGTCCACGCGGCGGCGCGCCCCGTTGACGCCAGGCGGCCAGTCGCTCGACCGGCTGGCCACACCGCCCGCGTTCCGGGGCGGGCGCGCCCACTCGCGCGGGTTCAGTCCAGCGTGAACCGGTCGCCGTCGAGCATCGCCGGGAACGTCGTCCGGTGCGCGGCCAACAGCGATGCCGACAGCGTCGTCGTCACCACCACCTCCACGTCGCGGCACTCGCTCAGCGGCTGGCCAAGGAAGTCGATCACCGCGCTGTCGCCAGCGTACGAGTGGCCATTCCCATCGCGCCCGACGCGGTTGAGGCCGGCGACGTAGCACAGGTTCTCGATCGCGCGCGCGCGCAGAAGCGTCTTCCACGCATGCGCCCTCGGCGCGGGCCAGTTGGCGACGTACAGCTGCAGGTCGAAGTCAAGCGCACCGGGGCGCTCCACGTCATAGCGGTTGCGGGCGAACACCGGGAACCGCAGGTCGTAGCAAACCAGCGGATTGATGCGCCAGCCGCGCCAGTCCACCACCAGCCGGTCGCGCCCGGCAGCGTAGCGCTCGTGCTCGCGCGCGTACCGGAACAGGTGGCGCTTGTCGTAGTGCGCCACGTCGCCGTCCGGCCGGACCCAGAGCATCCGGTTGTGGACGCCGCCGGCATTGGCCACCTGCACGCTGCCGGTCACCACCGCGTCGAGTCGCGCAGCCTGCGCACGCAGCCACTCGACGGTGGGTCCATCCATGTCTTCGGCGCGCTCGATGGCGTCGTTGCTGAAGCCGCTGGTGAAGGTCTCGGGCAGCATCACCAGGTCCGTCTTGCCGCGCAGCGGCGCGACCAGCGCGCCGTAGTACGCGCGGTTGCCATCGGGGTCGTGCCACAGGGTCGCGCCTTGGACCAGCGATACGCGGAGGTCGTCCATCGCTCGCTCCTACAGCCGCCGCAGGCGGGCGATCGCCGCGTCGAGCGTCGCGTCGTTCTTGGCGAAGCACAGGCGCGCCAGCCGCTGCCCCGCGGGCGGGGCATCGTAGAACGGCGACAGCGGGATCGCCGCGACCCCGTGCTCGATCGTCAGCCAGCGGCAGAACGCGGCGTCATCGAGGTCGCTGACCGCCGCATAGTCCACCAGCTGGAAGTACCCGCCCGGCACCGGCAGCGGCCGCAGCCGCGTGGTCTCCAGCTGCGCGCGGAAGCGGTCGCGCTTTGCCTGGTAGAACGCGCCCAGCCCTTCGTCGTGCCCTGGTTCGTCGACCAGCATCGCCGCGAAGGCGTGCTGCGCCGGCGCGAACGTGCAGAACACGTTGTACTGGTGGACCTTGCGGAATTCGGCGCTCAGCGCCGGCGGCGCGATGCAATAGCCGACCTTCCAGCCGGTGCAGTGGTAGGTCTTGCCGAAACTGGACACCACGAACGCGCGCTCGCGCAGCTCCGGGTAGCGCAGCGCGGATTCGTGGCGCACGCCGTCGAACACGATGTGCTCGTAGACCTCGTCGGACAGCAGCCAGATGCCGGTGTCGCGCAGCAGGTCGGCGACGGTGCGCATGTCGTCCGCGGTCAGCATCGCGCCGGACGGGTTGTGCGGGCTGTTGATCATCAGCATCCGCGTCCGCGGGCCGAGCGCTGCGCGGACGCGGTCCCAGTCGGGTGCGAACGTGTGCGGATCCAGCGCAACGTGCACCGGGCGCCCCCCAGCCAGCACGATGGCGGGGGCGTAGCAGTCGTATGCCGGGTCAAGGACCACGACCTCGTCGCCGGCGTTAACCACCGCTTGGATCGCATTGAAGATCGCCTCGGTCGCCCCGCTGGTCACGGTGACCTCGGTATCCAGATCCGGCCGATGGCCATAGACGCGCGCGGTCTTGCCCGCGATCGCCTCGCGCAGCGCCGGGATACCCGTCATCGGCGCGTACTGGTTTTGGCCGGCGCGCATCGCGCGCTCCAGGCCGTCCACCAGCCTCGCCGGCGCGGCGAAATCCGGGAAGCCCTGCCCGAGGTTGACCGCATCGTGCTCGGCGGCCAGCTGAGACATGACGCTGAAAATGGTGATGCCCACGTCGGGCAGCTTGCTGGTCGGCATCCGGATCCCTCGCGCCATCTTGGCGCTGCAGCATGGCGGCATCGCAGGGGCGCGACGACGCGGCCCCGGAGTTTACGGCGCCGCTGCGATGCGTTACACCTGCACGATGGATGCCCCGCTTGCCGCCGCCGACGCCGTGTATATCGACTGGCTGGCGCGCGCCTACCTCGATGCCGATTACCGCTGGGAACACGCCGGCCACTGGCACGATCTGCGCATCGGGCTGCAGGCGCCCGGCCTCGAGCTCATCCATCCAGGGGCAGTCTGTTTCGGCTTCCTGTCGGCGTGGAACCCGGGCTCGGTCGAGCGGCCCGAACAGGAAAACCGCGACGCCGACGCGCGTCTGCGCGCGCTGCTGGTCGAGGGCGGCTACCGCTTCGGGCCCGCGTTCGCGTCGGCGCCAAACCGCAGCTGGCGCGAGCCGAGCTGGATCGTGATGGACTTGCCAGATGCGGAGCTCGACGCACTGGCGCGCCGCTTCGGCCAGCTCGGCAGCCTGTGGTGGCGGGCCGGGGCCCCGGTGCGCCTGCGCATGCAGGCCCAAGCACCGTCATCGCTCGAAACCCATCCCGACATCGACTGGCTAACATAGGCGGCCAACGGCCCCTCCCGCGGTCCGCGGCGTCCCGATGCCACACCCCGAGTCCACCCCGCGGCCGCTGCTGCGCGCCAGCGGCCTGTGCTTCGCGCGCAACGACGTGCCGGTCTTCGGTCCGCTCGATTTCGAGGTCGGCGCTGGCGAAGCGCTGCTGGTGCAGGGTGACAATGGCATCGGCAAGACCACGCTGCTGCGGGTGCTTGCGGGCCTGCTGCGCGCGGATGCCGGCGACGTGGCGCTGGCACCTGTGGCCGACAGTGATGCGCGCGACGCGCTGCGGATCGCCTATCTCGGGCACCTGCCCGCGCACAAGGCCGACCTGGGCGCGGTCGAGAATCTGCGGTTCCTGGGCGGCCTGCACGGACAGCGTCCACGGCCGGGCATCGAAGCCGCGCTGCACCTGGTGGGGCTGGCCGGGTACGAGGACGCCCTTGCACGCACGCTGTCGGCGGGACAGCGCAAGCGCCTGTCGCTGGCGCGCCTCTGGCTGTCGCCGGCGTCGCTGTGGCTGCTAGACGAGCCCTACGCGAACCTCGACCTGTCCGGCATCGACCTGGTCAACCGGATGGTGGAGGCACACCTCGCCGGCGGCGGCGCCGCGCTGGTCACCACGCACGGCGCCTACGCCGCACCGCCGGTGCGCACGCGGCTGCTGCAGATGGAGCGCGTGGCGTGATGCTGCGTGCGGCACGTGCGCTGGTGGTGCGCGACCTGCGCCTGCTGTGGCGACGGCGTGCCGACGCGCTGCAGCCGGCGCTGTTCGCGCTGCTGGTGCTGGTGCTGTTTGCGCTGGCGCTCGGCAGCGAACCGCGCATGCTGGCACGCGTGTCCGGTGGCGCGATATGGGTGTCGGTGCTCTTGGCTGGACTGCTGTCGCTGGACACGCTGTTCCGCGGCGATGCAGAGGACGGATCGCTGGAACAGTGGCTGCTGGCACCGGTGCCGCTGGCGTGGCTGGTGCTGGTGCGGGTCGCCACGCACTGGGCGACCACCGCACTGCCGCTGCTGCTGGCGACGCCGCTCCTCGCCGCGCTGATGGGTCTGCCGCCGGCGCAGTGGCCACTGCTGCTGGCGTCGCTCGCGCTGGGCACGCCGCTGCTGGCGCTGCTGGGCGCCGTGGTCGCGGCATTGACCGTCGGCATGCGTCGTTCCGGTATCCTAGTCGCCCTGCTGGCGCTCCCGCTGTACGTCCCGGTGCTGGTGTTCGGCGCGGGCAGCGTCGCGGCCGGCGCGCAGGGGCTGGATGCCGCCGGCGGCCTGCTGTACTTGGGCGCCGGGCTCGTCGTCGCGACCGTGCTGGCGCCGCTGGCCGCGGCCGCCGCGATCCGCATCGCGCTTGCCTGAGGCGGTGGTCCACGGGTTCTACGTCGGCCGAGGCGGCCGCGTCCGGCGGTCCACGGCCCACGTTCCTTCCACCTGCCTCCCGGCCCGCCGGTGGGCCCACTCGGTCTGACACTCCCGGTCCATGAATCCGATCGTCCGCTGGTTCCACCAACTCGGCTCGCCGCCGGCCTTCGACCGCTTCGCCGCGCGCTGGGTGCCGTGGGCCTATGGCCTCGCGCTGCTGACGCTGGCAGTGGGTGCCTGGGGCGCGCTGTTCCATGTGCCCGCCGATTACCAGCAGGGCGACAGCTTCCGGATCCTCTACATCCACGTCCCCAGCGCGTGGATGAGCCTTGCGGTCTTCGCACTGATGGCGGTCTACGCCGCGATCGCGCTGGTGTGGCGGATCAAGCTGTGCGAGATCCTGGCGATGGCCTGCGCGCCGATCGGCGCGGCGTTCACCGTGATCACGCTTGCCACCGGATCGATCTGGGGCCGGCCGATGTGGGGCACGTGGTGGGACTGGGATCCACGGCTGACCTCCGAGCTGGTGCTGCTGTTCCTCTATCTCGGGGTCATCGGCCTATACCACGCGATCGAGGACCGGCGCCAGGCGGCGCGCGCGGCAGGCCTGCTGGCGATCGTCGGCGTGGTACTGCTACCGGTGATCCGCTATTCGGTGGTGTGGTGGAACTCGCTGCACCAGGGTCCGACGATCCGCCTGTTCGGCGAATCGTCGATGGACGCCAGCATGCTGCCGCCGCTGCTGTGGATGGTCGTCGGCACGAAGTTCTGGTTCGTGGCGTCGCTGCTGCAGCGCGCGCGCGCCGAGAACCTCTATCGCGAGGCCGGCAAGGACTGGGTCCGGCGCCTGGCGGGAGTGCCGCGATGAGCTACCAGTCCTACGTGATCGCCGCCTATCTCGTGTTCGCGGTCGTGCTGCTGTGGGATTTCGTCGCACCGCGCGTGCGCATCGCGCAGCTGCTGCGCGGCCTGCGCACGCTCGCTGCGCGCCGCCAACGCGCCGCGCAGCTGTCGCCCGGAGACCTGAAACGATGAACCCCACCCGCCGCCGCCGCCTCTGGCTGGTCGCCGCCGCGCTGGTCGCGGGCGTGCTCGCGACCTCGCTGGTCGTCGCCGCGCTGCAGCGCAACGTGGCCTACCTGTACACCCCGATGGAGATCCTGGACGGCAGCGCCGGCGCCAGCGTCAGCGACGGCAGCGCGCGCTTCCGCCTCGGCGGGATGGTTGCCGACGGCTCGCTGCAGCGCGAAGCCGGCTCGATGCAGGCCGCTTTCCGGGTCACCGACGGCGATGCCGAACTGCCCGTCGTCTACACCGGCCTGCTGCCCGACCTGTTCCGCGAGAACCAGGCCGTCGTCGCGACCGGACGCATGCGGGAGGGCACGTTCGTGGCCGAGGCAGTGCTGGCGAAGCACGACGAGACCTACGTGCCGAAGGAGGTCGCCGACAAGATGGGCCTCGCGCACGACCGCCACGGCGTGCAGACGCCAGCGGACGCGGCGCGATGATGCCGACCGCAGCCCGGGCGGCGACGCCGCGCGGAGCGGCCTGATGCTGCCGGAGCTGGGACAGGTCGCGCTGGTGCTGGCGCTGCTGGCCGCCGTCGTGCAGGCGGCGATGCCGCTGGCCGGTGCACACGCCAGCGCGGCGGGACGCGGTGGCGAGGCCTGGATGGCGATGGCGCGACCGGCGGCCTACGTGCAGTGCGCGCTGTTGGTGCTCGCGTTCGCGCTGCTGACCGCGGCGTTCGTGACCCAGGACTTCTCGGTACGCTACGTCGCCGAGAACTCCAACACCCTGCTACCGATGGCGTACCGGTTCTCCGCGGTCTGGGGCGCCCACGAAGGTTCGCTGCTGCTCTGGGCGCTGACCATCGCCGGCTGGAGCGCGGCGGTGGCGTGGTTCTCGCGCTCGCTGCCGCCGCGGGTGCTGGCGCGGGTGCTCGGCGTCATGGGGCTGGTCGCGGTCGGGTTCCTCGCCTTCATGGTGTTCACCAGCAATCCGTTCGCGAGGCTGCTGCCGATGCCCGTGGAGGGCCGCGACCTCAACCCGCTGCTGCAGGACCCCGGCCTGATCATCCACCCGCCGATGCTCTACATGGGCTACGTGGGCTTCGTGGTGCCGTTCGCGTTCGCGGTCGCGGCGCTGCTGGAAGGCCGCGTCGACGCGCGCTGGCTGCGCTGGACGCGGCCATGGACCAACGTCGCCTGGGCGTTCCTGACGATCGGCATCGCGCTGGGGTCGTGGTGGGCGTACTACGAGCTGGGCTGGGGCGGCTGGTGGTTCTGGGATCCGGTGGAGAATGCGAGCTTCATGCCGTGGCTGGCCGGCACCGCGCTGCTGCACTCGCAGGCGGTCACCGAGAAGCGCGGCAGCTTCCGCGGCTGGACCCTGCTGCTGGCGATCGCGACGTTCTCGCTGTCGCTGCTGGGCGCGTTCCTGGTCCGCTCGGGCGTGCTGACCAGCGTGCATTCGTTCGCGGCGGATCCATCGCGCGGGCTGTTCATCCTGGTGTTCCTGGGGATCGTCGTGGGCGGATCGCTGCTGCTGTACGCGCTGCGTTCGCCGGACCGCGACGGCGACCCCGGCAAGCCGTTCACCGCCAGCTCGCGCGAAACCCTGCTGCTGGGCAACAACCTGCTGCTGGTCGCGGCGTGCGCGATGGTGCTGCTGGGCACGCTGTATCCGCTGCTGGCCGATGCGCTCGGACTGGGCAAGATCTCGGTCGGACCGCCCTACTTCTCGCTGCTGTTCCTGCTGCTGATGGCGCCACTGGTGCTGCTGCTGCCGTTCGGTCCGCTGATGCGCTGGCAGCGCGACGACGCGTCGCGCGTTTCCGCGCTGCTGGCGCCGTGGGCGGTGCTGGCGATCGTCTGTGCGGCCGGCGCGTTCGTGCTCGCGCCGCAGGGGCAGTGGAAGGTCGCGGCAGGCGTGCTGGGCGCAGTGTGGATCGCCGGTGGCACGGCGCGGTTCGCGTGGTCGCGCCTGCGCGCGCCCGGCGGGCGCATGACCGCGGAGATGCTGGGCATGACGCTGGGCCACCTGGGCATGGCGGTGTTCGTCGCCGGGGCGCTGCTGGTCGAGGGGCTCAACGTGCAGCGTGAGGTCGCGATGCGACCCGGCGACACGCTGGCGCTGGGCCGCGACGCGTTCCGCCTCGATGGCGTGCAGGCGCGACCGGGACCCAACTACGACGCCGACCGCGCCACCATCGCGATGCTGCGCGACGACCGCGAGGTGGCCGTGCTGCATCCGGAAAAGCGGCGCTACCTCAGCGGCGGCCAGGTGATGAGCGAAGTCGCGCTGCGCCCTGGCGTGACCCGCGACGTCTATGTGGCGCTTGGCGAACCGCTTGGCGACGGCGCCTGGGCGGTGCGCGTGCACCTGAAGCCGTTCGTGCGCTGGATCTGGGCGGGCGCGTTCATGATGGCGCTGGGCGGATTCGTCACCGCGGCCGACCGGCGTTTCCGGCGCGCCCCCGTCTCACAGGACCTTCCCGCGGACGCGTCCACTGCGCAGGCGCCACCGCCGGGCGCGGACCCGGGCACGGTGTCCGGGCCGCTGGCTGCCGCCGCGCGTGGCCCGGCATGAGCGTCGGCCGCTGGCTGCCGCTGTCGCTGTTCGCCCTGATCGCCTTGCTGCTGGCCGCCGGCGTGTGGATGAGCCGCAAGCCTGACCGCGATGCGCTGCCCTCGCCGCTGGTCGGGCGCGCGGCCCCCGCCTTCACGCTGCCGCTCCTGCACCGTCCGGACGAGGCGCTCTCCGGCGACGCCCTGCGCGGCGCACCGTACGTGCTCAACGTCTGGGGCAGCTGGTGCCCGGGATGCCGCGAGGAGCACGAGGTACTGGCGCGCCTCGCCGCCACTGGCCACGTGCGCTTGGTCGGCTACAACTGGAAGGACGAGCGGGCCGACGCGCTGCGCTGGCTGCAGCAGTTCGGTGATCCCTACTGGGCGGTGGTCGCCGACGTCGACGGCCGCCAGGCGATCGACTGGGGCATCTACGGCGCACCGGAGACGTTCCTCGTCGACGGCGACGGTGTGGTGCGCTGGAAGCACGTGGGGCCGCTGACCGACGACGACGTCCGCAGCTCGCTGCTGCCGGCGCTGGCCGCGGCGGGGGGCGGCTGATGGCGGCGACGGCCTGCCCGCGCGACGCCGCCCGTCGACACGGTGCCGCCGTGCGCGGTCCCGCGCGACGCCGGCGTCCTGCGTGGCTGCTCGGCCTGGCCCTGCTGCTGGCGTTCCTGTCGACGCTTGCCGCGGCGCAGCCGGTGCAGGATGCCGCGCCGCTGGCCTACCGTGACGCAGCGGAGGAAACGCGATTCCACGCCCTCGTCGCCGAGCTCCGCTGCGTGATGTGCCAGAACCAGTCGCTGGCGGACTCCAACGCGCAGATCGCGCACGACCTGCGGCGCGAGGTGCTGCTGCTGATGCGAGAGGGCCGCAGCGACGCGCAGGTCAAGGACCACCTGGTCGCGCGTTACGGCGAGTTCGTGCTGTACCGCCCGCGCGTGCAGGGCAGCACGTGGCTGCTGTGGTTCGGACCCCTGGTGCTGCTGCTGGCCGGCGCTGCGGCCATCGTTGCCATCGTGCGCCGGCGCAGCCGCGATGTGCCGGTCGCGCCCGACCACGGCCAGGAGTGGTGAGGTGACGCCGACCGTTTTCGCGCTGCTGGCGGCGGCCCTCGCGTTCCTCGCCGCGGGCGTGATGGCGTGGCCCCTGCGGCGTGCGTCGCCGCGCCTCGCCCTTGCCCTTGCCGTCGCGGTGCCCGTGCTCGCGCTGTCGCTCTACCAGATCGTCGGCACGCCGGCTGGGCTCGCAACTGCACCGCGCGCTACCGCGCCCACGCTGGAGTCGGCCATTGCCGACCTTCGCGCGGACCTGGCGCGCGACCCCCGCCAGATCGAGGGTTGGCAGCTGCTGGCGCGTGCACTGACCGCGCGCGGCGACGCCGCCGGTGCCCGCGATGCGTTCGCCCGCGCCGCGGCGCTCGATCCGTCCAGCGACGAGACGGCCGTGGACCTGGCCGAAGCCAGCGCGCTCGCGGCCGACGGACGCCGCTTCGACGCCGATGCGATCGCGCTGCTGGAGTCGGTCGCCGCGCGCAGCCCCGGCCACCAGCGCGCGCGCTGGTTCCTCGGCATTGCGCGTCGCCAGTCCGGCGACGAGGCCGGCGCGGTGGAGGCCTGGACGCCGCTGCTGGACCTCGTCGACGCCACCACCGCGGCGGCGCTGCGGCCACAGCTGGACGCTGCGAGGATCGCGGCGGGCATGTCGCCACTCCCGGCCGCCGGCGTGACGTTGACGACTGGCGACGCGGTAGCTTCTGGCATCGGCATCGTGGTCGAGGTGTCGCTTGCACCATCGCTTGCGACCCGGCTGCCGGCGGATGCCAGCGTGTTCGTCATCGCGCGCGTGCCCGGCGGGCCGCCGATGCCGGTCGCGGTCGAACGGCGCCGCGTCGACGAACTGCCGCTGCGCCTCGTACTGGACGACGCCGACAGCCCGATGCCCACGCAGGCGCTGTCGTCGCTGGCCGAGATCGAGGTGTTGGCGCGGGTGTCGGCCAGCGGCGACGCGACCCGCGGCGACGGCGACGCGGAGTCGGCCCCGGTCCGCGTGGCGCTGCCGTCTGACGGCACCGTGTCCCTGGTGATCGGCGCACCACCATGACCGAGTTCATCCCGCCGGGCAGCCGCTTCATCGCGCTGCCGCCGTCGTTCTCGATGAAGCGCGGCGGGTCTCTCCAGGGCGCGCGCGTCGCCTACGAGACCTGGGGCACGCGCAGCACTGCAGGCGACAACAGCGTGCTGGTCCTTACCGGCCTGTCGCCGGATGCGCACGCCGCTTCCAGCGGCGACGACCCGGCGCCCGGCTGGTGGGAAGCCATGATCGGCCCGGGGCGCCCGATCGACACCGACCGCTGGCATGTGGTGTGCGTGAACGCACTCGGCAGCTGCAAGGGATCGACGGGGCCAGCGTCGCTCGATCCGGCAACCGGGGCGGCCTACCGTCTGGCGTTTCCCGAGCTGTCGCTCGAAGACGTGGCCGACGCTGCCGCGCACGTGGTGCGTGCGCTGGGCATCGCGCGGCTGGCCAGCGTCATCGGCAACTCGATGGGCGGCATGACCGCCCTGTCGCTGCTGGCGCGCCACCCCGGCATCGCGCGCAGCCACGTCAACATTTCCGGCGCCGCGCGCGCGTTGCCCTTCTCGATCGCGATCCGCTCGCTGCAGCGCGAGGCGATCCGCCTCGACCCGCACTGGGACGAAGGCCGTTACGATGACACGCGCTACCCGGAAAGCGGCATGCGCATGGCGCGCAAGCTCGGCGTCATCACCTATCGCTCGGCGCTGGAATGGGACGGGCGCTTCGGCCGCGTGCGGCTGGATTCCGACCGGCGCGACGGCGAGGATCCGTTCGGGCTGGAGTTCGAGGTCGAGAGCTACCTCGAGGGCCACGCCCGCCGGTTCGTGCGTCGCTTCGACCCCAACAGCTATCTCTACCTCAGCCGCTCGATGGACTGGTTCGACATCGGCGAGTCCTGCAGTGGCGACACCCACCGCGGCCTCGCCGGGATCCAGGTGGAGCGGGCGCTGGCGATCGGGGTCGCGACCGATATCCTGTTTCCACTGCAGCAGCAGCGGCAGGTCGCCGACGGCCTGCGCGCCGGCGGCGCATACGCCCGTTTCCTGGCCCTGGAGTCGCCGCAGGGGCACGACGCCTTCCTCGTCGACATCGCGCGCTTCGGTCCTGCGGTCGCTGGCTTCCTCGCGGACGCCGGCTGAAGCTGTCGGCGCGGGCTGCGCAGATCCTCGTCGCACACTGCGCGCCGGCACTGGCCTTCGTGTCCGCTCCGCGACGACCACCTCTGCCGCGGGGCGTAGACTGCCGCCATGAGCCCAGCCCCGTCCGCTTCCCCCGTGCCCGACCACGGCGAGTTTCCCGGCCACGCCAAGCTGGTCGCCGGCGTTGACGCCGCAGTGGCGGCCGGCGACGAGCACGTGGTCACCGCGCGCCTGCGCCACCTGCTGTGCGCGGTCATTGCCGATCCCGAGGTCCGCCTGCCAGCCTGCGTCCATGCGCCGATCGCCGACCACTACGCGCGGCGAGAGCTGTACCGCAGTAGCGAGTTTGGCTACAGCATCGTCGCGATGACCTGGGGGCCGGGCCAGGGAACCCCGATCCATGACCACGCCGGACTCTGGTGCGTCGAAGGCGTGTTCGCGGGCCAGCTGGAGATCACCCAGTACGAGCTGCTGGAGTCCGACGGCGATCGCTACCGCTTCCGCGCCGCAGGTGGCATGCAGGCCGGCCCTGGAAGCGCCGGCAGCCTGATCCCGCCGCACGAGTACCACACGATCGGCAACCGCAGCGCCGACGCGATCGCGGTCTCGCTGCATATCTACAAGGCACCGATCGAGTGCTGCTCGAAGTTCCAGCCGGTGGACGGCGAGTGGCACGAGCGACAGGCTGCGGCGCTGGCGACTGACGCTGCCTGAGGCGTCGGCGCGTCAGGATACGCGGCGCCGTGCGCCGCGCGGATATACTGCGCTGGCTGCCGAAGTGGCGGAATGGTAGACGCAGCGGATTCAAAATCCGCCGGTGGTGACATCGTAGGGGTTCGAGTCCCCTCTTCGGTACCAGCAGCAGTCCGCGGGGCTTGACCCGAAGGCGACCCGGCGTGCCCCCCGGCGCCAATGCCCTGCAGCGACGTATAGGGGAAACCTTACACAGGATCGGGCGTCTTGCCGATGCCCGGGTCGTCGTCGGAGGGCGAGCATGGCCTGTACCGGCAGCACAGCGCCCCAACGGATGGGACCGCCGCCATTCCATGGATGATTGGCCACGACCAGGATCAGGTCGTGGTGCTGGGCCGGCCTCCTCCGCGGCACTTTTCGGGACGTCTCCATGGAACGCACGCTCCTCAGCGTCGAGCCGGCGCTCGGCGGCTGGTCGGTCCGGCTTCAGGGCCTGATCCTCGACCAGAAATCCACCAAGTTCGCGGCGATCGACGCCGCCGCGGCGCAGGCATCCCTGCAGCACGAGACCACCGGGCACCCGACCGGGGTCAGCGTGGTGATGAACGGCGGCGAGTCGGTGCTGGTGTCGCTCTACGGCTGACGCAGGCCGGCCGCCCAAGGCCACCATCCGCATCCCTCGCGCGCATAACGGTCGGCGGCACGCTCGAACCGGTTGTGGGCGCTGATGCCGCCGCACGCGAAGTACAGCGGCAGGAACAGCGGACCCAGCGCCATGTACTGCAGCACGTGCGCGGCTTCGTGCGCGCACAGCGGCACCGGCGGCTCGACGCACAGCCCCGCGCGATGCGCATACGTATCGCACGCGACGTCGAGCGACTCGCCGGTATTGAGCACCACGTTGCCCAGCGTCAGTGCCCCGCCCGGGCCGAACGGCACGCAGTCGAATGCCAGCATGCAGTCCTCGCGGCGCCATGTCGCCCTGGAGCCCATCGCCAGCGCCACGCCCCCCGCGACCAGCCCGACCAGCGAATAAGGCGATGCCCATGCCACTCCCAGGGCTCGGATCGACCAGTGGCCGACCGCCGTCCGACGCAGTCCCGCGTGCTCAATCACCGTCAGGGAGCAGTACCCACAACACGAGGTACACCAGGATGCCGGGAAAGGCGGCGGACAGCACAGATCCGACCACGTACAGCATCCGCAGCACGGTCGAACTCCAGCCGTAGCGGCGCGCGATGCCGCCGATGACGCCGGCGACCACGCGGTCGCTGTGGCAACGGGTCAGGGGGGGGACGTGGTCCACGTCAGCCACCTCGCGCGCGCAGCCAGTCGTGGATCGCGCCTGGGACTTCCTTCTGGGCGCGTCCCGACACGTAGATGCCGATATGCCCGCCGCGGAACGACAGCTCCGAATAGTCGTCGCTGCCGACGAGAGCACCCATCGGGCGCGAGGCCGATGGTGGAACCAGATGGTCCTGCTCGGCGAAGATGTTGAGCACCGGCATCTCGACCATCCCCAGGTGCACCTCGCGGTCACCGACAGTGATGCCGCCGTTGACGAAACCATTGGCCTGGTAGAACTGCTTGACGAACTGACGGAATGCCTCGCCCGCCTGGTCCGGAGAATCGAAGATCCACTTCTCCATGCGCAGGAAGTCCTCGACCGCCGCCTTGTCGTCAAGGATGTCGACCAGCCCGACGTACTTCTGCACGAACAGCCGCCACGGCTTCAGCGTCAGGTAGCACATGTTCATCACGTCGGCGGGCACGTTGCCGAGGGTGTCGACGAACAGATCGATGTCGATCGACCGCGTCCAGCGCGCCAACATGTTGTCGTCGGTGTGGAAATCCACCGGCGTCACCATGGTGATGAGGTTTGCGATGCGCTCGGGGTGCAGCGCGGCGTAGCACAGCGAGAACACCCCGCCCTGGCAGATGCCGAGCAGGTTGACCGCATCCAGGTCCCAGGCCGCGCGCAGGTGGTCGACCGCCCCGCCGAGGAAACGCTCGATGTAGTCATCCAGGGTCAGGAACCGGTCTGAGCGATCCGGGTAGCCCCAGTCGATGATGTAGACGTCCTCGCCGCGTGCCAGCAGGTTGCGGACGATGGACTTGTCGTCCTGCAGGTCGACCATGTACGGCCGGTTCACCAGCGCGTAGCAGATCAGCAGCGGCACGCGCGCTGTCGGCTCGCGGTCACCGACGAAGCGGTAGAGCACCACCTTGCCGTCGCGCCAGACCTCCTCGCGCGCAGTCGCGCCGAAGTGGACCTCGTCGAGCGAGCGCAGCGTATTGATCCCGGCCGCGAGCTTCTGCTGCATGTGCATAGAGGCCTGCGCGAACGACTGAGGGGTGATGTGGATCGGGCTCGACATATCAGCGCTTCCTCTTCGGGGCGTTGCGGGCCTTGGTGCGGCCACCGCCCTTGGCGGTCTTGCGGGCAGCCTGCGAAGGCGTCATCGGCAAGGGCGAGGCGGGAATCGCGCTGATGAACCCGTTGGGCACCACGCGACGGCGCGAGTTGGACCTTTTCCCAGGCACCGGTGCGGCACGCGGTGGGGTCTTGTCAGTCTTCTTGTCAGTCTTCTCGGCAACCTTTGCAGTTTTCGCGGTCTTGGCTGTCTTGCCTGTCTTGCCTGTCTTGGTCGTCCTTGCGGTCCTGACGGCAGTCCTGGCGGACCTCGGGGTCGCCGCCGTCTTCGTCGCCTTCGCGGCATTGGCACGCTTAGCCGGCTTGGCCTTGGCGGCCGTCGCCTCGCTGGTGTCGTTCGAGTCTCTTGCAGCGCTCGTTGCCGCCGCGCTGCGGGGCCGCTTCACTTTCGTGGCCTCGACCGTGCCGACCGCTCCAGGCTGCGCCCTGCCCGCGCGCTTTCCGCTTGCGGAGCGGACAGGTAGGGCCACGGCGCCACCCGCCGCATCGCGCAGGCGCCTGACCTCGCGCTCGAGCTGCGCGATCTTTCGGTACGCGCCGTCGACCTCGGTGCGCGTCGGCATACCGAGCTGCCAGGTCATGTCCTCGACCTGGCGCTGGACCGCCGCGCGCACGCGCATCTGCGCGTTGACGTAGCCACCGTAGGCGTCGCTGAATTCCTGCGACAGCGCGATCTCCGCGTACGACTCCTCGGCCGCGTCGATCCACAGGTCGAAGAGTGCGCGTGCGGACTCGAGCTGCGTCCCCGCCGTCGAGTGCTCACCGAGTTTGCGCTCGAACACCGCCTGCGACCCGTGCGAAGCCTTGCCGAGCAGCGCCTGGTAGGCGGCGGAGGCGTGCTGGTACTCCAGCTGTGCCGCCACCAGTTGCTGAAGCCGCTCCTGATGTCCGCGGCCGACCCCGAAGCCCGGCACCGCCAGCCACGACACGGCGTCGGCGCGCAGCGTGTCCATGGCCGGCGCGGACACCGTGCTCCACGCCGACAAGGCCTCCTCGCCGCGAGTGCGCAGCGCGCCCAGCATCTCCGGCAGCGCGCTCGCGCCGTCGCCGCCGAGCGCCTCCCGCCATGTGTCGGCCACTTCGCGCGCGGTGGGCTGCTGGCCGGCAAAGCCGCCCGCCACGTCCTGCATGCGCTGGTACCAGGCCTGCGCCTGGCCCTGGAGGTGCGCGAATACGTCACCACCCCCGCCACCCGCTGCATCCGGCGCTGCTTGCGCGCCACCCATCCCGGCAGCCCCGAGCGCCTGCCGCCAGGCCTGCGCAAGATCGTCGAAGCCACCACCAGCCATCGCGCCCCCCGGCCAGGCCGGCAACGCGCCAGTGCCGAAGCCACGCATCGCACCGAAGCCCGGCATCGCGCCCAGGCCCGGACCCGCACCGAAACCCGGCATCGCGCCCTTGCCGGGCATTGCGCCGAAGCCCGGGATCGCCCCGGGATGCGGCATCCCTGGAAATGCACCGGCAGCACCGAAGACCGGGTTGGCGCCGCCGCTCCCGCCTGGCATCGACCGCCGCATCGCCTCGGTCATCGCCTCGCTCCACGCACCCCAGTACTGGTGCGCGAGCGCCTGGAAGTCGTCGTGTCCCGTGCCTGCCATCGCGCTCTCCGTTCCGATGCGATCGATCATAACAACCGCCTGCGGCCCCCGATCGTGGCTACAGCTTGGGGATCCGCAGCGTTTTGCTGATCATCAGCGACCCCGAGACCGCGAACATCAGCGACAACGGATGCAGCTGCCAGGGACCCAGCTGCCACTGGCCGAACCAGATGGCGTCGCCGATGGCGCCCTGCCACGCCATCACCGCGAGCACGATCACCAGCCCGAGGCTGGACGGGATCGGGGTGCCCTCGAAGTACTTCACCTTCGCGCCACCGTCTGACAGAGTCTCCGCGGTCACGTTATAGCGCGCCAACCGGCTGACGCCGCAGCACACGAAGTAGCTGAGGATGATCCAGTCCCAGCCGCCCTGCATGCCGCAGGCATAGGCCAGCGCCGCGGGCGCGGCGCCGAACGAGATCACGTCGGCCAGCGAGTCGAGCTCGCGTCCCAGCGTCGACGACACCTTGCGCCAGCGCGCGACCTTGCCGTCGAACACATCGAAGATGAAGGCCAGCGGGATCAGCGCCATGCCGAGCATCAGGTCGCGGCGGTCGGCGCCGGACCCGTCGCCGTCCTGCAGGAAGCGCATCGCCGCGAAGATCGCGCCCATGCCGCAGAAGGCGTTGGCCAGGGTGAACCAGTCGGCGAGGTGGAAATCGCGCAGCATCGAGAAATGGCGTTGGCGCGTCATCGGCCAGTGTGTCCGTCGGGGCGGCACGCGAGGGTGGCAGACCGGGCGTGAACGCGGCGGCCGACCGCCAGCGCTGCACACTGGAGAGCGACGCTAGGGCGCCGCAGGGATCGCCAGGTGCGACGCGCGCAGCGGCTGACCTGCACCGCGCGGCGTGGTCGCGATGACGGCGTCGCCGGGCAGCGCGGCGCCGTCGTCGAGGTGCGCCACCACGCGGTCGAGCGCTGCGTGCACGTACGGCAGCAGCGGCACGTAGCGCGCCGCGTAGTCCGGCAGGCCGAGGAACGCATCGAAGTGCTGCGCGTTGCGCACCTGCCAGTAGCGCACGTCGCGGCCCGCGGCCTGCGCCCGCGCGACGTACGGCGCGCTGCTGAAGGCCATCGGCACCAGCCCGTCGTCGACACCGTGGATCACCACCACCGGCAGCCCGGCACGCGGCGGGCCGGCGCGCACGCCGTCGATGCCGCGCTGCACGCGGAGCGCGTCTGCGCCGTCGTCGGTCGCCAGCGCGCGCAGGCACTGCAGCCCGGGGAACGTCGGATCGGTACCGGACAGGCGGGCATCGATCAGGCCAGCACCGGGGCCCGGCGGGATGCCGCTGCCGTCCGACCACCACGCCGCGCGCTCGGCGGCCGTCGCCGGCCGCGGCGCGCCATCGGCGCCCTGCGCTGCGAACGAGAAGCCGCACGGGTGTTCGCCTGGGCCGTAGCGGCCGTAGGTCGATGCATAGGTCACCGCGACCGCGCGCCACAGGTCGAATCCGACCGACAGGGTCCCGGCGCGCAGCGCCTCGTCGGTCCAGCCGCCGGCGCGCAGCGCTGCATGCGCCGAGCGCGCCTGGGTCGCGACGTCTTCGCCCGCCACCAGGCCGGCCGCGCGCAGCGACGCGCAGCGCTGGGTCCAGCCAGGGGCGACCTGCGCCGCCAGCGGTGGCTGCGGCAGCCCCTGCAGGTGCAGCAGCCCGCACGGCATCAGCAGCGCGGCCTCGGTCGCGTAGTCGTACAGCGAGCGCGCTCCCGCGCCATCGACGAACACGTTGGGCTCGGCGGCGACCACCGCGTCCAGCCAGCCGTCGCCGCCGTCGAGCTCGGCCGCGCGCAGCACCGCGCCGCCACCGTTGGAAATGCCGACCGCGATCACGCGCGTGTTGGCCGGCGTGAACGGCGCCGCGGCGGGGAACGCCTCGTCCAGCGTCGCCAGCGCGAACTCGGCGGCCTGGCGTACGTGGCGCCCCCAGTCGGCCTCCGGGTTGTCCTGCGAATGCGCGTGCTTGAACGCGACGCCGCCGGTCCCGGGCGCCGCGTCCGGCGCGAACGCGAGGTCGCCGGCGTCGCTCCCGCCCGGGGAGCCGTCGGCGCGCGCTCCCCGCTGCGCGTCGAGGTCGAAGTAATCACTGCCGGCGCCCTTGTCGGTGTAGGCCACCGCGCAGCCGCGCGGCAGGCCCCAGCTGCCGGCGACCGCGATCGCGCCGTAGATGCCGCGCGAGCCCGAGGATGCGCTGACCACCACGCAGCGCGCCTCGGTGTCGAACGCATCCGGCACCTGCAGCATCACCCGGTGCGCGTGGCGGGCGCCGGGCACCGTCGCGTAGGCCGAGTACTCGCGACCCGGCACCGCCGCTGCGCTGCCGAAGACATCGCCGAAGCCTCCGCCGGGAGCGAGGTCGGCGATGCCGCGCCAGCTGCTCCACACTGCGCGCCGCCGCAGTTCGGCCGCAGTGGGCGCCTCGACGTTGGCGAACGCCGGCGGCGCCATCGCGCGAAGGCCGTCAAGGCCGAGGCCCGCGGTCAGCAGGTCGTCACCATCGCGGTGCAGGGTGCTGCGCGCGTGCTGGAAATCGGTGTCGGCCATGGCGCCGTGCATGCCACCGGGGCTGGAGCAGGCTGCCAACGATACCGCCAGCGCCAGCGCCGCGATGGCGTGCCGGGCGAGGCGCGCCGCTTGGCCGCTTAACGCCGTGGTCGACCGGTGGCGGCGCACGCGCCAACTGCCGGAAGTTGGCGGCAGGTGGGCAGCGGGATCGGCGGCGGGGAAGTTCGCGTCGGGCGAGGCGATGGGCAGGTTCATGCCCGCACCCTAGCAACGCCAGCGGTCGCGGCGCAGCGTACTTTCGTCCGGGCCGGAGTCCGTGGCGGGTTTGCTACCGTGCCCTGCCCGTTCCGTACGAGTCCCCACCCCATGTCCGACACGTTCCTAGCCGGCCGCAGCGCGCTGGTCACCGGCAGCACCTCCGGCATCGGGCTTGCCATCGCCCAGGCCCTGGCGGCGGCAGGCGCCCGCATCGCCATCAACGGGCTCGGCGACGCGGACCAGGTCGCGCATGCCCTGCGCACCGTGCGCGAGGCCTGTGGCGGCGACATCGACGAGGCACGCGTGCGCCACTTCGACGCCGACCTGCGCCGTCCCGGGGCGATCGACACCATGATGGTCGCGGTGGGCGAATGGACCGGCGGCGATGGCGTCGACGTGCTGGTCAACAACGCCGGCATCCAGCACGCGGTGCCGCTGGTGGAGATGCCGGTCGGCAAGTGGGACGACATCCTGGCGGTCAACCTCAGCGCCGCGTTCCACACCATGCGCCTGGCGCTACCGGGGATGGCGTCGCGCGGCTTCGGACGCGTGGTCAACATCGCCTCGGTTCACGGGCTCGTGGCGTCGGCCAACAAGGCTTCGTATGTCGCCAGCAAGTTCGGCATCGTCGGACTCAGCAAGGTCGCGGCGCTGGAGCACGCGGCCGCCGGCAGCCGCGACAGCGGAGGGGTCACGGTCAACTGCGTCTGCCCGGGCTGGGTCGAGACCGAGCTGATCGAGCCGCAGATCACCGCGCGCCGCGACGGCGGCTCGCGCGAGGACGGCGTGCGTGCGCTGCTGGGCGAGAAGCAGCCCAGCCTGCGCATGTCGCTACCCGAAGACATCGCTTCAATGGTCGTGTGGCTGTGCCGGCGCGAGGCGCACAACGTCACCGGCGCGTCGTTCCCGATCGACGGCGGCTGGACCGCGCAGTAGCGCGACACGCGATGCCGACGCTGCTGATCGCCGACGACCATCCGCTGTTCCGCGCCGCGCTGCGCGGCGCGGCGATCGACGCCGCGCCCGACACGAAGACCTGCGAGGCCGGTTCGCTCGACGAGGTGATTGCCACGCTGGAGGCTCAAGGCGACATCGACCTGGTGCTGCTGGACCTGCACATGCCGGGCAACCACGGCCTCGCCGGTCTGGCGGCGATCCGCGCCCAGTTTCCGGCGGTCGCGGTGGTGCTGGTCTCGGCCAACGAGGATCCCCGCATCGTGCGCCGCGCGCTCGACCACGGCGCAGCCGGTTACATCCCCAAGAGCGCGAGTCTCGATGAGATGCGCGATGCGATCCGCTGCGTGCTTGCCTGCGAGCAGTGGCTGCCGCCGGCGCTGCGCGGTGCGGTGGCGCGCGCGGCATCGGCGCCGGCCGATGCCAACCTCGCGGCGCGGCTGGCGAGCCTGCCGCCGCAGCAGTTCCGGGTGCTGGTGCTGGTGGCGCAGGGGCTGCTGAACAAGCAGATCGCCGATCGGCTGGACGTGCAGGAGCGCACGGTCAAGGCGCACCTGTCGACGATCTTCGAGAAGCTGGGCGCGCGCAACCGCACCCAGGCGAGCGTGATCCTGCGCGAGTTGGAGATCACCGATTCGGCCCGCCAGGTACCGGCGATCGACCAGCCCGCCTGAGGTCTCGCCGCCCGGCGCGATGCCTCACAGGCGGCTGCAGGTCCACGACACCAGCCGCCCATCGCGGTAGGGCATCACGCCGTGGAACGGCCGCGGGTCGTCGTCAAACACCAGCGGCAGGAAGTGCCGGTCGCCCTCCCACAGCGGCAGGGCACCGATGGCGTCGACGTCGACCCACTCCAGCGTGCCCTCGTCGTTCTCGGCGAACGCCTCCCCGCTGTACGCGGTGACCACGAACACGAAACCGAACCAGTCCTCGCCCGCCTTGCCGAACCCCGGCCAGCTGATCGTGCCGCGCAGCGACAGCCCATCGCAGTGGATGCCGGCCTCCTCCATGATCTCGCGGCGCATCCCGGCGACGATGTCCTCGTCGGCCTCGAGCTTCCCGCCCAGCCCGTTGTACTTCCCCAGATGCTGGTCGTCGGCGCGCGCGTTGCGATGCACCAGCAGCACACGGCGTCGGTCGGGCGACAGCACGTAGCCCAGCGTGGCGAGGATCGGGGTGTAGGGCATGGTCGATGGCGATCGGCGGGAGCCGCATCGTAAACGAGCCCGCAGCGCGCGGGCGGCAGGTTCACTACGCCATGCGGGGTTCGCGGCTGCGCGGACATCCATCAGCGCCCGGGCTCTGGGCTGTTGCGCCGGGATGCGGGTGAGTGCGAATGCCCGGGCTTCGGGCTATCGCGCCGGGATGCGGGGCAGCGACATCGACGGGTGCACTGCCTTCGTTGCGGACAAGCGTGACATCGCCTCCCTACAGCCGCGACTCCGCTTGATCTTCCGAAGGCACGTTGATCGTCCAGGAGGCGGGTGGCGGGGTGCTGCGGAGAGTGGGCCATGGACGGGCCACGCCCCCGACTCCGTCCATCGATGGCCGGACGGAGGGGCGGAGCAGCACCCCGTCACCGGCCTCCCTCGCGAGACCGTCCGAAGCTGCTTTGGCCTTGGCTGAGGCTCTGGCCATGTTTTTGGCTTCGCCCCCAGTGACGACACGGAAACACCACGAAACGGACGCTCGACCAACACTCCGGGACCGGACCCTTCGCCAAACCCGCCGGAGCGGCTCCTGACTTTCCGCGACACGCCAGAAAAAGGCTCTGTCGCGATTCCCGTGGAAACGGCCCGATCATGACGCGTGGTGTGGCAGCCACGGGTTGCGCGGGAGGTGCCTGAGCTTGGCGCACAGCAGGTAGGCAATGACGGTCATGTTGGCGGTTGTCGCATAGCCCTTGGCGCGTGCCTTGGCGGCTTGGATCTGACTATTCATGCCTTCGACGAAGCCGTTGCTCAGCCCGCTGCGGAAATGCTCAACGATCCCCTCAAGGTGCGCGCGCACGGTCGCGCTGAGCACCTTGAACGGTGTCAATCGGCTGCGACGCGCCCAGGAAATCCATCGGCGCAGCAGGCGCTCGGCTTCGGCCGGGTCAGTGCACTGCTGGTAGATCCTGCACAGGGCCTCCTTGAGCCGCCATGCCCGCGCGGTCTTCAGGCCACTGCGTTGCAGCCAATGCATCGTGTCGATCTGCTTTCGTGTCCAGTTGACGGAGTTCTTCAGCAGCGCCCAGCGACTGCCCTTGCCACGCCGCGTGCTGGTCTCGTCCACGCCGATGCGCCGCACCGCCGCGTGATCTTCCTTCGCCCGGGCCTGGTCCACGTGGTGCTTGAGTACCCGCCAGATGCGGTCATCCGACACCCCGACCAGCCGTGCCACGTGCGCCACCGGCATCGCTTGGCACATCGCCACCACGAACGCCTCCATGACCAGCGAAAATCTGGAGCCCGGGCGCGCCCAGGACACCTCGACCTGGGTGGCCTTGCTGCAGGCGCTGCAGGCCACTCGCGGCAGGCGCGCGTCGATGAACGCCCGGAACTGGAAGAAGTGCAGGTGCTGCCAGCGCCGGGCGATCCGGTCATGGA